>OGIM01000002.1_pt1 | contig 193116 bp, 216 predicted proteins | sample 1571801 | NCBI WGS metagenome assembly OGIM01 (sample SAMEA2582106, study PRJEB24529) | metagenome | biome: Human gut stool | place: China | collected 2011
ATCCTTAAAAGCATCGAGACCGACTCCCGCCGCAATCTGGAGGGGCAGCTGGATCTGTTCTCCGTGATGAGCGGGGAAGTGCAGGAAAGTCCGCAGGCGGACGTCTACGAGATCCGCCCCTTGGCAGAGTACACCCCTGCCGAGCTGCTGCAGCAGGAAAAAGAGGTCAGCGGTCTGTATCTGTCCGGCCATCCGCTGGACGCTTACCGGGAAAAGTCTGCCCGCATCGGTTCCCATACCATCAAAGACCTCACCGGCGAGGATGCCCATGTGCAGGACGGTGAGAAGGTGCGCATTGTGTGTGCGGTGGTCAAAAACCGCATGATGACGACGAAATCCAACAGCATGATGGCCTTTACCAGCGTGGAGGATCTGACCGGTACCATGGAGGTGATCGTGTTCCCCAAGGTGCTGGACAGGTTCCGGGATGCCATTCAGGAAAACGCTGTTGTGGTCATCGACGGTCGGCTCTCCGTGCGGGAGGATGAAGCCTCCAAGCTGCTGGCAGACAGCATTCTGCCCATTGACAGCTACGACCCGACCCGCTTGGATAAAGGCCGCCCGGATCCTGTCAAAACAGCTGCCCGGCGGGTATTCATCCGTCTGCCGTCCCGCAACTGTCCCCAGTACGATAAGGTGGTGAACCTGCTGGAGATCTTTGACGGTGATATCCCGGTGATTTTGTATCTGGAGGACACCAAGCAGAAGCTGGCTGCACCGCGCCGGCTATACACCTCTGGACATCCGCTCTTCTTCAAAGAGCTGGAGCGGCTGCTGGGTGCAGAAAACGTTGCAACAAAATAACATATTTGTGCACGAATGGCACCGCATGGGACGATTTTAAATTTTCCAAGTGGCACGAAGCACAAAAATAACACGATATATCGCCACTATTTTACACTGCATGGAATTGCATAAAGTCTCAAAACCCTATTGAAATTTGTCTGGATGGTGTGCTATAATCATTAAAGGCGAATCAAAGCTGTTGCAAAGCAACTGGCCTGTTTCTGGAAGAAGAGGGTACAGGCAAAAGGGTAAATGAAGAACTGAACTGTAAATTGGAGGGAATCTCTCGTATGGAAAAGCAAATCAAAACGATTGGCGTGCTTACAAGCGGTGGTGATGCTCCCGGCATGAACGCTGCTGTGCGCGCTGTGGTACGCACCGGCCTGCATAAGGGCTTCCGTATGATCGGCATTCAGCGCGGCTACAACGGCCTGCTGAACGGCGAGTGCTTTGAAATGAACCTGCGCAGCGTTTCTAACATCATCTCTGCTGGCGGCACTATTCTGTATACGGCACGCTGCCTGGAGTTCAAGACCAAGGAAGGTCAGGATAAGGGCGCTGAAAAGTGCCGCGAGCTGGGCATTGACGCGCTGGTCGTTATCGGCGGCGACGGCTCCTACCGCGGTGCCCGCGCACTGGCACACCGCGGCATCCCCATGATCGGCCTGCCCGGCACCATTGATAACGATATCGGCTGCACCGATTACACCATCGGCTACGATACCGCCATGAATACCGCACTGGAAATGATTGATAAGCTGCGCGACACCACCCAGAGCCACGACCGCTGCAGTGTGGTCGAGGTCATGGGCCGCAACGCCGGTTACATTGCTCTGAACGTGGCCATCGCCTCCGGCGCTATGGCTGTGCTGCTGCCCGAGAAGGAATTCGATATGCAGCGCGACATTCTGGATAAGATCGCTGAGACTCAGAAGACCGGCAAGCGCCACTTTATCATCATTGTGGCCGAGGGCGTGGGTCATGCACAGGAGATCGCTAACGAGATTCAGGCCCGCACCGGTATCGATTCCCGCGCAACCATTCTGGGTCATGTGCAACGCGGTGGTTCTCCCACCCTGCGCGATCGCGTGAATGCTTCTGCCATGGGCTATCAGGCCGTCTGCCTGCTGGAGCAGGGCAAGTATAACCGCATCGTCGGCATGAAGGGCGAGAAGCTGGTGGACTACCCCGTGGACGAGGCTTTGGAGATGACCAAGAGCCTTGACCCCGTGCTGGTGGACGTATGTAACACCATTTCTATCTAATCATAACTTCAAACACAAGAGCCATTCTCTCAGGTTTTCTGAGCGGATGGCTTTTTTTGCTGCCAATTTTTCAGAGATGACGTATTATAAGAAAAAACCACAACTTTTTGTTTACAAACATCTCCAAATAAGTTATACTGAGAAAAACGGAGGTGCCGCCATGAAATACAGATGGATCGACTCGGAGCTTCTGCAAAAGCCTGGTGTTACCAAAGACTTACAGGCAGAGTGGAACTGGATAAGATATCACATCGGCGGCAAAATGTTTGCAGCCGTCTGTCTGGATGATGCCACGGGAAAGCCGGTGTATATTACTTGCAAGCTGGACCCCGCCGAGGGTGATTTTTTGCGCCGACAGTATGAGGATATCATTCCGGGCTACTATATGAATAAGGTGCATTGGAACTCCGTAAAAGCAGATGGAAACGTGCCGGACGCATTGCTGCGGGAGATGCTGGAAAAATCCTATCGGCTGGTGCTGGGCGGCTTCAGCAAAAAGAAACAGCGCGCGCTGCTGGAAGGAGAAAAGAAAGATGCCATTTGACTATAAGAAAGAATATAAAGAGTTCTATCTCCCGCCGAAGAAACCGCAGATCATCACCGTCCCTGCGATGAATTTTGTGGCGGTACAGGGCAAAGGCGACCCCAACGACCCGGCAGGGGAATACAAGACAGCGCTGGAGCTTCTGTACGGCATTGCATTTACCATTAAAATGAGCTACAAGGGCAGCCATAAGATGGACGGCTATTTTGAATATGTCGTTCCGCCGCTGGAAGGGCTGTGGCATCAGCCCGGGGCAGAGGGTGTGGATTTTTCCAACAAGGAGACCTTTATCTGGACCTCCATGATCCGTCTGCCGGAATTTGTCACCCGTGCCGAATTTGACTGGGCGGTGCAGGAGGCAACAACCAAAAAGAAAAAAGACTTTTCTAAGGTGGAATTTTTCACCTACGATGAAGGCCTGTGCGTACAATGTATGCACATCGGCTCCTATGACACCGAACCGGAGACCCTGCGGCAGCTGGATGCGTTTGCAGCGGAGCAGGGATATTGCCCAGATTTTTCAGACACGCGCTTCCATCACGAGATCTATCTGGGCGACCCACGCCGCACCGCACCGGAGAAGCTGAAAACCGTGCTGCGACATCCGATCCGCAGAATGAAATGACAGAAAACTTCACAAAAACTGTCGCTTTTTGTTGTGAGATGTGCTATACTAAAATTATCTATAAAACACACTTAAAAATGGAGGAAAACATCATGCAGCATGAAACTGTCATCGTGCTGGACTTTGGCGGACAGTACAATCAGCTGATTGCCCGCCGCGTCCGAGAAAATAATGTCTACTGCGAGATCTATTCCTATAAAACCGATCTTTCGGTCATCAAGGCCAAGAATCCCAAGGGCATCATCTTCACCGGCGGCCCCAACAGCGTTTATCTGGAGGATTCTCCCACCATCGACCCCGAGATCTTCAGCTGGGGTGTGCCTGTGCTGGGCATCTGCTACGGCAGCCAGCTGATGATGCACCTGCTGGGCGGTCATGTCTGCCGCGCTCCCGAGCGTGAGTACGGCAAGACCGAGGTGTTCGTGAACACCGAGAGCAAGCTGTTTACCGATGTGCAGCCCTCTACCATCTGCTGGATGAGCCACAACGACTACATCGAGCAGGCGGCTCCCGGCTTCCAAATCACTGCCCACACCGCAAATTGCCCTGTGGCAGCCGTTGAAAATGCCGAAAAGGGTCTGTATGCCGTGCAGTTCCACCCGGAGGTGCTGCACACCGCCGAGGGCAAGAAGATGCTGCGCAACTTCGTGTACAATGTCTGCGGCTGCTCCGGCGACTGGAAGATGGATTCCTTTGTAGAGAATAATGTCAAGGCTCTGCGGGAGCGCATCGGCGAGGGCAAGGTGCTGTGTGCCCTGTCCGGCGGCGTGGATTCCTCCGTGCTGGCCGCTATGCTGGCCAAAGCCATCGGCAAGCAGCTGACCTGCGTGTTCGTGGATCACGGCCTGCTGCGCAAGAACGAAAAGGAAGAGGTCTGCTCTGTCTTTGGCCCGGGCAATGCTAACGGCTTTGACATCAACTTCATCTGCGTGGATGCCCGCGACCGCTACTTCAGCAAGCTGAAGGGCGTCACTGAGCCGGAGCGCAAGCGCAAGATCATCGGCGAAGAGTTCATCCGCGTGTTCGAGGAAGAGGCCAAGAAGATCGGCAAGGTGGACTTCCTTGCACAGGGCACCATCTACCCCGACGTGGTGGAGAGCGGTTTGGGCGGTGAGTCCACCGTCATCAAGAGCCACCACAACGTGGGCGGTCTGCCCGATACCGTGGACTTCAAGGAACTGGTGGAGCCTCTGCGCAACCTGTTCAAGGACGAAGTCCGTCAAGCCGGCCGCGAGCTGGGTCTGCCCGAGTATCTGGTCAGCCGTCAGCCGTTCCCCGGCCCCGGTCTGGGCATCCGCATCATCGGCGAGGTGACCCCCGAAAAGGTCACCATCGTGCAGGACGCTGACGCCATCTGGCGTGAGGAGATCGCCAAGGCCGGTCTGGATAAGGAGATCAGCCAGTATTACGCAGCTTTGACCAATATGCACAGCGTTGGCGTTATGGGTGATGAGCGCACCTACGATTACGCCGTTGCGCTGCGCGCCGTGACCACCACGGACTTCATGACCGCAGAAAGCTACGATATGCCGTGGGATGTTCTGGGCACTGTCACCAGCCGCATCGTCAACGAGGTCAAGCACGTCAACCGCGTATTCTACGATTGCACCGGTAAGCCGCCTGCAACGATTGAGCTCGAATAATGGAATACGAGAAAATATATCGTGCCTACGTTTTAAAAACGATGAATCTTGTGAAAATGACATCACTTTGACATCATCCGCTTCAAAAGCACTTGCTGGATGTACAGAGAACTGGTAGCACGGTTTATTATCGAAGAATAATTTGAAAGCCCCGGAAAGCAACGAGAAATCGAAACTTTCCGGGGCTTTTGTGACATCATGACATCAAAAAACAGGCCTTGACATCATCTGTTTTGACCCTAGCCGAGTGGCATCAAATCGGATTCTTCATCGAAGGAAGAGGGAATACTGAGGGTTTCTAGTCTTGACACGAGTTCCTGCTGCTTATTGGGGTACAGATGGGCGTATGTCCGCATGACAACGGGAACGGTGTCCCCGATTCGCTTGGCCACCAGAACAATAGAATACCCAAGTTCGATACAGAGAGAAACATGGCTGTGTCTAAGATCATGGACGCGAATGTCCGGCAGATAGGTTAGCTGGGTGCAGCGGGTCAGTTCTTTGTTGAGGGCTGTACAGGTCATGTAAAATACCCGATCATCTGGGGTCAGGCCGTATAGCTTAGAACAGTAGGTACGGAATTCTTCTGCCAGCCAATGGGGGATAGGCACATTCCTGTTGCCACCCTTTTTGCTGTTCTTGGTGGGGCCGAGAATGTCTTGACCCTTTTTCCGATGGTAGGTTTTATAGATTCGCAGCTGGTCATCATCAGTCAGGTCTTTCGGCAACAATGCCAGCATTTCACCTTCGCGGCATCCTGTCCAAAACAGAATGTCAAATGCCAGGAGATAGGCTTCATTGCGGAATTCCTTCCGCAAAATTTCATACTGGTCTTTCGTTATGATAAGCATTTCCCCGGCAACGGAGGAACCCATATAGCCGGCCGCATCGCACGGGTTGAACCGAAGGCCGTAGAATGTCTGGGCGTAGTTGAAGAGGGCGGTCAACTGTGCGTGGATAGTGTAGAGATATGTTTCGGCATAGGGCAGACCAGTGGCTTCGCCCATCTCTTTGATCCGTTGTTGCCAGTCTCGAATATCTAGGGCTGTAATTTCGTTCATTTTCCGGTTTCCGAGAAGTGGAACAATTTTTGTGTCAAAAATATTTCGCTTAGTGTCCATTGTGGTGTCGCGGACATGATGCTCCCGGTCATTGAAGTATAACTCCACAAAGCTGGCAAGTGTCATATCACAGCTTTTGGCTTTCTGCAGATGAAATTCCCGCTCCCACTCCTGCGCTTCGCGGCGGGTTTTGAAGCCGCGCTTGCGCTTTTGCTTCTGCGCTCCGGTGAAATCAGTATATCGAAACTGGCAATACCAAGTTCCCGTTTTTTCGTCTTTATAGCAGGGCATCGAATATACCTCCTGAAGAGTTTATAAATCCCCGACCATTTTTATAATGGCCGGGGTCTTTTTTTATTGTGGAAGAATTGCCTTGAACTGGTCTACGTTGTCGGAATTGCTAAGCAGAAAATAAATATTTAGTCCGCTGTCAGAGCGGATTTGCAGTCTGCCATATTCGCAAACAAGGCATTTTTTGTTGTTCTTATAGCGCCGGTCAGGAGAACCATCGGCGTTTACTCGGAGCCAAGTTTCTTTGACCACTTTACTGTCTGCCGGCAGATGATCCTGATCCGTGATGTAGTTGACAGAATCGACCTCAAACGATATTTCGGAGAGGTCGTAAGCGCTGATTTTGCTATTGTGGAGATAGAACACCTTATCCGGGAAAATATAAATGGACTCCTTCTTATTCAGAGCAGCCGAGAAGACGGGCACATTTGTTCTGAGAAAATAGGGGAGTGCAGGCATTCCGAGAGCTTTTTCTTCGGATACGGTTTTCTCGGCACCGCCATTCTTTTTTGCGCTGCTGTTGGTGTGGGTTTCGGGTACATAGAAAACGGCATCACAGGCAAATAATTTACGCCAGGCGTTATACCATTCTTCGTAGGCATCAAACTGTTCATCGGCGAAGTCGTATTCCAAATTTACAGGAGCAATATAGTGGGCATAGAGAAATACGATGAATGATAAAATGGTCAGGAAAAGCCGCTGCGGTGTATGAAGAACGATGAAAGCGAGCAGGCCGATAGCCCCAACGATAAGTGAGGCTTTATTGAGAAAGCAAACCCGGTTGATTCGCTTCATAAGCGCCTTGAAGTCGGAATCTTTATAGTCTGCGCGGTCGGTAGACTGAATAACTTCCGTATCTGTATATGGTTCTTCTTTTAGAGCGCTTTTTCGTGCAGATTTATAAATGGATTCCTCGGTCGAATAACTCAGTCCGGTTCCCGGGATGGAGGCGGTTTGCCGGATTTTTCCGTTCGCTGTTTTGGTGATTCGATACCCGGGAACACCCCATGAGTATCCAACACCGCTACCAGAAATATTGATGCGGAACCCACCACCAAGCCGAATGCTTTTTCTATACCTGAATCCCATATCACACCATAACCTTTCCTGTTATTTTATCACGAGCATTGGTATATGTTTCCAAAAGCTGGAAATGCAAAGTACAGATGTCATACTCTTTCAATGGCCTATCTGTAAGCCGGGAAGGAGTGATGGCACATGGCAGCATCGGATGAACACCCGAAGCACGGAGAAGTGCTGGATGAAGTTCTGCGGGACGAAATCAAGGATTTACCCCCTGAACAGATCCGGCAGGTGCTTGAGTACATCGGGCAGCTGAAGGAGCAGTAACGCATCCTTCAGCATGGGCAGGCTCCCTTATTGGGGGTCTGCCTTTTGTTCTGCATCCAGAAATTTCAGGAAGCGAACGTATTCTATAACCTTTAGCATTTCATCATCGGCCAGGCTCTGAACGCTGTCTAAAAGCTGCTGCTGTAAGGCGTTCTTAACACTTGACTCCGGTACGTCTACCTCTCCGCGAAGATAGGCGACAGATACCCCATAAAGGTCTGCAATGGCTGCTAGGTCCGAGTCGGTAGGGGCGGCTTTGCCGTCTTTCCAACCTGCAATTAGAGAACGGCTCTTTCCACATAGGCGCGCTATAAAAGCGCCTGATGTGCCATAGTGTTCGGTCAGATCGACGATGCGTTGTACTGTAACCGTCATACGTTTTACCAGCTTTCTTCTAAGAATCTTGTGCACGGTGCTGAAATCTAACAAATGTTTGCTTTGCGGTCTTGTCCTCTAACAAGTGTTGGATTATTATATAATCACAATCAAACATTTGTTAGATTGCAAGAGCCAATGGAGGACAGGACAATGAGAACAGTAAAATACAGCGAATTGAGCCGGGCGATGCATGATTTCACAAAGCAGATTGACACGCTGGATGAGTGCATCGAAGTTGGCTTGGTTTCAGGCGAAAAGGTGCAGATTAGCATTTCGGCCAGCTGCCCGGAAGCAACCCCGGAGAGAGTAGCAGAGTTCGCAAAGCATCTGTCTGAAGTTGCAGTGGCGGCAAAGAACTTTAAATACGCCGGTTGTACAATTGTTCGATAAGGAGGATTCGATTATGACGTATGCAGACATCAACAAAATGTTCACCGCTGAGGTAAGCAAGTACTTGGCGCGTGGATATCACTTCAACGCAGCGAGCATGAGTGGGAGCCAAGGTGAAACTGCCAAGGTTGATCTGACCAACGGCACGGAGATAATTCGAGTTCTGCTTCGAACCTTTTCCGATGGCTGGGATAAGCAGGGAACGGAACTGTTTGTTGGCCGTGTGGCCGAGAAAGAGAATGTACGTCGGGATGTGGCTTACTGCGTCAACACGATTTGGAATAACCGTCTGGAGCCGGTCAGCAGCCAACGCTTCTACGAAGTGAATGGATATGGAGATTCCAACAAGTTCTATGGCACAGAAGCGGATGCGGAAGCCGTTAGCAAGGTACGGATGCGCCGCTATGCACAGTGCCCGAGCCGCCAGAATAAGGACATGACCAACGCCCAAACCATCAAGATTGCCGTTCCGTTCATTCGCCGGAAACTGGGCATCAAGAACGTGGACAAGAAGCGCATTGAGGTGTTCCGCACGCCGGATCACCGGTACATCATCAGCTATCGCGGCACTGGGTACCAGCTGAACAGAAAGGAGGACTGAACCACAATAGCATGACCGAAACCAACACCTTTGAAACACAGGAGGATTGACTATGTATTGCAACAAGTTTTTTAAGACCGAGGATGAAGCCAAAGCGTTCCAGAAGTCCCACGGCGGGGCTCTGTACAAGAACGTCAAGCGGAGCCGCACCCGGGAATCGTACCGGATGGAAGCCGCAATGGCTGTGCAGGGCGGCTGGATGCACGGCGCTGATCTGGATGCACACCCGTACTGTGTGGCATGGAATGGCGAACCGCTGAAAGCAAGAAAGGAGAATTAAGCCATGAAAGCACTGAAAATTGAGCCGGGCAAAGCCCCGGAACGCATTAACGTTGCCAACGAACTTGCAAGCCTGCAGAGCCTCGTAGGCGGCTATATTGAGGTGATTTACCCGGATGAACGCCGCCCGGTCGGCCTGATCTGCAATGAGGAGGGCAAGTGCTGCGGACTTGAACTGAACCGGGCGTTGTACAAGAACGGTAAGCCCTACGACATCATTGCCGGCACGTTCTTGGTAGTTGGGCTCTCGGCAGAGGACTTCACGGATCTGCGGGAAGAGGATGAGGCTTACTTCGAGAAGATGTTCCATACACCGGAGAAGTTTGGACACTTCGCGGGGCGGCTCATTATCTCCAAGGTGGTTTCCGGCGGGGCGTAAGCCCCGCTTTTTGGTTCTGATGGCGTAAAAAGCAAAATCCCTTGGCAAAAACTGAAATCCAACAAACAAAAACAAGCAAAACAACCAAATGCTTATTTTGATAAGCAAAACAAACAAAACAAGCTGTTAATGTAAATGTTAATGTTAATGATTATGTATGATGACTATCGTCATCATCAAGCGCGTGCGCGCGTTATATAGGCGCGGCAAGTTACAGGCAAGTTAAAATCACCAAGCACGCTATACAGACGACGATGACGAATCCAACTGGTGAAGAACAGGATCATCGGTGCGGCCAAGCAGGTAGTCAACGGAACAGTCCAGTTTGTCCGCAAGCAGCATGAGTGTTTTTCCGGACGGAGGATCTTCTGCATTCTTCCAGCGCGTGACAGCTCCAGATGAGATGCCAAGCTCTTTGGCAAGCGGATTTGGCTTTGTTCCGCGGATTTCGCACATCCGATAAAAACGTTCCCAAAACAACAAATAGAACACCACCTTTTTGTGCAAAAGCATGAATCTCACAAAAATGAGAATATTGCATTGCTATCTCACTTTTGTGAGATTATAATATATCTAACAAGTGATTCATTCACCTGTTAGATGGAAAGGAAACACAACATGGAGAGATTTGTAGCACCCATGGCTACATGGGAAATCGTGGGCGGCGACCTGCCGCCTGTCCGGGTTCGTGCCCGGACGTTCGATGAAGCACTTGCAAAGGCAAGGCTTCGCGATCCCGGCTATTGTGCCGGATGGGTCGTTGAGGAGGGCTAAACGATGATGCTGAGCATGACAGAGACCGATTACGAGAACTGGCGCGATGGTCTCCGCTGCGGCGGACAGGAGGAGTACGGCACCCAGTACACAGCAGCTTCTCTCTATGAAGGGGGCTGGCGGGCAGATGCCCTTCCTGACCTGATCGAGCAGTTCAACCTGACTAGCGATGAGGCCGAAAGGATTTACAACGAGCTGCTCGATCTCGAGCAGAAAGCCGAAGGCAAGGAGGTTCTACCATGAAAAAGACCGATATCGAGTGCTTCCCGATTTATCGCATGACGGCTAGCCAGCTGGAAGAAAAGCGCCATACTGATGGTTATATCCACATGAATATCAATGCCCTTGAAACACGTTGGCCTTGTCAAAAAGACTTTGTTTCGGCGGTCAACGATCACACGGCAGAATATCTAGCCCCCGGTGGAACAGAATGGAAGCCGATACAACCCGAACATCCTGAACAGCGGGACGCTGATTAAGGTACACTAAAGAGGGAGGACTGAACCATGAAGAACGTCATTTTCACCTACGACATCCGCGCGAAGGGCGAGGAAGGCGAAGCCAGCATGACCATCCTGCTGGATGATGACCGAGCAGCGGTCGTTAAGGCTGCATACGATAATCGGCAAGGGAGCAGCGAGATTGAGGACATCCTCTTGCGGTGCAAGGTCGATGAACTGTGCGCCGCTTGTGAAGCACTCCGGGGGCGAAAGTACCTTCGCAACAGCATTAAGTGCGTGGAGATCGAGGAGGCTTGAGCCGTGAACATTGAAATTAAATATCAGGCCGAGGATGGCGAGATTCGGTATTACCACTTTGAGTCGTGGAAACTGGCTGAAGACGATGCCTTTCGGGAAGCGATGCAGGAGTTCCGCAGCACTCGCACAGGAAAGAACAAAATCCTCTCCATCCGGAATGCATCGATTGGTGCAGGCCGCAACTGGAAAGAATAACCCGCCTGATGATGGCCGCTGGTATCGGCCGAAACCATTTTCGTGGCATCACGAAGATGGTCGCGGGAACCAACACCGCAAACCAAGGAAAGGAAGATTCACATGAAGTATGAGATCTACCAGCTGAAAGAGGACACCATGGAGCAGGTAAAACTGCGGTTCATGGCATCCGATCAGGCCGCAGCGCTGGGCGGCATCCATCGGGAGAACTACCAACGGATCTACATCGGCGAGGCGAAAGCCGGCACGGACATCCAGCGGGCGCTGGACAGCATCTATACGACGTTCAACGTGCATCGCCCCAAGGAGTTCACCGGGCACAGCCTGAGCGTGTCCGATGTGGTGCATCTGGGCGACGAGTGGTGGTACTGCGACCCCTACGGCTGGAAGAAGCTGGACGGGGAAGAATGGGGGCAGATCTTACGCCACTACACAAAAGCGGAGTGGCGTAAGATCCCAGAGTCCTACAAGGGACGTTGGGAAGCATCTCCGTACAACCTTGAACGAGTGAAGCGGGGCGAACTGCCAGCTGAGTACATCGGCAAACGGACAACCATCGTCAATGACGAGCATCGCGGTACGGTGCTTATCACCGAGGGTGCGCACTTCGTCATTGATGACTGATTTCACAAAATCGAACAAATGTCCACAAAGAAGCGATTTGAGCCGCATATCCTATCGGACGGCAAATTCCCTGCGGAAGAATAGAAAACGCAAAATAGAGCCATCGGAGCGGCTCTGAGCATTATTTCCGCTGGCTCAGAATGAACTGCAGGAAATCCGTAACCTTTTGGCGTTCTTCATCTGTTAACTCCATACGCTGCACAGCGGGGTCAACGGTGCGTCCCATAAGGAAGTCCATGGAGCAGTCCAAGTAGTCAGCGATGCGCGCCAGACTGTCGGCGGCAATCATGCGACCGGTTCGCAAGTTTGAAAGAACGCCTTTGCTCATTCCGAGTTCGGCGTACATATCCTTCAGCTGGATATTGCGTGCCTTTGCCTGAATTTTGATGTTTTCCGCAAGGGCGATAGAATCATACAAATTTTCGGTTGTCATTTTGTGTATCCTCACAAAATCCATCAATTGATGCTCAAACGGCTTGAAACGTTGCAATTGATGGATTATAATACACTTGTACAGAACAAATGTTAAGTGAAAGGGTACAGCGCTTACCATTCAGCGCGTTCCCCCAGAACCTCTCAGCAAAGGGGTTCATTCGTACCACGCAATACGAACCATGAACGTTGACCTCCTAAAGACAAGCGCCGCTGCAAAGCATAGCGGACAACAGCCGCAAGTTGGATGCTGTGCAGTTATAGCGCCGCTCCCATGACAGCTTCGCTTAACGACAGGGGAACGCGTTGAATGGTGGGTACTGGCTCTTTCATTTTATCAGAAATCTAACAAGTGTTCAATACACTTGTTAGATAAATCTTTGTTAGGAAGGAGAAAAAGCATGAAAAAGACTACGATGCCGGATTGGTGCGTGGCTGTCAAGAAGGCCATGATCGACCATGACGATATGACCGTTACGGAACTGGCAAAGGAAACGGGCTTTTCTCGCTCGCATATCAGCCAAGTCGTCAATGGTGTGCTGGTGCCGTCCGAGAACGTCCAGGGCGCAATCGAAAAGTGCCTGAACATCAGCGGGGTGGCGTACCGGAGCTAACCTACATCTCAAGTATACCAGAAAGGACGGCGTGAAAAAATGGCGATTGAAAGCCAGAATATTTACAAAAATGCGCGGAAATCTGCTGGTTTTACGCAGGAAAAAGCATCGCAGCTTTTGAACGTGTCGGTTGACAGCCTGCGGGACTATGAGCAGAGCCAGCGTCCAGTGCCCAGCGATGTAGCGAGCGCCATGTGTGACGTGTATCAAGCCCCATATCTGGCCGTGCAGCATCTGCGGTTGACATCAGATCTCGGCAAACGGGTCGTGCCTGAGATCCAGTTGAAAGACCTGCCGGAAGCTGTGCTGGGCGTTCTGGCGGCGGTTCAGCGCTTTTGTGCAAAGCGGGAGGCAATGGTAGAAATCGCCGCAGATGGCCAGATCGCTGAGAGCGAGCAAGCCGAATGGGACGAAATCATGTGCTTGGCCAACGACCTGAATGTGGCAATGAACAATATGCGTTTTTCGAAAGGAGGACGGCAGTCGTGAGCGAAGAGTCGTATTTCATCGGTTGTGCAGAGGTTGCGGAACTGGTTGGCTGTGGCAAGTCCCGGGCATATAAGTACATCCAGCAGATGAATCGGGAGCTGGAAGCAAGGGGAAACCTCACGTTTCCCGGCCGGGTGCCCCGGCGGTATGCGATGGAACGCTTTGGTCTTTTGGGGGAGGTGCAGGAGGATGAAAGCACAAACGCTCGTGCCGCTGGCAGCGGCGGCAGCGGCGCAGCTTCTGGTGGTCGGAAACATCGCCGCGGCGTTCGCTTTCCAGCAGAAGCCGCCGGTTGAAACGTTGGTTACGGTACCGGTGGTGGCCGAGATCGAGCAGGTTGAATGCGTTCGTCAGGACCCGGTTCCGTATGAGCCGGTTACATATCAGGTGCCGCTGGATGCGGAACTACAGTCCTACACGGAGAAAATGTGCGACCTCTACGATGTGCCCTTGGAACTGGCTTATGCCGTCATGCAGGTCGAGAGTGGCTTTACCCCGGCGGCGCACAGCTCTACCGGGGATTATGGCTTGATGCAGATAAACAGCATCAACGCCGGGTGGCTCAAAGATAAACTTGGTATAACGGATCTGCTGGATGCCCGCCAGAACATTCAGGCCGGGTGCTATATGCTGGGTATGTATCTCAGCGAGTACGAGGGCAATGTGAATTGCGCTCTGATGGCCTATAACCTTGGCGCAACCGGAGCCAAAAAGGCTTGGTCTGCTGGCACGTATAGCACAGCCTACACGGACAAGGTGTGGAACGCAATGGTAGGGCTGCTGGAAGGAGAAAGGGATGTTTCATAAGATGGCGCAAATGATTCAGATGCACACCGAGAAGAAGCTGCTGGACGAAGTTTTTGCAACGTATCGGGATGTTCAGGATGCTGCCGCCGAAATGGCGCAGGTACTTCCGTGCCCTCGATGCGGAAAGCAGACCATGAAGATGCGCTTGCACAGCAATGCTCTTTCCCGTCAAGTTCCGGGCATCACGATTTGTGACCGCTGCGGAACCGAAGAAGCACTGGAAGATGCTGTTCACCAGCCGATGGATGTTCGCAAGTGGGCACTGATCGAAACCTACATGAAGGGGGCAAACCTGAAATGAAACGCAAAGAAAGGCATTTGACCGTGATGGGCTGGGTCGTTGTTGGACTGCTGGACGCGCTGGCCGGCGTAATTTCCGGTGGGCTTATGGCCTTGTGGCAGCTGCCCAGTACATATCGCTGGCGCGGCTACTGGGCAATTGGCGGGGAGTGGATTCTCATTGTTGGTGCAATCATTGTTGCATCCCGCCTGATGCACGAACTGCAGATGCAGGCGCTTTTGGGAGGAAAGAAGAAGAATGACAAGGTGCGCTCGGTGTCACAGGGTCATTACAGATCCGGCGGCAATCGAAGTGGGGTACGGCGCGAAGTGTTACGTCAAGGAGTTCGGAAAACGGCTCCGAGCACCCGCAAAGCCCCGCAGAATCAGGACTGTCACACAGCCTAAAATCACCGCTGAGCGCCAGATTGTAGGGCAGCTCTCGGTGTGGGATATACTCGCCGCACACGAAAAAAGCGCTGACCAGAACGGCCAGCGCGCTACAAATGGATAGAGACCCACACATTCCGTTGGCGCTTGATGCAGGAACATCAAGCCGGAAAATGCAGGTCTCCACCACACACAACCATATTGTAGCATAATCGGTTGATTTTTTCAACAGGTACGAAGCGGCGGTCAGGAGCGTTCCTACTGCCGTTTTTTTATACAGAGAATCAGGAGGTACACATGGAAAAGGAAATTACTACCACCAATCAGACCACGGCGTTGGCAGATAGTCTGATTGTGGTGCAGCAGCTTCCTATCATCAATGAGCAGCTGCACAGCATCAAGGCACAGGCTCAGGAGTCCGTCAAGGAGGCGCTTTCGCTGGCCTGCACGGAAGAAACCCTCAAAGTTGTCAAGGAGCGCCGGGCGGCGCTGAACCGTGACCGCAAGGATCTGGATGCCCGGCGCATGGCCGTGAAGAAGCAGATCATGCAGCCGTTTGAGGACTTCGACGAGGTTTACAAAGAATGCGTTACGGACGTGTACGGCCCGGCAGATGAAGCGCTGAAGGGCAAAATCACGGACGTAGAAGCCGGACTGAAAGCCGACAAGGAAAAAAAGGTCAAGGATTACTTTGCTGAGATGGTCAAGGCCAGCGGCGTTGAGTGGGTCACCTATGAGGATGTCGGCGTTGCAGTCACGTTGACCGCAAGCCTGAAATCCCTGAAAGCCAAGGTCAAGGAGTATGTGGAAAAGGCTGCGGCTGACGTAGCCTGCATCAACGGCATGGAAAATGCCCCGGAGATCATGGCCGAGTATAAGCTGTGCGGAAGTTTGGCTGTTGCCATTAACAGCGTGAGCCAGCGCAAAGACCGTATTGCCCGGGAAGAAGCCGAGCGTAAGCAGCGTCTGGAAGCCCAGCTTCGGGCACAAGAAGCAGAAAAGGCCGTTCTGGATGTGGCGGAGGAAGAACTGTCCGCGCCGCAGGTCATGGGCACCGAACCGCCCGTTATGGACGAGCAGGAGACTGAGGACTCCCAGAAGGAGAGCACGGAACAGATCATGAACGCAAAGTTTGCTTTTATGGGACGCACGTTCCAGTGCCGCGGCACTCTGACCCAGCTGCGGGAACTGAAGTCTTTCGTAAATAACAAAGTCGATGAAATCAAGAAGTACATGGATTCCATTGGCATTGAGAATCAGGAGGTAAATAACAATGGCTAAAGCAATGCAGCCGCAGAAAATGCGCTTTTCGCAGGCGATCCAGACCACGACATACAAGAACCTTGTGAACAATACGCTGGGAGACCCCGTGCGTGCAGGGCGTTTTATCGCAAACATCACTTCGGCGGTCGCTGTCAATCCGGAATTGCAGAAGTGCGATGCAGGCACGATCCTTGCTGGCGCATTGCTGGGCGAAAGCCTGAACCTGCAGCCCTCTCCACAGTTGGGCCAGTTTTATCTGATTCCTTTCGAGTCCAAGGCAAAGTACAAGAATGGCCAGATGATTAAGCCTGCAAGCGTCAAAGCACAGTTTGTGCTTGGCTATAAGGGTTATATCCAGCTGGCCTTGCGCACGGGCCAGTACAAGCGCTTGAACGTGCTGGAAGTGAAGAACGGGGAACTGACCGGATGGGATCCCTTTGAAGAACGATTCCATGAAATGCACTTCATCGAAGATTTTGAGAAGCGTGCATCGATGCCAACCGTGGGCTATATTGCCCACTTTGAGTACATCAATGGCTTCGAGAAAACCCTGTACTGGACAGCAGACCAGATGATGGCCCACGCCGACAAGTACAGCCCGGCGTTCAGCGCAAAGGCATACCAGAAGCTGCTGAATGGGGAAATTCCACAAGAGGATATGTGGAAGTACTCCAGCTTCTGGTACAAGGACTTTGACGGGATGGCCAAAAAGACCATGCTGCGTCAGCTGATTTCCAAGTGGGGTATTATGACGGTGGAAATGACAACCGCCTACGAGCGGGATGGCCGAGTAATGATGCCTGATGTGGCAAGCGGCGAACTTCTGCCTGAAGTGCTGGATCCGGCAGAGCCGAGCCAGAAGAATGAAGCCGAGCCGCCCAAGATTGAGCGGACAGCAAAAACCATGGATCTGCCGGAACCGGAGGCAGACGCGGTGGAAGAAGCCGTTGATCTGGCATCGCTCTGATGGTCAGGTACAACATCATTTCAACCGGGAGCGATGGCAATGCCACGATTCTGGAAGATTTTGTCCTGATAGACTGCGGCGTACCGTATAAGGCGCTGGAGCCGTATGTGTCGAAACTGAAGCTGGTGCTGCTGACTCACATCCACAGTGACCACTTCAAGAAGCAAACCATCAAACGGCTGGCCGCAGAACGGCCGACACTGCGTTTCGGCTGCTGCCGCTGGTTGGTGCCGCCACTGCTGGCCGCAGGGGTTCCAGAACGTCAAATCGACGTGCTGGAACCTCGAACGATGTACGGTTATGGCCTGTGCAATGTGATACCGTTCATGCTGATGCACAATGTACCCAACTGCGGGTATAAGGTGCACTTCCCGGCCGGAAAGGCGATTTACGCCACCGACACAAACAACATGAACGGCGTGCAGGCGCTTGGATATGACCTCTACCTGATAGAAGCCAACTACAAGGACGAGGAAATAAAGGCCAAAATCGAAGAGAAGAAAGCCGCTGGGCAGTACGCCTATGAGCTGCAGGTTCTTAAAAATCATCTGTCAGAAGCGAAATGCAACGATTTTTTAGCGCGGAATATGCAGGCCAACAGCGTGTATGTCCCGATGCACGTCCATGTGGACAAGGAGAACACACATGATTGTGACGGCGAAAATTGAAAAGGTGGAGGACGGAAAGCTAGTCCTGAAGCCAGATATGGATATCAGCCGGTTTGTGGCTCAGAAACGGCCCCGGCGGGTTGAGGTCCGGCTGGATGATGGACGAGCTATTTCCGCAGACCAGCGCCGGAAGATTTTTGCCATTATCCGTGATATCTCTCTGTGGTCCGGGCAGGAGCCGGAAGAACTTCGGCTCTATCTGGAATGGGACTTCTGCTCTCGCTGCCTGCGGGAGTGGTTCTCCCTTTCGGACTGCGATATGACCACGGCCAGAGAATTTATTACATACCTGATTCAGTTCTGTTTTCACTGGGGTGTCCCGACGAAGGATAGCCTGCTGACCCAGACGGACGATATCGGAAAATACCTGTATTTGTGCCTTGAAAACCGCCGGTGTGCAATCTGCAACCGCCCGGCAGAGGTGCATCATGTTGACCGTGTTGGCATGGGTCGGGATCGTGAAGCTATCGTCCATGTGGGGCTGAATGCGATTGCCCTCTGTCGGCAGCATCACGAAGAAGCGCACCGCAGGGAAAAGGCTTTGTTCGCCGATTACCATATCTACGGCATCAAGCTGGATAGGCACCTGTGCAAAGTTCTGAACTTACGAAGCGGGGAACAGTCAAGTGAAAAACGATAAAAAGAGCGTCCTGCTGTATACAGAGTGGGCCGAGCCGTTAAAAAGCCTACCACTCGAAGAAAAGGGGAGAATCTTTGACGCGATTCTTTCTTACACAGAAAGCGGCCATGTGCCAAAGTTTGAAAATCCGGCAACCGATATGGCTTTTCGCTGGATTCAGCAGAAGCTGGATGAAAACATCCAGAAGTGGGAGGAAACGCGGGCAAAGCGTGCAGCGGCAGGAAAAAGCGGGGGAGCACCTAAAGGAAACTCCAACGCCAAAAAGCCAGAACAATCAAAACAACCAAATGATAGTTTTGATTGTTCTGGAAGCGAAGAAACCCCGGAAAAGTCTACTGGCCCGCCGGATGATTCGCCAGAAGCCTACTGGGTCTGGGCTGAATGCGACAGCATGGTCACTCCGTATATAGCTTCGGAGTTCCGGGATCTGCGCGAGGCCGGCTTTGAGGATGCCTTAATTGTGGCAGCGCTGAAAGAAGCGGTACGCCACCAAGCAAAGCATCCATGGGTTTACGCAAAGCGCATCCTCGATCAGGCAGCGGCGCAAGGGACAAAGACCCTGAAAGAGTGGGAGAAAACACATCTTCCCAACAAAGGAAACCGGGTTGACCGGGAAACACCAAGCGGAAACGACATCCTTCGTTTTGACAGGTGCATGGATCGTCTGAAACGAAAAAGCCTTTAAAGCAAGCGGAGGAAAGTCCGCTCGTCTAAGGAGGTTATTTCTGTGGGCAGTGACGTTCGGCACGTTCGCGGTGAAGCGCAAAAGGAACTCGTGAGAATGTTTGAGTCGTTCTCGAACAAAGGGCATTCACGCTGGAAGGTATGGAGCGATTGGATTACCATGAGCGCCATTGCAATTTCCAATGCGACAGACAAGAGCCATTCTGACGAGAGGGAAAAGCAGTATCTGAAAATCGTTGAAAGATACACAAAACAGGAACTTGAAACCTTTACGGATATGCTTACGACCCTCTTTATGGCGCTGAATGACAACCCGGATCAGGACTTCCTTGGAGAACTGTATATGCGCTTGGAACTCGGCAACGACCATGCGGGCCAGTTCTTCACGCCGTATCATGTTTGCGAATTTATGTCAGCACTGACAACGCCGAAGGAAGAATTTCAGCAGAAAATTGAAGACCGGGGCTGGGTTGCCGTGTGCGATCCAACGTGCGGAGCGGGAGCATTGCTGGTGGCATTTGCCAATCAGTGCAAACGAGAGGGCGTCAATTATCAGCAGAAGATTTTGTTCGTGGCACAGGATATCGACTACATTGTGGGCATGATGTGCTACTTGCAGATGAGTCTGTTGGGGATGCCGGGATATGTCGTCATTGGCGATACGCTTGCAAATCCGGTTCTTTCATACGACAGCAGAGGGCTTCTTCCGGTTGATAACGGGAACATCTGGTACACGCCGCTGCTTCGCACCGCAGTTTGGCAGTACAGGATCCTTGCGGCGCGGATGGACCTTATGACAAGGCCGATAAAAACCAAGAAAGAGCCGGACACGCCAAAATCCGAACCACAGAAAGCTCCTGAAGCCACAAAAAAGCCAAAGAAACCAAAGATTACGGAAAAGCCAAAAGTCGCTAAAAAGCCGCAAAGAGCGCCGGAACAGGAACCGGTGTTCTCCGAGGGCAAGGGTGGGCAACTTAGCTTTTTCTGATAGGAGGACAATATGGATTCCACCACACACACCACAACCACAGTTGAGTTCGTCGATTGGCGAGCTAAAGCAAAAGCAAAGCTGGAAGCTGAGGACAAACTGTTCAAGGGCGGTCGTGCCGCAAAGAGCGTGCAGAGTTATGTTCTGCGGACACTGCTTGGCTTTGTAGACCAGGAGCCGCGGTTCGCAGAAGTCGTCTGCAACACGCAGCGCACGTTCTCCGAATGTTGCGCCGCTGTTGTCAACAACGCAGGCGAAGTTCTGTCCGACCTCGAAACCTACCGCCGCGCCGTGCAGTTTTACTTTCCGAATGCCGAGGTTTCGTTCAGCATGAACATCAAACTGACTGGCGCACCGCCTACGGAAGCTGAGATGCAGGCTCCGGCCACCGTCAAACCGGAAGATGCATCCCCCAATGTTCCGAAGCAGGCGGCACCAGTTCACACAACCAAGCCTGCGTCCAAAGCAGAAAAGAAAACGGATGCGAAAAAGCCGGCAAAAAAGAAGAAGGAAACGCCCGCGGAAGACGATATGCAGCTTTCCTTGGATGGGTGGCTCTGATGATTTTAGGATTCAAAGGATTCAAGCCGGGGCTGATTGCTACGCTCGGCGATGGCAGCTATCAGTACCAGCCGGGCGAAGTGAGCAAGACCGAAAAGGCAAAATGCGCCAATACGGGCTTCCATTACTGTCTGGATCCGCTGGACTGCCTTAACTGGTATGCTTGGGACGGGAAAAACGAGTTCTGGGCTATCGCAGCTGGCGGTGATATCGATGAGGATGACTACCGGACGCGGAGTAGCTGTACCGAAATTGTACCGCTTCGCAGGCTGAAAGAAGACGAGTTCCTTCTTATGCACGCAAATTATGCGTTTGAGCATCCGGCAGAAAAATTCGAAGATTGCTTCAAGAGACCGTTCCACATCGCATATGGTCAGGGCAAGGAACTGGCTGGCGCACTTGGCGAGTGGCTCTGCTTCATCGTCCGGGGAGAAAACGAATTTGCTTGCATTGTTCAACAGATCGATGGAGTGAAAGTTTTGCAGGGGAAAAAGTATACGGCAAAAAGTTTGGAGGCGGTGCTGAATGAAAAAAGCTGAAGAATTGGTGTTGTACACGCCGAAACCGGTGCGGCCAAATCTGGATGCCCGTCTATGCGTGTCGGTTGCTGAAGGGAAAGGCCAAGGACGGTACATCAAGGGCAAAACCCTGACGGTAGCAGTCTGGGATAAGTGCAAGAATCCCGTGGTCACATGGCGGTTCTGCGGTGATTACTGGATTGGCGAATTGCGCAAGAAACCTGAAAATAACTTCAAGAAAGACTTTAGCCCGAAAGGAATCTGGGAAAAGGCGGGTAAAGTCCTCTTCTGGGCAGATGTTTCAGCAACGAGCGAAGATTCCAAACGCCTGCATGACTATTTCAACGACTACCGGGAAAATCTGATGGCTGTTGTGGATGGCGCACTTACGGCGCGTGCACGCAAGCGGCTGGACAAGCGAAACGCCCAGCAGGCCGAGGAAACTGAAAAGTGGTTCAAAAAAGTGCCGGAACCTGCCGAAGTTGACCTGAAAAAACAGATTTTGACCGAGTGCTACGATGCGGTGTATCTCTGGGCAACTAACACAAAGAAACTCGTTGTGACGCCCGGCGGCGTTGGCAAGTACATTCCCGCTCAGCAGATCCGGTGTGACAGCTGCGGAGGTGAATACACCATCACGGATAGGAAACTCAAACATAAGAGTTCCGAAATCTGCAAGTGCTGCGGGAAGAAGATGAATGTGCGCGGCACGCAGTATTCCTCCAAGCGCCTGTGTGCAAAGCGTACTTTCGTCTGGAGCAAAAAGCAGGGCACCGGAGTCTGGCTCCGAAAATATGCAGTGTACTTTGGTTTCGCCAACCACAAAGCAAAAATGAATATTTACGCCGAGGGAATCTGGTGGACTGACGGAAAAGAAATTCTGCGCTGGGAAAAACGGTGGCAGAACCATTATACGGAACAAAAGTACGTTATGTGCCAGAACTCGAGATTGAGCGCGGCTCTGCTTGCGCCCGGCGGCTATATGCAGCCTACGATTATTGCTGACTACGGGGAGAAGGTAGAGCGTGACCTGCACGGCGTAATGCACACCGAATGGCTGCGGGAGCTGGATAAAGACCTCAACTTTTATTGGGAAATCATTTTCTGGGAAGCTACACTGAGATATCCGATGGCTGAAAGCCTGATGAAGACAGGCTGGCTTGATGCTATGACCGATATTCTGGACGGAACAAAGACGGCTGGATGCATCAAGCTGAGCTCCAAAACCTATTACGGGGTGTTTGGCGGCTTGAACCGTCAAGAACTGAATGCCGTAGTTGCTCAAGGACAGAAAAAGTCATTCGAGCGCGTAAAGTGGGCGGTGACATGGAAAAAGGCGGGACTGCCCATTGATTGCAAGCATCTTGCCATGACCGAACAGATTCAGGATGTCATGGGAATGTGCGATACCTTGCAGAAATACGGCATGACACGCAGCTTGAAGTACCTTCGCCAGCAGACTAGGCGCGTTACCGGGAAATACGATGGGCACATTGTTCTCAGAGTTGCACAGGATTGGTCGGACTACTTGGATATGGCCGAGAAATCGGGTATGAATATGCAGCTTGAAAGCGTAATGTTCCCGCTTGACCTGAAACGCCGGCATGATGATCTCGTGCTGGAGCGTAATAAACAGCACCGGATGGAAGCCATGAAAGGCACGCAACACTCTATCAGAAGTGAAGCGGAACAGCTGGAAAAGCAGTTCCATATCGAAAACATCTACAAGAAGATCCGTAAAATCTACGAGTACGATGGAACGGAGTACATTATCCGGGTTCCGGAGGGCGCAAAGGACATTTTGCAGGAGAGTAAGTTCCTTGACCACTGCATCCAGCGCGGAACCAGATACTTTGAGCGTATTTCTGTTCGGGAAAGCTACATTTTCTTCCTGCGAAAGAAGTCTGACCCCAATACGCCGTGGTACACCTTGGAGGTGGAACCGGGCGGTACAGTTCGGCAGAAACGCAGTTATAGCAACGACCAGTATGCAGATTTGGAAGATGCCAAGCCGTTCATCGAGGAATGGCAGCAAGTGGTGCAAGGCCGAATGACAGCATCGGAAATTTCTTTTGCAAAGCAGTCCAAAGAAATCCGTGCACAAGAGTTTGCAGAGTTAAAGGAAAACGGAAACATTATTCGCACAGGCGCGAATGCCGGTAAGCTGCTGGTTGACGAGCTGATGCACGACCTGATGGAGGTAGAAAAGCGTGTTGGCTAAAATCGAACTTTCCCTTGCGCCGTCTAAGGCAAAAGGACTCTCGGAAGATGAACGCTTAGAGTTGGGACGGTTGCTCCTGAAAGCGGGGTATCGGGTTGACATCGTGCGCCGCCGTCCAAACGCCAACCCGGGCACCCAGTACGAGTACTATATGATTCTGGACAAGGGGGATAGCAATGCCTGATACCCGCAAAGGACACAACCCCAGCGGTGCGCCGGACCCCACCCGGGCGCGTGCTGAAAATAACATCCAGAAGGACGAGAAACGGGTGCATGATCTTATTCACGTTCTGCGGTATGTGGCAGATGCCGCAGGGTTTGAGATTGCAGAGCGCATTGTCCTGATCGACAGTCAGTCGGGGAGGATCTATCGGTGAACAGAACAAAAAACGAATTGGCGGATTACGCATGGAATCCTGTAACAGGATGTCTGAAAGACTGCCGATATTGCTACGCAAAAAAGAGCGCTTTACGCTTTGCCAGCGATTGGAGACGAAATCTTGCAGAACGTCCGAAGGTTCAGCAGGTCGGAGCGAACCTCTTTGCGCTGGACGCTCCATGGGAAACCACGAATAACCGCTTTCTGAACAACCCAACCGGATTTATGCCCACGATACATAAGTATCGCATGGATTGGCCACAAAAGGTCAAAGTGGGCTCAACCATCATGGTATGCACGGACGGCGACTTGTTTGGTCCGTGGGTGCCGGAAGATTGGATTCTTCAGGTATTCGCTGCGGCCGAAATGGCACCCCAGCACCAGTACATTTTCTTGACGCAGTACCCGGTGAGATATCAGAACCTTGCAAACCATGGGGTACTTCCACAGAAAAACAATTTCTGGTACGGCTCTACCGCAACGATTCTGTCAGACAGCGTGTGGGCAAACGAAGAGTATAATACGTTCGTAGCCATAGAGCCGCTTCTCGGACCGTTTGAAGGCGATGCAACAAAAGCGTTCCGAAAGCTGAAATGGGCAGTTATTGGAGCGGAAACAGGCCAAAATGCCAAAAAGGTTATTCCAAAGGCTGGATGGATACAGGACATTCTGACATCGGCAGATGCAGCTGGTACGCCGGTGTTTATGCGGAGCAACATGGAAAGCATAGTGGGCGCTGAGAATATGCGCCGGGAAAAGCCTGCGGCATTTTTGCAGAAAATCCCAACAATGGAACAGAAAAAGCGGCTGTGGGAACATTGCACCGTTTGCGGCAAGTACCGGCCTATGAAGGAAATGTACGCCCTGCTCCTGCGCAGAAAGCGTGGTGATAACCCGGAGCGGGTGGCTTATATGTGCCCTGAATGCTATGTGAAATTCAGCATGAAGCACTTTGAGAAAGGAGAAAAGGAAGATGAAGTTTGAGCGAAGTGAACTTGGAGCGCTGTTTTCCAAGTTGCGCACGGCGGTGCCGGAGGTTCGGGCGGTGGGCACCAATGATGCGGGAATCTTGTTGAGCGGCTCCAACGCATACGCCACCAATTTGGAACTGAGTGTCCGTGCCGGGCTGTCTAAACCGGTTGAGCAGGATGTGGTGGTTCCGCCTCGCGGAGTCGATTTCATCAGCGGCACGGTGGCACCGGAAATCAGCATCGAGGCAGAGAAAGGCATCCTTACTGTGAAGTCCGGCACAGCGAGGGCACGTCTGAACACTACGCCGGCAGAGAATTACCCGGAACTTTCAGGTCCCGGTAATGACGCAAGACGATGCGTTGTAGGAGCCAGCGATTTAAGCTGGGCTATTTCCAAAGTTATCTATGCGGTAGCAAAGGATGAAAAACACCCTGCTCACCGCGGATTGTGCTTCTCGCGCAAAGGCGAGGACGTTCTGGAAATCTGTGCACTGGATGGTTATCGGATGGCAATTGCAAGAATCAACTGCACAGCTGATGGCGATTTTCGCTTTACGCTCCCCGCCGCAACTGCAAAAGCAGTTGATACGATATCCATGGATGGTAACGTGGAGATTATTCGCGATCGCAAAAAGGCCGTTTTCAGTGACAACAACTTTGAGGTGAAGTCTCGCCTGATTGCGGAACCGTTTCTGGATTATAGCAAAATTGCAGCCCAAAAGAGCGAGGGAACCAGAATCATGCTTGACAGGAAAGAATTGCTGGGCGTTCTGGGGCGCGTCAAACTTGCTCGGTCTGCAGACGCAAAGGAAAAGAGCACCTTGGTAATGGATCTTGAACCCGGCGGCACGGGCAGAGCATCGATGCGTAGCACGATTGCACAGATGAATGAGGAGTTTTCCTTCAACGGAAAGCTGGAAGAACACCTGCGAATCGGCTTTAATCTGGAATTTTTGAGCGAGGCTTTGAAGTCGATGGAAGGAGACGAGGTCAGCGCATGGGTGGTCGGCCCTCTGTCCCCCGTAAAGCTGATTGAGCCGCAGTATGAAGCGCTGGTGCTTCCTGTCAAGGTTAAGGGGGAAGCATGATGCAGGGTAGAACTTTTCGCGGGCAGTCCCCAGATGGCACTTGGCATGAAGGATTCCTGATTCGCTCCCCGGGCGTGAAGAACAGCCGCCCGGGTGAGGGCTGGTACATCAACTCAGAGAACGAGCCGGCATACGCCCATCTGGTCAAGCCATTTACAATCGGCATGAGCACTGGCGTAAAGGACATGGAAGGAACGATGGTCTTTGAGGGCGACATCATCAAAACCACCGGCTCCAACGAGCGGATTTTCTCTGTGGAGTTTGGTGAGTACATTGCCTATGGCGTGGGCCATATCGGGTTCTACGCAAAGATTGCCGGCAAGAACTCACGCGACTACAACCCGTGCTGTCTTCGGGCGTTGCTCTACATTGGAAAAGTGGTTGGAAACATGAGCGACACGCCATACCTGATGAAAGAAGCTGGAGAGGAGCAGAAAAAATGAAATGGACTGAAACAATTACCCCGAAGCAGGCAGTCGAAGAACTGGGCGTGCCCTATCACGGCTGGATGCGCGAGATGGACCGGGCATGGGTCAGCGAGGATGGACAGTACAGCGTTATGTCCCGCCTGCTCCGCACGCCTGTCGGCAAGGTCGAGCACGTTGCTATCACGTCGGCCGCAGGGTGCGGCAAGTGCGATGGCAGCGGGGACATTCCGTGGGCGGTTAAGATGCAGATCAAAAACGAATTGTTCGGCGAAAAGCGCGCCGCCATCGAGGTATACCCGTCGCAGGACAGGCTGGTGGATGCCGCCGATACCTATCACCTGTGGGTGTTTGAAAAAGGGTTTAAGATGCCCTTTGGCATCCATCCCCGGGATGAAAAGCCTATGGTGGTTAATCGGGGCAGCACAAGGGTACGCGCTGTTGATGGCCAAGGTCAGGAATACAGCATCAAGGAACTGCTGGAGCGTAACGGCGCGGCCGATATGCCCAAGCGCGCCTATGCTGACCTGATGGCCGGCTACATGGCGAAAAACAATTTGCTGGGAGGGTGACACAGAATGAGCATTTGGATTGTTCTGGCAATTCTGGCGGTGATGGCTGCACTTCTGATTTATGCGGCGTGCTGCGTGGATGGTGATATAGACCGCCAGAGCGAAGCGCACCCGCCGAAACCAGAGAAAGGACGAGACGATGGCAAAGTATGAGATGCTTATCGCTGCATCCGGGAAACGTGGCTCTGCACTCCTGCCGTGCGTTGTTGTCGATGAAAAGGGCATTAAGCGTGCTGCTGTACGGGCTAAGGCGATGGCTAGAGCTTGCTACCCGGAGTATGAAAAATTCAATGTGGTGAAGATGAAGGTGATTTCAGATGAATGAAAAGGGATTGATGGAACAGTCGAACGCAGCGATTAAAGCAGCGCTGGAGCTGTACGCGGCTGACCATGGAAAGTTGAACGATGGTGACAGCTTTACGACAAAGCTCAATAACTGTGTGCTCACCATTTCGCTGAAAGATGGGAGCTTGGATGTACAGTTTGACCCGGACGCAGACGTCGCGGTGGACACCCCGTACACACTGGACATGAAGCTCGACATTTATGAGGAGGAAGACAATGGATGAGTACATCAACCGTGAGGACGTATTGAAATGCCTGGAGTATAACACGATTCAGAAGCCGAGTGCGAATGATGTTGTTTCTGCGACTCTCCGGGTAGCGCGGGAAAAGGTCGAGAAACTTCCTGTTGCGCAGGAAGGAGCGCTATTTTCTTTCTGGCGCGACCCCGACAAGGATCCTCCGAAAGTTGAGACGGAAGTGCTGATTCTGTTTGAAACAGCCTGCGGCGGATATGGGATTACGACGGCCCACTACGAAGATGGCACTGTTTTGTCCGAAAAAAGCAAGTTCTACTGGGAAGAGATTTTCGAGTGGGGCACCTATGATGAAGAGCATGACGATTATCTCATCCCTAAAGGCTGGTGGGAATATCGCCATTTCAACCCGGAGGATGTTTACAACAACCGTGTTGATTCTCCTGTGGTTGGGTGGATGCCTTTGCCGCCGAAGGAGGTAGTGAAAAAATGAGAACGCTTAACGCTGACCAGCTGAAAGCTGTGCTGAGCATGGAAAGTTCACTGGGACATATTCACACGCTGGAAGATGTCGAAAACACGATTGATTATCTTGCCAAAGAAGAACCGGAAGCCGTAGCCGGTGTAGAAAAATTCAACATTTTCGATACCATGTGGTCGAGGAAAATTCAGGCGGCGTTTCCGCAGTCGTTCGTGAATATGCAAAACGAACTTGTTTTCAGTCTGAGAACTGATTCAGGCTTCAACCTGAAAGATGTGACCAACGAAACCCAGCTGAAAGCAAAAATTTTGGAGTGGCTTACGCGGACTGCAATTAAAGCAGTCTCGTCCAAGGAAAGAAAACTCCACTTTGAGGGCATCAACAAGCTGCTGGGTACGAATTTTACGTTGGAGGAAATGACGGACATCTATACATATCTCGGAAATGGAATCAATCACGACCTTTGCGTGAAGTTTGTGGAGAGCGGCTACGATATGACGATGATTCAAAAAGAAGGGTGAGCAAATGGATAAGCAAAAGATTAAGAGTGTTCCGAGGCTGACGACCGACAACCCGGTGGACAATTTTCAGACTGCCCTCAACTTTACTGACGTCAGCGAGGACGGCTGGGTATGGCTGCGGCAACCTGAAATGGCACTGACCGAGTATGCGCGGCAGCTCGTCAAGGGGCATGGCAGCAGCATCGATCTGGGCTGCAACGATATGGAGCTCTCCGAAAGCCTGACCGATCACCTCTTCGACGACCCGAAGCAGAGCATTGACGGACTGATCGCAGAGCACTACACGATTTTGTGGGCCTACGCGACCCTGCGGGAAAAGCTCAAATGGTACGAGGATGCAGGAATCCCGGTCATTCCTAATTACGGTCTGAGTACCATCCGGCGGGCGATCAATCGGTACGGCACCGCCCCTCAGCTCCAGATGGCGATCAAGGAAATGTCAGAGCTCACGAAGGCGATCTGCAATCTCCAGCGGGCCGTAACCTTCAACTACCGCAACGGTGCGAAGATCAAGGTCGCCCACGAGAGCGTCAGGGAAGAAATCGCGGATGTTTACATCATGCTGGCGCAGCTCGTTGAGATCGTCGGCAAGCCTGAAGAGGTACAGCAGATCGTGCTCGAAAAGCTCGAACAGCTCAAAGGCGACCTGGACGGCGGGGAGGTGCAAAGTGAGTAAAGCTGTTTTACTGAGCATCCGGCCAAACTGGTGCAAGCTGATTTGGGCTGGAATGAAGACCGTAGAGGTGCGTAGAACTTGCCCGAAGCTGGAGGCGCCGTTCAAAGTGTATATCTATTGCACCGGTCATGATGGCTGGATTATGAAATCGCGCAGGGCTGGAGTGCAGAAGATGGATAGCAGAGTTATCGGCGAGTTTATCTGCGATGAAATTTATAAAATTGACCGAGACTGCAATGGGTTTAACTTCACGGCTCCGAGTCTGGATCTGCCGGTTTACACCCTGCCGGAAAATAACGATGAAGAACGCAACGCCAAGAGAGAAGAACTTATCACTTGCATGACCGATGAACAGCTTTCCGAATATCTCGGCATTCATCCCGGCTACGGTTGGCATATCACGGAACTAAAAATTTACGATGTGCCTAGGCCGATTCGTGACTTTATGTGCCCGTGCGCCAAAAGGTATGCTGATGCAGATGGAAAATGGCACTGCAAAAATGCTGATAAAATGAAAAATAAAAACGGCAGTTTTGAAAATGACGGGTGTATCTGCACTGACCTTGACAGGCTGAGCCGACCGCCTCAAAGTTGGTGCTATGTGGAGGATGCAGAATGTACGTCATGAACAAAAAATGGGACTCTGTCACGAACATTGCCCAGTGCACCAGCGTGTATGTGAGCCCTGAACACGAAATCAAGGCGGTTCCTACGGGCGGCGGTGCGGTATATCGTCTGGGCCAGTACGAAACGGCAGAAATTGCCCGCGCTGTGCTGAATGACCTGTATATTCACATTGCGACTGGTTGCACCTACCAGATGCCGAATGACCAACGAGCACGGGTGCTGGTCCGCGGCATGAGCGATGAACGGCCTGAAAAGTTTGCTGGGAACGGCAAGAAGCCGGTGCGTAGGGGAGGATCCTGATGGAGAAAACAGGTACGGTTCTCCCATGTCCTAAATGCGGGAGCGGCTTTTTGGCATGGGGCAAGCCGTTTAGAAGCGCGACGCCGAAACTTGTCGTACTGTTAGGGCAGCATCGCAGAATTGTCTGTTGCGTGATGTGCGGATACTATGCGCCCTTGAAAAAATGGAACAAAGAGGAACGGAAAAATGAAAGCACACATTGAACCTAAGAGCCGGGAGTGCCCTTTCTGCGGTGCACCGACCTATGAGGTTGTAAGCGTTACAGGCATGAAGTGCGTTCGATGCACCAACAAGAGAACCTGCGGTGCAATCGTCAGCTTCAACAACAAGGATTGCGATGAACGCGGCGTTTCACCGGTGAGGTACTTCAATCGGCGGACGGAAAGGAAAGCGCTTCAATCGACGTGCGGAAAGGGAACGAAAAATGAATCTGATTCGTGAAATTTTCTTTAGTCCGATGGTCGTGGATGCGGCCGGAATTATCCTGATTGTGGCTGCATTGCCTATGGTAGGTTGGTCTTTGGCTGTAAGCCACATGGCTGGACCGAAGGTCAAAAATGCAAAGGAGGGCACATGAAAGCACATCTGTCGTTCCTGTGCAATGGTCAGTGTCGGTGGTGCAAGAACTACTGGGATTGCAGTAAGTACAAAAAAATTCTGGCAAAAATTTTCGGATGCAAAGATTGGAGATGGCAAAACAGATGAAGGACATTCGCCAGCAGTGTGTCGATGAGCAGGACAAGGCCGCACAGATCTTTACTTGGTGCATGGTGGTGGCTATGCATCAGAAAGAAGGCATTGGAGCCACGCGCCTGACCCGGGCTTGTAATGAGATGCGGGCATTTCAAGCCCGCTACAAAAGTAAAATCGACTCTGGGAATCGGAGAAAGGCCACTGAAGCTATGCGGGACGTTTTAAGGGGAATCTGTGATTTCACGGTGCGTCTGCCACAGAATCGCGCTCCGCGTAATTATAGGGAAGAACGGCTTCGTATGGCGCAGGACGATGGCGCCGAAATCGCATGGCTGGTTATGGCCGCGACGGCGCATCTGACGTTTGGCTTTGGCAAGGAGCGCCTTGCACGGCTGAAGAAAGAAGCCATAGACGGCTATCGACAGTACATCGGCTGGGTCAAGACAGACGGCGAGGACTGCGCCGAGGAATGGCTGAAGCGCTGTGTGGAACAGGCCTTGCAGGAAGAACTTGAAGTGAACGACATCCAGAGCGGGAGCCACCCGCCAAAGCTGTACTATTCGTCTGGAGTGAACGTGGAAGATATGATTCGCGTGATGAGTGCTGTGTCTGCGAAGATGGCGGCAGAGCGGGGCATCAAGCGTGTGCCGCTGGCTGTTTTGAGCCAGAGCGAAATTTCCCGCCGCATGAGCGCAATTTGAGCAAACAAAAAGAGGACTGCTTGCGCAATCCCCCGAGAAAAGCAATTCTATTATACCTAAATTGATGGATTTTGGCAACGTAGAACAGGAGGATGCGCAAAATGACTATCCCGGAAGATATGATGGCGTTCATCGAAGAAACTGCCCGCAAAGCTGCCCGCGAGGGTGCAAAGGAAGTTGTGGCCGAGCAGGCTCGTAAAGCCGCAGGCCGGTGTGACCGCCGGTTGCGGAACACGAAGTTGCTCCTGAAGAACTACCGGATGTTCAAAAAACATTGCACGGGTGCGGTCTATACGGACGAGGCTGGCGAACATGATGGTCAGGAGGAAGAAACCGCACTGGAACTGCTGGACATGATGCTCCAGCGGAACAATGCCATTACGGTTGAATCCATCCGCAACAGCTGCCGGCGCACTAAAATCATGATTCGCCATATCGATGCAATGCTTGGCCTGTACGAAACCTACTGCGCCCAGAGCGACAATGAAGCTCTGAAGCGGGGCCTGCGCATCATCAAGGCCATGTACATTGACGAGACCGCCAAGCCTGTGGAGCAGATCGCGATGCAGGAAAACGTGAGCGCCCGGCAGGTTTACCGCGACCATGATGCAGCGGTGGATAAAATCTCGATGCTGATGTTTGGCATTGATGCCTTGGAGATGTCTTAGTCCGATGTCAAAAAGATGTCATGGACGTGTCACAGCAAAAGTGGTACAATGATACCGTAAAATTCTAATCATAGCGCATTGCCCGCCCGGTTTCGCCACCGGGCGGGTATTTTTATGCCCGGAAAGGAGGAAAAATACCGCCGCTCCCCAATTTGTCCCGCCACGCCAGCGGGGAAAGCAAAGAAGGGAGAAAAAATGAATCAGCAAGTAGTGTATCAGGATATTTCGCAGATCCATCCCTATGAGAACAACCCCAGAAACAACGAAGCGGCTGTTGGTCCGGTAGCCCAGAGCATCAAGGAATTTGGATTCCGGGTGCCCATCTTGATTGATGGAAAAGGCACGATCATTGCCGGACACACCCGCTATGAGGCCGCAAAACGGCTGGGCATGGACAAAGTGCCCTGCATCCGGGTCGATGACCTGACGGACGCGCAGATTAAGGCATACCGCATTGCAGACAACAAGGTGGCAGAGGCATCCTCTTGGAATGATGATGTGCTCCGCGCCGAAATGGATGCACTGCAGGCGCTGGATGTGGATCTGAGCAGCACCGGCTTCAGTGAAGTGGAACTTGATGGCCTGCTCCGGGATGTGGACGATTCCGATTTTGAGGAGTTCTTCACAGAGCCTGTCCAACAGCCGCCCAAAGCGGCCGATACAGACCCGGGCCCCGAAAGCCAGCAATCTGGACAGCCTGCACCCTTTCAGCCCGCTACGGCGCAACAGAGCGGCTCTAAGCTTATCCAATGCCCGCACTGCGGAGAATGGTTTGAAACATGAGGCTGTGTTTGGCGGGAACCTTCCCGTCGGAGAAGATTGTGCGGGAAAACAGGCCGGAGTACGTTCTGGAGAGCTTTTTCTATATCAAGCCGTGGCAGGTCGAGGAAATGCCAAAATGGAAGATGTTTCTGCTCGACAGCGGGGCATTCACGTTTATGCACGGGGTAGAGGCTTCGTCAAAGCCGGTGGATTGGGACGGGTACCTAAGCAGGTATATCGACTTCATCAACCGCCACGATGTGCAGCACTTCTTCGAGTTGGACGTAGATATCATCGTAGGCTATGATGCCGTAAAGCGCATGAGAGCCCGCCTTGAAGCTGAGACGGGCAAGCAGAGCATTCCAGTCTGGCATCGCTCCCGCGGCCTTGACGAATTTAAAAGCCTGTGCAGGGACTATCCCTATATCGGCATCGGTGGCTTCGCAATCAAGCACATTCAGCCCAGCGAGTACGGCTACATCAAACGGCTGGTGCAGTATGCGAACGCCTGCGGGGTGCGGGTGCACGGTCTGGGCTACACCAAAAAGGACGCGGTTGACTTTGGCTTTTATAGCGTGGACAGCACCACATGGACTACACAGGTCAATTTTGGCGGCTTGTCCTACTTCAACGGCTCAGAAATGGTTGTGGTCAGACCCCCGAAGGGCATGATAGGCGCAGACTACCGGATTCGCCGAGAGTATGCGCTGAAAGAGTGGATCAAATACCAGAAGTACCTTGATACGAAAGGAAAATGGCGTGGATAAAGATATCGTATACCGCGTTGAGGATGGCATGGACAGAGAAAAAATTCTCTGCACCACCTACCAGATGCGGAATTTTTATATGCAGTTCAGAGACGGTTTCTTCACCAATCTGGACGTAATGAACTATATCCAGCACCTTGCCGCCGCCCACATGGCGAAAAAGGGCATGAACGTGCTGGATGTGTGCTGCGGCCGCTCTCTGATGCTCCCGCTGCTGCGCTACTACGCAAAGGATATTGCATCCTATACCGGCGTAGACATCAGTAAAGCGAACATCAAAGAGGCTATGCGGGGCGCAACCGCAAAGAACCTTGAACCTAAAGATCTGACTTCCTACTACCCGTTCCGGGTGGGTTGGAAGCTGGGCAACGTTGCTGAGATGTCGAAAGTCATCCCGGCGGGGTTTGCCGATTTTGTGATTTACACCTCTGCCATTGAGCATATGCACCCTACGGACGGCGCAAAAAGCCTTGCAGAATGCTACAAGGTGATGAAGCCGGGTGCAAAGATGTTTCTCTCCTGCCCGAACACCCCGGGCAATGGGTATCAGACCCAGTATCGCGCACATGTCTATGAGTGGGGCTACGATGAACTGAAAGCCAAGCTGGCCGAAATCGGATTCAGCATTGTGCAGGAGGTGGGACTGGTCACCAGCGTCCGGGAGATGGACGAGTTCTATTCCAAGCAGGAACCGGCGCTGCGGGACTTCTACACCCGTATGAAAGCCTATGTCCCATCTGCATTCCTCACAGCCTTTATGGCAATTCCGTTCCCGCGTGAAGCAAAAGAACTCCTGTTCATCGTTCAGAAGCCGAAAGGAGAAGAAAACAATGGCTAAGTTTGAAAATCGCTACGGCGTGCGTAAAATCGTCTATAAGCAGAAATGCCGGTGCTTCTGCCCCATCGGAAAGACAGACTACACCAATGAATTTACTGTGACCATGGAGCCGGCAGAGATTATCCCGGACTACTGCGAAATCGACAAGTTCATCCGTGAATGTCTGGAAGGTGAAAATCTGGTCATCGAGGAAGCAGCCAGCAAGCTGAAGAAGAAGCTTGTTGAGGACGTGCACCCCAGTTGGATCATGGTCGAATCTGCGGTGAACGACGCATCCCATGGCAATGTGGTCGTTATGGTATGAGGGGGGCAGGGGATATGAGAAACACCAAAGCCCTATGCCAGACCGCAGTTGTCGCGGCTCTATATGTCGCATTAACCACCCTGAACCCGCTGTCATGGGGAGTTATCCAGTTCCGGGTGGCCAATATGCTGTGCGCTCTCCCGTTCAAGGATAAGCGGTACGCCCCGGCGGTTCTGCTGGGGATTGCAATCGCAAATGCAACGAGTCCTTTCGGCCCGGTCGATGTGCTCTTTGGCCTGCTGGCTGAGGGGACTGCATACGCACTGGTGGTCTGGGGGCCGTGGAAAAGGCTGGGGATTCTGTGGAAAGCAGTCATCCTCTCCCTGTCCGTGGCTCTCTTCATCGGTGTGGAACTGTCTGTGATGGTCGGCGCGCCGTTCTGGTTGACAAGCGCTGGCCTGTTCGTGGGCACATTCCTGGCCGTGGAACTGGGAAATTTGATGATCTCCAAAACCGCTCTCGCAAAGGTGGTGTGAGAGGGGCGCGGCGCTGGCTCTGCAAAGGGCCGGCGCTTTTTCTTTGGAACAACACAACAGCCCGGGCAGATACCGGGACAGAAAATGAAGAAGGATAGTGGTGGCGATGTAGATGGAAACGCGAGATAAGGCGTTCACCCTTTATAAGAAAGGGATGGGATGCACCGAAATCGCAAAGAAGCTGGGCGTATCGCTGAACACTGTGAAATCGTGGAAGAAGCGCTATTGGGATGCACAAAAGGGTGCACCCAAGAAACGCACCCCGCCGCACCCCAAGGGTGCATCTTCCAAGTGCACCCAGAAAGCTCCGCAGGATGGCAAGCCAAAGTCGGGCGCACCGCTGGGTAATGTCAATGCAGTTGGCAACCATGGAGGCGCGCCGCCGGGTAACCAGAATGCCTTGAAACACGGTGGCTGGTCTGCGGTGATGTTTGGTTCTTTTTCAGAGGAAAACCAAAAAGCCATTCAGGACTGCACGAAAGACGTTGATGCAGAAGACCTGTTGATACAGGAACTCCAACTGCTGACCGCCCGGGAAGCTTTTCTGCTTCAACGTATTTCCGCTGTTCAAGAGAAAAAACAGCACATTCAGTCGGTGCATACCTCCAAGTCTGGCAGATTGTTTACTCGCTTGGACGAGGACAAGGAAAAAGAAGCCCGCGACAAGGAGGCTTACATTGAGCGGATAGATGCTAAAGTCGATCGGGAAGAAAGGCTCCCCGGCACCACCGTGGAAACATCAACCACCGTCGAATCAAGCTACCTTATCGTGGAACGCTTAGAGCGGCTATTGACCGATGTACAGCGCCAGAAGTCCAAGGTGATACAACAGCTTGCCGACCTACGCAGAATGAGCAACAGCGGCAAGAATGAGCTGGTAGACGATTGGGTCGCGGCGGTCGAGGCGGCAGACACGGAAGTGGAGGATGCGGACGATGGCACTGAGACAACGTGAAGTCTTTGCCAAGCGGATCCCGCTGTACCGTAAAGACCCTTGCTTGTTCTTCAAAGAGGTCACTGGCTTCAAGCCTGATCCGTGGCAAAAAGAAGCCGCCACAGCTATTGCACAACACCGCAAGGTTTCGATTCGCTCAGGACAGGGCGTTGGCAAGACTGCTTTTGAAGCGAACCTAGTCCTTTGGTTTCTGTCCTGTTTCCCGTATCCGCGCGTGGTGTGCACGGCTCCGACCCGCCAGCAGTTAAACGATGTCCTCTGGGCTGAGATTGCCAAGTGGCAGGAACGCAGCCCCGTCTTGCAGGCTATGCTTGTGTGGACAAAGACTCGTGTTTACATGAGAGGACATGAGAAACGCTGGTTCGCCGTGGCTCGCACAGCCACCAAGCCGGAGAATATGCAGGGCTTCCACGAAGACAATATGTTTTTTGTGATAGACGAGGCATCTGGTGTTGCTGACCCCATCATGGAGGCTATACAGGGCACGCTTTCCGGCGATAACAACCGCTTACTGATGTGCGGAAACCCAACGCAGAACACTGGCACATTCCACGATTCGCATACCGTGGACGCCCAGTCCTACTACTGCATGAAGGTGTCCAGCAGGGACAGCCCCCGCACGAATAAGCAGAATATCGCTGACTTGGAGCGGAAGTTCGGCAAGAACAGCAATGTAGTCCGTGTCCGTGTTGACGGAGAGTTCCCGGAGAATGAGGACGATGTCTTTATTCCGATGGCACTCGCCACAAAGGCTGTCAATACTGAACCTCTGGAACATTGTGCTCCAGTCAGGATCGCCATCGGGTGTGACGTTGCCCGCTTTGGCAACGATGATACGGCCATTGCACAGAACATTGATGGAGATATCCAAAAGCTGGTTACACGCCACGGTCAAGACCTGTACGCTACGGCAGACGATATCATTGCGATATATAAAACCCTGCGTGCAGCGTATCCGCAGTACCGCGGTCTTATTTATGCGGTCATTGATGATACCGGCGTTGGTGGAGGCGTGACCGACATACTCAACCGAGAAAAGATTCGGCAGAAGCTAACCAGGCTGATGGTCGTGCCGGTAAACTTCTCCAGCGCTGTGCCAGACAAGGAAGCCGCCGGGCGCTATGCAGATATCGCAACGTGGATGTGGGCGGTCCTACGGGATATGGCCACGGCGGGCACCCTGCACATCCCAAACGATTCAACCCTGATAGGGCAGCTTACCACCCGTAAATATATCTTTAGTGGTGCTCCTGCAAAGTTGAAACTTGAAAGCAAGGATGCCTTGAAGAAGCGTGGCCTGACCAGCCCTGACCGCGCTGATGCGGTAGCCCTTGCGCTATACGAGGGCGGCATCTTTGATGTACGCAGTCTGATATGATAGCCGGAAAGGAGAAAAAGGTGAAAAGAGTTATCCCCGGAAAAATCAAAACGCAGCTTCGCCTCGACGGCTATTACAACGTTCTGAATAAGTATGGTACCCAGCACGACAGCACCGAGTATTACCAGTGGGCAACCGGTGCAGCTGTGACGGATGCGGAATTGGCCGACCTTTATGCAGGAAACGGGCTATTCTCGACCATCATTGATGCCCCGGCAGACGATGCCACCAAGAACGGTATCGACCTTGGCATCAAGGATAAGGATTTGCAGAAGCGTCTTGACGACCATCTGCAGACCATCCATTACCAAAGCAAACTCGCGAAAGCGCTAAAATGGGCACGGCTGTTTGGCGGCTCTGCTGTTGTTATGCTGGTGGATGATGGTAGACTTCTTCAGGATCCTCTGAACTGGCGGGATGTTCATGGCGTGGAAGAACTGCTGGTTTACGGACGGAATGAGGTATTTCCGCTGTGGATCAACGGCTACGAAAACAATCCGGCAGATGAAGATTATCGCAAGGGCGGAACTGGCATCCCGGAGTTTTATCAGATAAACAGCGTGTACGGCAGCTATGTAGTGCATTCCTCGCGATGCTTAGTGTTTCACAACGGAGAAATCCCCGAAGGCTCCACGATGTCAAATCTCTACCGCACATGGGGCATCCCGGAGTATATGCACATCCGCGAAGAACTTCGCAATGCCTGCATCGGTCCGGGCTACTCCATTCGCCTGCTGGAACGGCTGTCAATGGTGACATACAAAATGAAGAACCTCGCAAACGTCCTGTCTACGGTAGACGGTGACGATACGGTTCTTCAGCGTATGGAAATGCTTGACCTTGCTCGTAATCTGTTGAACATGGTCTTCATTGATGCAGATGGCGAGGATGTTGGCATTCAATCCCTGTCTGTGGCGGGAGTCAAGGACATTCTGGACAATGCCTGTGCTATGCTGTCCGCTGTGAGCCATATTCCGCAGACAAGGCTCTTTGGACGCTCCCCGGCTGGTGAAAATGCCACGGGTGAAGGGGATATGGAAAACTATAAGGAGGCCGTGTCCGGCATCCAGTCCGGTGACCTCCGGGACAACACCCGCACGCTGGTCGAACTGATTCTGCGCGGAATGGCGTGGAACGGTGAAATCAATGAGGTGCCAGAGTATACCATTACCTACAAGAGCGCTTGGAGCTTGTCTGACGATGAAAAGGCTACGCAGGATCAGGCGAACGCTGCAGCCCAACTTACCAGAGCACAGACGGCTTCCACATACGTTACTGCTGGCATCTTGGAAACCGACGAGGTTCGCCGGTCTCTGGCACAAGATGAACAGTTTGACCCTGAAAACATCATCACGGAAGTGGATGTCAATCAGGATTGGGGGATGGCTGCAGCTGGGAATCCTCAGAATAAGATTTTCACTACTGGAGATTTTGACCGGTATAAAAAGAACATCGTCACGGATGAAGGTGACTGCGGTTACGTTGCCGGCTTCGTTCTGAATGATGGAAAAATCCTCTGCGGCCAACGCTCCGATGGGCAAGGCTGGTGCGGCCCCGGCGGTCATATTGAACCCGGGGAAACGCCGAGTGTGGCATTCCGCCGGGAAGCAAAGGAAGAGTTCAATATTGACGTAGGGGACATTACCTATCTCGGTAACTGCAAGGGCAAGCCGGATGAGGTGCTTCCCGTTCAGATCTATCTCGTCAATGGCTTCGATGGCGTTCCTCGGTGCGACCAAAAGGAGATGTTCACGGCAACATGGATGCCCCCTGAACAGATTTTGAAACAGGACGTGCCCGGTGGGCTGGTGTTTGAACCGTTTCTCAGAAGCGTGAAAGAGTACCTTGACCAGCTGGGCATTACGTTGGATGATTTTGACGAGAGCAAGCACAACCGCGATGAAGATGGAAAGTTCTCCAATTCTGGCGGCTCTACATCATCAAAAGATGCATCGAGCAAGGAAAATTCATCAAAAGACTTGAATGATTCTCGAAGTCATGCTAAAATAAATTCTAACGCAGTTTCGGCAAAAGGCGCGAACACTTTCAAGGTGAAAGGATTCCCCAACAAGCAGAAGCTGAACAACCACTGGCAGAATGGCAGAACCCACGCCGCTGAGTACGCTCCCGATGGCATTACGACAAAGGAACAGTACGAAAAACGGGCGGTTCAACTTTTGGAAAGCTCGTGCGGAAACGGCATAAAAGGCTACAAGACAAAAGAGGGCCTTGTGTGCCGGTATGACACGAAGAAAAATAACTTTGCAAAAGGTTCCCCAGAGAAGGGTGTAAGGACGATGTTCAAGCCTGACGATGGGGAAGATTACTATAAACGTCAGCTTGAATTGGAAGGAATCGAAGATGACTGAGAAAATCATCTGCCCGGTATGTGGGCAGCATAGCTTTGATGAAGACAACGATTTTGAGGAATGCCCTGTGTGCGGCTGGGTGAATGATGGCGTACAGAGAGCGGATCCTGATTATCGCGGCGGTTATAACCGCATCAGCTTGAACGAAGCTAAAAAGAAGTTTGCCGAAGGCAAAAAGGTGTTTGACTAAAATATTGGCATTGAGAGCCTTTGCAGGTGACGTGAAAGCGTCTCTCGCAAAGGCTCTTTTTGTTTGCAGTCATAGCTCAGTTGGTAGAGCGCCTGCCCTCCAAGCAGGATGCCGCGGGTTCAAGCCCCGTTGACTGCTCCATATCGAGGGTTGGCCAAGTTGGATAAGGCATGGGCCTTTGACTCCCAGACCGCCGGTTCGAGCCCGGTACCCTCGACTTTTATGCTGGTGTAGCTCAATAGGATAGAGCAGGCGACTTGTAAACGTCAGGCTGTGGGTTCGATCCCCACCCCCAGCACCACCCGCCGTACACCGTAATCGGCACCTCGATGGCATGAGGGGGCACTGACCCTGCTCCCAACAGACCGCTGCGAAGTGTTCTGGCCTGCTCCATGACAGAGCCAGCGCGGAGCCATAAACCGCGTTCCTTCCGCTTCGCGCTTGGACGGATGCGCGCTGTAAGCAAAAGGTCAAAATTCAAGTGCTGCATGCCATAAGAACAAAGACCCTGCATCAAGGTGGAGATGCAGGGTCTTTTTGATGCCTGCAAAGGGAAGATGGTTCCCAGAAAGATAAAGAGGTGGATATGCCTGTGAAGAATAATGGGCCTGGCATGACCGGGCGCTCTTCAATGACGAAAAAATCAAAGATCGAGCCGGAGTATCCGCAGTGGGCAGAAAGCAAGATGCGCGCAATTGAAAATCGGCGGTTGAAAGAACTGCAGAAGGTTGTGCGAGAATCTATGCCTGAAATCCTTGCTATCGTTGCGGAAGAACAAAAAACCGGCTCCGACAGCATCAGACATGATGGATACAGCGACATGGTTCGCCGCATCCAGAACAGGTTCCGCATTATGCGTGACCGGCTCAGTCGGCGGCTGAAAACCGATCCGTTGGAACGGGATGTTCGCCGGTGTGCTGACTACACCGACCGGCGGCAACTTAAAGAATGGCAGCGCAGCGTGCGCGCCACGCTGGGAGTGGATATCCATGATGATTTCTTTCTCGGCGAAAGATACAACCTGATGCTTAAAAGATGGGTTGAGCAAAATGTCAGCTTCATTACCAGCATTGAAAGCGACTGCTTCGATGATATGGAGAACGTCATTATTGAGGGTTTTGCAAAAGGCCGCACCCCGGCGGCGATTTCCAATGAAATTCAACGCCGGTTTGATGTGACCAAGTCAAAAGCGAATCTTCTTGCGCGTGACCAGGTGGGCACCCTGAGCGCGAATCTGACCCGCACAAGGCAGGAATCCGCTGGGGTGGAGGAATATATCTGGAGCTCGTCAGGTGATGAACGTGTGCGCGAATGCCACCGTGAACTTGACGGTCAGAAATTCCGTTATGATGACCCGCCGGCCATGTGGTACATGACAAAGCACGGCAAAGTGTACAGCGGGCGGCATTGCAATCCCGGAGAGGACTACCAGTGCCGCTGTGTTGCAAAACCTGTCTTTAACTTCGATAGGCTGAATTCTGTAGCCTTTAAGGAGAAAAAACAATGAAACAGAATACCCCGCCGCTAGTCCTTCGGAGCGAAATGCGAACCGACAGTGTACCTGTCGATGAGCATTACAGCGCCGAGGGATATTTTTATGATAACCCCATTCTGACCCGCACGGGCATCTTTAAGTACACGCTGGAAGATGGCTCGGAGCGTCGAGAATTGCGTAGACCGGAAGATGTGTTTGACCCGGAAAGCCTTGCAAGCTATGAGGGAAAGCCCATCATCATAACCCACGATGCGCGGGTAATCAACAAGGACAATGCCCGCCGGGAGAGAGTGGGCACAATCCTGACCCCCGGACAGCAGGACGGAGAAACCGTCCGAGCAAGAATCGTAATTGATGATCCTGATGCCGTAAAGGCATCGGGTCTGCGGGAACTGTCTGTCGGGTACTATCAGGATCTTATCATGGAACCCGGAGAATGGAATGGAGAGCCGTATGATGCAATCCAGACCAATATCCGTGTGAATCACCTTGCGCTGGTCGCTGTCGCCCGCGCAGGTGATGATGCACACTTGAACATGGACAGCCAAGATAACAATGGAGGTACACCCCCTATGGACGAGAACGAGAAGATGAACAACCCCACGCAGGACGATGATACTACTGTGGAAACCACAAAGCCCACTGCCGATGATGGCGAGGCTCCCAGTGCTCCTGCGGCGGCTCCTGCCCTTGACCCGGCAGGCCTTGAAGCAGCACTCAAAGCCTATATCGCGGCCACCAACGGTGCTACCGCTGACGATGAAAACGATCCGGCGGCTGGTGACACCACTGATAAGCCCACCAAGGACGAGGGCGAAGGTGACGACCCTGCGAAGCCGGACGTGCTGGCAGACATTACCGCCCGCCGTGATGCTATGGAAGATGGCCCGGCCAAGGCGGACATCAACACCCTGCTGTCTATGCTGGATGCCGCAAATGCCCGCGCTGATGCTGCAGAGGACGACACCAAGCCTACCGAAGATGAGGATGATACCTCGGACGATTCCAGCAACCAGCTGAACCATGACAGCGCCGCATCCATTGCCGCGCAGGTCAGCCAGCGTGTGGAACTGTGTCGGCTGGGCGATAAGCTGCATCTGGATGGCATGGAATCCATGCCGGTAATGCAGGCAAAGAAAAAGGTCGTTCATGCCGTTATTCCGGGTATGCGTCTGGATGGCAAGAGCAAAGCCTACATCAACGCGGCTTTTGATATCGCAAAGGGCAAAATCAATGGTCGCAAGACTGTGGCAGACCAGCGTCGTCAGGTGTTCAATGCTGATTCCGCAAATGCGGCAGTCCGCAATGTGGGCAAGAAGAACAACCCTGACGAGGCCCGCGATCGTATGATCCAGCGTCATGCTGGCGAGAAGGAGGACTAAGCTATGAGCAATATGGCAGTACAGATGAACTACGGCGAGCCTAGCCGCGGTATGCCCGGCCTGCTTTATGACCGTGCGAATTACGATGCAGTCACCCGCCGGAACAGCGCAGAGGATGGCAAGCTGTTCTTTGGCTGCGGCGTTGTGCAGGGTGCGGAGCCCGGCAAGGACATCACCCTTCCCGCAACCGGCGCGACCACCGAGAAGTTCGAGGGCGTTGTGATGTACAGCGCCAATACGGAGATGGACGATGATGGTGCTGTGCTCCTGCGCAAAGGCCAGATTCTGGATGTCTGCCAGACCGGCAAGATGTGGGTGCAGCTGGCCGATCAGGCGGAACCTGCTTATGGTCAGCCGGTTTATCTTGTGATTACCGGCGACGATGCAGGCAAGTTCACCCCGACCAAGGGCACCAATCTGGCGGTCAAGGCCCGCTTCATCGGTGCGGCCCAGAACGGCATTGCACCCGCCCAGTTCGCAGAGCAGATCTAAGGAGGTTCAATATGGCTAAGTACAATCCTTTCGACCCCGCCAACGGTTACAGCGAGGAAGACCGCCTTGCCTTGAACGGCAAGTGTGCCTCCCTGATTAACCAGGCATATAAGAACCCGTTCCCCGGCACGAAGATTCGTCTGGATGGAGCCGACAATGCAGGCATCTTCTTCGCCAAGCAGCTGGCGCATGTCAAGACCAAGGCGTACGATAAGGACTTCCCGGAACTGTCCGGCCTGAAGATCTTCCCTCAGACCAGCGAAACCGATGAGGGAGCTGCGTATATCGAATACTACGGCTATGAGCCGGTTGGCTTTGCTGATGTTATCGCCAACTACGCCAGCGACCTGCCCCGTGTCGATGTGAAGGGCACTCCCCATCGTGCGGAAATTGTCAACATCGGCGACAGCTACGGCTACAACGTGCAGGAACTGCGTGCCTGCCGCCGCAATGCGGTGCTGGGTATTATGAAGTCTCTGGACTCTGCGCGTGCTGAAGCGGCCCGCCGGGTGTACGATGTCAAGGTGAATCACCTGATTTGGCACGGCGACGAGAAGACGGGCATCATCGGCGTTCTGTCCTCCGGCAATAACATTCCCATCTATACACTGCAGAACGGCGCAGCCGGTAAGGCCGACTGGGCATCCAAGACCGCAGACGAGATTGCGGCCGACATTGCCGGCATCCTGAACTACATCGACACCCTGACCCAGAATGTGGAGCACCCGGACAGCTGGGTCATGCCCAACGACCTGTACACCAGCCTGAACCTGCGCCGCATCGATGGCACCGGTGAATCTGTTCTGTCCTACATCAAGGATCACACTCCCCAGATTAAGAACTGGGAAGTTGCCGGCGAACTGTCCAAGGGCAACAAGGACTATAACAGCACCGGCAAGAACATCGGCCTGCTGTATACCAAAGACCCGGACAAGATGTCCCACGAGGTTCCCATGGCTTTCCTCCAGCACGCGCCGCAGGATCGCAATCTGGAAATCGTTATCAACTGCGAGGGCCGCGATGCAGGCATGATGATTCCTTATCCGCTGTCTGCTTGCCTGGTCTACGGTCTGTAAGAAAGGAGAAACCGACTATGAAGGTCAAAAACATTTCGGTGAAGCCCATCTGCATCGGCTCCATCTCTCTGCTCCCCGGCGAAACTGCGCAGGTCGATGCAACCTATGATGATGCAATGGCATTTTACATCAGCATGGGCCTGCTTCAGGAGGTTCAGGAGAAAAAGGCGCGCGGAAAGAACGCAAAGGCCGATTCCGAAGCTGACGCTCCTGCCGATGCTCCTGCGGGCGGTGAATCTTGATGGATTCTCCTGACGTGACCGCCATTACCAAAATTGTAAAGAAGGTTGGCACCGAGTTCGAATCCGCTTCGGACGAGGACATTTCTTTTTGGATCGACCTGCAAGCGCCGGTCATTTCCAAAAAGAAGTTCGGCGCAGATTACAATCTGGCGGTGGCGTTGCTGGTCTGCCATGCTATGAAAATGGCTGGCAATGGTGACAGTTCTCTCGGAACTATCGCAAACACTGGTCGCTTAGCCAGCGTTTCCGAAGGTGGCGTGAGCATTTCCTTTGCCACCAGCACCGCCGGGACCACCGGAGATGCTGAGTACCAGCTTACTTCCTACGGCTTGCAGTTTATTTCGATTCGGAACCGGCATATCGTGCCTATCATGATTCGATAAGGAGGCCTGCCCATGGCGATAGCCAATGACATCGGCCTTGATCTGACGCCAGAGGGCAGGGCGGCGATGGAGCGCCTGAACGAACTGTCCAGTGTGACCATAGAGGTTGGGTATCAGGCAGACCAAAAGGCGGCTGACGATGAAACATCGCTGGCCGAGGTCGCCTACTGGAACCACTACGGAACCCTCCACAAAGACGGTTCGGTGATGATTCCTGCCCGTCCTTTTATGGACACCATCAAAAAGCACTCGGAAGAACTGGCAGAGTTTTCGCAGCAGGCTCTGTCCTCATTGGAAACAGCCGATTCAGTTGTCAATGCGATTGGTTCACAGGCAAAGTCTATGATTCAGGATGCAATCAAAGATGAGGAATGGGCACCCAATGCGCCCATCACCATCGAGGGCGGCTGGATGATGAACGAATATGGCAAGAAAGGCCCGGTGCCTGTGCATATTAAAGGGAAGAGTTCCACAAAGCCCCTGATTGATACAGGCGCCTTGCGTCAGAACTGTCAGTACGTTATCAAGAAAGGAAAGAAATGAACATCTTTAAGCAGATGTACACTGTGCGCCGCTATAAGGGCACCAGCTGGGACAGTGGCACAGCCGAAACAACTTACTCGGATATGCAGCTTCCACTTGATGTGCAGGCCAAAACGCGCCGCAATCAGGACGATGCTTCTGGCCGCTCTACGACCGGCGTTTTGACTGTGTATAGTGATGTCCAGCTTCTTCCTACGGAACCGGATAAACAGACAACGGGAGATCGGCTGCTTTACATGGGGCAGTGGTACGCCTGCAAGTCGTCCATCTACTGGGGAAACACCATCCTGAAGCACTGGATATCAGAGTTTGAAGCTGTTGAGGGCGAGAAAGGGGAGATTGCCAATGACACCAGCTGAGTGCCGCGAGGCGGTTCGGCTCATGTTTGCGGAACTGTACCCTCATTGCACAGTGATTTACAGCTATCCCAATTCCGTTCGTCCACCGCTTCCGTATGTCGTTCTCGACTTTGAACGCATCGAGCCGGTGAACGCGTTTGAGTACGTCAAGAACGGGATTCTTTGGCAGGAAAAATGCAAGCGCATTCCGTTTTCTGCTGAACTGGTCACCGAGAGCAAGACGGAGCATGCTGCCGGGGTGAAAAAAGTTGGCTTGTCAACGGTCGTGGACGACTTTGAACAAGCTATTCAGTTCTTTGATAGCCAATACGCAGGTGACAAAATGCGCGCCATGAATATCACGGTATGCACGGAAGGGTCACCTGAACCGATCCATAACAGCGCGCCCGGCGTAGAGAGGGCGCGCTGTTCTTTTTATGTGGATTTTGTGCAGCGTACTAAGGAGTACGCTGCCTTGGCTCCGATTGACGGCGAGTATTCGGAAGACCATGCCAGTGCAGCATCCAAAAAAGTTGCAGACATGGAAGCCGGATGGTTTGACGAAGTCGAAGTCAAAAAAGAAATCCGAAATGAGTAAAGGAGCGAAACCACATGAATATCGACAAAATCGTTGAGGTCAATATCCAGATCTCCGAAGCGATGTCCATTGATGGTGGTTATGACACCATCCTCATTGTCGGCCCTCTGCCTAAAGCCCCTGGCGGTCGCGTTACACCTGATGTTGCCGGTTATGCGAGCTTGCAGGACCTCAAGAGCGCCGGATTCGCAGCGGACGACCCTGTGTACATTGGTGCCAGCAAGGTGTTTGGACAGTCCCCGAAGCCGCCCGCGGTAATGATTGCGGTGCAGAAGCTGTCCAGCGGCTCCACCGAAAAGGTGGATGTGACTCTTGACAGAGCCATCGGTATGCCGGGCTGGTACTGCATCTGCCCGGCGGGCATCAAGGAGGACTTCTACCAGAGCATTGCCGACTGGACAGAAGCCAATGAAAAGCTGTGTATCTGCGAGACAACCGGCATTTCGTCCTCTCCGGTATCGGATGCAATGCTTCGCACTGCGGTCATTCACGCTACCGCCGAGAACGACTGCGTGAACTGTGCTTACGCCTCCCGGTTCCTCTCCTATGACCCGGGCAGTGAGCAGTGGTGCTTTAAGTCCCTTTCCATGGTGTCTGCACAGGGACTGTCCACCACGGATATTGCAAGTCTGGAAACACGCAATATCTCGTATTACACAACTGTTGGCAGCAAAGCCATGGTGCAAGGTGGCAAGGTGAGCGGCGGCGAGTGGATCGACACCATTCGTTTCCGTGACTGGCTGAAGACCGAAATTCAGTCCAAGGTGCTGAACCTGCTTCTGGGCTTGCCCAAAGTGCCTTATACCGATCAGGGCATTGCGCTGGTGCAGAACGCTGTCATTGATGCGCTGGAAGAGGGCGTGCGTGCTGGTGGCATTGTGCAGGATGCTTCTTCCGATGATGGAGAAGCGTCTCGTGCATATACCGTCACCGTGCCGCGCGCGGCCGATTTGGATGCCGCAACTCGTAAGAGCCGCCGTCTTACCGGTGTGACATGGACAGCACAGCTGGCAGGTGCCCTGATCGCCGCGAAAATTGGCGGCACACTGAATTACTGAGAAAGGAGAACCGCTAAATGCGTGGAGATGTAACCGTTTACTCCCCGAAAAACGTTCTGTGCACCATGGGCATTCACATCGCGTCTGGTTTTACGGAGGATGGCTTTATTACCATTACTCCGCAGGGCGATGGCGTGACGGATGAAGCCGGTGCAGATGGCGAAGTGGTAATTTCGATTCCGGATGATCCTCGTTATGAAATCAAGCTGGTCCTGCAGTACGGCTCCAAAACAAACAACTGGCTGCTGAAGCAGTACAACAATAACAAGCAGACCCCGGGCAGCGGCCTTTTCAATATGCAGATCAAGGATCTGGGCTCTAACCCGGATTTCACGGCGTCCAAGGCATGGGTTTCCAAGCCTGCCCCGTGCGTTTACGGTAAGACCGGCCAGAATCAGGAGTGGACACTGCGGGCTGTTGGCAAGATGGAACCGAAGAACTGAAAGGAGAAAACCTGATATGAAAATGAAACGCATGGAGATGCGCGACATCACGGTTGGCGAATACCAGTTCAAGGTTCGTCCATTCGGTGCCAAGGATGCCACCTACATTTTTGGCGATGTTGCATCTATCATCCTGCCGATTCTGGGCACCGTGTCGGTTGCTAGCGACGATAAGGATGCTGTCAACATGGAAATGTTTGACGGGATGGACATGGACAAAGACTCGCTGGTTAAGGCGCTTGCCCGCATCAATGGCAACGCATTGAGCAAACTGGTGAGTGAGCTCCTGCTGGATCACAGCAACATCCGCGTTTTGGATCCTGAGAAAAACACTTATGAGGTCATGGGCGAGGATGATTTTGATGAAATTTTCTGCCAGTACCTCGCCGGAATGCTCAATCTTTGTGCTGAGGTCATTCGCTTAAACTTCAGCGGTTTTTTCAAAGATGCGAGCACCCTCTTTGGAGGCCTTATCAAAGTGCGCCGGGCGGGCAGCTCGAACAGTACGGAGAGTTCGACAACGACAGAGTAACGAACCTTGAATGGATTATGTATACCCTGATTCGTGAGCGGGTGGCTTCGATGTACGAACTGACCTATGTTTATAATCTGGATGAAATGCTCAAACTCTACGACCTGATTATGATGCAGCGGGACATTGAGTACGCCAAAAGCCAAGAGGACAGAAGGGGGGATACATAAGTGGCGGCGAAGGAAACTGTAATCGGAAAGTTCGTCAATCAAATTCTGTTCAAGGTCGATAAAAGCTCTGTTGATGACGCAAAAAGCGCTATCAGCGAAGTAAAAGGCTTTGCAGCTAAAGCACTTGGCGCAATCGGCATCGGCTTTTCCTTTACTAAGCTTGCTAGTCTTGCAGAGGAATTTGGCAGTATCAACGATACCATCCGCGGGGCAACCCGCGAGATGGGAGATCAAGCGGATATTCAGCAGAAGATTCTGCAAGGGGCTCAGGATTGCCGAGAAGAATACGGAGCCATGGCCGGAGATGTGACAAAGCTGGTGCAGTTGAACAGTAAACTGTTCCCGGTTGATGATGCTGTGAAGTTTGTTTCGCTTGTCGAAAAGCTGGAAAAGGGCTCCGGCAGAGAAGCAAATCTTGACAACACCATGAGTGTACTGCAAAAGGCTATGTCTTCGGGCAAGCTGGACAAATCTGGCTTCTCCAACTTAAAAACAGCTGCCCCGGAGGTGGTGAAAGCCATTTCGTCTGCAATGGGAGTGTCCGAAAAGCAACTCCAAAATCTGGCAGAGAGCGGAAAACTTTCCGCAAAGCAACTGAAAGAAGCGTTCTTTGCGGCGGAAAGCGACATTCAAAAGAACTTTGATGAACTCGGTTTCGGCATCGGGGACGCTCTTACTTATGTCAGAAATCAGTGGGGGCTTTGGCTTGCAGGCGCAGATGACATGCTTGGCATCACAACCAGTATTGGCAAAACAATAAAAGCCATAAGCGATTTCCTGATAGGAAAAGCACAACGGCTGACTTCGTGGCTGAAAAATATTGCCGAGAAACTTGGCGGCGTAGAACAGCTGCTGAAGCTGATCGTGATGGTCGCCACAGCTCTGTTCCTTGCAACCAACGGAAGCAAGATTTTGTCTTTCTTAGCGGGCGCAGTGAAACTTCTGCAAGGATTTAATCTGCAAACTGCCCTTGCGGCCGCAAAATGGCTCTTGCTGTTCCTTGTGCTGGAAGATGTTTTTACTTTCCTGCAGGGCGGCGATAGTGTCTTTGGGCGGCTCCTGAGCGAGGCTGGTGTTGATGTTGACGCATTGAGAGAGAAAATCAGTGCGTTCTTCGAGGGAGCAAAGCAGTTTGGCCGAGACGCTCTTGATTCGCTGGGACGGTTCTGGGAGGAGCACAAAGGCTCGATTTTAGTTGTTCTGCAAGCCCTTTGGCAAGGACTGGTTGACCTGACCGCGGACATCATAACACTGGGCGGGCATCTGTTCGACCTTCTGGCTGGCTTGATTACGGGCTTTCAGACCGGAGATTGGACGCAATTCCTGACAGGCTGTAAGGAACTGTGGCAAGATTTCCTCGATATTTTGAACGGTTTAGGACGCGCTGCATTTGGCGAAACATGGGAGCCATTGAAAGAAAGCGCACAGGCAATCTGGGATTGGCTGAAAGGCTTCTTTGACTGGTTCGGCGATAAAATCACCTGGGCTAAGAATCTGTGGAGCGGCGTAAAAAATTTCTTTGCCGGTGGAAATGGCGGTGATGTCGATGATTCTGATGGCGGGGACGGTCCTGATAAGAATTCGCCTGGTTTTAGAGGCATGGGAGGCGGAAAATCCTCTGGTGGCAGCGGCCGCACAAGCAATGGTAAATCACCGACAGGGACGCAGACTTCCTCTGGGAGCACTGCCACAAGTAGAAATGCTGCCAGTGCATTTATTTCGGGAGGAAGGCCGGTGTCTACAACAACGGCATCACAGCGGCCGATTGCTCAAACTACGAACACCAAAAACATCACTGTAAAACAGGAAAACCGACAAAGCTACACGTTCCAAGTGTCTGATCGCAATGCCGCATCCAAACTGCAGTCTACCGTGAGTTCGCAGTCCTCGCAATCTACGAAAGATTTGACGCATGCGCTTAATTACGGGAGGTGATGCCTGATGGAAGCGACACAGCCCGCACGCTTGGGAGATTTTGAGTTCGATGCTATCATCAAACGCCCGGAGACATTGTCCAGCAAGATCCCGGACTATGCAACGGAAGAAGGATATAGCGCCAGTGACCACATCTGTCTGGAAGCGGTGACGCTTGATGTCACAGCTGTGATTTCTAACGCGCCGATTACATGGGCAGACCGGCATCCGGCATCATCGAGCCGGGTACAGAGTGCCGTCGAGGAGTTGCGTCAGTTGTGGGAGAAAAGAACACCGATGACCTTTACGGCCGGCGGTGATAGCTATGAGAATGTCTGTATCGAAAGCGTGACGTTTCCAAAAGAGGAAAGCAACAGCGAGCGTATTGAACTGAAGTTGAAGCAGGTGTCTATCAATTCGACAGAAACTGCCAATATCAGCATAAAGTATGCTCGCGGAGGAACGTCTAAAAAGAATACTGGCGCGAGCCAGAAGAGCACCTCCACAGCAAAATCTTCCAGCAGCGGAAAATCTTCTTCCCGCAGCAGTATTCTTTGTTCTGGGGCAAAAGCCATAGGATTGTTTAAGTGAGGTATAGGCGATGGATTTGGAATACTATGAAATCTCTGTGCCGGACCGAAACGATTCCATCATGCGCGTGAACCTCGATGAAGTGTACTACAATCTCCGGCTGACATGGAACGCATACGGTGGCTTTTGGATGCTCAGTATATATGACGCAGAAATGAATATTATCCTCGGCATGGCGCGGCTCGTGCCAGGGACGATTTGGAATTTCTACTATCAAACCCAAGGAGGTCCGCCGGGCGTTCTTGGTGTTGAAACGGAGCAGGAAACAATTGGCCGCAATGATTTTGTGGATGGAAAGGCAAAATTGTTATACCTTCCTGCAAAACAGCTTGGAGTGTAACAGATGGACATCTGGGATAGACAGTACCGAGTAAGAATCGGGAAAAATAATTCTGTTGGCCGCGAAATCGGAAAGCCTAACGAAAAAACGAAAAGGGTTATCCGATGTTCCTTTTCCTGTGAAATTGGCGATAGTTCAAGCTCTAATACAGGGAAAATCACACTTTGGAATCTGGCGGATGAAACCTTGCACCTTTTGGAGCAGGAAGATTGCCTGATTGAACTGCGTGCTGGATATGGCGATGACCTGCCTGTTATTATGGGCGGTTCTCTGACGTGTTTTGAAACCGAAACAAACAGCGCGGATCGACAGACCACAATTGAGTTTGTGGATAGCTTTACATCCGCACGAGATACAACGGTGAGCCTGAGTTATTCGGGTGTTGTGAACGGAGAAAAAATCGTCAGGGATGTTGCTCAAGAAATGGGGTGCGAAGTCAAACTTTCTCCCAAGGCTAAAATGATCGACTTTAAGAATTTTGCTTTTGTTGGCACAGGAAAGACGCTTATCGGGCGGCTGTGCGATAGAAGCAAGCTTCGCTGGAGCGTTCAAAACGGAATCGTTCAAATATGTGCTCTGGATGAACCTCTAACGATGGCGGCTTATGTCCTTTCGGCTGATTCCGGCATGATTGGTTCACCGAAGCCTTTCTTTGAATCCGCATCGACCAGTAGCAAATCTTCGACGAGCAAGAACGCGAGTTCTAATACGACCAAAAGAAAGGCCAAAAAAGGCATTGAAGTTACATATTGCCTAAATGGCCATATTCAGATTGACGATTATGTGAAAGTGGAATCCAGAGAGTACAAGGGGAACTACCGAGCGTCAAAAATCAGGTTCACCGGCGATACGGAGGGCGACGATTGGCAATGCGTTGGGCAGTTTGTGGAGGTGAAGTAGCGTGGATCAGGACTTCCGCGATGCAGTCGTGAGCATCATCGACCAGTACATGAGGGATAATATCCACACCTCGGCACCTGCTAAGGTCGGTAACGTGTCCGAAAACTTCACTGCTGAATTAACGCCGGATTTGAAAGTAACGACCGATGATGATAGGGAAGTACCCTACCCTAAAATTTCGGGCACGGCCATCCTGATGCCTACCGGAGCAGGCGGCACAATCGGGTTTGCATTTCCCGTGCATTCCGGGGATGGATGTGTGGCTATTTTCGGAGAGGGCGGCTCTGGAACAGACTTGAAGTGGGACTTATCCAATGCAACCTTGCTGCCGGGCTTGCCTGCATCGTCTAGCGAGCAGGTTAAGCGTGCCGGCAGTGAGGACGCAGCAGTTGTTTTTGCGCCGACTGCGACCATCACCGTCAAGAAAGACAGCATCGAGCTAAAGAAGAAAGATACTGTTGTCACGATGAAAGATGACTCTGTCACTGTAAAAAGGGGGGCGTCGGAAATTAAGGTGACCAACGGGAGCATTAAGTCGAAAAACGGAGGCACTTCGGTTGAGAAACTTCCTGCAAGTGTGAAAATTACCACAGCGACCGTTGATGTGACTGGCAATGTGAAAATAAAAGGAAATGTTCAGGTTCAGGGCAATGTGGATATTTCTGGAACGCTGACACTTGGCGGCATCGTGATGAATACGCATACTCATGCGGGTGTGCACGGGTTGACAGGAGGGCCGCAGTAATGGCATTGAAAGACCTTGCGCTTGCGGCTGATGGAGATTTGTTCATCAACGAAACCGGCGATTTTGAAATCATCGATGCCGTTCGGCAGGGTGTGCAAATTCGTCTGCGCTGGATAAAAGGAGAATGGGTGTTCAATACTGCTATGGGCACGCCTTACTTTGAAACAATCCTTGTGAAGGTTCCGAATCGAGCCTTGATCGAGAAGGCCCTGCGAGACCAAATCCTCGCCGTTGATGGCGTAACAGGGGTGGGCACCATCAACCTTATAAAGGATGCAAAGACTAGAACGCTCCGAGCGTCTTTTACTGCGACCACCACTGAAGGAGAAATAGAAAGCGAGGTGGAACTGTCCCATGTCGGACTACGGAGTGACAGATAAGGGCTTTCAAATGCGCCGACTGGATGAAATTTACACCGGCATCTGCAAAAGGTTTAAAGACGAGGTTGGAGTTGACCCATCGGAGAACCCACAAAGCGTGATGAACGTCCTGTTTACAATTTTTGCGGATGCCCCGGCGGAACTCTGGGAGGCTTATGCTGCTGCATATCAGCAGCTTTTCCCCAATACGGCCTGCGGCGTTGCGTTAGATAACGTGATGCAGGTGGGCGGGGTGAGCCGCATTGGACAGGCCAAAACTAAGTATTTTATCTCTTGTACTGGCCAAGAGGGAACGGTCGTTCCGGTTGGTGCTTTGATTCAGTCGAGCAGCCGACCGCAACGTACTTTTCAGGCGGTCAGCGCATCCATAATCTCCAGCGCAAACTGGAGAAAGCTGGCGATTCGTCCGATTGAAAGCATTGCAGGAACCTTTACGTTTGATTTTGGCGTTTCTCGCAATGCGACCAGTGGAGAAGTTGGAACCTATGCAGAAAGTTCCAGCATCACAAAGAAAATGACCGTGTCCTCGTATGACGATGCGTACTCGCAGATGCTTGCGGCCGTTCAGTCCTTTGATGCCTTGGGAAAGTTCGGCATCACTGTTTCGGACGAAACTGACGATCAAGGAGAGCATTCGATCGTTTTGACTGCATCGGGCGCTGCTGACAGCTTTTCGGCAACGTTGTGCAAGTACATTACGGTTACGGAAGTGACCAGCAATATCCAGTTTGAAAGCGCTGAATATGGTAGCTATGTGCTGGCTGATGGTGTTATCACACAGATTGTTACTACCGTGGACGGTTGGACAGCCTGCACCAATGATATCACGCCGATTAAGGGTCGGCTGACCCAGACGGATGCCGAAGCCAGAACAAGTTATACAAACCGAGTCGCAAGCCGCGGCACCGGCACGGTTGCGAGCATCGTTTCGCTTTTATACAGCGATGTGGAGGGCGTGACCTTTGCGGCTGGATACGAAAATTACAATGATACGACCGATGCGGCGGGCAGACCACCGCACAGCATTGAAATTGTGGTTCAGGGCGGCACTGACGAAGACGTGGCCAATATCATCTGGAAGAACAAGGCGGGTGGCATCCGTGCATACGGAAAGCATTATGCTTACGCTACCGATGTCAACGGCAATCGGCAGTATTTGGAATTCACTCGCGTGAATGACGTTTATCTACTGCTTTCTATTACGGTTACGAGTTCTGGCGGACTGGACGATGATTATGCAGCGAGAATCAAATCTTTGCTGATGGAGGAGAATCTTTCGGCGGGTGCAACGATTCGTTTGCAAAAATTCATTCGTCCCATTATGGAGAACGTGTCCGGTGTTGATTATATCGAAATCCGGGGCTTGCTGAGCGAAAAGCCTGAAATTGAGACGGTTGTCGATAGCTCTATGCTGACCGGCATAGTACCAGTTCAAATCAATCAGCAGCCCATCATTAGCATGAGCGGCATCCGGGTGGTGAAAGCATGATTGACGCTTACAAGGAAATGTATGGTAAGCTGCCAATGCAGTTTCAGCTGGAATCCTTTGAAGAAAGCAAACTGGGTGATTATATCTGCGACACCGTAGATGATCTGAAGGACCTACCTGAAGATTGTGAGATGGGGAGCATCGCCAGAATTATTGCCCCGCCTGCAATCTATCGAAAGAACTCGGACGGAAAATGGATTTTACAGTTCTCCAGCAAAGGGGTGTCCTAATGGGTTATGAAGTCCTAAAAGAAATGCCTCTCAGCGTTGAAAAAATGTCAAATTTGGACGGCATCATTTGGGCTGTTGCGCCGGAGTACGAAAATGCCTCTTTGTTCCTTGGGGGGCTGGAAAATCTGAACGATTTTGATAGCTGCACAGGCGTTTGGCTTGATCGGCTTGGACAACTAGTCTGTCTGACCCGTCAGCAGGCTGGAGCGATGATTGGAAGCCGAGAACTTGCAGACGATGATGATATTTATCGCGTTTGCCTGAAGTATAAGGCTTTTGTCAATTCCTGCCGCTGCACTCCGGATGAAATCATCGAAGCAACCCAAATTATTTTCGGTGCAACACAGGTGGTTTATAGCGAACGACGAGACACGCCGGCAACGATTTTCCTTTCAATTTCAGCACCGTTTTCCGATATGGTTATGTCTATTCTAGGAACGCATGACCTTATTGTGCGTCCTGCGGGCGTAAAGGTTCGCGTGGACTGCTCGACAGAGGATGCGGAAACTTTTGGCTTTGTGGATCTCAATCCGCGAGTTGCAGGTTTCGGCGAAGGAAAGTTTGCACAGTCCATCAATTAACTGGGGGTGATTTATTATGGCAGAAGGTCGCGCCGGGGCGCTTGAAGATTATGCAACTGCGGCGTTTTCTATGTCTGGCGTGAAGCAAGACATTTCGTTGGAGGATTGGAAAGGCGGCTGGGCTTCTATTGTCGGTGGTCTGAACGGAAAACCGACAAGCCAGCAGTTCAACATGGTCACGTATATTTTGAGTGCCTTGCTGAATCAGGCTATTTCTGACCTGTCTACTGTCAAGAGGACGGCAAACAGCGCAATGCCTAAGAGCGATTTTACGGCGAAGCAGATTGTGTCCCTGCTGGCAGCATACGGGCTGATGAAAGGTTGCGATGCTGATACGGTTGATGGTAAGCACGCGAATGCTTTCGCACCATCTACGCATGAGCATTCGGCAAGCCAGATCACAAGCGGAAACCTTCCGATTGAACGCGGCGGTACGGGTTCTGGCACCGCCGCTGATGCCTGCAAAAACCTTGGCGCAATGCGCAATGCGGGCGGCACTTTCACCGGAACGGTATATTTTGCAAACGGCACGGTACATTATGTGACATCCGCAGGTGATGCACACTTTAAGTCTTTGGCAGCGTCGGGTGATATTTCCGCGCAGCGTGTCTACGATGCGGTTTACAACGACTATGCGGAGCTCATGCCGCGTGGCGAGCAGACCGAACCCGGTGATATTATCGCTCTGGATACTGGGAGCCAGACGGAACGGTATATCAAGGCCACGAACCTATCTGGCCGTATCGCAGGAATTCACACGGATGAGTACGCTATGCTCATCGGCGGAAATAAAGTAGCTGAAGGGCAGGATTTCCTTGAGGAAAACCTGCCCGATTTTATTCCGGTGTCCTTAGCAGGACGTGTTCACACGAAAGTGGTTGGACCTGTCCATACGGGCGATTACATCGTTCTGTCCAGCACGCCCGGCGTTGGTCGTGCGGTTGGCTCGTGCGAATCGTACCCGGCAAACAAAATTGTGGGATACGCCTGCGAGGGCGATAACCGAACGGATCTGCGGCTTGTGAAGGTGAGAGTAGGTGGTGTGTGATGGCTCAAAGAAGCACAAAGGTTTACTCGGCCGACTACACAGAACTTAAAAAACAGCTAAACGCTGAACTTAATCGTCGCGGAAAAAGCGAGGGAACAGGGCAAGGCCAGAGCGTTGGAAGTATGGCAGCTTATATCAATTCTTTTTCTGTCACCCCTGCGGCTGGTAAGCAAATCGCCAATGAGCACATCCAGAAAATTACGCAGCCGCTTTCAGCTATCACAGGAAGTTCCATCACCCCGGCAAGCGGGAGTAAGGTTGCAGCTGATATTTTGACACAGGCCGCTGTGGTTCTCAGCCAGCTTAGTGCGATTTCTGAAACATCGGCATCCAGCGGATGCGCTGGTGCGTGCTCAGGGCTTTGTACTACAGGCTGTTATTCTGCCTGCTCCAGCTGTACCGGTTCATGTACGGGCGGTTGTACCGGCTCGTGCACAAAAAGCTGTGCCGATGATTGCACTGGTTCTTGCACCGGCTCTTGCGTGAGTACTTGCACAGGAACCTGCACCGGGTCTTGCACTAAGTCGTGCGCCAATGATTGTGCCAGCACCTGCACAGGAACCTGCACCGGGTCTTGCACTGGCACCTGCACAGGAACCTGTACACAATCGTGCGCCAATGACTGTGGAGGGAGCTGCACGGGTACTTGTACAAGCACTTGTACAAGTACCTGCACTGGTTCCTGCACAGGTGGATGCAATACAACTTGTACCAAAAACTGTGCAAACAATTGCTCCGGAGGTTGTTCTGGGTCATGTTCTGGAGGATGCGACGGGAGTTGCGATGGGTGTTCTAGCACATGCGAAGGCGGATGCAGCGAGAATTGCAAAGATGACTGCTCGTCCCAGTGCGTATCATCTTGCAAGTCAAACTGTGCAAAAGACTGCGGTGGAACGTGCCAGCTTTCATGCGTTCTTAGTTGTGGCAAATCTTGCAATAACACTTGCAATAACACCTGCGGAACAACTTGCGGGGAGTATTGTAAAACTGCCTGCGACACCGCTTGTACCAGCTGCACTGCCACCTGCGCAGATAACTGCGAGGGTACATGCAGCGGAGGTTGTACTAGTTGCTCTGGCTTTCTTTGGTCCAAGAATTAAGGATAGGGGGAATAGTAAATGGAAGCCGTTCTTCATTTCGCACATAATGCTGACTCTGAGGCGGAGGTATCATATCTCAGAAACCTGCCAATCTTGAAGGTTCTCCAGCAGGAAAACGTAGAAGTGACAGATTGGAATGAGCTTCTTGCTTCTGCTCCGAGCGGTGAAGACAGCCTGTTCTGGTGCCTTGGCTATGCTGGCACTCTTTGCGCTCTTGATGCTACCGATTTTGACAGCTGGTTCATCTACTGCCTTACGGTTGTGGATTCGGCACTGGAAGCTTGCAAAATTGACAATGCGTCCAATGAGCGCAAAAATCTGCTGGCGCTCGGTCTGGCGGCGCGAACGTTCAACTTTGCTGCAAATCCTGTCACAAAGCAGCTAAAATGCGGAGATACGCTGCGGAGCACCGGGGAATATGTCTGCTCCGAGGATGCGGATATCTTTGCTATGTGGTACGTCCTCCGCACGCTTACTGACTACTTGCGCTTGGACTTCAACAACAATCTTCGCGCACTAACTTCTGCGCTTGGAACGATGAACAAGATCCGCGCACGTTACACGCAGATTGTGGAAAGACTTCCCAAGATGGACGCTTGCTGAGAAAGGAGCAAACTGTGAAAGTTATCGCGTTGAAACCAGAAGAAAGCGAAACCTTGGAACGGGCTTTCTATGAAGCAGACTCCTACGAGAGGCTTATTTCCGTCCTTGGCCGGCATCTGAATGCGGAAGCAAGTGCCGACGCCAAGGACATCATCATGCACTATGCGGAACCGTGCCGCGCATCTCAGATGAAGCTCAAAATGGTGCAGGATAAGATTATTTCTCGCTATACGGAGCATGAGGATGAAATTAAAAGATTCTGGTTCGATATTGCCCGAGGGGAGGTACATCTCCTTGACCCGTAAAAGACACGAAGACTACTCCAACATGGTACAACGGTTATACGCGGGCGATGATATTTCTGTAAATCACGCGCTCTGCAGAAATATCACCTTTCAAGTAACAAGCGGGTGCAATCTGCAGTGTTCATATTGCTATGAGCACCACAAAGGCGCTGAGCACATGAGTATCGAAACGGGTCGAAAGATCGTGGACTATCTGCTTGATCTGTATGAACAGGGCGACTCCGACTTCATCAACCGCAACACCAGAGCTGTTGTCCTTGATTTCATCGGTGGTGAACCCCTGCTGGAAGCGTCCTTGATTGAAAAAATCTGTGATTATTGGTTTGCGGAATGCTGGCGGCGCAAAATTCCTCTGGCGCCATTTACCAGAATATCCTTTGCTACGAATGGAAAGCTCTGGTTCAGCCCTGAAGCGCGGCACCTTTTTGACAAGTACCACGAAATGATGTCTGTGACCATCAGCATTGATGGCGTTCAAGAGCTGCACGATAAGTACAGAGTGGACGAGCACGGAGTCGGTAGTTTTTCTCTGGCATGGAGCGCATTTCAGGATGCGAAGCACAGATTTGGCTGGCTAAACTCAAAGATGACCTTTGTGCCGGGATCTTTCCGGTATATCGCAGACAGCATCAAGATGATGCTGGACGAAGGGTGTACCGATATTGCGTGCAACTACGCATACGAGCCTGTTTACACGCCTGCAGACGGTCGGACCTTGTATGAGCAGATGAAGACTGTTTCTGACCACATCGTTTCCAAGCAGCTTGATGTTTCCATCACCATGTTAGATAGCATCCTCGGTGGTAAAACCACAAGCGACACCAATTTTTGCGGTGGAACGGGAGCGATGATGTCATTTGCTCCTGATGGATCTGCGTACCCCTGCATCCGGTATGCACCTATCAGTATTGGTGAGGAAAAGTCGAAGAAAGTTCGTTTCGGCAGCGTCTATGACGGTCTGTACACCACAGATGCTCAGCGCAGGGCAAAAGCAGAGCTCGATGCCATCACCCTCACATCGCAGTCTGAGCAGAAGTGCATTGACTGCCCTGTATCTGCTGGCTGTGGTTGGTGTTCTGGCTTGAACTACGAGATGTACGGAACAGCCAATAAACGCTTTACGGGCATCTGCTGGGCTCATAAAGCCCGTGTGCTTGCAAGCGCGTACTATCACAACCGGCGGTACATCGAAATAGGGGATTGCCTTCCTATCAAGGCCGCACTGTCCGAGGCTGACGCGCTCGAGATACTTCCTGCCGCTGACTATGAAGAGTTTCTTGAAATCGAAAGAGCAGCCCTTCTGAAATTCGCTGATGAAAACGGAATCAGCTGAAAGGAGAATATATGGCGATTCTGATTGCAAGTACCCTGCTGGAAACTGAGACCGAAGCGTGGTACTCATTCTATGTGGACACGATGGAAGATGTCAAAGGACTGCCTACGAGCAAAAGCACAGGTTCATCGTACAAGGTCAAGAAATTCGCAAAGCCGGCCAGTCAGGCATACTGCATCGAAATGGCAGCGCAGTACGTTTTGGATGGAGCTGATGAATGGCGGTTGCTTTACGCGATCCGCGATGATGTGGCAGATGCAATTCTGAAAAACGTCGAAGAAATCAAGCGGCTGGTAGCCAATACCAGCGCTTCAGAGCAGGCCGCAGCGCAGAGTGCATCTGCCGCGAATGCCAGCGCAATCGCGGCCAGTAAGTCCGAAAGAATCTCCACGGAAAATGCGTCTTCTGCGGCGGCAAGCGAGCGTGCATCGAGGGATAGCGCGGCAGACGCTCGAACATCCGAAGGAAATGCGCTGAACTACATGAACCGGACAGCGGACATTGCCAATCAGGTGGCGGGATCGGCGGCATCTATCAATTTTGCATTTGGACCGGATGCCGATGGCCGTTTCTCCTTTTTTGTCCGCAGGAGCAGTTAAAATCACGGATTTCGTGATTTTCTATCAAAATTCAGATTTACAGATGTTGCATGGCTATAATCTGGAAAGGAGTTTCTATGTTCAAAGTTATGCAGCAGTATGGCACCGCAGCCCAGCCGGCCACGGTGTACTACTGCGACGATGAAGCAGATCTGCAGAATATCAAATCTGCACCGATGGGGGCGCAAGCACTGGTTATCCACACAGGCAATATCTACATAGCCGATTCTACCGGGAAGTTCTACCCGATGTAAGGATGGTGGCGTATGATTGATATTTTGACCTACGCAATCGCTCGCAGGAAATCAGCAGCAAAATTGGATGAACTGTATAGCCAGACAAAAGCTGTTGCGGATGCGGCGAAAGATAGTGCAGAGACCAGCAAGGCCGCTGCCGAGACATCGAAGGATCTGCTGAACAAGACGACAGCTGCGGCCCAGCAGGCTGCGGCAAGCGCTGCTTCTGCAAGCTATGCACTTGGCCCGGACGAGAGCGGCCGGCTGTCGTTTTTCATCAAGAAAAGCACCTAAAAGGGGGTATAAGAAATGGGTGACACATGGGAACTTATCAATCATCCTATGAGTGACGAAACCGGTCTGGAACTGGCCGCTCAGATGAAACGCCAAAATGACATTTTGGCAGGCATTGCTGCCGGTACTGCCGGCGCGGAATTTGTGGACGCAACATTCCGTGGTTTGCTGGATGGCAAAAATACCACAGAAATTTTCTGGAGCTGGTGGCCGCTGTCCGCTGGTGATGGCGTGACAAAGTATCAGCGTCTGGAGCGCTTTGCAAAGATGCTGGCCGAGAGCGCCAGAGGAAAGACCTACACCGTCCGCTTCTACAGTGATGATGTAAGCGGCGATTACACCGGCACCCCGCTGGATGATCTGGCAGATGGCCGCGAAGCCGCTCCGCTTCTGACCGATGCAAGCCCGGAAACGGCAGACTGGTCGGAAGAAGACCCGTTTACATGGTATATCCGCGCCAATGCACTGTCTTTGGAAGATGGCACCATGAACGTGCTGGCGGTTGAGGGAGAAACCGGTTTTGACCTGTCTGGCGAAACGGCCCCTGTCTACTGCTTTGCACTGTCCCTGACCCTCAAAGAGTGGGAGGATGGCGCATACCTGTATAACTCTTTCCGCGCCTTCGAGGGCGGCGGCTATGATCCTATGGCCGGCGATGTGGCCCCTGATAAGAGCCGCCGCTGGCTGACATGGCACCCGGCGTGCTTTGGCGGAAAAAATTCCAAAGGCGGCATGACAAGCGGCTTTGGTCTGCCTCCGATGCCGTGGACAAGTGCCAATTCGGCTGTTCCTATGGCCCGCAAGATTACCGCTTATGATGCACTGTGGACGGACTGCGACCAGCAGTATGTCCTTGCCCAGTGGCGCATCCGGCATTGGACGATGAGCAACAGCGGCAAGCTGGAGGGTTGCACTAACTATAATTATCAGTACACACTGGCGGCGGCAGAAACCGGCGTAAAGCGCGTGCTGGTGACAAAGGCACAGGGTGCAAATTTCCTTGTCGGCTCCGCTGTATGCCTTGGCGAGCGCGGCGCAAATACCAACAATGACCGCAATATGGCATACAACCACGATATCCTTTCGTGGGCTGAGATTTCCAGCATTACCAATGTGACCGTGAACGATACGGAATATACGGCGCTGAATCTGCTGATCGACACTCCCATTGATACCACGACCACTATGATGGTATCTACTATGCCGTGGAAGTCTGGCACAACAGAGGGCGTGCAGGGTCACAGCGATGGATGCCGGGGCAACCTGACAAACGGCAAATATCCGTACCGTGTGGCCGGCATCGAGATGCAGATTGGCGCCTATACGGAACAGCTTGACCCTCTGTGGAAAGCCAGCATCGTGGACGATGACCACTGGCACTACGATGTGTTCGCCTGCCGCAGCGGTGAGAAGCAGGTCGGCTCCATTTCCAGCGACTACGAGCAGGTCGGTTCCTTCGACCTGAACGACAAGGCAACCTGGTCGTGGCACTACATCCGCAAGCTGGGAAAACTGGGCACCGAAGCTATGATGTACGAAAAGTTCGGCGGCTCCGGCTCCACCTATGTACGGGCCGCGTCCCGTTCGCCCGGTTCGGCGGGCCTGTATGCCCCTTGGCGCGGTGGCTACCTGCGTGACGGTGCCGGCTGCGGCCTGCCCTGCGCGTTTGGCAGCTTTTCGCCGGCGTCCTCGTACTGGCACGGCGTGCCCCGGCTTGCAGGGTCGGGTAAAAAGAGAGGGTGAATATGTGCCGCAGGCACATAGAGGGGGTGTAACCCCCTTTCTCCCGTAAGCGTTTCCTTGGTTTTGGCGGTCGTTTACGACCGCCAAAACCTGAATTTAAAAACGGAGCAATGAAGCGGCGTGTGGCCGCGTTCAATTCGCCCGGTTCGGCGGGCCTGTATGCCCCTTGGCGCGGTGGCAACCTGAATGACGGTGCCAACTGCGGCCTGCCCTGCGCGAATGGCAACAATTCGCCGGCGAACTCGAACTGGAACGGCGTGCCCCGGCATGCTGATGATATATAATAGCCCTCAAAAGGGCATAAGCGTTTCATTGCGCCTGTGGTTTAGCCACTAAGATCATGTTATACCGACACCGTGCAGCTGAGCGTTTCGAGAGATACGGACGCATTGGTGAGAGCGCGGCCGCAGTCTATAGGACTGCGTGGCGGCGAGTAGTAGAAAACTGTCCTGCCTGATTTAAGGCCGGGGACAGCAACCGAAAGTCGTTGAACATCAGCAAGTTTGGAGGCTTTAAGGACATGAAAACAAAGAGGTACCTTCCGCTCACGCACGAAATGTGTGAGCAGGCTGTCCTTGAAGCGTTTGATAGAAAGTGGTTCCGCCGGGACTACCTCGCCACGGTGGAGAAATATGGAGGTGTTAGCCGTGCAGAATTATCGCGCGCCGCCCAAGTAAACGACTGGAACGTGAGACTGGAGGCGGTGAATGGCATTGCCCTTGAAATGGAGCAGCGGGTTGAAGACCTGTTGGACGGAGAAGCGGAGGATCTCGACCTTGACCCGGTGAGCGTGTTTTACCGGATTGACGGAATCAGCATGAAACGCCGTCAGCTGTCCAACTGCTGCCCATTGCATCAGTGTTTTGGGCATTTAGCTGTTATCGGTCTGCGCCCGCTATTTCGGGCAAAATTGTTGCCGTACCAGTTTGCCAGCATCCCCGGAAAGGGCCAGATCGCATTGAAACGACAGGTCGAGCACTGGCTCCGCAGAAAAAGCCTCGGCATCCAGCACGCTGTCAAGCTGGACGTGCAGGGAGCATACGCACACACAAAGCAGGAACTTGTGATGAAGCTCCTGCAAAGGGAGATTCCGGGCGCAAGGTGGCTTATGGCTGTGGTGCGGTGCCTGTTGGCCATGGCTCCCAGCGATGGGCTGCTCATCGGCGGCTATCTCGAAGCGTGGCTCTTTAACCTCGTTGCCAGCTATATGCTGGTAAAGATTATGGGCTATGCAAAGACCCGCCGAGGCGCTTCGACCCCGCTTGTGGTGCGCTGCGGCAGTTATATGGACGACCTTGTTTTACTTGGGCGACGATGGGCCGACATACAGAGCGCGGCCCGGAAGATTACCAAGTGGGCACTGGCTGAACTCGGCCTGACCATAAAAACAGACTGGGTGCGGGTTGACTTCCTGAGCGCATCGGAAGAACACCAGCGGCGGCATCTGACCGGCGCGGCAAAAGGATGTCCGGGTCTGGATATGGCTGGTTATGTGATGCACCGTACTTACACGACGATTCGCCCCAGAATTTTTATAAGGGCGCGTCGGCAGTACATCCGGGCAAAAGAGGATGTTGTGCGTCAGGGACATATCCCGGTCTGGCGTTCCTACAAGTTGGTTAGCTATAATGGATATTTTGACTGGACAAAATCTCGCGGTATCACTGAAACGCTTGGTCAGAAAAAGCTGTTTAAGGCCGCGAAGGTTGCAGTCAGGGTGTATACGCAGAGAAAAACAATGAAAGCGAGGATAGCAGCATGATTTTTACCGAAAATCTTGACCATAATCCGCAGGCGGTTACGCTGGAAAAGCTGCCGGATGGCACTGCATGGCTGTATATGCGCAAGGATGCGCATGAGGTGAAAACCGAAGCGCCAGAAGGGGAGCAGGGTGGCACATCGTGGGAGTGCACCACGGCTCTGTGCAAGCTGGGTGCTGACTATAGCGAAGAAACGGCTGAAAGCATCGCGGCTGCGGCTGACGATTGGTGGGTCTATGCCGAAGCGTGGACGACTGCTGATGAAGCTGCGCCATCTCTGGAAGAGCGTGTGAGCGTGCTGGAAACTCTGTTTATGGGAGGCGAACTGTAATGGGCAAGGAACAGTTTTATCGTACTATGTACCGCATGAAGAAGATCACCGCTGCAGGCGTGTGGGAAAAGGTTGACGAGGGTGAGTTGACCAAGGCACAGGCCCTGCGCATCTGCGGGCCGCGGCCGAAGGAAGCCTGACAGGGAAGGTGCTATATAATTGAGCCGAGAACAAAAACTCGAAGCTCTGCTGGCATCTGCTGTTCACCTTTTGGACAGCTGGGAGGATATCTCGGCCGAAACAGGAGAAGAGCCGGAAGGATATGGCGAACAGAGAGCAATCCTGCAAGCCGAGTATGATGCTATAAGATGTTGAGAGATGCCGTGCTGGTGGTCAGCACGGCTTTTTTGTTTGAAATGGAGGTGGATTTATTTGATTTCTCCGTACAAGGGCACATTCAGGGTATCGCAGGCGTATCGCAACCTGCGGGCGAATGGAACGTACCACCAAGGGTATGATCTGGTAGGTATCAGCGACAAGAACATCTATTGCCCGGTTTATGGCACGGTTGTTCGTGCCGGCTGGGAATGCGCAACACTCCCGAAGAAAGGCTTCGGCCAGCGTGTTGTGGTTCGGATCGGCACGACTGCCTACTATATGTATTTTGGACACCTGTCCAAAATCAGCGTGACCGCAGGTCAGAAGTTGAAACCGGGCGACCTTATCGGTGTCGAGGGAAGCACCGGGCACAGCACGGGTAGTCACCTTCATTGGGAAATCCGCATCAACGACATTCCGACAGGATATGTGTCGGTATATCAGTATGCCGGAATCCCCAATGTGGCGGGGTCTACGGCGTACACAGCGAACTGGGCCGCAGAACTCTTTGGCCCCGGAAACCTGAAAAAGTTCACCAGCGCTTTTCCGCAGCGCATCTACAATTCGGTTCTGCAGGGGGCGCTCGGCATCGACAAGGACGGAATCTTCGGTGCAAACACGGAGAAGATGGTCAAGGAATTTCAGGAAAAGCATTCCCTGACCGTTGATGGCATCGTTGGTGCAAAGACAAAAGCAGCTCTTTTTAAGCTGATTTAAGGAAAGGGGATTCAATCTATGAGCATTATGAACATCGTTACGGCGGTCGCTGTGATCCTGATGATTTCTGTTCTGACTGTTGTGGCTATCCGCTTCGGATACAAGGCGCTCCTGATCGAGTGGGCAATCGATGCCATCTCCAAAGCGGAGAAGGAGTTCGTTGGCACCAAACTGGGCGAGGCACGCCTGGCAGTCGTTGTGTCTTGGCTGCGTGAAAAGGTGCCTGCGCCGATTCGTTTTCTTGTGACGGACGATTTGATTCGCAAAGCAGTCCAGACAGCGTTTAACGCTGCAAAGTCTGGGCTGGAGGTACTGAAGAATGCTTAAGCGGCTTGTGAATTGGCTCTTGGATCGTCTCCCTGTAACGAGATGGATCGAATTGCTGACACAGCCGGAGGACTGAAAGGAGGATGTAGGTGCTTGCAGGAACAGCTGAAACAGTCACTGTCGCCGTTCCGGCGTGGCTTTTAGCGGTAATTGCTTTTCTTGGAACACTTCTGGGTGGAGCAATTAGCTTTGCCGTGAATCAAATCCTTATCAAGGGAGCTGCCGATCGTGCTGCAAAGAAACGCGAAAAGGACGATGAACAGCGCCGAGAACGGTATATTTTGCAGATGGATAGCCGAAAGGCTACATTTGACCTGCTATCCTGCATTTGTGCCGGCATTGAGCGAATGGAGACCGAAACGGGTCAGATTTATTGGAATGGAGAGTTGAAAAGAAGCCTTGCACATCTGGAAGGTGTGGATGAGCGATATAGGGAATCCGACCAACGCCAGCTTGCCGACCTGAATACTCGGAGCAAATGATTACACCCCCGTTACCCATCAGACTATAAGTCAAAGTGGGTAACGGGGGTGTTTTTTTGCTTTTTTACGATAAAAAATAACAAGATTCGTGATAATCTAACATTTTCCTGACTTTTCCAGTGGAAAAAGTTATCTTTTATTGTAAGGAGCGAGCGAGAATATGATTAGAATTTTACTGTCCAAGAGGCTAGGCGAGCTGAAATGGACACAAGCAGATCTGGCACGCGCCACGGGTATTCGCCCCACTACGATCAGCGATTACTACAACGAAATCGCCGAACGAATGAATCTGAATCACTTGGACCTCATTTGCGAAGCACTAGACTGTAGCCCAACTGAGATATTGGTTCGGGAGCCAAATCCTGAACCGCGGGTGCGAAACCGAACTGGCTTTGAGAAGCCTGTGGCAGACCAAAGGAAAGACGGCGAGTGAGAGAGGGGACAGCGTAAAGCTGCCCCCCTTTTTCTATGCCATTGACCTTCCCTGTAAATGGGTGTATTATAATAATGTATCTAACACATGAACAAATCATTTGATAGATAGCTAAATCCTTATGACATCAAATTGACAGCAATCTATCGTGCACTCAAAAACACACAATGGAAATAGTGCAATTTTTGCACGCCGAAGCCGGGAAAATGGACTTGATATAACCAAAAACCAACTTTCCGGAATCGAGCTCGAGTAATCTGCAAACTCTGAAAAGTATTGATGCAATGCAATATTTTGAGAGCTAAAAGACTCTGTGATACTGCTTTGATACTATCAGGCGATTATTCATAAAGAGAGACATGAGAATGCCCTCTGAGAAACGGTAAGTTTTTCAGAGGGCATTTTTGTGTCTTTTATTCTTTACGCCACTTTTTCTTCGGCTCGTACCGGCCGCAGCCGTCGGCGGTCTGTGGCCAGTTGAGCTTCCATTCCAGATACTCTTCCTTGGTGATCTCGCCCTCCCGGAGCTGCTTCTTACGGAGCTGCCACTCCTTTAAGAACTCATCCAGCAGGCGATAGCGGAAACTGACTGCCATGTGCTTTTCCGGGAAATCCGGGTCGGTGGTGTCTGTGACCTCGTAGAGCCGGGTGCCGGGATAGTGCTCGTCCAGCTCGAACAGGGTGTACATCACATCCTCTGCGGCGTACAGGGTCGGCTCATAGAGGGAACGGTAGTTCACGTCCAGCACTTCCGCAATCTTGCGGAGCAACTCTTCTTTAGGAGTGCGGGTGTTGCTTTCGTATTGCGCGATGCGGATGTCTGCGCTTTTCTCCTCAAACCCGATGGCAATGCCCAGTTCTTTCTGGGTCATACCTCGGAGGTTGCGGGCACGTTTGATGCGGTCACCGACTGCCATGCGATTGCCTCCTGACTTATTGCAGTCCAACTTTTGATTCGTTGACAACACCGTTGGACTGCATATCGCAAATAGGTTGGTTTTGTCGTAAGGTGCTTTAACCTTGCGATAAACATTTTTGTTAAGTATAGTATAGCACAGAAAAATAGGAGGTGCAATAGAAAATAAACAAAAAAGTTTAAGATTTTACCTGAAAACCTCTTGACTTAACGGAATGTGTTTAGTATAATGAGGGCACAAAAAGATAAACAAAAATGCTTAGTAAAATTGAATGACCGCCAAACTGACCCAAACCGCCAAGACCTTCCGAAAGGAAGCGAGCGCTCCGTAAGGGGACGGCACAGCACCGCAAAGGGGATATGCCTGCCGGAAGTCAGCGAGGATGAAGCGGCACCGAAACGAAACCGACAAGGAAAGGACAAAAAATGGCAAACAGCATTTTTATCAAGGCAGACGAGCTGGCAAAGGAACTGGACATCTCCCAGGGTCTGGCGTACAAGATGATTGCCCAGTGGAACGAGGAACTGAAGGCCAAAGGCTACACGACCGTAGGAGGCCGGGTAAGCAGGAGGTACTATCAGGAGAAGATCTACGGGGCAGGGGAGGAGTGATAGGATGCCAGCCTACAAGGACAACAGGCAGGGCACATGGTACGCTTCCTTCTACTTCGAGAACTGGCAAGGTGTGAAGCAGAAAAAGCTGAAACGGGGATTTGCCACCAAGAAGGATGCTCTGGCGTGGGAGCGGGAGTTCCTTCTTCAACAGGCGGCAGACCTGACCATGACCTTTGAAGCCTTTGTGGAAATTTATATCACGGACAAAAAGAAGCGACTCCGGGAAAACACATGGTTTACCAAGGAGCATATCATCCGAACGAAAATCTTACCGTATTTCAAAGAAAAGCGGCTCAGCGAGATCAAGCCGCGGGATGTAATCGCGTGGCAGAACGAGATGCTGAACTACCGGGACAAAAACGGCAAGGCCTACTCGCCGACCTACCTCAAGACGCTCCATGGACAGCTCAGTGCCATTCTGAACCACGCCGTCCGGTTCTACGGGCTGAAATCAAACGCAGCAGCCACAGCCGGGTGCATGGGGTCGGAAAAGCACAAGGAAATGCTTTTCTGGACAAAGGAAGAGTACCTCAAATTCGCAGAGGTCATGATGGACAAGCCGCAATCCTATTACGCTTTTGAGGTCCTCTACTGGTGTGGCATCCGGGAGGGCGAGCTGCTGGCTCTGACTCCGGCAGATTTCGACTTGGACAAGGGGCTGCTCTCCATCACCAAATCCTATCAAAGGCTGAAAGGCCGGGATGTGATCACTGACCCGAAAACACCCAAGAGCGTCCGGGTCATCCAGATGCCGCAGTTTCTGACGGACGAGATCAGAGACTATCTGAAATCCCTCTACAAAGTCCAGCCAGACCAGCGGATCTTTGAGGTGACCAAGAGCTACCTGCACCACGAGATGGACAGGGGAGCCAAGGAGGCCGGGGTGAAGCGGATACGAATCCACGACCTGCGGCACTCCCATGTATCACTGTTGATCGAGATGGGCTTCTCGGCTCTGGCAATTGCAGACCGGGTGGGGCATGAGAGCGTGGACATTACCTATAAGTACGCCCACCTTTTCCCCTCAAAGCAGCAGGAGATGGCGCAGAAGCTGGACATGGAGCGAAGGGAGGGATGAAGATGGAACGAGTACTCGACCAGCAAGGCCGCTGGAGGAACAAGGTGGTGGCCTTCCGAATGTCCCCGGAAGAGGACGAGGTTCTGGAAGCCAAAGTAAAGCTCTCCGGGTTGACCAAACAGGAGTATATCATCCGACGCCTGACTGACCGGGAGATCACCGTGGTAGGCAACCCAAGGGTCTACAAAGCCCTACGAGGCCAGATGGAGCTGATCTATCAGGAATTGCAGCGGCTGGCCGTGGATGAAGAAGTCCCGCCGGATTTGCTGGAGACCCTGCAAATGGTGGCTCTGACGTTGAACGGACTTAAGGAGGAATGCGAATGACGGACAATAGAAAAACGACCGTACCGGGTGCATCTGTTGGCGCAGATGCGGTACAGTCGTCCTCAAAAATCAACACCAATATTATAACAAATTCTGACAAGCAAATCAATCTGCAAGCCGCGAAAAAGTCAAACAATTTCGGGTTGAACACGGTATCAATGACCGAACTGTACGACACGGTGTATCCACCCCGGAGACCCATCGTGAACGACCTGCTGTACAGCGGCACCTACCTCTTTGTAGGTGCGCCCAAGGTGGGTAAGTCCTTCTTCATGGGGCAGCTTGCCTACCATGTGGCGATGGGGCTTCCGCTGTGGGAGTACGAGGTGCATCAGGGCACCGTCCTCTACCTGGCATTGGAGGACGATTACGCCCGGCTGCAGCGGCGGCTCTCCCGGATGTTCGGGGTAGAGGAGACCAACAATCTCTACTTCGCAACGCAAGCTAAGTCCGTGAGCGAGGGACTTGACCAGCAGTTGGAAGGATTCATCCGGGAGCACCCGGATGTACGGCTCATCATCATCGACACCCTGCAGAAGGTGCGGGAGATTGGCGGTGACCGATACAGCTACGCCAGCGACTACGAGATCGTGACCAAACTGAAAACCTTCAGCGACAGGTACGGCATCTGCCTGCTGGTGGTTCATCACACCCGGAAGATGGAAGCCGAGGACAGCTTTGATATGATCTCCGGCACCAACGGTCTGTTGGGTGCAGCGGATGGCGCGTTCATCATGCAGAAGAAGCGGCGCACGGACAACACCGCACTACTGGACATTGTGGGACGTGACCAGCCGGATCAGGAGCTGACGTTGGAGTTTGACCGGGAACGCTGCGTGTGGGAGTTCCAAGGAGCCGAAACGGAACTTTGGAAGCTGCCGCCCGACCCGCTTCTGGAAGCGGTGGCAAAGATGCTCAGCCCGGAACAGCCAGAGTGGAGCGGTACGCCCACGGAGCTGCTGGAACGTCTGTCTGGTGTGAGCATACAGGCAAACATCCTGACCCGGAAGCTGAACGTGAGTGCCGACAGGCTCTACAACGACTGCGGAATCCGCTACGAAAGCAGGCGTACCCATGAGGGACGAGTGGTAAATCTGAAGCTGGAAAATTCTGGGGCGTGACGATATGTGACGGTCGTGACGGTATTTTTGCTACTATAGAAAATACCGTCACAATCGACACGACCGACACGGAATGGTGATAATGATGAAAAATGTGCAGATTTCGCAGGAACTTTTCGTCGCCTTGCTGCATTATCATTTGAGCGGCGAAAATGAGTACGAAGAGGTTATTGAGCAGGGTCTGGAGCAAAAATTGGATGCGATGCTGCGGCATGAGCTGTATGCCCAGTACAAGACAGCACCCACCGAGGAACAGCGGGAGCAGGCTCGGCAGGAGTATCTGGACAGACGAGGCGTGCCAGAAAGCTTCCGCTGGTGAGTTCCTCTATTGGCAGAGGACAGGAGCGTGTCACGCTCCTGTGAATGCAATCACGCAGGAAGGTGGTGTTGGACCGGGCAGCGGCGAGGTGCAGCGAAACCCCGTCCGCAGACGGAAGCCCCCGGCAGGGCGCAAAGGCATCTTTTGATGGACGGAACGTCTGTCAAAAGTGCTTTTGCGTTACTTTCGACGAAAATAACAAAGCCTTTGCCGTGTCCGGTACCAGTTACTTCCACAGAGAAAGGACGTGCGATTGAAAAGAACCATTTCCGCAATGCGGGGTCCCGGCTCCCTCAACCATAACCGGAGAAGTTTCACCGCTGAAAACGTAGACCCGGAGCGCAGCAGTCTGAATGTCGTGTACCGTGATGAGCCGATTCAGAAGGTGTACCACGAACTGTTTGACGAGGCAGTGAAGCGTTACAATGCCAAGCAGAAGCGCAAGGACCGCTGTATCACCGACTACTATGAGCACCTGCGGACAGGCAAGCAGGAAAAGCTTTTCCATGAGCTGATCGTCCAGATCGGCAACAAAGATGATATGGGTGTCCTGACCGAGAATGGCGCACTGGCAAAGGAACTGCTGGACGAGTATATGCAGGGCTTCCAAGAGCGGAACCCGACACTGCGGGTGTTCGGGGCTTTCCTCCACATGGACGAAGCTACGCCCCATCTGCACATCGACTTCGTGCCGTATGTGTCCGGCTGGAAAGGCAAAGGACTGGACACCAAGGTCTCCCTGAAGCAGGCTCTGAAGGCCTTGGGCTTTGCAGGCGGCTCCAAGCGAGAATCCGAGCTGAACCAGTGGATCAACGCCGAGAAAGAGCAGCTTGCTGCCGTGATGGAGCGGCACGGCATCGAGTGGGAACAGAAAGGCACCCACGAAGAGCACCTGTCTGTACTGGACTTCAAAAAGCAGGAGCGTAGTAAAGAGGTGGCGGCTCTGGAAGCTGCCAAGCAGGAGTGCCAGACCGACCTGACCGAGATGCAGGAACAGCTGGAAACAGCGCAGACAGCCGTAGAAGCCGCTGAACAGCGGGTACAGAAAGCAGAGCTGACCTATCAGAAGCAGAGCCAGAAGCTGAACAAGCTGGCTCCCATTATGGAAGGTTTGGAAAACCTGTCAGCGCAATACTCCCAGCGGCCAGAAGAATGGGCGCCAGAAGCAGCCACATTTGAGACCGCCAAGAGCTATCGGGAGAAGAAGGCCATGCCGCTGATCCAGAAGTTGGTGAAGGTACTCTTTGCCCTCCATCGGAAGTACTGGGAGGTCAAGGATGAGCGGGATAAGTATCTGCACTTCTATCAGGACGAGAAGAAAGCTACCCATCATCTAAGCCAGCGGCTGAAAGAGGTGGAGGCTGAAAACTCTCAGCTCTATGCGATGAAACGTGATTTCAGGCGAGTATGGAACTATTTCGGTGCCGAAAAGATGCAGCAGGTCATTGGGCTTATGAGGGAGCAGGAGCAGACCACAGATAGGAGCCAGAAGAAGAACAGGCAGAACAGCATAGAGCTGTAAGCATAGCAGCCCCCGCCAGCGAATGTTGGCGGGGGTCTGTACATATAGGGGCAACTTTTCGGAAAATCCGAAGAGTTCAGGGCAGTTGTTAAGCGTTGCTTAATAACTTGGGCAGTCTGTCAACTATCCGGGATTTTTGGATGGTTCGAGTTTAGCAGTTGGAACTATTAAGAAAAACTTAATGGTTGGACGTGCCAGAGAAAATAGAATGATATAAAGATATAATTTTAAGTTAAAGCTTCTCGAAAGATACCATGGCAGAAAGAGAGTTTCTCATTTTTGCATGGCGATCTGCGGACAGAGCCTTTTCACGAGAGGTGTCGGCGTAGCCGAGGACAAGGATGTTGACCAGTTCAAGGTTGTCGGGAATCTTAAATTCAGCCTTCAGGATGTCCGGCTTGAAATAGCATACCCATACGCTTCCTAAACCTAAGTAGGTGGCTTCCATCATCATGTGGTCGGTAATGATGCTTGCATCAATATCGGTCAGCTTTTTACCATCAAAGGGACGTGTCCAGACCTTATTTGTATCGCTGCAAACGATAATTGCCAGCGGCGCACCATAGATATTTGTGGCCTTTCCAATTTTACGAAGGCCCTCATCACTCTGCACTACAATCAGGTGTTGAGGCTGGCAATTACCACCCGTGGGTGCAACGTGAGCTGCCTCTAAGATGGCATCCAGCTTTTCCTTCTCAACCTTCTGCTTTGTGTAAGCGCGTACACTATACCGTTTCTTTGCAAGTGTCAAAAAATCCATAATGTGATGGTCCTTTCTGAAAGTGTAAATTTGTGTAGGGTCTTGATAATTCAGTCGGCCTATGCTATGATTTTATCAGTCGTTTTCAAAAAAGCAAGAACGCACTTTTTTGTTATATACTACCTAAAAAGATAGTGTAGGGAAGAGAAAAATGAAATGTCCAAGTACCTTTAGCTGCCCGGTTGAAGCAACCCTCGATTTGATTGGTGGGAAATATAAAGCACTTATTCTGTGGCATTTGATTGATAATACCTTGCGCTTTAATGAGATAGGAAAGTTGATTCCCAAGGCTACGCCTAAAATGCTGACACAGCAGCTTCGGGAGCTTGAAAATGATAACTTGGTTATTCGGAAAGTTTATCCTGTTGTGCCGCCAAAGGTAGAATATTCGCTCAGCGACTTTGGGAGAAGCATCATTCCTATTTTGGATGCGATGTGTAAATGGGGAGAAAACTATCTGGCAGATGCAAGCAAGAAGTAATCCTTAAAAGACAGTTGCTTCCTGAACGTAAATACGTTATAATATTCCCAGAGATCCCGCTGGTTGCGTAATACTATCCTGATACTAAAAAATCAGCAAGCCACATCTAGCACAGCAATCTCATGAAAAAGTGAACATTCAAGAATAGCATTACTAAACAAATTTGTTTAGTAAGAATCTGAACTTACCGAGCTCGAGTAATCCCCAATAGCACCATCACCCCGGAGGGTTCCGTGAAAACGAAACCTCCCGGGGTGTTTTTATCTTCCAGCCCAATCAAATAAGCTGTAACTTTGAAAGTATCTCCTGTATCAGCGCAAACTCTAAGCATTTTGACCACAGTATTTTACACAAAAAGCCCGAAACCCCTTTCTTCTCTGCCCGCAGGGGAGTATAATAGATTCTGTTGTTTGCAAAATAGGAAAGGGGAAGTATCGACTATGGAATCGAAGCAGATGCTTCTGGAGCCGCAGCTCGTCCAAACGGGGAGGGCGGATCAATTCAGCCGTAAGGTGTTTTGCGACGGAATGCGGGATGGCGTGCCCATTGCGCTGGGCTACTTTGCGGTATCGTTTTCTCTGGGCATTGCGGCGCGCAAGGCAGGCTTTACGCCGTTTCAGGGGTTTCTCGTCAGCCTGCTGAACAATGCCTCCGCAGGAGAATACGCCGCATTTGCGCTGATTATGGCAAACGCCACCTATTTTGAGGTGGCAGTCATCACCCTGATTGCCAATGCGCGATATCTTCTAATGAGCTGCGCACTGGCACAGCGCTTTGCACCGGAAACGCCCTTCTGGCATCGGCTGCTCATCGGCTATGATGTCACGGACGAACTGTTCGGTATTACCATCGCCCGCCCGGGCAACCTGAACCCGTACTATACCTATGGCGCTATCCTGCTGGCAGCGCCGGCTTGGGCTTCCGGTACGGCGCTGGGCATTATAGCGGGCAACCTGCTGCCGCTGCGGGTGGTCAGCGCCCTGAGTGTGGCGCTGTACGGAATGTTTTTGGCTATCATCATCCCGCCGGCTCGCAAAGACCGGATCGTTGCGGTGCTGGTCGTCATCAGCTTTGTACTGAGTTTTCTGTGCAGCTATCTGCCGGGCATCTCGGCGCTTTCCGAGGGCACCCGCACCATCCTTTTGACGGTAGTGATCTCCGGCGCAGCAGCGGTGCTGTTCCCGGTCAGGCAGGAGGAAAACAAAGATGACGCATAACAATTATATCTATATTGCGGTCATGGCGCTGGTGTCCTATGCTATCCGCATCCTGCCGCTGACGTTGATTCGCAAGCCAATCAAAAACCGATTTATCCAGTCGTTTTTGTACTATGTGCCCTATGTAACGCTGGCTGTGATGACCTTTCCGGCCATCATTCAGGCAACGCAGAGCCCGGTGGCGGGTGCCGTTGCACTGGTAGTTGGCATTGCTGCCGCATGGTTTGGCGCAAGCCTGTTTCAGGTGGCTGCGGGCTGCTGTGCCGTGGTATTCGTGCTGGAGTTTTTTATCTGAGACCTTATAGCGGGAGAACAAAATGAAGAAGATCCTTGTAACCGGTGCAGGCGGCTTTGTGGGTTCCCGCGTGATGCAGCAATGGGCGGGGCATTACGAACTGTGCACCTTTCCCAAAGGCTTTCTGGCAACAGCAGGGGAGGACGCCGTGCGGCAGGCTGTTTTGCAGCAGCACCCGGATGTCATTCTGCACACCGCAGCTATCTCAGATACCGGTTATTGCGCCGACCACCCGGAGCAGGCTTACCGCGCCAATGTGGAGCTGCCGGTCTGGCTTGCCCGGGCGGCAGCTGAGACTGGCGCAAAACTGGTGGCCTTCAGCTCGGACCAGGTCTATGCCGGTGTGGAGCAGTCCGGCGCGCTGCCAGAGAGTATTTCGCTGTGGCCCGCTAATGTGTACGGGCAGGGTAAGCTGGAAATGGAGCAGCGGGTGCAGGCACTCTGCCCGAGTGCCGTGTTGCTGCGCGCCACATGGATGTACGACCTGCCGGGCTACCGGCTGCCCATCCGTGGCAATCTGCCGTTGAATCTTTTGCGTGCAGCGCAGCGGGGAGAATCCGTCCACTTTTCTGTCCGGGATTTCCGGGGCATCACCTATGTCCGGCAGGCAGTGGCGCTGTTGGAGCCTGCCCTGACCCTGCCCGGCGGGGTCTATAACTTCGGCAGCGAAAACGCTGAAAACATGGTGCTGACCGCCCGGCAGTTCGCTGAGACACTGGGAATCACGGTCGATATTCAGGAAGCTGACTGGGCACGGAATCTTGCGATGGATTGCAGCAAGCTGCGGGCGCAGGGCATCGTGTTTGACACCACACAGGAAGGGTTAACGCGCTGTTTGCGGGATTATGGATTGCGTTGACCACAGAAACGAAAATTTTTCCGTATCGCACAAAAAACAGAGAAAAGCACGAAAAAAGCAGGGGATTCTGTATGCTACCCGCCCGACAGGGTGGGACAAATCATGCGGAAACCCTGCTTTTTTGCTTATCTACCGGAGAAAAGTTCGATTATAGAATGCAGCAATTTTTCATATAAAAGTCATACTTATTTTACATCTTGTCTGCATTTTGCTATAATATTTTCGCTTTTTTGCAAAGCATCCGAACCGCATAAACCTTTAAAACCTTGAGGAGAGTGGAATTTTTGAAGGAAGTCAAGCTTGAAGAAGCGGCTTATCAGTTTGAAGCCAAAATGTCCCTGCGTCAGGCCATCCCGCTGGGCTTGCAGCATGTCTGCGCCATGTTCGTGGGCAACCTGACCCCGCTGCTGATCATCACCAGCGCCTGCGGCATTGCAGGCGGCGAGTTCGCAGACCTGCAGGTCACCCTGCTGCAAAGCGCCATGTTCGTGGCAGGTATCGTCACGCTAGTGCAGCTGTTCACCATTGGACCCGTGGGCGGTGCAGTGCCTATCATCATGGGTACCAGTTCCGGCTTTATCGGCGTGTTCAACAGCGTTGTGGGCACGATGGGCGGCGGCGTGCTGGCCTATGGCGCGATTATGGGTGCCTCCATCATCGGCGGTATTTTTGAAAGCGTGCTGGGCTTTTTCCTGAAGCCGCTGCGCAGGTTCTTCCCGCCGGTGGTCACCGGCACGGTGGTGCTTTCCATCGGTCTTTCGCTGATCTCGGTAGGCATCAACTCCTTCGGCGGCGGCAACAAGGCCAAGGACTTCGGCTCTGTGGAGAACCTGCTGCTGGCACTGTTCGTGCTGGTGGTCATCCTGTTCTTCAAGCACTGGACTACCGGTTTCCTCAGCTCTTCTGCCATCCTCATCGGCATTCTGGCCGGTTATGTGGCTGCATTCATTATGGGTCTGGTGCTGCCCACCACCGGCGTGACTGCCGATGGCGTGGAGTTCACCAAGGCATGGGTGCTCAACTGGAGCAAGGTGGCACAGGCTTCTTGGTTTGCAGTGCCCAAGCTGATGCCGATCAAGGTGGTATTTGACGCCCGTGCGATCCTGCCGGTGCTGATTATGTTCATCGTTACCGCAGTGGAAACTGTGGGCGATATCTCCGGCGTGATGGAGGGCGGCATGAACCGCGAGCCCTCTGATAAGGAACTGTCCGGCGGCGTCATCTGCGATGGCCTCGGCTCTACCTTTGCCGCGCTGTTCGGCGTGCTGCCCAACACCTCCTTCAGCCAGAACGTGGGTCTGGTGGCCATGACCAAAGTGGTCAACCGCATGGCGCTGGCTTCCGGTGCTGTGTTCCTGATCCTCTGCGGCCTGATCCCCAAGCTGGGCGCGCTGATCTCCATCATGCCGCAGGCCGTTCTGGGCGGTGCTGCCGTTATGATGTTCTCTTCCATCGTGGTCAGCGGCATCCAGCTGATCACCAAGGAAAAGATGACCCCGCGCCACCTGACCATTGTGTCTGTGGCACTGGGTGTGGGCTACGGTATGGGCGCCAACAGTGGCATTCTGGCACAGGCTCCGCAGGCCCTCCAGTTGATCTGCGGCGAGTCCGGCATTGTTCCGGCCGCCTTTGTGGCAATTCTGCTGAACGTCCTGCTGCCCAAGAACGATATGGCAGAGTAAACTTCAGCCTTTTTGCCGGGTAAGTGCTTCCAGCTGCTGCAATGCCTGCGGGGTGTCTGCATCCAGTAGTTCTGCGCTGTCTGCAATGCAGACCGTGCGCACCTGCGCAGGATACTTTTTAAACAGCACGTTGCCGCCTTTGTTTTCCGGCAGGGTGAGCAGTTCTGAAAAGAAGCTGCTTCCAAACAGAACGGGACTTCCGACAAGAGGTGTCGGGTCGTTTTCGACCACGGCTCCCAGACGGAAGATCTCCCGTTCTGTTTCTTTTTGCCATTCTGCCGGGCACGGCTGCACCTGGCAGAAGCACTTTACCATGGCTTCTACCGTCTCCCGGCGCAGCAGGGGCTGATCCCCGGGCAGAAACATACAGCCGTTAAGCTCCGGCAGCTGCTCCAGCAGCGCCGAAAGCCCCAGCCGAACGGTATCGTTGCGGCCGGGCAGGCAGTGCAGCAGCACCGGGACGCCCTGCGCCCTGCACAGCGCCTGAACTTCCTCCGAGCGGGTCACCACGATGCGGGCAGCGATACCGGGTGTGGCGGTAGCCGCAAAAGCCCGGCAGAGCATGGGCTGGCCGCAAAAATCTGCAAGCAGCTTGTTCGCACCAAACCGGTGGCTCAGCCCGGAAGCCATGATCACACAGCCGACCGTAAGCGACTTCTTCATACAAAAACACTCCTTCAACAGCATTTTATAATAGTATTATACCGAAAGCTGTGCTAAAATAAAAGAAGAGATATCGCAGCGATAGAAAAGAGAGGTACTGCACATGATGACAATCCGAGAGTATAAGCGGGCAGAAAGTCTGGAGGAAGCGTGGCAGCTGAACCAGAAAAAACCAAACCGCATTTTGGGCGGCATGATCTGGCTGAAGATGGAAACCATCAATGTCGGCACCGCCATCGACCTTTCCGGTCTGGGACTGGATACCATTGAGGAGACCGAGGACAGCTTTTCCATCGGCGCTATGGTCACCCTGCGCCAGCTGGAACAGCATCCGGGGCTTGCCGCCTACACCCACGGCGCTATGCGCGAGGCTGTGCGCCATATCGTGGGCGTGCAGCTGCGCAATCTGGCGACCGTGGGCGGCAGCATTTACAGCCGGTTCGGCTTTTCGGATGTGCTGACCATGTTCCTGGCCATGGATTGTGACGTAGAGCTGTACAAGGGCGGTATCCTGCCGCTGCAGGAATATGCCCAGCGCCCCTACGACCGGGACATTCTGGTGCGGCTGATCGTAAAAAAGACACCGATGAAGCTTTATTACCAGTCGGTGCGCAACAGCCAGACCGATATCCCGGTGCTGACCTGTGCTGCCGCCCGGATGGAGACCGGCGATTACCGCATCGTCATCGGTGCGCGTCCGCTGCGCGCCATGCGGTTTGAGCTCCCGGCAGAGCCTGCCCTTGCGGCAGAACAGCTTGCCGCACAGTTTGCCGAAAACGTAAAGGCGCAGATCGTTACCGGCTCCAATATGCGCGGCAGCGCCGAGTACCGCAGGCATCTGGCTGGCGTGCTGACAAAGCGCGCGGTGCTGGAACTGGAACAGCGTAAAATGCAGGAGGAAAAGTAAATGCAGATCACACTTACATTGAACGGTGTCCGGGTATCCGAGGAGATCGCCCCGGATATGCTTTTGATCGATTTTGTCCGTGCACATGGCTGCAAGAGCGTCAAACGCGGCTGCGAGACCTCCAACTGCGGTCTGTGCACCGTGTTTATGGATGATAAGCCTGTGTTGTCCTGCTCCGTGCTGGCAGCCCGTGCCGATGGACACATGATCACCACGCTGGAAGGCCTGCAGAAGGAAGCTGCCGAGTTTGGTGCCTTTATCGCAGATCAGGGCGCAGAGCAGTGCGGCTTCTGCAACCCGGGCTTTATTATGAACGCGCTGGCTCTGTTCCGGGAGCAGCCGTACCCCACCGAAGAGCAGGTGAAGGAATACCTTGCCGGAAACCTGTGCCGCTGCTCCGGTTATGAAGGTCAGCTGCGCGGCATCATGAGCTTTCTGGCATGGAAAAAGCAGAAGGAGGGTGTACAGTGAAAACAGTCAACAAACCGTTCCGCAAAAAAGACGCAATGCAGCTGGTCACCGGCCAGCCTGTTTATATGGATGACCTTATCCCGCAGGACTGCCTGATCGTCAAACTGCTGCGCTCGCCCCATGCAAACGCCATCGTCCGCAGCATTAACACCACCGTTGCGAAAAAAGTGCCCGGCATCGAGGCTATCTTCACTTGGGAAGATGTGCCGCAGGATGCCCGCCGTTACACGCAGGCCGGTCAGACCTACCCGGAAGCCAGTCCCTACGACCGTCTGCTCATCGACCGCCATGTTCGTTTTGTGGGAGATGTGGTGGCCATCGTAGCAGGTAAAGATGAAAAGTGCGTGGACAAGGCACTCAAGCTTATCAAGGTTGACTACGAGGTGCTGGAAGCTGTGCTGGATTTCCACACCGCCAAGGATAACCCCATCCTTGTGCACCCGGAGGATAACTGGGAAAGCCTTGCCCCCGTGGGTGCTGACAACAAGCGCAACCTCTGCGCTCATGATGAATGCGGCAACGGTGATATCGACGCTGTGTTGGCCGGATGTGATGTGGTCGTTGACCATGTATACCACACCAAGGCCTGCCAGCAGGCTATGATGGAAACCTTCCGCACCTATTGCTCCATTGATACTTACGGGCGGTTGAATGTGCTCAGCTCTACCCAGATCGTGTTCCATGCCCGCCGCAACATCGCCAATGCACTGCACATTCCCAAGTCCATGGTGCGTGTCTCCAAGCCCCGCATCGGCGGCGGCTTTGGCGCCAAACAGACCGCCGTCAGCGAGGTATACCCGGCCTTTGTGACTTGGATGACCAAAAAGCCCTCTAAGCTCATCTTCAGCCGTGTGGAAAGCCAGACGGCTTCTTCGCCGCGCCACGAGATGGAGATGCACGTCCGTCTGGGCGCTACCAAAGACGGCATCGTGAAGGGCATCGACCTGTACACTCTGTCCAACACCGGCGCTTACGGCGAGCATGGCCCCACTACTGTGGGTCTGTCCGGTCACAAGTCCATCCCGCTGTACGGCAAGGCCGAGGCTTTCCGCTTTGTCAGTGATGTGGTGTACACCAACCACATGTCTGCCGGTGCATACCGCGGCTATGGCGCTACGCAGGGTCTGTTTGCGGTGGAATCTGCCGTCAACGAGTTGGCGCACAAGCTGAACATGGATCCCATCGCGCTACGCCTGAAGAATACTGTGCAGGAGGGCGATGTGATGCCCGCCTATTACGGCGCTGTGAATACCAGCTGCGCACTGGACCGGTGCGTGCTCAAGGTGCGCGAGATGATCGACTGGGAGCACAAGTATCCCGCCCGGGATATGGGCAACGGCAAGATCCGTGCCGTTGGCATGGGTATGGCCATGCAGGGCTCCGGTATTTCCGGCATGGACGTGGGCAGCGCCACCCTCAAGCTGAACGATGACGGTTTCTATACCCTGATGATCGGCGCTGCCGATATGGGCACCGGCTGCGACACCACGCTGGCGCAGATCGCCGCCGAGGTGCTGGACTGCCCGCTGGATAACATTACCGTCTTTGGTGCGGATACGGATTCCTCTCCCTACGATTCCGGCTCTTATGCTTCCAGCACTACCTATGTCACCGGTAAGGCCACCGAGAAGTGCGCCATGAAGCTGCGGGAACAGATTTGCAAGCTGGGCGCAGAACTGCTGGAATGCCCGGCGGATGCCGTGGAGTTTGACGGCAAGGTCGTGTTTGAGAGCGCTGACCCCACCCGGCAAAAGACCCTGTCCGAGATCGCCTTTGCTTCCCAGTTTGGCCATAAGATCCCGCTGGAATTTACCGAGACTCACACCTCGCCCTTGTCGCCGCCACCGTATATGGTGGGCGCTGCCGAGGTGGAGGTGGATACCGAGACCGGCGAGGTGAAGGTGCTGGAATTTGACGCCTGCGTGGACTGCGGCACCCCCATCAACCCCAACCTGACCCGTGTGCAGGCTGAGGGTGGCATTCTGCAGGGCATCGGTATGACCCTGACCGAGAACATCACCTACGACAAAAACGGCTACCCGGCAGAGAACTCTCTATTCCAGTACAAGATCCCTGCCCGCAACGATATCGGCCACATCCATGTGGAGTTTGAGAACAGCTACGAGCCCAACGGCCCCTTTGGCGCAAAGTCCATCGGCGAGGTGGTCATCAATACGCCGCTGCCCGCCATCTCGGACGCCATCTACAACGCCATCGGCACCCGCTTCTATGAATTGCCCATCACCCCGGAGCAGATCGCCATGGCAGTTGCAGCAAAGCAGTAAAGGCAGATGCTGAACGAAAAAGAGTTTCCGTTTCTGGCAGAGAAAGGACATACCGTTTCTCTGGTAGGCGGCGGGGGCAAAACAACTCTGCTGTATGCCATGGCAGACCACTGTGCCTGCAAAGGCTGGCGGGTGCTTGTGATGACGACCACTCATATCCGTCAGCCTGCTGACTGTTATGCACCGGACGATGCAGCGCTTACCGCCCTATGGCAAGCGGGTCACTACGCCGTGATCGGCACTCCGGCAGAAAACGGCAAGCTGACCCTTCCGCAGCCGCAGCTTTTGCACCGGATGGCGCAGGCAGATGCGGTATTTATAGAGGCAGACGGTGCAAAGCACCACCCCTGCAAGCTCCCGGCGGCGCACGAGCCGGTGCTGCTGCCCCAAAGCGATACCGTTTTGGCGGTGGCAGGGCTTTCGGCGCTGGGAAAGTCCTTGCGGGAGGTCTGCTTCCGTTACGATACCATCCAACCGCAGTTTTTTGCAGCTGCACCCGATGCGCCCCTTACACCCGCTATGCTGGCACAGCTGCTTGCAAGTGCGCAAGGTGGCCGCAAGGCGGTGGGAGACCGGCAGTTTTACGCCGTGCTCAACCAGACCGATACGCCGGAATTGCAGCAGCAGGGCATACAAATACAACAGCTTTTGCGTCAGCAGGGCATACCGTGTGTGCTGACGCATTTTAAAGAGGAAGAACGTGTATGAGCAAGGAAGATAAGATCATATTCTGTACCGGGGGCGGCTGCACCGCAAAGCTGGGTGCCGGGGTGCTGAGCCGCATTCTGGAAAAGCTGCCCCGGGGCGAAAAAGACCCGGATCTTCTGGTCGGCTATGACAGCCGGGATGATGCCGCAGTCTACCGTATTACGGACGACATTGCGCTGGTGCAGACCGTGGACTTTTTTCCACCGATGGTGGACGACCCCTACACCTTTGGGCAGATCGCAGCCACAAACGCCCTGAGCGATGTCTACGCCATGGGCGGCGAGGTAAAGACCGCCTTAAATCTGGTCTGCTTCCCGGAGGATATGGATTTGAACGTGCTGGGTGAGATTTTGCGCGGCGGTGCCGAAAAGGTGGCAGAAGCAGGCGGCAGTCTTGCAGGCGGGCATTCCATTGCGGACAGCGGGGTGAAATATGGCCTTTCCGTGACCGGCCTTGTAGACCCGCGCCGGATGTACACGAACGACACCGGAGTGCCGGGTGATAAGCTGCTATTGACCAAGGCTTTAGGCGTGGGTCTGCTGTGCACGGCAACCCGCGTGGGCGAGGCCGCCCCGGAGGAGATGGAAGCAGCCATCCGCTCCATGACCACTCTGAACAAAACGGCGGCAGAAATCAGCCGCAAGTACCGCGTCCACGCCGCTACGGATGTGACCGGCTTCAGCTTTCTCGGCCATCTGCACGAGATGATGGGAGGCAAGCTTTCCTGCATCATCCATGCAAATGCCGTGCCGGTGCTGCCGGGCGCAGAAAAAGCGGCAGATGCATTTTTGTATACTGCCGCCGGGCAGCGTAACCGCAACCATACCGGGCCGTTCGTCCGGTTCAAAAAGGTAAGCTTTGCCATGGAGGAAGTCTTGTTCGACCCGCAGACCTCCGGCGGGCTGCTGCTGGCGGTAGACCCGGCGGATGCAGCGGCACTGGAACAGGAACTGCGCGCCGCAGGTCTGCCCGCAAGTATTGTTGGAGAGATCCTGCCGAAGCAGGAAATCGAAATCACCGTAACAGACAAATGAGAGGAGTAATCAGCATGGCTGAATTTATCAAAGTAGATGCGCTGGGCGATGCCTGCCCGCTGCCTGTTGTCAAAGCGAAAAAGGCTATTTCCGAGCTGCAGGGTGCAGGACAGGTAGAGGTTCTGGTGGACAACGAAATCGCTGTACAGAACCTGACCAAGATGGCACAGCAGAAGGACTATCAGTACAGCGCGGAAAAGCTGGAAGAGCGCAAATACCGCGTACTGTTCACGCTGGGCGAAGCAGCAGGCGCCCCGGCAGAGCAGACTCCTGTCTGCGTACCGGATGCCCGCACCGATACGGTGGTGGCTATTTCCGCTGCCGTTATGGGCGAGGGCAGCGAGGAGCTGGGCAAGACCCTGCTCAAGGCCTTTGTGTTCGCACTGACCCAGCAGGACAAGCTGCCCAAGACGATCCTGTTCTATAATGGCGGCGCAGCGCTGACCTGTGAAGGCTCTGCCATGCTGGAGGATCTTAAGGCATTGGAAGCACAGGGCGTGGAGATTCTGACCTGCGGCACCTGTCTGAATTTCTACGGACTTACCGAGAAGCTGGCGGTGGGCAGTGTGACCAACATGTACACCATTGCCGAAAAGCTGACGCAGGCCGGGAACGTGGTAAAACCGTGATCTATCTGGACAACGCAGCCACCACCCTGCATAAACCGCCGCAGGTGGAGCAGGCTATTCTGGAGGCACTGCACACAGCAGGCAACCCCGGGCGCGGTGCACACGAACCCACCCTTCACGCTGCACGGATCGTGTTGGACACCCGTCTGGCGCTGGCAGAGCTTTTCCATGCGCCGGATCCCTCCTGTATTGTTTTTGCCGCTAATGCGACCATGGCGCTGAATACGGTGCTGAACGGCGTGCTGCATCCGGGCGACCATGTCATCACAACGGTATGCGAGCATAACTCCGTTCTGCGTCCGCTGTACCGGCTGCGGGCGCAGGGGGTAGAGGTCTCTTTTACCGAAGTGGATAACGCTGCACAGCTGTGCTACGACCAGTGGGAAGCCTTGCTGCGCCCCACGACCCGGGCACTGGTGGTGACGGGTGCTTCTAACGTGACCGGCAATGGCACCGACCTTGCCCGCGCAGCGGACTTTGCCCACCGGCATGGCCTGCTGTTCATCGTGGATGCCGCGCAGACTGCCGGTGCACAGCCCATTGATGTGCAGCAACTTGGCATAGATGCTTTGTGCTTTACCGGGCACAAGGCGCTTTTGGGGCCACAGGGCACCGGCGGGGCTTATGTGTGCCCCGGCCTGCGCATTGAGCCGCTTCTTGTGGGTGGCAGCGGTGTGCACAGCTTTGACGAAACGCACCCTTTGCAGATGCCCACCGCACTGGAGGCCGGAACACTGAATGTGCACGGCCTTGCAGGGCTGTGTGCCGGGGTGCGCTGGCTGCTGGAACGGGGCGTAGAAAGCCTTGCCGACCGGGAAAACGCCCTTGCCCGCCTGTTTTATGAGCAGGTGCGCACTGCGCCGGGCGTAACGGTATACGGTGATATGACCATGCAGCCCCGTGCGCCCATTGTGGCACTGAACATCGCACAGGAGGATTCTGCCCGGGTGGCAGATATTTTGTGGGAGGACTACGGCGTCTGCGTGCGTGCCGGGGCACACTGCGCCCCGCTGATGCACAAGGCGCTTGGCACTGCAGAGCAGGGCGTGGTACGGTTCAGCTTTTCCCATTTCAATACCGAACAGGAGGCGCGGCAAGCAGCGCAGGCGGTTTGCGCACTTGCCCGGGAGCTTTTATGCGAGTAAAACGAAGCTATATCGTGCTTTCCTTCCGTACCACCTTAGAGGCGATGGAGTGGGAAAAGCAATGCCATGCCCGGCAGGTGCCCGGACGGCTGATCCCGCTGCCGCGTGAGATCTCGGCAGGGTGCGGGCTTGCATGGCGTATGCTGCCGGAGGACTGGCAAAGCTGGCAGGCAGAACTGGACCAAACAAGGTTTGATAAGGTAACGCCTGTGGAGCAATAACAGAGGGAGAGGGACACCAATGAACAGACAAACGCTTGCAGACGTTCTGCAAGATACAAACCAGACCGGCAGCTATACGCTGGCTACCGTGCTGGAAGGCGCAGAGACAGGCAGTCAGCTGCTGCTGCGGGACGGCAACGCCGTGTGGCAGACTCGAAACGCCGGGCTTTTGCAGTGTCAGCTTGCCGTCCTGCAAGCCTGTACCGCTACGGGCTTTCTGACACTGGACGGGCAGCGAGTATTTGCCGAGCGCTTTGGTGCGGTGCCGCAGTTGGTAGTCTGCGGCGGCGGCCATGTGGCTGCTGCCCTTGTAAAACAGGCAAAGCTTCTTGGCTTGCCGGTGCTTGCCATAGACGACCGGGAAGAATTTGCCCAGCAGCTGCGCGCCGCCGGAGCAGATACCGTGCTCTGTGCCCCCTTTGCACAGGCGCTTCAAAATGTGCCAGGCGGGGCAGAGACCTATTTTGCAGTACTGACCCGCTCCCACGCTTTTGATCTGGATTGCCTTACCCAGATCCTGCAAAAGCCTGCGGCCTATGTGGGCATGATGGGCAGTCGTGGTCGTGCTGCATTGGTGCGCCGTCAGCTGTTGGAGAACGGTCTGGACAGTCAGCGGATCGATGCGCTCTGCGCACCCATCGGCCTTGCCATCGGCGCGCAGACCGCTGCGGAGATCGCACTTTCCATTCTGGCACAGATCGTGCAGGTCAAGAATGCCCGCCCCCAGACCGAGGGCTATCCCATCGCCTTGCTGGATGCAATGGTGCAGGCAGAAAAAGCCAGCACCCCGGCGGTGCTGGCTACCATCGTTGCACGGCATGGCTCTACCCCGCGGGATGTGGGTGCAAAAATGCTCATTCTGCCCGATGGCAATACCGTGGGCAGTGTGGGCGGCGGCATTATGGAGCATTACACGGTACAGGCTGCTCAAAAGCTGTTGGCACAGGCTGCGCCCGCCCTGCAATGCTTACAGCTTTCGGCTGACGGCAAAAACGAGGACGCAGCCATTGCTGCCTGCGGCGGTTCCATGGAAGTGCTGTTGCAGACACTTTGCCCCGGGGAGGAAACGAAATGAAAAAGGATGCTTTGATCATCGTGCGCGGCGGCGGCGACCTTGCCACCGGCACCATCCACCGGTTGTGGAGCGCCGGGCTGCGTGTTCTGGTATTGGAAACGACACAGCCCGCAGCCATCCGCCGTCAGGTAGCCCTGTGTGAAGCAGTGTATGAAGGCGAAGCCATTGTTGAGGGGCTGCGTGCCGTCCGCATTGAAGCATTAGAGCAGGCACAGTCCGTCTGGGCGCAGGGGGGCGTTCCAGTGCTCGTTGACCCGGAGGGCATCTGTATTGCCCGGGCAAAGCCAGAGGTCGTAGTGGACGCCATTCTGGCCAAGCGCAACCTTGGCACCCGCCGGGATATGGCACCGCTGACCATTGCCCTTGGCCCCGGCTTTGTTGCCGGGAAGGATGTAGATGCCGTGGTGGAGACCAAGCGCGGTCACCGGCTGGGCCGGATCATCCGAGAGGGGAGCGCTATCCCCAATACCGGCATCCCCGGCGTCATCGGCGGGTATGGTGCGGAGCGGGTGATCCATGCACAGACTGCCGGTGTCTTTATGAATGTGCGTAAAATCGGCGATTTGGTGGAGAAGGGCGAGACTATCGCTACTATCCGTACCCCGGAGGGGGAGGAAATCTCGGTTACAGCACAGATCCCCGGTATTCTGCGCGGATTGCTGCGCAGCGGCTATCCGGTCACGCCGGGCTTTAAGATCGCGGATATCGACCCCCGGCGGGAGGAACTTTCCAACTGCTTCCTGATCTCGGATAAATCCCGCTGTATTGCCGGTAGCGTGCTGGAACTTGTCTGTGCGCAGGTGTGGCAGTAAAATCTATATAAAAATAGCCCCTGCCGTTTTGCAAAAAGGTCTGCAAATACGGCAGGGGTTTTATGGTTCTATGTTAGTTGCGGTAGCAACGATCCTGCCCCACAAGCCAGTTTTCGCACAGGCGCTGGGCTTCCTCAAGACTGCGGCTCTCGCAGTCAAAGAAGGCACCGCGCATGGAGCAGTAGGAGTAGTGCACCTTGGGAACACCGTTGCCATCCTTGAAGCGCTCGTATCGTTCTTCACCGGGCATCAGAAAAAGCTGTTCCATGGTTCCTTCTCCTTTGTATTCAAGCAGTCCAAACGTCCGCCGGGCGGCGGCACACAACGCTTGTTATTGTATCACGATGGAGAAAGGTTTGCCATTGCCTTTTTATCCAAAGATACGCCGCTTTATTCTCTGCGGTTGTGGCGAAGAAGGGCTTGACAAATCATTCGTGCAAACTGCGCTCCTTTTCCAATGCAGCTTTCATGCCGTGGATACGCCCCAGTGCATAGGAGAGCATTGCTGCGCACAACAGGTTCAGCCAGCCGTACCGGAACTGGTTCAGAGAGTTCGTTACGCCTATGATGAGGTTTGCCAAGCAGATCAGGGAAAGCATCCTGTCGATGCGGCTCAGATGCGTCAGATGGGAGTCAATATCCGAGAGAAGCTCAAAACTGCCAAGTTCTGCTTTCCGACGGAAGTACACCCAGTTGACACAACCGCCGATATATTCCGCACCCAGTTCCTTTACAAAGGCGCGGTAATCGCTGCTGGGGTTCATCTCCAAGCGGATGATATACTCGCCCGGTTCGCAGCGCACAAAGGTATAAAAGGAAAACCCGGTATTGTCCAGTACCCATCCCTCCTGCGCCATCTCGTTCAGCCAGCGCTCCTCTTTTTCAAAATCCCACACAAAGAAAAGCTTGAAAACGGTTTTCTTTTCCCTCATAAGGCTTCCTCCTTCAGGATGCTCTCACCATTTGCCACAAGCTGCTGCAAGCGGGCAAGCTCGTGCTTTAATACCTGTACGCCCTCTGCGGTAAGCTGATATTCCTTTTTTCGACTGCCGCTTTCGGCGGGCAGGGGACGGATCCAGCCTTTTTCACACAGAGAGGTCAAAGCACCATACAGCGTCCCGGCGGCAAGATGGACTCTGCCGCCGGAAAGCTGCTCCGTCTGCTGCATAATGCCATAGCCGTGCTGCGGATGGTAAAGAGACAACAGAATATAATAGGTCGATTCGGTCAATGCAAGGTTTTCCATACTGAAACACTCCAAGGATTCTATCGGACGGCTATATATCGTCAACCGATATATCGTGTCTAAAGTATATCGTCTCCCGATATACTTTGTCAAGCGTTTTCAGAAAAAAGCTACCAAAAAGCTTTAAACCACGGTTCGTATGGAAAAACCGATGGAACACGGGAAAATATTTTGTGCACTTTTCATAGTTTTCTTCTGAAGATTTTGGTGGTACAATATAGTCATCAAATTCTGCAATTCGGGAGGAGCTCCATGGCGGAAAAGTGTATTGAACTGGATAGTGTAGAGATCGCAGCGGCTGTTTTTGGCAACTGTGACCGGAATATTCGCTTATTGGAAAAAGAGTTTTCTGTTACCGCTGTTTGCCGCGGTACACAGCTGCGCATTTCCGGCGAGCCTGCCAATGTGGCGGCAGCGAACCGCGCTGTGGAGGGAATGCTGCTTCTGATCGAGAACCGCACCCCGCTGGAGGATCAGACCGTGCACTACTGCATCAGTCTGGCGCATGATGGCGCGGAAAAGCGGGTAAAGGAGCTGACCGAGGATTTTGTTACTGTCACGGTCAAGGGACGCCCGATCCGCCCCAAAACGCTGGGACAGAAGGAATACCTGAGCGCCATCCGTTCCAATGCCATTACCTTCGGTGTCGGCCCGGCGGGTACCGGCAAGACCTATCTGGCCGTAGCCATGGCGGTAAAAGCCTTTAAGGCCAAGGAGGTCTCCCGCATCATCCTGACCCGCCCGGCGGTGGAGGCAGGGGAGAAGCTGGGCTTTCTGCCCGGTAACCTCCAGCAGAAGGTAGACCCCTATCTGCGGCCGCTGTACGACGGCCTGTTTGATATGCTGGGCGCAGAGACCTACGAGCGTCTGGTAGAAAAGCAGATCATTGAGGTTGCCCCGCTGGCCTATATGCGTGGACGTACACTGGATGATTCCTTTATCATTCTGGACGAGGCGCAGAACACCACCCCAGAGCAGATGAAAATGTTCCTTACCCGTATGGGTGTGGGCTCCAAGGTGGTCGTTACCGGCGATGTGACCCAGATCGATCTGCCGGGCAGCACCCGCAGCGGTTTGGTGGATGCGCTGAAGGTGCTGAAAGACGTGAACGGCATTGCACAGTGCTATTTTACCGATAAGGACGTTGTGCGTCACCGGCTGGTGCAGGAGATCGTAAAGGCTTACGAGCGTGCCGCCCATCCGGCCGCCGAAGCGGAAAATAAAGAAAACAAAAAGAATTTTAAACAAACCCTTTGAAAGGAGTGGACCGATATGTCCAACAAAGTTTTGATCACCAACTCCCAGAAAGCTGTCAAGGTGCCCTCCGGGCTCCGTATCCTGATCCGGCGCGCTTGTAACGCAGTGCTGGAATATGAGCATTTTGATCGTCCTGCCGAGATCAGCGTTACCTTTGTGGACAACGCTGCCATTGCCGAGCTGAACAACCAGTACCGCAACAAGCCCATGCCCACTGATGTGCTGAGCTTTCCTCTGGGTGAGAACGGCAAGTACGATATCGACGAGAACAACGGCTGCATGATGCTGGGCGATATTGTCATCAGCATGGAGCGCGCCATGGAGCAGGCGAACCTGTATGGGCATCCGCTGCAGCGGGAGGTGGCCTTTCTGACTGTCCACTCCATGCTGCATCTGCTGGGCTACGACCACGAAAACGGCGGTCTGGAAGCCATGCGTATGCGCGAAAAAGAAGAGGCTGTGCTGCTGCAGCTGGGTCTGCCCCGCACGGTCAGCTACACGGAATGATATCCATTCACTGCAACAGAACATAAAAACAAGACAGGAGTTCGCTTTGAGTACTACAACACCCGTTCAGGAGCATTACGACACCTCCTCTGTATTCGTTGCTGTCATCGGACGGCCGAACGTGGGCAAATCCAGCCTGACGAACCTCTTGGTCGGTGAAAAGGTGGCTATCGTCACCTCTAAGCCCCAGACCACCCGCACCCGCATCACCGGCGTGATCACCCGGGGGCCGCTGCAATATGTGCTGCTGGACACTCCCGGTGTGCACAAAGCCCACAACAAGTTGGGCAAGCGTATGGATAAGACCGCCAGCGATTCCATTGCGGATGTGGATGTTTCCATGATGCTGTTCGAGCCTTACGGCGCGCTGAACGAATCTGAGATGGCACTTGTGGAGGCGCTGCACCGCAGCGGCCCGGCCATTGCGGTCATCAACAAGACAGACCTTGTGAAAGATCCCGCCGACCTAGAAGCACGCAAGGCAGAGTTGAAGGCACTGGGTGTGTTTGACGAGATCTACACCATCAGTGTGCGCAATAAGGAGGGCAGCGAGGAGCTGTTCGATGCCTTGAGCCGCTATGCCGTGGAAGGCCCCCATTATTTTGATGATGACGCTTATACCGATATGCCGGAAAAAGAGCTGGTGGCCGAGGTCATCCGCGAAAAGGCGCTGCTCTTTATGCGGGACGAGATTCCGCACGGTATTGCAGTAGTGGTGGAGCGCTTCAAGGAGCGCCCGGGCACAGACCTGATTGACATTGATGTGAACATCTACTGCGAGCGGGAGAGCCACAAGGGCATGGTCATCGGCAAGGGCGGTGCGATGCTGAAAAAGATCGCCAGCGCTGCCCGCGCCGACTGCGAGGAGTTCCTGGGCTGCCGGGTCAACCTGCAGTGCTGGGTCAAGGTGAAATCCGATTGGCGGGATAACGAATTTTTGCTGAATAACTTCGGCTTCAAGCAGAATTCCTCCAACCGCTGAGTGCTGCCAAAGCAGGACAGTTTTCCCTTGTATGCTGTGCTAGAATCAGGCTGACACTATAACAAAAGCAGCCTGTGCACAGGAAAGGGAAGGAGTGCTGAAGATGGATGCTGCTGCAAGCTGGCAGGCCTTTGCCTGCACGGGGAATATTCTCCGTTATCTTGATTACAAACAACTGGTGCAGCTGCCCGCCGAGCATCCGGCAGGAGAAACGGATGATGGAACCATTTGTGACAATGGGTCTGGTACTGAAGGAGACCCGTTATAGAGAAGCTGACCGCATTCTGACGATCCTTACCCCGAAGCTGGGCGTGATCACAGCAATGGCTGCAAATAGTCTGCGGCTGAAAAGCAAGCTGTTCAGTGCCTGCGGGCTATTCTGCTATTCGGAGTTTACGCTGGTGCCCGGACGCAATATGTATACCGTGCGGGAAGCCGAGGTGCAGAATATCTTCCATGGCGTTTCCTCCTCCATTGAAGGGGTGAGCCTTGCCATGTATCTTACCGAGATGGCCGCTGCGCTTTCGCCTACCGGAGAGGAAGCAGCCCGGGAGCTGCGTCTGGTGCTGAACAGCCTGTATATGATCAGCGAGCACCGGACCGACCTGCGGGTGATCAAGGCAGTATTTGAGCTGCGCACCATGAGCGAGTGCGGCTTTATGCCGCAGATTGTCTGCTGCCGGGACTGCGGCACCTACGATGAAGGAGATGCTTTTTATCTGGACGCGCAGGAAGGGCATCTGCTCTGTGCAGCCTGTGCGGCAAAGGCAGGCAAGAACTGCAATCTGGACAAGGCTGCGCTGTTTGCACTGCGCCACATCTGCTTGGTAGAGGACAAAAAAATATTTGCATTCAAGATCTCTGTGGGCAGTCTGGCAAAGCTTTCCGCAGTGGCTGAAAACTATGCCCTGACGCATCTGGATAAGCCGCTGAAGAGCTATGCTTTTTTGAAAAGTGTGCTGCCCTGACCAAAAAGGAACAGTATGGAAACAAGCTACTTAAAAACATTAGAACTGGATAAGATCATTGCCCGTGCAGCAGAGGGCTGCGTATGCAAGGAAGCCCGTGCCATGCTGCTGGCTATTGAGCCGCAGTGCGACCCGGATGAGGTGCGCTACGCGCTGGAGCAGACAGATGCTATCAACACTCTGCTGATCAAAAACGGCTCGCCGCGCTTTGGCGGGGTAGAGGGGGTCAGCCAGCTTGCCGCCCGTGCCGTAAAGGGCGGCGTGCTTTCTATGGGCGAGCTGCTGATGGTGGCCGGTGCGCTGCGCAATTTTCAGCATTTGACCAGCTGGTACGGCTCCTCTGAACATGACGCGTTGCCAACCGATGATCTGTTTTACGCGCTGGCACCGGAGCCGGGCCTTGAGCAGCAGATCTCAAGTGCCATTCTGGCACCGGACGCCATGGCGGATACCGCCTCCCGCACTCTGGCAGAGCTGCGCAAAAAGATCCGCGCCACAGAAAACAGCATCCGCGACCGGCTGGAAAGCATGGTGCGCAATATGGATACCTCTAAATACTTGCAGGAAAGCGTGGTTTCTATGCGCAACGGCCGGTACGTTGTGCCGGTCAAGAGCGAGTATCGCGGCGAGGTCAGCGGCATCATCCACGATGTATCCTCTACGGGCGCTACGGTGTTCGTGGAGCCGCAGGCTGTGGTGGAAGCCAATGCCCGCATCCTGCAGTACCGTGCACAGGAGGCGCAGGAGATCGAGCGCATTCTGGTGGCCTTTACCGCACAGGTGGCCGCTATTGAGCCGCAGTTCCAGTACAGCTACAAGGCCATGCTGGAAATCGACATCCTGTTGGCAAAGGCGCGGCTTGCACTGGAGCTGAAGGCCTTCAAGCCCGCTGTACGCACGGATTCTTCTTTTAATCTGATCCGCGCCCGCCACCCGCTGATCGATCCGCAAAAGTGTGTTCCGGTGGACATTGCGCTGGGCGGGGAGTATGATTCTCTTATCATCACCGGCCCGAACACCGGCGGTAAAACGGTCACTCTGAAAACCGCTGGTCTGCTGTGCGCCATGGCACAGTGCGGCTTTTTGATCCCGGCTGACGAACGCAGCGAGATCTGCGTGTTTGATGAATTTCTGGTAGATATCGGCGACGAACAGAGCATTGAGCAGAGCCTTTCCACCTTCTCCGGCCACATGAAAAAAATCACTGGTATTCTGGAACTGGCCATGCCGCACACCCTTGTGCTGCTGGACGAGCTGGGTGCCGGTACCGATCCCGCCGAGGGCGCCGCGCTGGCAGTTGCCATCATTGAGGAGCTGCGCCGCCGTGGTGTACTGCTGATGGCAACCACCCACTATGCAGAGCTGAAGGTCTTTGCGCTGGAGACTAAAGGCGTAGTCAACGCCAGCTGCGAGTTTGATCTGGAGACCCTGCGCCCAACCTATAAGCTGAGTGTGGGCGTACCGGGCAAGTCCAACGCTTTCCTGATCAGCGAAAAGCTTGGCATTCCCAGCCGCGTCATTGAGGCTGCCCAGCAGCATCTGTCTGCCGAGGATAAACGTCTGGATGCAGTTCTGGGTCAGCTGGATGATCTGAAACTTCAACTGAAAGAAAGCCAGAACGAGGTGGAGCAGCTGCGCAACGAAGCTTCTCATCAGCTGGAAGCCGCCCGCAAAAAGCGGGATGAGCTGATCCAGCAGGGCGAGAATGAATTGGAAGCAGCTCGTGCCAAGGCACGCACGCTGGCACAGCAGGTGGAAACACAGGCCTATGCGCTGACCGACGAGCTGCGCCAGCTGCAAAAAGATGAGCGCATGAGCGCCCAGCAGAAAGCGCAGCGTGCCCGCGAGATTGCCAAAAAGGAGACCGAAAAGCTGTTTGCCGGTACGGAAGTGGTGCATAACCCCGTTAAGGAGTTTGTGCCGCTGAAGGAGGTAAAGGTGGGGCAGGAGGTCTGCATTGCAGAGCTGAACCAGCTGGCCACCGTTCTGGTACTGCCGGACAAAAACGGCGATGTGCTGGTGCGTGCCGGTATCATCAAGACCAAGGTCCCCCTCAAGGGCTTGAAGCAGCCGGAAAAGCTGGTAAAAGAGCCCGCCGCGCCCAAGACCAAGGCGCAGCAGCGGTATTCCCGCCTGACCGGCGATACCAACCGTCCCAACGGCAGGGTAGAGCGCGTACAGCGTACCGCCAAGATGGAATGCAATCTGCTTGGACTTACGGTGGATGAGGCGCTGTCGGAGGTGGATTCCTTTATTGACCGCGCTATCCTGAACGGACAGACGGTGGTCTATCTGATCCACGGCAACGGCACCGGCGCACTGCGCACTGCCATCCATAAGCATTTGCGCGGCAACCGCATGGTAAAAAGCTTCCGTCTTGGCCGTTACGGCGAAGGCGAAAGCGGCGTGACGGTTGTAGAACTGAAATAACCCCAAAGGGCTGCCTTTTGAAAAATTGGCAGTCTTTTTTTGTTGCAGTGCAGGGAAAAGGCGAGTATACTCGTATTATAAATGTAAAATGAACAGGAAGTAACACTTTATGCCGAACAGTGATCGCAGATCTGCAAGTAAACATAGCAAACTTAAAACGCACCGCCGCAAAACGCAGCACCGGATTTTGCGCGGTCTGCTGCTGGTTCTTGCGGTGCTGATGCTATGCTTCGGCCTGTTTTTATGGAAGGCGGCACTGGAACTGAACGCACCCGCAGCACCGGCAGTCTCGGCCGCAGAGGATGATTTTCGTCCTGTGGTGGGCGACCCGCCGTACCGGGTGGCAATAGACGCCGGGCATGGCGGCAGCGACCCAGGCGCAAGGGGAGTGGTCGAGGAAAAACAGGTCACCGCAGCAACGGCTGTTGCGCTGCTTCAGTGGTTAGAGCAGGATTCCAATTACATTCCGTTGCAGACCCGGGAAGGCTTTGATGCAACCGCTACGCCTGCCCAGCGTGCAGCGGCTGCCAGTGCCCAAAGCCCGCAGCTGCTGCTGTCCATCCACGGCAACTCCGCAGCCAACGGCTCTACGGCATCCGGGTTTGAGTGCTATCCGGCAGTGCCCGGACGTACATGGCATCAGGAGAGCTTTTATTTTGCCCGGCTGCTGGCCGGCGGAATGCAGAGCATCGGCGCAAAGCTGCGCGGACGTGGGGGAGTGCGGTACATTTATTATCTGGAAAACGACCAGAAGCAGCTGGTGGAAAACACCTACACACAGGTGCGGCCTGAGCGCAGCTTTACGCTGCTGGAGGACGTGGATTGTCCGGCAGTGTTGGCGGAGCAGTGCTTTGTAACGAACGCCGAAGATGTGAAGCGCTTTGGCAGCGAGGAGGGCTGCAAAGCTGTGGCACGCATTTATTATGAAGCCATCTGTGCATACTTCGGCACAGAACCGCTGCCGGTGAAATGAGCATCGCTTCACCAAAGCAGAAGAAACAATACTACTTTTATAACATGATTTGTAACGCACCGGAACGGCTACCGCAGGCATAAGTCGAACGCTTGAACGTCCAGCGGCGTAGAAGCGGGCACATACAAAAAGAACAGCATCCACAGAAGCTGCTGGAAATCTGACAGAAAGAGAGAAGGGCAGCTTCTGTTTTTTTGATTGTAGCTGTTTCGTATAATGCACGTTATGCGAAACTTAGGGAAGCGAAAAAAGCCCATTTCCCGGATTTTTGGCGTTCCAGACCCGTCTGGCTCATTTTTGGGCTTGGCTCAACCGTTTTGCGCATTCTGCACTTTTTATCATATTTTATTGATTTCTCTGTCTCACGCTTACAGATTGTTCCTGCATTATGCGTTGCTTCATATGTGCTTGCTTTATAACATTTCATGTTGCGTTTTATAATTTACAGTTTGCGGCTTATGTATGGATGTTGATTGCTTATAATGTTAAATTACAAAGACCCATGGCAGCATCCAGTCAAACCGGATCGCGCCATGGGTCTTTGAACCGTCTTAAACGTTTTGAGTAGGTTTAAGTATTGCTTGATGGATCGTCGGTTTCTTCGTTGGACATTGCCGAAATATCTGCCCGGAAGCCATCCTGCGCAGCGCCCTCAAAGGCAGCCATAGGGCCGGACGGCTCAGAAGCATCCTCTCCCGCCGGGGCATTTTCGGCAGATGTCTCCCCCGCCGTTTCTGTTGTATCCAAGCTTGCTTTTGCGGCTTTTATGGGCAATACCTTGCCCAGCGGATTTTCTTCAATGGCAGAGCGCACCTGAAATTCTTGCAGGTGCGTATAAATTTGTGTGGTTCCCACACTGCTGTGTCCCAGAAGCTGCTTGAGGGTAAGGATATCCACATTGCCGGTCTGATACATCAAAGTTGCGGCAGTGTGGCGCAGCTTATGGGTGGAAAAGCCCTTCAGTCCGGCGGCCTTCATCGCACCGGAGATCAGCTGTTCTACCCTGCGGTTTGAAATACGCTCCTTGCGCATCCGCGTAATGAACACGGCTTTTTCCTTGGGTGAAAGCCCTTCCATGGTATTACGCTTGCGCAGATACAGCTGAATCGCCTCCACACAGGCATCATTTAGGTAGACCATGCGTTCCTTATGGCCCTTGCCGAACAGGCGGATCTGCCGCTGCTCTAAGTCGATGTCTCCAAGGTCCATGCCCACCAACTCTGCAAGACGCATACCGCAGTTGAGGAACAGTACCACCATGCAATAATCCCGCTCCGGGAAGTCGCTCTGGGTCTGGGTGCTCTCCAAAAGTGAGATAGACTGCTCTGCCGTCAGATATTTGGGCAAGACCTTATCCTGCTTGGGCGGGCGGATAGCCGCCGTAGGGTCCTCGGATAAGCGGTTGACCTGATTGACCAGATAATCATAAAAGCCGTGCAGGCTGGCCAGCCGCCGGGCGGTAGAGGATTTTTTGTTGCCGCACTCCCCGTTCAGAAAATAGAGATATTCGTAGATATCCTCTTTTGTTATGCTGCCCCAGAAGGCCGTATCCAGCCCCTTGGGGTCGATCTCCTTAAATTCTGCATCTGCGGCCACAAGCCCGCGACGGCGCTTCATAAAGCGGCTGAAGGAGCGCAGGTCACAGTAATAACTAAACGCCGTATTGGCACTTTTGCCGGCGATCACTTCAAGATAACGCACATATTCTACAATATCCGGGGCAGCATCCTCAAAGGGTGCGTGCTTGCCGGGGTTTCTTTCGTCCAGATAGATCGACATAGCTTCCTCGTTTCATCACAGGCGGTCGTTTTTCAGCGCATTGATGGCATCTGCGATATACGCCGCACCGACCAGCTTCATGCCGGGATAATCTGCGGCATTCAGGTGTGCAAGGCTGTGTTTAGGGATAACCGCCCGCTCAAAGCCGATACGCTCTGCCTCGTGCAGACGCTGTTCCAGATTAGGCACGCTGCGCACTTCCCCGCCCAGACCTACCTCTCCGATAGCGATAAGCTTATCGCTGACAGGGCGGTCCAGCAGCGAAGAGACCATGCTCAGGCAGACGGCAAGGTCGCAGGCGGTATCCCGCAGCGCAATGCCGCCCACAATGTTGACGTAAACGTCCAGATTGCCAAAGAAGTACCCTGCCCGCTTTTCCAACACGGCAATCAAAAGGTTCATGCGGTTATAGTCGTATCCGCTGCAAGCGCGGCGGGGTGCAGGAAAATTCGTCTTGGTGGCAAGTGCCTGTATCTCGCTCAGGATAGGACGGCTGCCCTCCATAGTACAGGCTACACAGTTGCCGGAAACCCCCAGCGGACGCCCTTCCAATAGCATCTGGGAGGGGTTTTCAATCTCGGCAAGTCCTGTGCCGGTCATATCGAACATGCCAAGCTCATTGGTGGAGCCGTAGCGGTTTTTGGCTGCCCGCAGAATGCGGTACGGCAGCATCTTGTCGCCCTCAAAGTAGAGCACTGTATCCACGATATGCTCCATGACTTTGGGGCCTGCAATTGCGCCATCCTTGTTCACATGACCCACGATGAACATGGGAATCTCCTGTTTTTTGGCAACTGCCAGCAGACGCGCGGCGCTCTCCTTCACCTGACTGACCGTACCGGACGAGGACGAGATATCCATGCAGCGCATGGTCTGGATGGAGTCGATGACCACAAGGTCCGGCTTTTCCTTTTCAATCAAGCCGCAGATCTCGTCTACATCGTTCTCTGCCGCCAGAAAAATGTTGTCCTGCGGCACCTTCAGTCGCGCAGCGCGCAGCTTGACCTGCCGGACAGATTCCTCGCCGGTGATATACAGCACACTGTGCTGGTTAGAGATGGCACCGCACAGCTGTAACAGCATGGTGGATTTGCCCACGCCCGGCTCACCGCTCAAAAGCACCACACCGCCCAGTACGATACCACCGCCCAATACACGGTCCAGCTCCGAGATGCCGGTCAGGATGCGGCTCTTTTCCTCGGTGGTGCTGATTTCTGACAGCCGCCGGGCGGTCAGGGTGGTCACGCCCTCCTGACGAGCCGCAGCAGCCTGCCGGGCGGCAGGAGTCCCCGCCTTGGGGGCTTCGGCAACAACGTCCTCGTTCATGGTGTTCCAGCTGCCGCAGCTGGGGCAGCGCCCCATCCAGCGGGGGCTTGTCTCTCCGCAATTGGAGCATACATAGACGGATTTTAGTTTCATGTCTGTCCCTCATTTTATAATGGTCTTTTGTTATTGTAACACACTGCGCCAAAACCCGCAAGAAAAGGATATTGTTTACAGGCGGCTGCCCAGATATGAAAGCCCTGCCGCCGCACCGCACAGCGGCAGCAACACCACCATGGTCAGCAGATACTGCCCCATCAATGCCTGCGCCCCGGGGCGGGCTTGTCCGCCGGGATGCTTACGAAAAGAATAAGCGTGGATACGGCTGCTGACCTGCAAAGCACAGGCTCCGAAAAAGCACAGACAGCCGCTTGCCGCTGCCGCGGGCAGGCCTGTCCAAAGTAAGGCCAGAAGTATCGTTTTCCACCCGCCTGCCGCACAAAGCTGTACCATAAGCAGCCCGCTGCCCAAACCGTACAACATCATGCTACCAAAGATCATCACTGGCCCAAGGGCAGAAAGCCCCAGTGCCAGAAAAAGGCTGACCACAAGGCCGAGAGCCAGATATTCCATGCCAAAAAGCTGTACTGCCCCTTGCAGACTGCCCGGCGCAAACAGCCCTTGCCACGCTTCCAGATAATACCGCAGCAGTTCTGCCTGCCGGGCATCGCATACGGCCTGCAATACACCGGCTGCCGAACTCCCCAGCAGAAAGGCCGCAGCCAGCAGCCAGCAATCCCGGGTAGCGTGCCGCTTTGACGGGATGCAGGGCTCTTTTTGCGGCAATTGCTCTACGGGTTTCGGTGCAGTTTTCGGTACAGTCGGCAGAGCGGGCTCTGTTTTCTGCGCCGGAAAGCTGACCATCTGCGGCAGCAAAGACAGGTTTTCTTCCGTTTTTTCTTGTTCGTAGATCCACATACGCTGTTTTCCCCTCTGATGGATTCGTTTTATCAGAACTATCAACGAAGCGTGTGCCTGCGGCTGCGCAGGGTGACGCCAAGCAGCCCACCAATACCGCCGCAGAGCAGCACCGCCAGAATACGGCACACCACAGCAGGCTCGGCGGCGGTGCCGTTCCATACAGCAGAAAGCGCCAGCGGCAATGCCAGAAATGTACTTTGGAGCAATCCGGTCAAAAGACCGCGCACCTTCTTGCGGAACGCTGCCGCCAGTGCGCACAGCAGACTGCCCATGCACACAGCTGTTGTGGCAAGTATCGGCGCGACACTGCCGGAGCAGCCATGCCCGGCCATCAGCTGCGCAAAACCAGCCAGAGCTGCCGCCGTTACGGCTACCCCCAGCACCCCGAAAAGCAGAAACGAAAGAAGCTCCGCCGGGAAACCACGAGATTCAGACATAACAAAACCGCCTCCCTGCACATAGTCTATGCAGGGAGGCGGTTCATGTATGCACGGTATAAATGCTTACTTCTTATCGGCAGGAGCCTTGTCCATGTTCAGCTTTTCGACAGAAGAGATAGCAGACTTGGTAAAGCGGATCTTCACGCGGTCAGCGCCGGTCTCCAGAACAAAGGTGTCGTCCTTGATGGCGACAACGCGGCCAATAACACCGCCGATGGTGGTGACCTGATCGCCGATCTCCAGACTGCTGCGCATAGCGGCATCCTTCTTTTCCTGCTTCTTCTGGGGACGGTAGATCATGAAGTACAGCAGAACCAGCATCAGTGCCAGCGTGAAGAACAGGCTGATATAGCCTTCGGACGTGGTAGTCAGAAATTGCATGGGGCAAAATCTCCTCTCAAAAATTCAGATAATGCTATTATACCCTCTTATCGGTCTTGTTGCAAGGCTAAAGTTTAAATTCGGGTATCCAGAAGCTTCACGTATCTGTCGTGGAAAGCGGTAAAGGTCCCGGCGTCCAGCTCGTCCCGGATACGCTCCATCAGATGGTTATAGAACCACAGGTTGTGCATCACGGTCAGGCGCATACCCAGCATCTCGTCTGCCTTGAGTAGATGCCGGATGTAGGCGCGGGAGTAGTTGCGGCACACCGGGCAGCCGCAGGCAGGGTCGATGGGGCGCTCGTCCCGCTCGTACTTGGCATTTTTGATGTTGATGATGCCGCTCCATGTGTTCAGGTGGCCATGGCGGGCATTGCGGCTGGGCATAACACAGTCAAACAGGTCTACACCACGGGCTACGGCCTCGATGATATTGCCGGGGGTGCCGACGCCCATCAGGTAGCGGATCTTGTCCTTGGGCATATGCGGTTCTACCTGACTGATCATCTCATACATCACTTCGGTGGGCTCGCCCACAGCCAGACCGCCAATGGCGTAGCCATCCAGCTCCAGCTCTGCGATCTGCTTCATATGCTCCACACGCAGGTCTGCATAGGTGCAGCCCTGATTGATGCCGAACAGAAGCTGATCCGGGTTGACCGAGATGCCCTCGTGTTTCAGCCGTGCCATTTCGGCCTTGCAGCGTTTCAGCCAACGGGTGGTGCGCTCGCAGCTGTCCTTGGAATAATCGTGCTGGGCGGGGTTCTCCACGCATTCATCAAAAGCCATGGCGATGGTAGATCCCAGATTGGCCTGGATCTGCATGCTCTCCTCCGGGCCCATAAAGATGCGGTGACCGTCCAAATGAGAGGCGAAGGTCACGCCCTCCTCGGTGATCTTGCGCAGCTTTGCCAGACTGAACACCTGAAATCCGCCGCTGTCGGTCAGGATAGGCCCATTCCAGCGAGTGAACTTGTGCAGACCACCCATATCCGCTACCAGCTTATCGCCGGGACGCAGATGCAGATGGTAGGTGTTGCACAGCATGACTTGTGCGCCGATATCCTTCAGATCCTGCGCCGACAGGCCGCCCTTGATGGCACCGGCGGTGGCAACGTTCTGGAAGGCAGGGGTCTGTACCGTGCCGTGCACGGTTTTGAACTCGCCCCGCCGGGCGTTATGTTCCTGCTTGAGCAGGGTGTAGGTCGTCAAAGAAGGCATGATTATTCGTTCCTTTCTGCGCACGGAAAACAGCCGTGCAGCCTCGATGCAGGCCACGAGCCTGCAAGTTATCAGAATGATCACAGCAGCGGTCTGCCGTAATTGTAAAGGGAGCGGCGGATGCAGATCGCATCCTTACCTTTCACATACAAATATCGCAAAAAACGCGAATTTTGTATCAGACTATCAGCATAGCATCGCCAAAGGAGAAGAAACGGTACTTCTCTGCCACAGCTACCTCATAGGCGTGCATAGTCTTTTCATAGCCGTACAGGGCGGACACAAGCATGATCAAGGTGCTTTCCGGCAGATGGAAGTTGGTGATCAGCCCATCAATGCAGTTGAACTTCACCCCCGGGTACAGGAAGATGGAGGTGTTACCGCTGCAAGCTTTGATCTCGCCGTACTTGGCAGCGGCGGCCTCCAGTGTGCGGCAGCTGGTGGTGCCCACGGCGATGACCCGGTGGCCTGCGGCCTTGGTCTCACGGATGCGCCGAGCGGTCTCCTCACTGATGGAGTACCACTCGCTGTGCATCTTGTGGTCGGCGATCTCGTCCTCCTGTACAGGGCGGAAGGTGCCCAGACCAACATGCAGGGTAACCTCTGCAATGCCGACGCCCATGGCGCGGATGGTGTCCATCAGCTCCGGAGTAAAGTGCAGCCCGGCGGTGGGAGCAGCTGCGCTGCCCAGCTCCTTGGCGTAGACGGTCTGATACTGGCTCTGATCCTCCAGCTGCTTTGTGATGTAGGGAGGCAGCGGCATCTTGCCAAATTCATCCAGCTTTTCATAAAGCGTCTCAGTATCATAATAGAATGTAACGTACTTGTTGCCGTCCTCCATGGTTTCGTCTACCATGGCGGTCAGACTGCCGTCGCCAAAGCTCACCTTTGTACCGGGCTGCATCCGCTTGCCGGGCTTTGCCAAACACTCCCACTGGTCACCCTTCACCTGACGCAGCAGCAGCAGCTCGCACACGGCGCCGGTAGGCTGCTTGACGCCCACGATGCGGGCGGGCAGCACTTTGGAATTGTTCACCACCAAAAGATCCCCCGGCTCCAGAAATTCCGGCAGATCACGGAACACCTTGTGCTGGATGCTGTCGTCCTTTTGGCTCAGAACCATCAGCCGCGCAGCGTCCCGCGGGGCTGCGGGCTCCTGTGCAATGAGCTCTTTGGGTAAATCATACCAAAAATCTTTTTTTAACATAGTGTGCATTTGCCTTTCCGATGATTGACACGGACAACGTATCAATGATATCATAGAATCTGTATAAACAGTATCTATTATATTGCATCGCTGTCCGGTTTGCAAGCCGTGTTCTTCGCAATACTAAGATTTGCTGTTTGTTTTTTTGAAAGGAAAGGTGCTGGAAATGGAAAGACAGTATAAAGTGGGTATTGTAGGCGCAACTGGCATGGTGGGTCAGCGTTTTGTGACTCTGCTGGAGAATCATCCCTGGTTCAAGCTGACCGTACTGGCCGCATCCGGCCGCAGTGCGGGCAAGAGCTATGAGGATGCAGTAGGCTCCCGCTGGGCCATGACCACTCCCATGCCGGAGAGCGTAAAGAAGATGACCGTTCTGGACGCTTCCAAAGTGGAGGAAGTTGCTTCGCAGGTGGATTTTGTTTTCTGCGCTGTCAATATGCCCAAGGACGAGATCAAGGCACTGGAGGAAGCATACGCCAAGGCTGAGTGCCCGGTGGTCTCCAACAACAGTGCCCATCGTTTTACCCCGGATGTTCCCATGGTGGTGCCCGAGATCAACGCCGACCATATCGAGATCATTCCCGCCCAGCGCAAGCGTCTGGGCACCAAGCGCGGTTTCATCGCGGTAAAGTCCAATTGCAGCCTGCAGAGCTATGTGCCTGCCCTGCATCCCCTGATGAAGGACTTTGGCGTGAGCAAAGCGCTGGTGTGCACCTATCAGGCCATTTCCGGTGCTGGCAAGACCTTTGACCGGATGCCTGAGATCGTGGACAACGTGATCCCCTACATCGGCGGCGAGGAGGAAAAGAGCGAGCGCGAGCCGCTGAAGCTGTGGGGCCACATTGAGGGTGACCAGATCGTCAATGCTGAGAAGCCGGTCATCACCGCACAGTGCTTCCGTGTGCCTGTCTCGGACGGCCACACCGCAGCCGTGTTCGTAAGCTTTGACAAAAAGCCCACCAAGGAGCAGATGCTGGAAGCATGGGCGAACTTCCGCGGCCCCGCACAGGAACTGAATCTGCCCAGCGCACCCAAGCAGTTCCTGCACTACTTTACCGAGCCCGATCGTCCGCAGCCCAAGCTGGACCGCAACACCGAGAACGGCATGGCCGTGTGCATCGGCCGTCTGCGGGAGGATACCCTGTTTGACTACAAGTTTGCCTGCATGAGCCACAACACCCTGCGCGGTGCTGCTGGCGGTGCTGTGCTGCTGGCTGAGCTGCTGGCAGCAAAGGGCTATATGGACTAATGCCTGAATTTTTGCGCGATACACGCAGCAAAGGAGTATTTTACTATGAAGAAGCCTGTCTTTACCGGCGCGGGTGTGGCCATCATCACCCCGATGTACGAGGACGGAAGCATCAACTTTGACGAGCTGGGCCGCATTATCGAGGATCAGATCGCCCGCCACACTGATGCCATCATCATCTGCGGCACCACCGGCGAGTGCTCTACCATGACCGATGAGGAGCAGCTGGCCACCATTAAGTTCACCGTGGATACGGTCAATCACCGCGTACCGGTCATTGCCGGTGCCGGCTCGAACGATACCGACCACGGCTGCGCACTGGCAGCAAAGTCTGCTGCCTGCGGTGCCGATGCCCTGCTGATGGTCACCCCCTACTACAACAAGACCTCGCAGGCCGGTCTGGTGGCGCACTTTACCGCCATGGCTGAGGCTGGCGGCATCCCGGTCATCCTGTACAATGTGCCCTCCCGCACGGGTCTGAACATTGCACCAGAGACCGCTCTGGAGCTGAGCAAGCACCCGCTCATCAACGGCATCAAGGAGGCCTCCGGCAACATTTCTCAGGTGGCCAAGGTGGCTGCACTGTGCGGTGATGCGCTGAACATCTACTCCGGCAACGACGATCAGGTAGTTCCCCTGCTGGCACTGGGCGGCAAGGGCGTCATCAGCGTGGTGTCCAATGTTGCGCCGGAGCTGGTGCATAACTGCTGTCAGGCTTTCTTTGACAGAGACACCGCCAAGGCCTGCGCTTTGCAGCTGGAAATGCTGCCGCTGGAGGAGGCTCTGTTCTGCGAGGTGAACCCTATTCCGGTCAAGTACGCCATGAATGTGCTGGGCTGGAATGCAGGCGAATGCCGTCTGCCGTTGGTAGAGCCCAGCGATGCCCACAAGGCAAAGATTGAGCAGGCTTTGCAGGCTGCCGGTTTGATCAAGGAATAAAAAGCGTACAGAATGCCCGGGACTCTTCAGCTTCCGGGCATTCTGCCATATTATAGAAACGAGGGAATAACAATGACAGAGATCGTAATTCAGGGCATTGGCGGCCGCATGGGCCATGTGCTGTGTGATATGATCGCACAGCGGGAGGACTGCTGTGTGGTGGCCGGTATTGATATGAAGGACGGCGAACAGAACGGTATTCCGGTCTACGACAGTCTGGAAAAGTTGAATGGCAAGGGCGATGTGATCATCGATTTCAGTTCCCCTGCTGCTGTGGAAAAGGCACTGCCCTACTGCCAGACCCATAAATTGCCTATCGTGGTGTGCACCACCGGTCTTTCGGAGGAGTTGCAGCTGAAGGTAGTGCAACTGTCCCGCAGCGTTCCGGTGTTCAAGAGCGCCAATATGTCCATGGGCATCAACGTGCTGGCCGAGTTGTGCAAGCGCGCCTCTGTTGTGCTGGGCGTCAACTACGATATCGAGATCGTGGAGCAGCATCACCACAACAAGCTGGATGCTCCCAGCGGAACGGCGCTGATGCTGGCTGATGCCATCAACGAGGAGAATGACGGTGCATACCATTATGTGTACGACCGCTCCTCCGTGCGCCAGAAGCGCGACCCGAAGGAGATTGGCATCAGTGCTGTGCGCGGCGGCAGCATCGTGGGCGACCATGAGGTGCTGTTCTGCGGCCCGGACGAGGTGATCACCCTGCGGCATACCGCCTACTCCCGCAGCATCTTCGCCAACGGCGCAGTAAATGCTGCGGTCTATCTGGCGAAAAAGGAGCCGGGTCTGTACGATATGGGCGATCTGATCGCTGCACTCTGAAAAATAAACTGTCCCGGCATACGCCGGGAGAAGAGGTGAACGATGAAGCAGGAGCCTTTAAAGCGGCGGCGTCCGGCGGCCCGTAAACGCGGCCGAAAGCAAACGCTCCGGGCGGTGGTGCTGTCAGTTCTGGCTGTGAGCGTGATAGCACTGTGTCTTGGGATCTGGACAAAGCTGCCGGGAGAAGATGTACCGGTGGGCGGCATCGAGCCGCCGGAGGATGCACTATCCCCTGCTTCATCCGTTGCGACCCCGGAGCCGGAGCCCGAACCGCAGCCCGTGGTGGAAACCATCCGGTTTTCTGCAACAGGAGATAACCTGATCCATGCCCCTATCTATAAACAGGCTGCCCGCCGGGCAGGCGAAGAGGGAAAGTACAGCTTTGATTACTGTTATGAGCACATCGCTCCTTTCTATGCCGAGCAGGATGTGAACTGGATCAATCAGGAGACCCTTTGCAGCGACACCCTTGCACCCTCCACCTACCCCAGCTTTTCCACCCCCGGTGACTGTGCGCGGGCACTGTACCGCGCCGGGGTGCGGGTGTTCAGCCTGTCCAATAACCACACCTACGATAAGGGTGCCTCCGGCATTGCGGCCACGCTGCAATTCTGGGAGTCCATGCCGGAGGATGTGGTCACAACCGGTCTGTGGCGCGGCGAAGAAGATTACGACCGTATCCCGCTGCAAACCGTCAACGGTGTGACCATCGCCTATCTCTCCTACACAGAGCACACCAACGGCATCCGCCAGAACAAGAATATGACGGCCAATGTCATCTACACCAGCCAGACTGATGTGATCGAGCGGCAGGTGCGCTTGGCACGCCAGCAGGCGGATTTTGTGGTGGTTGGGGTGCACTGGGGTGTAGAGGACAGCCACGCCATCGTGGACAGCCAGCGCACACTGGCGCAGAATCTGGCAGACTGGGGTGCAGATGTCATTGTGGGCACCCACCCCCATGTATTGCAGGACGCCCAGTGGCTTACCGCAGCGGACGGACGGCGAAGTTTTGTAGCCTTCTCGCTGGGTAATTTTCTCAGCACCCAGAGCCGCCCGGATCAGCTGGTGGGCGCTATCCTGACCTTGCAGCTGCAAAAGACTACCCAGCCGAACGGCTCGGTACAGTGTGAAGTGCTTGAACCGCAGCTGCACCCCACCGTGACCCATTACGATGCCGGAAAATCCAATGTGCGCACCTATCTTTTGCGCGATTACACGCAGGAATTGGCAGCAGCGCATGGTGTGCGGGCAAATTATTCTGATTTCAGCCTTGACAGGATACAAAAAATCGCGCAAAATAATATCAGCGCATCCTTTTTAGCACTTACATAAAAATGTGAAATGATTGAGCGTTGTCCGGCAACCCGGGCAGAACGGAGGACTTTTTATGTACGGAGTATCGAAGATCAATATCGAGACTGATCTGATGATGATCAGTGTGCAGGACGTAGCGTTCCGGGGCAACAGTCTGTCCCGCTATCTGGATATCTTTGCAGAGACCGGCGTGGTGGTGGATATGATCAGCCAGAGCGCCCCACACGGCACTACCATTGATTTCAGCTTTACTGCATCTAGCAGTGATCTGCCGCTGGTGATGAAGGCAATCTCGGCGGCAAATCTGGATAAGGACGCCAAGGCCTCTCCCTTGATCAGCGTGGGCTATTCCAAGCTGAATCTGTTCGGCGAGGATATGGTCACCAGCTGCGGCGTGGCTGCGCGGGCGCTGAATGCGCTGGCTATGGCCGGTATCGAGGTGCTGCTGATTACTACCAGCGATCTGGATATCTCTCTGCTCGTCCACGCTGAAAACGAGGACGCCGCCTACGAGGCACTGAAAAAGGCATACGAGCTGTAACAGCAATCAACCGGGGCCGGAGGGGCAGTTTCCCTTTCGGCCCTGTTTTTGCGGAATGCGCAGCAACAGGCAAAATCCTCTGCTGAAAGAAGGAAACTGGAATGAAAGACCCCGCAACTCTTGTGCATAGCGTCCGGCAGCGGCTGTGGGCACATTTTGAGAAAAGCGCGCCGTTTGCCCCGGAAGCCCCTGCAACGGAAGCTGCGCCTGCGGACAGCGGGCAGTTGCTTTATGCACCGGTCACGGGACGCATCCGGGCACTGACACGGATCAAGGATCCGGTGTTCTCCAGCGAGGTGTTGGGCAAGGGCTGCGCCATCGAGCCCAGCTGTGGCGAGGTGGTAGCACCCGCAGACGGCATCGTGAAAAAGATCGCCAAGACCTGCCATGCCGTCAGTCTGCTGTGTGATAACGGGTTGGAGGTGCTCATCCATGTTGGCATGGACACCGTGGAGCTGAAAGGCAAAGGCTATGAGCTGTTTGTACAGGCTGGCGACCATGTGCAGAAGGGGCAGCTGCTTTTCCGGTTCGATCTGCAGGCCATCGCAGCGGCAGGCTACACGCTGACCACTCCGGTGATCGTGACCAACAGCAGTCGGTTTGCACGGATAGAGCCTTTGCTCTCCGGCCGGGTAACTGCCGGGCAGCAGCTGTTACGCGCCAAAATGTAAAAAATGGGCCAGAAACGCCTACGGACGTTTCTGGCCCATAAATTTTATATTGCTTTTTACAGCGTTACCTTGTGGTAGATCTTTTTGCCCTTCTTGATGACGATACCCTTGGCAAGCTGCTCTGCGGTAAAGCTGACGGTGGGAGCAGCGACCTTTTCGCCGTCTGCCAGCACACCGCCTTGCACCACCAGACGGCGAGCCTCGCCGTTGGAAGCAGCCAGACCGGCCTTGACCATCAGGGTCAGGATGCCGATAGCACCGTCCGTCAGGTCAGCCTCGGTCAGCTGGGTGCTGGGCATGTGCTCGGTATCCATCGCATTGCCGCTGAACAGTGCGCGGGCAGCATTCTGAGCTTTTTCGGCCTCTTCCTTGCCATGCACCATGCTGGTCATCTCGTAGGCAAGAATCTCCTTGGCCTCGTTCAGGCGCTGATCCTGCCAAGTGCTCATCTCTTCGATCTGCTCCAACGGCAGGAAGGTGAGCATACGGATGCACTTCATCACATCGGCATCGCCCACGTTGCGCCAGTACTGGTAGAACTCGAAGGGGCTGGTCTTGTTGGGATCCAGCCAGACAGCGTTGCCGGCAGTCTTGCCCATCTTCTTGCCCTGAGAGTCGGTCAGCAGGGTCACGGTCATGGCGTAGGCATCCTTGCCCAGTTTGCGGCGGATCAGCTCGGTGCCGCCCAGCATATTGCTCCACTGGTCGTCGCCGCCGAACTGCATATTGCAGCCGTAGTGCTGGAACATGTAGTAGAAGTCGTAGCTCTGCATGATCATGTAGTTGAACTCTAAGAAGGACAGACCCTTCTCCATGCGCTGCTTATAGCACTCGGCGCGCAACATGTTGTTCACGGAGAAGCAGGCGCCTACTTCGCGCAGCAGTTCAACGTAGTTCAGATCCAGCAGCCAGTCGGCGTTGTTCAGCATCAGCGCCTTGCCCTCGGAGAAATCGATAAACTTCTCCATCTGCTTCTTAAAGCAAGCTGCATTATGGGCGATATCGTCCTTGGTCAGCATCTTGCGCATATCGGTGCGGCCGGAGGGGTCACCGATCATAGTAGTGCCGCCGCCGATCAGGGCGATGGGCTTATTACCAGCCAGCTGCAGGCGCTTCATCAGGGTCAGTGCCAGAAAATGGCCGGCAGTCAGGCTGTCGGCGGTGCAGTCAAAGCCGATGTAAAAGGTAGCCTTACCATTGTTGATCAGGTCGATGATCTCTTCATCGGTGATCTGGGCTACCAGACCGCGGGCCTTCAGTTCTTCGTACAGCGTCATGGGAAAAACCTCCTGTTTTTGGGGCAGAGGAAACAAAACGCCCTCTGCCAAAAATAAATTTGGCAGAGGGCGAGATAACTTCGCGGTACCACCTCTGTTTGCCGTTCCCTCACGGAAGCGGCCTTACGAGTGCACACCCCAGAGTAGAGTGACACTCCTGCGTTTTTAACGCTCGCACGCGGCACAGCCTACTAGCCTTACGCATTCAGCCTGCGGCTCCGGGAGGTATTTCCCCTGCTGTTCTGTGATCCCTTGCACCAACCGGGACTTCTCTGGACAGAATCCTTCAGGGTACTTGTTCCCTTCATCGCCATTAACAGTGTCTACTCTATCACAAGACCGCCGCTTTGTCAAGAGTTGGCCTTTCTGCAAAATCAGCCGCCGTGCTTGCGCTCCTGCAACATTTCCCGGGCATTGGCGCGGGAAAGCTCTGTAATGTGGTCGCCGGAGATGAGACGTGCCAAGGCCTCCACGCGGCCGTTTTCGTCCAGCGGATGGATCTCGGTATAGGTGCGCTCGTTAGACACATTTTTCTGGATAAGCAGATGACAATCGGCCAGTGCTGCGATCTGCGCCGTGTGGGTGATGCACAGGATCTGATGCCCCTGCGCGCTCTGACGCAGTACCTCGCCGATGCGTCCCGCAGCCTTGCCGGACACGCCGCTGTCGATCTCATCATAGATCACGGTAGGCACAGCATCCTTATCAGCCATTGCGTTCTTGATGGCAAGGGTGATACGGCTCAGCTCGCCGCCGGACGCGATCTTTGCCAGGGGCTTGGGTGCTTCACCGGGGTTTGTTGAGATGTAGAATTCAACGCTGTCCTGCCCGTGGCTGGCCAGCGGGCCGCGGGTGTGCCGCAAAGTCATACGCACACCCGGCATATTCAAAAAGTCCAGCGTGCCGGAAATGCGGGTGTTCAGCTCCTCAAAGGCTTTCAGCCGGGTCTGGGTCAGCACCTCGGCCTTTTCCCGCGCTTTTGCGTAAAGACGCAGCTTTTCTGCCTGCAAAGTATCATATCGCTGCTGGGAATGCTGGATATTGTCCAGCTCTTCCCGGGCTTTCTGCCCGAAAGCGATCACATCTTCCACCGTGCTGCCGTACTTTCGCTTCAGCCGGTACAAAAGATCCAGCCGCTGCTCCACCTCGTCCAGCTCTGCATCGTTGGTGTCGTAGGTGTCCAGCCGCCCAATCAGATCTGCGGCCACATCTTTGGCGTTATAGTATAAGTCCAGCAGCTGCCCGGCGGCGGCTGTAAGCGCGGGGTCTAACTGCGCGGCGGCATCCACTGCGTTGGAGGCTTCGCCCAGCAGATCCACCGCACCTGCGGCATCATCACTGCCGGAAAGCAGCGCATAGCTTTGTGCCAGACGGTCCCGGATGGCAGACGCATTGGACAGCACCTTCCGGCGGTTTTCCAGTGTCTGCTCCTCACCGGCAGTCAGCCCGGCGTCCTCGATTTCCTTCACCTGATATTGCAACAGGTCGATCTTGCGCTGTTTTTCAGCCTCATCCGTGATCAGGGCATCCAGTTCCCTCTTGACCCGCACCAGCTCCCGGTACAGGGTATAGTACTCCTGAAAAATGGTACTGTTCTGCGCATAATCATCCAGAATACCCAGATGATGCGCCGGATTGAGCAGCCCCACAGAATCGTGCTGGCCGTTGATGTTGATCAGACCGCCGCACAGCTCCCGCAGAACAGCTGCTGTGGCTGGCATTCCGTTGATGCGGCAGCTGCTTTTACCCTCGGCGGTGATCTCGCGGCTGAGCAACAGTGCTTCCGAGCGCTCGTAGCCGGACTGCTCCAGCTTATCCAGCACAGCAGCCGGCACCTGCTCAAAGGCGGCGCGAATCACCGCCTTTGCAGCCCCGGTGCGCACCAAGTCCTTAGAGGTGCGGTTGCCAAGAATCGCATTGATGGAATCGATCAGGATGGATTTGCCAGCACCAGTCTCGCCGGTCAGTACGTTCAGCCCCGGTTCAAAGTGCACCTCCGCCTTCTGGATCACGGCAACATTTTCAATTTGCAGGCTGCTCAGCATGGCTTCGTTCTCCTACTGTCATCTCTGCCCCACATAACGGGTCAGCTCCGAACAAATGGTCTTGGCATCGCGCTCCGAGCGCGCAACGATCAAAAAGGTGTCATCACCGGAAAGGGTGCCGACAACGTTTTTCCACTGCAAGGCGTCAAAAACCTCACAGGCAGCATTGGCCATGCCGGAATAGCATTTTACCAGCACAACGTGCCCTGCATAATCAACCCCCAGAACAGACTCGTGGAAGATGGTCTCAAAACGCCCTTGGGTCTTGGGGTTGAAGCTTTCGTTCCGGCTGGAAACATAGCGGTAACCCTCGGTGGTAGCTGCCTTTACAAGGCACAGCTCTCGGATATCGCGGGAAACGGTGGCCTGCGTTACCTCAAAGCCTTCGTTCCGTAGGTGTTCCAGCAGCACCTCCTGTCGGCTGATGGGATGCTCCTGCACAAGACGCAGAATCGTCTGTAAGCGTTCCGCTTTTGTTTTTGTATCTTCTTTGCGGCTGCGTGCCATCTTAAAAATCGCCTCCCGTGTTATTGTCTTTTGCGCAGTTTCTGGTCAATGGCCTGAAACTGGTCTGCCCGCCCAAAGGTGATAAGCTTGACGTTCTGATCGGACAGACGGATCTCTGCGGTGGCACCCGCCTTGAGGGGGTAGCCAATACCGCCATCACAGCTGATAAACACTTCATCGTCTGCTACCTGCCCCACACAGACGTTCAGCTTGCGCTCCTGCGCAAATACCATGGCCGGGCTGGCCAGACTGTGGGGGCAGATGGGGGTCACCACAACACCCTTGGTCTGAGAATCAAGGATCGGGCCGCCGGCTGCCAGCGAGTAGGCCGTAGAGCCGGTGGGTGTCGCCACAATAACGCCATCGCCCCGGTAGTGCTCTACTAGAATATCATCGCAGTAAATGCTAAAGTCGATAGCCTGCTGCAAGCGCCCTTTGGTCACAACTACATCGTTGAGGGCATGGCCTTCCCAGCCATCCTGACCCAGCACCCGGGCATATAAAAGCATCCGGTTGTCCAGCCGGAACTCGCCCCGCGCCACAGCAGCCAGTTTTGTTTCCATTTCGCCGATCTCGCAGGTGGCCAGAAAGCCGCAGCGTCCCAGATTGATGCCGAGGATGGGTTTTGCGTACCGGAGCGAGAGATTCGCTTCGTGCAGGATGGTACCGTCCCCACCGATGGTCAGGATCACATCAGCGCGTTCCAGACACTGCTCCAGCGGCAGATAAACGACCCCTGCCGTGCTGTTTTCTTGCAAAGCATCGTTCATCAGCACGGCTGCGCCGTGGGTCAGCAGGATCTGCGCCGCACGCAACGCGATCTCGCTGGCGGAGGTCTTGCCCGGATTGGGCGAAATGTAGATCGTCATACCGGCTTCTCCTTTGCTGACGACTGGGTCTTAACGATCCAGCGTGGTGTGGCTTGCTGCCACAACCTGTGCGGCAGCTTCATCGTCCAGCACTGCGGGCTGGTCGCTCTTCTGCACAAACATCAGGTACTCAATATTGCCCTCCGGCCCCTTGACCGGGCTGTAATCCAGCCCGCGCACCACAAAGCCGTTTTCCGCAGCATAAGACATGGCGTTGTGCAGCACCTCACGGTGCACGGCGGGGTCGCGTACCACACCGTTTTTGCCCACCTTCTCGCGGCCTGCCTCAAACTGCGGCTTCACCAGACAGACACCCATGGCATCCGGGGTGGTGATGTGCTGCGCCACCGGGAAAATGTGGTGCAGAGAAATAAAGGAAACATCCACACTGAAAAACTCAATGGGCTCTGCCAGATCTTCCGGCGTGACATAGCGGATGTTCGTGCGCTCCATGTTCACCACGCGCTCATCTGTCCGCAGGCTCCATGCCAGCTGACCGTAGCCAACGTCTACGGCATACACCTTCACTGCACCATTTTGCAGCATACAGTCGGTAAAGCCACCGGTGGACGCACCGATGTCCATGCACACCTTGCCGTTAGGGGTAAGCGGGAAACACTTCATGGCCTTTTCCAGCTTTAGACCGCCGCGGCTGACGTAGCCGATATCGTGGCCGCGAACTTCGACCACAGCGTCCTCCTTAATCATCTCGCCGGCCTTGTCCACCTTTTGCTGGTTGACAAAAACCACACCGGCCATGATCAGAGCTTTGGCGCGCTCCCGGCTCTGCACAAGGCCGTTCTGCACAAGATATTGATCCAACCGAATTTTCACAGTTCGTTTTCTCCTTTCGTAAGGGCAGCCCGGACTGCCTGCACAATATCCGCAGCATCCAGACCGGTGCACTGCTTGATCTGCGGAACAGTCGCGTGCGGCAGACAGGCCGTGTGAACGGCGCAGTGCAAAAAGCGACCGTTCCAGCCCTTTTGCTGCAGAGCACAGGCCAGATGCTCGCCAATGCCACCGGTTGCAACACATTCCTCTGCAAACAGCACGATTTTATATTTCGACGCAGTATCGATAAGTTTATCTGTAAAGGGATATAACTTTACAAGCTTCAGGATATCTGCATTCTGCGATGTAGCGTTCAATTGTTCGGCAGCGTCCAGCAGATCCTCTAGCTCGTCTGCATAGCTGACCAGAAGAACCTCTGCCCCGGGCGTCTCGCGCAAAAAATCATATTCCCGCTTTGTGCAGGGATACTGCGCTAGCTTTGCACTCTCGCCGCCGCGGGGGTAACGGATGGCCCGCGGGCCGGAGACCGTATCCTGCAGCAAATAGTGCAGCCAGTATTGCAGCTCCTCGTAGTTAGAGGGCGCATAGACCGGGATGCCCATCTGGCTGAGGAAGGCTGCATCGTAGATGCCCTGATGGGTCTCGCCGTCTGCGGGAACAAAACCTGCGCGGTCGATGGCAAAGACCACATTCTCCTTTAAAAGGTTGACATCATGGATGATCTGGTCGTAGGAGCGCTGTAGGAAGGTGGAGTAGATGCACACCACCGGCAGCATTCCCTGACTGGCAAGACCTGCCGCAAAGGTGACAGCGTGCTGCTCTGCCATGCCCACATCAAAAAAACGCTGCGGGTGACGGTGGGCAAAAAATTGCAGTCCGGTGCCGTACTTCATGGCTGCGGTAATTGCGCAGAGCTTCGGGTTTTGCGTTCCTTCCTGCACCAGCAGCTTGCCGAAAACAGTGGAGAAGGACTCCTTCGGCGCAACCTCCGGATCCGGCATTCCGTCCGGGTCAAAGGCAGATACACCGTGATAGTTGCCCGGGTTCATCTCTGCCGGCTGATAGCCCTTACCTTTTTTGGTCACAACATGCAAAAAGTGCGGACCAGGCCGCTGGTAGATCGAGCGCAGGGTGCGCTCCAGCTCCTCCACATTATGACCGTCCACCGGGCCGATGTACTCAAAGCCCATATCCTCAAACATGGTGGAGTGGTACATGGCACGGCGTACCAGCGTTTTTGCGCCGATCAGCGACTTTTTCATCGGCGTGCCGATCACCGGCACGCCGTCCAGAAAGCTGCGCACATTATCCTTGGCATCGTAATAGGCCGTAGTTGTGCGCAGATGGGTCAGATACCGCGCCAGTGCACCAACATTTTTAGAGATGGACATCTTGTTATCGTTCAGGATCACAAGCAGATTGTCCAGCCCGCCGATGTTGTTCATGCCCTCGTATACCATGCCGCCGGTAAAAGCACCATCACCGATCACCGCCACCACAAGCCCGGGCTCACGCTTGATCTTTTTTGCCCAAGCCATGCCAATGGCCAGCGAAAGCGCCGTATTGCCATGTCCGGCAATAAAGGCATCGTGCACACTTTCGTGGGGGTTCGGGAAGCCGGAAATGCCATCCAGCTGCCGCAAATGGTCAAACTGCTTCCGGCGTCCGGTGAGCAGTTTGTGGGTATAGCACTGATGCCCTACATCGAATACGATCTTATCCTTGGGCGTTTCCAGCACACGGTGCAGCGCCACGGTAAGCTCTACGGTGCCAAGATTAGAGGCCAGATGCCCACCGGTCTTGGAGATGTTTTCTAGCATAAAATGCCGTATCTCCGCGCAAAGCTTCTCCACCTGCTGTGCGTTCAGCTTTTTAAGATCGCTGGGCTGATCGATCTTGTCCAGCAACAACGATTCCATATTCACACGTCCTTTATGCGTTTGTACTTTGGGCGTCTCTTCCGTTTTTTACACGACCGGGAACAAAAAGCCTACCAGAGAGCCGAGCAGCACGCCTGCTACGACCTGCAGCGGCGTGTGGCCGACCATTTCCTTCAGGTGCATATTCTGCAAAAAGGGAGCGTTTTTCTCGCTTACATCGATCCACTGGGCGATCATCTGATTCAGCACCTTTGCCTGCTCGCCAGTCTCATGCCGGACGCCCATGGCATCGTGCATGGTGATGATCGCTACAACGCAGGCCACCGCAAAAATCGGCGAGGCGACCCCGGCGCTGCGCCCGGTAACGATAGCCATGGCGCAGACGGTCGCGCTGTGTGCGCTGGGCATACCGCCATCGCCCCACATCCGCTCTAACTGGAACTTGCCCAGCAGAATGAAGTTGATGATGGTCTTTAGCACCTGCGCAACGAACCAGCTGAGGAGCGATGCGGTCAAGATCTGATTGACCGACAAAAGATTTTGAATATACTGCATAGTTGTGTTCCTTTTTCTTTAGTTTTTGCGCACCAGAAGCTGTTGTGCCAACTGCTGCAGGAAAGCTGCCTTTTCACCAAAATGCTGTTGCAGATCATCGCAGATCTGCTCGTTCAGCTTTTGCGCCAGCGCCATGGCACCGTCTGCCCCGTACAGGGTGACGAAGGTGGTCTTGCCGTTTTCGCTGTCGCTGCCGATGGGCTTGCCCAGCTGCTCCGGGGTGCTGGTAACGTCCAGCACGTCGTCCACGATCTGGAACACCAGCCCCAGCCCGTATGCGTAGGAGGCCAGTATCTCACACTGCTGCGGCGTTGCACCGGCTGCGGCAGCGCCCATCTGAACGGCGGCGTTGATCAGTGCACCGGTCTTGTTTCGGTGGATGAGACGCAGTTGCTCCTCGGTGGCCGCCAGTGCTTCATATTTCAGATCCAGCTCCTGCCCGTAGACCATGCCGCGGCTACCTGCACCTGCGCCCAGCGCACGGGCGGCTGCCACGCAGACCTGCGGCGCAGCGGGTGCGTTTGCAATCACCTCAAAAGCCTCGGTCAGCAGCACATCACCGGCCAGCATTGCCGTGGACTCGCTGAAAGCCTTGTGGCAGGAGGGACGCCCTCGGCGCAGATCATCATTGTCCATACAGGGCAGATCATCGTGGATCAGCGAGTAGCAATGCAGCATCTCTACAGCTGCAGCAAACTGTGCGGCAGCCTGCATCTCACCGCCCAGCATATCGCAAACGCTGAGCGTCAGAATTGCGCGGATGCGCTTTCCGCCGCCCAGCAAGCTGTAACGGGCGGCTCTGCACACCTCTGATTCCTTGGGCAGAAAACGAGCGCTGGCAGCATCCAACGCAGCCGTGGCCTGCAGCAGATATTCCTGATATTGCGCCTTGTATTCCATTATTCTTCCTCCTGCTCCTGCGGGGCTTCTACGGTCTCGGCAATCTTTGCATTGATCTCCTCGATCTGCAGCGATGTTTTTTCCAGTGTTGCGTGACAGTACTGCATCAGGGAGGCCGCTTCCGCATACAGCTTGACGGAATCTGCCAGCGAGGTATCCTCCTGCTGCATCTGTGCAAGGATCGCGTTCAGCCGATCCATTCCTTCTTCAAAGCTTTTGGGTGCTCTCATTGATTTCCTCCACCGTTTCTACACGGCATCGTGCCTGATATTGCCGGCTGCGCACACAGATGGTCTGCTCCGGTTGCAGCTGCTCCACGGTGCAGACCTTCCCTTTTGCATCGGTCACAAGGGCATAGCCACGAGCCAGCACACGGTATGGATCCAGCGATGCCGCCAGTGCAGCCGCGTGTTGAAGCTGCATATTTTTGCCATTCATACGCGCTTTTTGCTGCGTCTGAATGGCCTGTTGCATCTGTTGCAGACGACTTGAATACTGCTGTAAGATTTTGTCTGGCGCGTTCTGCTCCAACAAAAAGTTGTATTGCTCCAGACCATTATAGCACAACGCGAGCCGTTTTTGTATATTTTTGTGAATATTTTCTTCAATATTTTCAAAAATGCGCCGCTGCTCCTCCCGATCCGGCACTGCAAGCTCTGCGGCAGCGGACGGCGTGGGTGCACGCTGGTCGGCCACAAAGTCCAGAATAGTGTAGTCGATCTCGTGCCCGATGGCGCTGATCAGCGGCGTTTTGCAGCGAAATGCTGCCCGGGCGATCTCCTCGGCGTTGAACACCCACAGATCCTCCCTGCTGCCGCCGCCCCGGGCCACGATGATCTCGTCTACCCGCCCACTCTGATCCAGCGTGCGGATAGCAGCAGCGATCTGCCGGGCAGCCTCAAAGCCCTGCACCGTTACCGGGCACAGCAGCAGCCGGACGGATGGCCAGCGGCGGCTGATCACGTTGCGGATATCCTGCAATGCTGCCCCAGTTTTGCTGGTAACGACACCAATACATTTGGGGTATGCAGGCAGCGGCTTTTTGTGCGTGGGGTCAAACAGACCTTCCTTTTCCAGCCGGGCTTTCAGCTGCTCCAGTGCAAGCTGTGCCGCGCCCAGACCATCCGGGAACATCTCGTTCACATAGATCTGAAACGCACCGTCCCGCTCGTAAAGGGTAGCACGGCAGCGCACCACGACACGCATTCCCTCCTCCGGGCGAAATGCCAGACGGCGGGCATCGGTGCGAAACATCACTGCCTTTACGCTGCAAGCTTCATCCCGCAGAGAAAAATAGCAGTGTCCGCTGCGCGCGTTTTGCACAAAGTTTGCGATCTCACCGCGTAAGGCCAAATCAAACAGCCCATCGTTGACATCCAGCAGTGTTTTGACATAATGGTTCAGCTCTGATACCGAGATCACATCAGCCATAGCCCGGCCTCCCGCGCAGCAAGAATGGACACGCCGATGGCGTTATCACTGGAATACTGCCCCGGCACAAAATAGACCTGCGGCAGACGCTGCTGCACCCATGTGCGGATGATATCGCTGCTCATTACGCCACCGGCGCAGACCACCGGCAGACCGGGGTATTCCTTCTGCGCAGCCTTTGTCATGCGGACAACGGTATCTGCCACGCAAAGCAGGCAGTATTTGCAGACGTATTCCGGTGCTTTTCCGGCCGCAAGCAGGGCATTGCACTGGTTTTCCAGCCCGGAAAGGCTGCATTGCAGCCCCTTTACGCTGGACTTGGGGCGAATTTCTTCCGTGCACTGCGCGGCAAGGCGGGAGACCTCGGCCCCGGCGGGGAAGCCAAAGCCCAGCCGCACGCCTACGCGATCCACCGCCTGACCGGCATACAGATCGGTACTGGTGCCAAGGGTGGTGATGGTACGCACCTGATCGCACAGCAAAAGATCCGTGGTGCCGCCGGAGATATGGAACAGCAGTACCTTTTGGGAGAACAGCGCCTCGCCCTTTGCAGCATACAGTGCTGCCGCAGCGTGCCCCTGCTGATGGGTGGTGTGGATCAGCGGAATGTCCCGCGCCGCCGCAAAGGCAGTCGCGGCACTGACACCAGCCAGAAAACAGGGCATATAGCTGCCCTCTACCGGGCGCGGCTTTTGCGAAACGCCTACGGCATCTATTTTAGTCAGGTCGAATTCCTGCGCCAGCTCCTGCAGCATCTCCGGCAGAGCTGCTGTGTGATGGAACAGCGCATCGCTCTGCCGCAGGCCAAGCTGCCCGGCTTTTACCGGCAAAAAGCGCTTTTTTGCACAAACAACCTCCCCGGCTGTATCAAAAACTGCCAGAGAGGTTGCATAGTTGCTTGTATCGACCCCGAGCGTATAACGGCTCACTGCTCAGCCGACTCCGCGACGGCTTCATCACTCAGGCCATGGTCGCGTGCCACAGCACCCAGCAGGCCATTCACGAACTGGTAGTCCTCGCCCGCGCCGTACTTCTTGGTCAGTTCCACAGCCTCATTGATGGCAACGCCGGGCTTGTTCTCGCCGCCGAACAGCATCTCGGCCACGGCCAGACGCAGCACGGTCAGGCTGACGCGGGGCAGACGCTCCATGGTCCAGTTGCGCAGATGGGCGCGGATCTCGTCATCCACCTCTGCGGAGTGATCGTAGTAGGCGTTCAGCAGCAGACGGCTGAAGGCATCCACAGGATGCTCCTCGTCGTTCTCGGCGTGGTTGGACAATGCCTCGGCCAGAGGAATGTCACCAAAGGTCTGCGAAAATGCCAGCAAAAAGGCGTTTTCACGGGCTTCTCTACGGGGCAGAATATTTTCCATAATGTTCCTTTCGCAATACAAACCCTCCCCGCCGGGTGTACTGGGAGGAGGATCGTTTCTGATATGATTTTTTGCTGAATTTGTTACTGCGCCTCGGCAAGGCCTGCAATGACCAGATCCACGCGACTGACCGTCACATTGGTCATGTTCTGTACAGCAGACTTGACGTTCTCCTGTACCTTTTCAGCCACAGAGGGGATCCGTGCGCCGAACTGCATCATCAGGTGCAGAGTAATGTTGGCCGTGCCGTCCCGCATCTCCACCACCACAGGCGGCTGGATGCTGGCAGATTCCAGCAGGCTTTTCAGTTTTTTGTTCTGCACGCCGCAGGATACCTCGGCAACGCCGTCCACTTCCAGTGCGGCGCAGCGGGCGATCTTGCCCACGACCTCGGTCGAAATCTGAAGGCTGCCGCCCTGAAGATCCATGTTCTGTAAATCCATTGTGCTGTCCTCCATCCAAAGGCTGCTCCGGCGGCGATTCCAAAGCACTGAAACCGGTCTGCCGTACCTGCCTTTTGTGTTCAAACGCGCCCTTGTGCGGTGCATAAAGGCGCGCAGCATTCATTTTTGATAGAGTTATTATACCATCAATGCGGGGGCAATTTCAATACTTGTTTGGAAAAGAAAGATGGAAATCAGCACGGAATGGCATCCCGGCAGCGGACACGGCTTTCTGCCTGCAAGAAAAGCTGTGCCTACGCCGCCGGGTGTCCACACAAATAAAGAACGCTTACTTCACCTCCACCACCGTGATATTCTGGGCAGTCACGCTGCTCTTGTTCATCACCACATCCCGGATCTGCGCCACCTGTGCCGCTGTGAGCGGCTCACCTGCCGTCATCACGGTCAGGTCTGCTCGCCCTGCATGTAAAAAGCACAGACAGTCCGCAAAGCCCTTGGCACGCACCAGCGTCTCGATCTCATTTTCCGCATTCAGGTCTTCCAGCCCCGCCGCCATTTGTGCGGTGTACTCCTTTTTCTCCTCGGCTGTCAGGGAGGAGGACTTCAGGCTCTTTTGCAGGGTGTCCATGGCTTCGTCATGTGCCTTTTCCCGCTTGAGACGAGCCTGTTCAAAAAAGCGGGTACCACTATCGTTTGCCACGCTGACAAGCTGTGCTTCGCCATAGTTTTTGCTGGCACCGGAGGCAGCTTCCGCTTCTGTGGGCAGTGCATCCGTGATGCTAGTCTCTGCTTCTGCATCCACCGGTTCTGCCGAGACCATGAGGGTGTCGTCCTCTGTCTGCGGGGTGATGTCTGCGCGGGCATACTGCCAGTTTAAGTAGACGGCAATGACCAGCGCTGCCGCCAGTGTCAGGGCGGTGACCCTGCGGGTGTTTCTGGAAAGTGCTCTCATAAAACGGTTCCTCCTTTAGGTTTTCGGTAAGCGATTGCGGTACTTGACAAAAGCAGCGGCTCAGCGCTTTCGCTGCTCCACACAGATGCGGTTTGTGGGCAGATCCAGCAGCGAATGCAGCAGCTCAGTGATACGGGCTGCCACCCGGACGTCTCCCCCGCCCTCACACAGCACGGCGACCCCGCATACCTGCGGCAGATAGGTAGTCTCGGCCAGCGCAGACCCATCCTGTAAAAGAACGTGCGTCTCCTGCTGTTGCAGATCTCCGGTCTGGGTATCTACTGCATAGATAGTCTCCTCTCCGGTGGTCAGGGTGACCATGACTGTGGTACGTCCCGCCCCTTGCAGCTGGCTGATAAGCCCTTCCAGCTGCTGCTCCAGCCGGGTCTGGTACTGGCTGACAGCAACGGTCTGGGTGGTGGATGCCGCCGCTTTCTGCGTACCACCGCCGGGCAAAAGTTCCGACAGCAAAAGCAGCAGCATTGCCAGCACACCGACCGCCACTGCCAGCGAAGTGCGGCCTTTACTGCTTTGCAGAGAGCGCAAGGTGGAAAGCAATTCGTTCTTTTTCATGGTGTGCTCTCCTCCGCTGCCGTGGGAGTGCTGCCCAGCGTCTGCTGCAAAAAGCCGAGCACCGCCTGTTTTTGTGCAGCGGTACAGCCCGCCGGGAAGGCAGCAACAGCCTTTTTTACCACGACCTGCTGCCCGGCTTTTTCCAGCGTGACCGTCACGCTGACGTCCAGCCCAAACTGTTGGCTGCACTGTGCAGTACAATACGTTTCCAGCTGGGCTTTGGTCTCGGTCAGGATCTCCGTTTCCAGTGCATCCGGTTGCGCAGCGGACGTAACCGCCGGGGCTGTATTTCCTGAAAAAGCGGTCATGACATTGCCCGGCAGCTGTGGCAGCTGCGCAAGAAGGACTGCTAAAATATATAGTCCGGCTACGGCTTTTATGCACCGGCCCGCCCAGCTTTGCCCGCCAAAAAGGCTGACCAGCTCCGCCCCGATGCACGCCATGCAGAACACTGCTGCGGCCCGCTGAAATGCCTGCATCTAACCACCCCCTGTCGACATCAGCAGCACGATGCCCACCACAAACAACATGAAAAACAAAGCTGTAACTGCCGCCATGCAGCGCACGGCTTCGGCAAAGCATTGCAGCAGCTTATGGCAATGCTCCAGCCCGCCGATCCCGGCAAGCCAGCCGCAGCAGGACAGAAAAAACAGATGTACCAGCAGCCCGAGATACAAGGGCGCAAACTCTGCCCCGATGCTGAGTAATGCGGCAATACCAAGGGTACTTTTGAGTAACTGCATCCCGGCCAGCACTGCGTCTGCCGCGCTGCTCAGTGCCTGCCCTACAATGGGCACGCTGCCGGTCAGCAGTTGCCCCAGACGGGAGGCCGAACGATCCAGCTGCACCGTGACTACGCGCTGAAGGCTCATCAGGGCGGCGAACGCTTTGCCCGCCCAGCCGATGGCCTGCCGCAGCAGCCGTCCGGTCAGGGTGCAACCCTCGGACAGACTTTTGCGGGAACTGATGCCGCAGGCCATGCTGATAGCAAGGTAGCTGCGCAGCAGCGGCTGCAGCCAGAGAGTGACCGCCTGTGCAATAAAGCATAGCACCGTGAGCAGAAAGCCGTTTGCAGCCGCTCCGGCGTTCCATTCGCCGCCCGCCGCCAGTACGCCGCTGTACACCGGCAAAAAGCCCAGCAGATAGCTTTTCCACCCGGCCATCCGGGTGCACAGGGCAGCGGCAAGCTCGTCCAGTTCCTGCCACAATAAAACGCCGCAGCCGCCGGCAGCCGCCAGCTCCAGCAGGGCTCTGTCGGCAGTGTCCTGCAAGAAAAATGCAAGCCCAGCCGCCAGCGATAAAAACAGTAGAATATCGGCATATTGCTGCAGCACATCCCGCAGTAATTGCACCGGCTCGGCGGCAAATAAATGCAGCAAGGTGCCCAGCGGATCTGCCGCAAATTGCTCGGCCTGTACAGGTGCTTTGTCAAGATAAGTCTGCCACGGTGCGGCTTCCGCAGCCACAGCTTTCAGAGCGGTTTTGCTACACAGAAAACCCAGCGCTGCCATGCAAATGATAAGGCCGCATTTTTTCATCCCACCAGCCCCCAAATCGTCTGGAATATCTGTTCCAGCAGCGGCCATACTGCCGCCAGTACGAGACACCGTCCCGCCAGCCCGGCACACCATGCAAGAGTGTCTGCTCCGGCTTCCTCGCAGAGGGTGCGGACGTAATCTGCCAGCAGCATGATCCCCGCGCTGCGCAAAAGGCAGGAAAAAGCCTGTGTGTTGGTGTGCTGCCCCAGCTGCACGAATGCTTGCAGTACCCCGCGCAGCGGCTGTGCCAGACGGAGCAGCAGCCACACCGCAGCACCCAGCGAAAGCAGCAGTGCAAACGCCGGGGAATACCGTTGTAATAGAATACCGGCAAAGGCCGCCAGCAGCAGCGCCGCCAGCACCGGAACCGCCGCACTCATAGCGCAAACAGAGAGCGGATGGTGGCAAACAGGGCGCTGATCTGCTTGACGAGAATGGAGAGCACCACCACAAGCCCCGCCAGCGTGGTCATCATGGCCTGATCCTCCCGCCCGGAGCGGATGAGCAACTGATTGAGCACAGCAACGATGATGCCGATGGCCGCAATTTTGAACACAAGCTCGATATCCATCCGTTTCTCCTTTGTTCCCTACAGCCTTTACAAAAAGAGCAGCGCCAGCATCATGCCGCCTGCCAGCCCAAGACGGTGCGGCAGACCGGCCTGCCGCTGTGCCGTGCGGCGTGCCTGCTGCAAATAGTCCTCGAACCGCGCCGTATAGTAATCCAGCCGTTCGCATTCCTGTGCGGCCTCTGCGCGGCCAAGACCTCTAAAGCACTCTGTAAAACAGGCGTGCTCTGCCGCAGAGAGCCGTTCCGGTGCGGGCAGCTGCTGCAATGTACCGCCGGGAGCTTGCGGCAAAAGACCCTCGCGGCAAAGCTGCCGGTAAAGGCTTTGCAGGTCTGCCCGGCGGTACTGGATCTCCTGCCGGATGCGCTGCAATAGCTCGATGGTGCGCTGCAAGGCGGCAAGATGCAGAGTGGTTTCAGCTTGTACTGCGTCCCCCGCCAGCCAGCCGCACAGCGGGAGCAAAAACAGACCAAACCCGCGCAGAAAGCCGCTCATACGGCGCACACTTCCCGGATGCAGCCCGGTGTCTCTCGCCCGGCAAGGACGACCAGCTGCCGCAGCATCCCGCGTTGCAGCAAAGCCTGTACCTGTGGGCGGCACTGGGCCTGTGCAGCATCCGGCGCGTGGAGACTGGCAATAAAGTCCACCCCGCTGAAAAAGCCTTGTTCCAGTGCTCTGGTCTCTTCCAAGCCGCCCAGCTCGTCCAGCAAGATCACTTGCGGTGCCAGCGTGCGCAGCGCCATCTGGACAGCGCGGGCTTTATCCACCCCGCCGATGCGCTCCAGCGGCGGCAGGGGTTGCTCCGGCGGGAAAAGCTCGCCCCGCTCGTCCACCACTGCTACCAAACGCTGCCGCTCAGCCAGCGTCTGGGCGATGGTGCGCAGCAGGGTGGTCTTGCCGCTGCCAGGTTCTCCCACTATCAGCAGCCCGGTAAAGTGCTGCTCCAGCAGCTTGTCCAGCGCGGGCGGCAAAGGGATAACACAGCTGCGTGCGATCCGCAGGTTGAGCGAGGTGACCTTTTGCAGGGTGATGCTCTGCCCTTCCCGCTGCACGAACTGCCCCGCTACGCCCACACGGTTTCCGGCAGAAGTGGTCAGGTAACCCTCGGTAAGCTCCTTTTCGTGGGTGTGCACCGAGCCGTTGCAAAGGGTGTGGAAGATCTCCTCTATTTGCAGCGCATCCAGCCGCATTGCAGCCAGCCTTGGAGGGCAGCCCGGCAGTGCCGAAGCAGGGCATTGCCGCCCCTGCACGGTAAATGCGACCGCACAGCCTGTGCGCAGCCGCAGCTCCTGTACGCGTGCTGCCGTTTGTGCGGGCAGCTGTGCCAGCGGCGCTGCCAACCAAGCGGGAAGGGCTTTGACAGTTCGGTAATACTCGTCCACTTTGGGTTCTCCTTCCACGAAAGCTTTGTGCTAGCATTGTATGCGCTTTGTGCATTATTAGAACCAGGAACCGGGAACGGACAAACAAAAAAGCCCCTGCAACAGCGTTGCAGAAGCTTTTGAAATTACTTGTATTTCGGCATTTATAGCAATTTAACTTTTTAATGCGGCAGCAACAGCGTTGAATTGCATATCGCAAATATGCTGTTTGAATGTTGCACTAATTTCTTGACTTGCGATAAGAGGGCACTTTAAGTCGTTTCCTGTTCTTCCGGGGTATCTTGCAGCATGGCAAGGAACTCCTGTTCGGTCAGCACCGGCACGCCCAGTGCCTGTGCTTTGGTCAGCTTGGAGCCCGCCGCCGCACCGGCCACAACATAGGCCGTTTTTTTGGAGACGGAGCCGCTGGCTTTGCCACCGTTTTTCACGATCAATGCCTCGGCTTCGTTGCGGGAGAGGGTCTCCAGCGTACCGGTGACCACCAGTGTTTTGCCCGCAAGCTTGTCCCCCTTCGGCTCGCCCTTCCACTGCATATTGACCCCGGCATCTGCAAGGCGGTGTACAAGGTCGGTGGTGCCTTCCTTGGCAAAGAACTCCACCACGCTTTGCGCCATCACGCCGCCGAAGCCGTCGATCTGGCTGATCTGCTCTGCGGTGGCTTCCCGGATGGCTTGCAGCGTGCCGAAATGCTCTGCCAACAGCGCAGCCGCCTTATCACCGATATTGCGGATGCCAAAACCAAAAAGAAGTTTATCCAGATTGTTCTGTTTGGAGGCAGTAATGGCCTGTAACAGATTGTCTGCGCTTTTTTCCTTGAATTTGTCCAGCTCCAGCAGCTGTTCCCGGGTCAACGTGTAGATATCTGCTGCGGAGTGCACCAGTTCCTTTTCCACCAATTGGGTGGCCACTGCCTCGCCCAGACCTTCGATATCCATGGCATCCCGGGATGCAAAATGGATGATATTGCGCAGTGCCTGTGCCGGGCACTCCGGGTTCACGCAGCGCAGAGCTGCTTCGTCCTCCAGATGCACCACCGGCGCACCGCAGGAGGGGCAGACCGCAGGCATGGTGTAGGGTTCAGCGTCCTTTGCATGATGGGTGACCCCGATGACCTCCGGGATGATATCGCCCGCCTTGCGCACCTGAATGGTGTCCCCGATGCACAGCCCGAACTGCCGGATAAAATCCTCGTTATGGAGGGTGGCGCGGGCTACCGTGGTGCCCGCCAGAAACACCGGGTCAAAGCAGGCGGTAGGGGTAAGCACGCCGGTGCGGCCAACAGCCACCTCGATGCTGCGCAGGGTAGTCTCTTTGACCTCCGGCGGGTACTTGAAGGCGATGGCCCAGCGCGGGAATTTGTTGGTGGAACCCATCAGTTCCCGCTGGGCAAAATCGTTTACCTTGATGACGGCACCGTCCATGTCAAAATCTAACTTTGCACGGTTCTGGCCGATATTCTCAATCTCAGAAATGGCGTCCTCGATATCATGCACCACATGGTAGCGCGGCGATACGGGCAGGCCAAGGCTCTTGAGGTAATCCAAGCTTTCGGAGTGCTTGGTCAGGGTCTTGCCCCGGATCTGCTGCACGTTGAACACAAAGATGGAAAGTCCCCGGCTGCCGGTGATGCGGGCATCCTTCTGCCGCAGAGAACCGGCTGCTGCATTGCGGGGATTTTTAAAAGGCGCAGCACCCTGCAATTCCTGCTCGGCACACAGGTGTTGAAAAGCCTTGTGAGGCATATACACCTCGCCGCGCACTTCCAGAAACTCCGGCGCATCCTTGAGGGTCTTGGGAATGCTGCGGATGGCACGCACGTTTGCGGTAACATCCTCACCCACCACGCCGTCACCGCGGGTAGAGGCGCGGACAAGCTGCCCGTTCTCATACTCTAAGCTGCAAGAAAGACCGTCGATTTTGATCTCCACGACATATTCCGGTGTGACCCCGGCCTCGCGGACACGGCGGTCAAAGTCCCGCAGTTCGTCAAAAGAAAACGCATCCAGCAGGCTTTCCATCTTGACAGCATGGGTCACCTTGGGCAGCTTGCTGCTGGCGGTGCCGCCCACCTTCTGGGTGGGCGATGCTGCTGTGACAAGCTGAGGAAACTGCGCTTCCAGTTCCTTCAGTTCCCGCGTCAGGGCATCGTATTCAAAATCCTCCAGCTCCGGCGCATCCTGATCGTAGTAAAGCCGGTTGTTTTTCTCAATAACAGCGCGCAACTCTTCCACGCGCTTTTTAGCCTGTTCCAGTTCCAAATGTTCCACTCTCCCGCGATATCATTTTACCGCCCGCCGTGCTGCTTTCCCGGCAGAAACTGTGCTGTACACCGGACACAGCAGGTAAGCGGTAGTCGTTTGCATTTGCATCCTCCTTAGTATACCACATCCATAGACGCTCTGCAAAGCATTAAATACAAATCGTATTTTCGAGACGCTCTCATGCGTTGAAATCGATATCAGCGCATCCAATGCGTTGATTTATAATCACTTTCGAAAGATACTAAACGTATATTCATTATATTTTACGTCGATAATTCGTTTTATTTCAAGCATCCTTTTACAGTGACTTTTAGTAATTCTTTCGTTGCATTTTCTACGCAGTACGGACAAAAAAACACCCCCTCCCCGGCGCGGCAGCTTGTGCCGTCCGGGAAAGGGGTACAGTTAAGTTTGCGGCTCAGGTGACCGGGATCAGCAGCCGCTGTGCCTGCGGCAGACTGGAAAGTTCCTCTTCCAGTTGGTTTGCCGCAAGGATCTGCGCCGGAGCCACATGGAACCGCCGTGCCACTGCGAACACCTCCTCCCCCGCCTGTGCATAGTAGATCCGCAGTGCAATTTCGGGGTCGGTATCGGGCAGCGGGTCGCCAAGGGTGATGCTGCCAATGACCGGGCTGGTGGTACAGCCCAAGATCGTACCCTCTGCCCGCACGGTAATGGTGGCTTCCAGCGTACCGCCCGCACAGGTGCATTGCACGTTCTCGGTGCTCAGCCAGCATTCCGGTACAAGTACCGTTCCCTCCGGCGGCGTAATGGGCAGAGGGATATTGACCTCCAAGGTTTTCTCGTAGCTTTCCAGTTCACCGAGGGTATTCTCCGCAAGGGCTGTTACCACCGCTTTTGCGGCAAGCACCCAGCCTTCCCCTTTTGGGACGGTCTGCTGAGGGCCGTAGTACACAAAGCAGGCCCGCAGCTGCGCCCCTGCATCCGGCAGCGGGCCGGAGCCTGTGGCGGTGGCGGTATCGTTCAGGGTGCAGAGCAACTGCTCTGTGACGAGCGGCTGCGGCGTAAGCTCTGTTTCAAACCGGGTGGAAAAAGCATCCACCGCCACTTGCAGCTGGTAGCTGCGCCATGCCCGCAGATGCAGCATGACGTTTGCCGTCAGCTGGGCGGCGGCGCTTTCTGCCTGTGACAAGGTAAAACCAACCGGCTCTGCCACACATAGGCAGCGGCAGTCCTCGGTGATGCCCTCTAAATCTATCACCTGCTGGAAAGGCAGCGCCGCCGCCTGACTTTGCAGGGCGGTATCCCCTTCTGCCCGCCATGCACACTGCACCCGCAGCTCGCCCTTGACCACAGCCTTACCGGCAAGCAGCTTTACCTCTGCCACACAGGCGTTGCCGGTGATATCCAGTACAGCCACCGGGGGCTTTGCAAAGACCAGTTCGCCTTCCAAGGTGACCAGCTTATCCAGCACCGCCACGCTGCGCATGCCTTGCAGTGTACGCAGCTGCTGCTCGATGCCGCCATCTGCCAATGCCGTGATGACCTCGGTCTTGCACTGGGTGTGCACCGTGACTACCAGCCCGTAGGCTCCCCGTACCTCGATGCGGCGCGGGTCTGCTGCGCGGGTGTTGAGGTACTCTGTCTGCCCTTCCACCACGGCTGTCCATGCGGTAAAGGCAAGCTCCGGCAGTTCCAGTTGCCGAGTGAAGGGCAGCTTTTGCTCGGTCTGGCACAGGCCTTTTTCCGCTTCGCTCTGATAAAACACTGTGCAGCGCAGATAGCCCTCTAAGGTAAGCCTGCCCGGCTGCAACTGTCGTTGCAGCACCACCGGGCGGACAAAGCACTTGACCAGCTTGCCTACCGGCGGCAGATCGTCCGAGATGCGGATCTCGGTCTCCAGCGGAAGTTCTGCTTTTACGGTACAGCCTGCCCCGCCCTGCGGCAGCGTGTCCCGGAATATCTTCAGTTCCATGTGCAGTGCGCTCCTTTCCCTGTCCGTTTCCGTAAGAGTGTATGCGGCGGCAGGCGGCGGTATGCCGACAGCAAAAGGCCGGTGTGCAGCAGCTGCCACACACCGGCCTTTTATGGATTTAGTTTTCTTTGCGGATGCCGAACAGCTTGCGCAGAATGCCGCACAGCGCTTTCGGGCTGCGAATGACCACTACCTGCATCTCCACCCCGCCTTTCGCTCATGTTTAACCCATTATAGCGTCTGGCAGGCAAAAATGTTCCGGGATGGGTTCAATCTGCGATGGTCTCCACCACCACAAGCGCACCCTGCCGGGTGCTGACAGTGATGCAGTCTGAGCCTTCGGCGTACTCGTTGCTCACACCCAGCGGATAGCCTGCTGTGAGCACGGCATCCTCCAGCTCATAGAAGGAACCTTTTTCGTACACACCCTCGGCGCGTCCCTCCATGGGGAAGGCCGAGAAGTAGAAGAACTCCTCCTTGGGGTAGCAGCGGCTCTCGCCCGGCAGCACAAAGGTGATGCGGGAGCGCTCGTCCTGCAAGGCGGCGCGGATGCCGCGCTGTTCCAGCCCAAGGCCGGTGCACAGGTTGGCAAGGGTGTGCTCTACCCGCCTGCCGCCCAGTGCACCCAGCAAAAGCACCTCGTCAAAACCCTTTTGCGCAGCAAGCTTTGCGGCATACTCGGTATCGGTGTCGTCCTTGACGTGGGGCAGTACCACGATATCGTCCTGATCCTGCTGCGGACAGGGAGCGGAATCAAAATCGCCTACGATGATATCCGGCTTGCAGCCCAGCCGCGCGCAGTTGCGGTAGCCCGCATCGCAGGCGATGATAAAATCATCGCTGCGCAGCAGGTGCCTGAGCTCCGGCTGCACCGGGCAGGCGGAAAGGATCACACAACGGGACATTTTATTCTTCCTTCCGTATTACACTTTCGGGCGCTGCCAGTCCTTGACATCCTTTACCTCGTCATACATGGCGCAATAACTGTCGTACCGTGTCTGGGAAAGCCTGCCCTCTGCCAGCGCCGCCCGCACAGCACAGCCTTTTTCGCTGCGGTGGGAGCAGCCGGTAAACTGGCACTGACCCAGATAAGGGTCAAATTCCGGGAAGGCGTGCTCCAGATTCTCCTTGGGGATGAACCCTGCACGGTTCGCCTCCAGACTGGCAAAGCCCGGGGTGTCGGCAATGCGTCCGCCGTAAGCTTCAAAGATGGTCACCTCGCGGGTGGTGTGGCGGCCGCGCCCCAGCTTCTGGCTGATGGCGCTGGTCTCGCGGGCAGCGTCCGGCAGCAGCGCGTTCAGCAGGGTGGATTTACCCACGCCGGAGTTGCCGCAGAAGGCGCACAATCTGCCGTTGATCCACTGTTTTACTTCGTCCAGCCCTGCACCGCTTTCGTAGTCGATACGGATAAACGGCAGGGTGGATTTTGCGTAGGCATTTGCCAGAAAATCCGCCTCGGCAAGGTCGCTTTTGGTGCACACCACCACCGGCTGCACGCCCTTATCCACCGCAATGGCGGAAAGCTTATCCAGCCCCAAGGTGCTGGGGGTGGGCTGGGTGGTGCTGGCCACAAGGAACAGCACATCCAGATTTGCCACCGGCGGGCGCACAAAAACGTTTTTGCGGGGTGCGATCTGCGCAATGACCGCTGCGCCGTTCTCGGTTTCCAACGTCACCTCATCCCCTGCCACAGGGGTAATCTTCTGTTTGCGGAAAATGCCGCGGGGTTTGCACTCCACGATGCCACCCGGCGTTTTTACATAGTAAAAGCCGCCAATGCCTTTTACGATATAACCGTTCATGCACATCCTCCGTCAGCCCAGCAGCGAGGACCACCAGTCCAGAATACCGCCGCCTGTGGAGCTGCTGCTGGAGCTCGGCTCGCTGCTGCCGCTGGTGCTCTCACCGCCGGTAGAGCCTTCGCCCGTGGTGCCGGAAGTGCCGTCACCGCCAGGCTGCTCCGGTTCCTGTACCGGTGCAGCGCCTGCGCTGACCACAACGTTTACGCGGCTGTTCAGCTTTGCGGTAGCACCTGCCGCCGGGTTCTGGCTGAGCACTGTACCTGCGGGCTGGTCGCTGTATTCTTCGCTCTGGCTGCCAAGACCCAGATGGTTCTGCACCAGCAGGGTGCGGGCATCATTCACGCTCATGCCGGTAAGGGAGGGCACTTTGGTGGTGGTGGACACCTGCGGACGGCTGATATAAAGGATGACCGTAGAGCCTGCCGCTACCTGCGTACCGGCGGCAGGGTCGGTGCGGATGACCGCGCCGGAAGCCACGGTGGTATCCACAGCCTGCGTGACCAGCACCGAAACGCCCAGTGCCTTGAGCTGCTGTTCGGCATCGGTCTGCACATAGTTGGTCAGATCCGGCACAGTGACATACTGGGTGCCCAGACTGACGGTCAGCGTTACGCTCTGACCCTCGCGGACGGTGCGGCCGGACACCGGCGACTGCTTATAGATATAACCGGCAGCATAGTTGCTGTTATACTCTTCTTCCCACTCCGGGGAGATCTGGCCGGATGCGATCTGATCCGTGGCCATGGCCTGATCCTTGGTCATGCCGATATAGTCCCCAAGGGTGACATCGGCCTTGTTGTTCATCAGGTTGGAGGAGTCGTTCAGGATCATCCAGCACAGCGCCATGCAGGCCAGTGCAAAGGCAATGGTGATACCGAACAATGCAGGCAAAAAGACGGTACGGCGCTTTTTACCCGGCTTGCTTTTGCCGTTTTTGCGGGGGGCGGGCTGTTCGTTCTGACGGATCGCGCGGTTCTGATTCATGGTACGTTTCACCACCTTTTCGGGTGCTTCTTCTGTAATATACTGATATTCAAACAACACGGAGGGGTTCTGCACATAGGTATCCAGTGCTTCCAGCATCGCCCGTGCCGAGTGGTAACGGTTCTGGGGGAGCTTTGCCATGGCTTTTTCGGTGATCTCCACCAGCGCATAGGGTACCTCCGGTGCCAGCTCGTGCAACGAGCGGGGCTCGTCCGAGATCTGCTTGATGGCAACCTCTACCACGTCATCTGCATCAAAGGGCAGATGACCAGAGAGCATCTCGTACATCATGACGCCTACCGAGTAGATGTCGCTGGTGCGGTCGGTCTCGTCCCCCTTGGCCTGTTCCGGGCTGATATAATGCACACTGCCCATCGCCTTGCCGGCCAGCATCTGGTTATCTGCCCGAGAAATACGGGCGATGCCGAAGTCCATCATGCGCAACTGGCCGTTATCCAGCAGCATAATATTCTGGGGCTTGATATCCCGGTGCACGACGCCGTTGGCGTGGGCATGCTCCAGCGCCTTGAGGATCTGGGAGATGAAGTGCACGGTCTCCCGGCTGGAAAGCTTGCCGCCCCGCTCGTTGAGGTACTCCCGCAGGGTCATGCCGTCCACATACTCCATAACGATGTATTGCAGATGGTCGTTGACCGAAACATCGTACACCTTGACGATATTGGGGTGGTTCAGCAGAGAGATGGCCTTGGATTCGTTTTTAAAGCGGCGCACAAGATCCGGGTCGTGCATATATTCCTGCCGCAGCACCTTGACAGCCACCACAGTCCCGGCGGGCACGGGACCGTTCTGTCCCCGCATGACCGCCTTATACACGTTGGCCATGCCGCCGGAGCCAATCAGTTCCTGCACCTCGTACAGGCCGTCCAGTCTTTTACCGATCAGGTTATCCATGGCGCACCTCCATCGGCTCTATCCCCACCAGCAGGGCGGTGATGTTATCCGGGCCGCCGTTTTCGTTGGCGGTGCGGATCAGAACATCCGGCAGGTCGTAAAAAGACCCGCTGCGCAACAGCTGCTCCAGCTGCTCCGTGGGTACGGCATTGGTCAGGCCGTCCGTGCACAGCAGCAGAACATCCCCTGCCCGCAGCGCCACGGTGGTGAACTCCGGCTCCAGCCGGTAATCCACGCCCAGCGCCCGGGTGATGATGTTTTTCTGCGGGTGATGCTCTGCCTGCTCCTGTGTGATGGTGCCGCAGTCCACCAGCTCCTGTACATAGGAGTGGTCGTGGGTCAGCTGCGCCAGTTTACCATCCCGGTACAGATAGGCGCGGGAATCGCCCGCGTGGCTCAGATAGGCCTTGCCGCCGCGCACCAGAGCGCAGACAGCGGTAGTGCCCATTCCAGCCAGAGACTCCTCCCGCAGTGCCTTCTGGAACACATAGCGGTTGGCGCTGAGCAGTGCCTTCTTTAAAAAGGTCTCCTCTTCGCCGGGGATGCACTGGCTGTACTGCTCCTGAAAGCAGCGCTCGATAACGCTGCACGCACACTGCGAGGCTTCACGCCCGCCGCGTGCGCCGCCCATGCCATCGCATACCAGCGCCCATGCTGCATCGCCGGGTAGCTCTCCTGCGCGGTAATCGTCCTGATTGTCCTGCCGGACGCGTCCTACATCCGTTTTTCCTGCAAGTTTCATAGGTTTCTCCCTCTATTTATGCCTTGCCGTTCATTTCGTCGCGGCGCAGCTGGCCGCAGGCGGCGCTGATTTCGCTGCCAAGGCGGCGGCGCACCGTGGCGTTTACGCCAAGGCTTTCGAGCTTTTGCTGAAATCTGCGCACATTGGCTGCATCCGTAGCGGAATACGGGCTGCCGTCCACCGGGTTGATGGGAATCAGATTTACATGAGCACCCATGCCCCGGATCAGGTCTGCCAACTGCTTTGCGCAGACATCAGAATCATTGACACCGCGCACCATGGAATATTCAAAGCTGACCCGGCGGCCGGTGGTTTCCTGATACCGGCGCACGGTCTGGATCAGCTGCTCCACCGGGTAGGCATCGTTGACCGGCATCATGCTGCTGCGGATCTGGTTTGTGGGTGCGTGCAGCGAGATGGAAAGGGTGAGCTGCAGCTTTTTTTCCGCCAGCTGGTCGATCTTAGGCACAAGGCCGCAGGTGGAAAGGCTGATGTTGCGCATGCCGATATTGACGCCCTCGGGCGAGGTGATATTCTCCAAAAAGCGCATCACTTCGTCAAAGTTATCCAGTGGCTCGCCGATGCCCATGAGCACGATATGGGAGATGCGCTCGCCGATATCCTTCTGGGCAGTGTAGATCTCGGAGCAGATCTCGCCTGCTTCAAGGTTGCGCACCCGCCCTGCCTGTGTGGAGGCGCAGAACCGGCAGCCCATGCGGCAGCCCACCTGCGTGGACACGCACACGGTATTGCCGTAGTGGTAACGCATAACAACAGTCTCAATGCAGTTGCCATCTGCCATGCGCAGCAGATACTTCACAGTACCGTCTTTAGCCTCCTGACGGCGCTCGATCTGCGGTGCAGCGATATAAAAGGTTTCTTCCAGCTTTGCCAGCAGGGTCTTGGGCTGGTCGGTCATGGCAGAAAACTCGGTGACCAGTTTCTGGTGCACCCAGTGGAAGATCTGCTTTGCCCGGAAACCCGGCTGTCCCAGCGCTTTCAGTTCAGCAGTCAGTTCTGCCAGCGTCAGGGAAGAAATACAGCGTTTTTGTTCCATTCTGTTCTCCTATAAGAGGATACGACCCGAAAGGGTCGTGCTTATTGTGTTCCGGCGGCTTTTTGCAGCACGCACAGGAAAAAGCCGTCCATGCCGGTGCGGGTGGGCACCGAAAGGCAACCATGCTCCCCTGCCATCATTCCGGCGGGCAGCGGAACATCCGGTGCGCAGACCGTGAATTCCGGGTGACGCTGCAAAAAGGCTGCGATCTGCTGCTGATTTTCTGCCGGGTCGATGGTGCAGGTGGAGTAGACCAGCCGCCCGCCCGCCTTGAGCAGCGCCGCAGCCGTATCCAGAATTGCCGCTTGCGTGGCAAGCAGTTCTGTCTGCCGGGTAGCTTCCAGCTTTTTATAGCGCAGATCCGGCTTTTTTGCCAGAATGCCCAAACCGCTGCAAGGCACATCCGTCAGGATGCGGTCTGCCATGGGCAGTGCAGGGTTCGGCTTGGTGGCATCATTACAAAGGGTATGCACCCCGGTAAAGCCCATGCGGTCCACAGCGGTGCGGATCAGCCCCACACGGTTCTCTGCTGCATCGCAGCTGTACAGCTCTCCTGTACCCTGCATCTGCTCGGCCAGCAGAATGGTCTTGCCGCCGGGGGCAGCGCACAGGTCCAGCACCGTCTCGCCGGGGGCTGCGCCCACGCAAAGGGCTGCCAGCTGGCTGGCCTGCCCCTCCACATGGTAGTACCCCTGCCGGAACAGCTCGTTGTCTGCCGGACTGCCGGCAAATCGTGCCAGCACACTGCCGGGCACAATACCCTGCCGCGCCTCTGCTGTGCCCTGCTCTGTAAGCAGCGCGCACAGTTTCGCAGCGCTGGCCTTGAGGGGGTTTGCACGCAGGCTGGTCAAACCGCCATCGGCCTGATAGGTCAGGATGCCCAGTGCTTCATCCGGGTAGTTTTTGTGGAGAAATTCCGCCACATCACGCCCGGCAGAGCCCAGCACCATCAGGCGCTGGATTTCGTCTGTAAAGACGACAGCGTCTAAATCATAACCGCAGGCCTTGCGCAGCACAGCATTGACAAGGCCAGATGCGCTGGATTTTTTAAAGGTGCGGGTCAGCTTGACCGCCTCGTTCACCGCAGCGGAGACAGGCACCTGCATATAGCGTGCCTGTGCCAGTGCAGCGCGTAAAATTTCCCGCACGGGTGCATCCAGCTTTGCCAGACCCTTGGGTAGAAACTGCTCCAGAATATAGTCCAGCGTGCCGCGATGCTCCAATACGGTGTAGAAAATGGCACTTGCAAAAGCCTTATCCCGGCCTTCCAGCTTCTGGCGCTTGAGCTCTGCGTCCAGCACCAGATTGGAAAAGCCGTCCTGCTCCTGTCGTACCAGTGCGGCGACTGCCGCCGCACGCGGATTTGCGGCCATCAGAGGCTATCCCCCGTTTTCAGGCGCAAACCCGCTGCAAAGGCGGTACCGTCCATAGGCTTTTTGCCCTCCGGCACGACCTCCAGCAGCTGGATAGCGCCCTCGCCGCAGGCTACGGTCAGAGGCTTTGTGGTCAGCACCGTGCCGGGGGCTTCGCCATTGGCGGCAGCCACGCGGCAGGACATCACCTTGAGCTTTTTGCCGCCGGAGGTGATGAACCATGCACCCGGCCAAGGGTTCATGCCGCGCACCCAGTTATGGATATGGGCGGCAGTGTCGGTCAGGTGGAACTCTGCCATCTCCTTGTTCAGCATGGGGGCAAGGGTAGCATTCTCGTGCTGTTGCGGCACAGCGGTCAGAGTGCCTGCTGCGATTTGAGGGATGGTCTCACACAGGGCTGCGGCACCCACGGCGGTAACGCGGTCGAACAGTTCGCCGCTGGTCTCCTCGGGGTCGATGATGATCTTTTTGCAGTACAGCACATCGCCGGTATCCAGACCCTCGTCCATCTGCATGATGGAAACGCCGGTCTCGGCGTCACCGTTCAGCACCGACCACTGCACCGGGGCGCTGCCGCGATACTTCGGCAGCAGCGAAACGTGCAGGTTGATGCAGCCGTAGCGGGGCAATTCCAGCACGGACTTCGGCAGGATGCAGCCATAGGCCACCACCACGATCAGCTCCGGGGCAAGGGCGCGGATGTTTTCATCCTCGCTGCCGTCCCGCAAGGTGCGGGGCTGGAACACGGGTGTTCCGTGCTCCAGAGCCACCTCCTTGACCGGCGGTGCGGTGAGCACCTGCTTGCGGCCAACCGGCTTATCCCGCCGGGTGTACACGGCACAGATATCGTGCCCGGCGGCATACAGGGCTTTCAGGCACTCGGCGGCAATATCCGGCGTGCCCATGAACAAAATGCGCATCAGTTGTTTCCTTTCGCTTCGTGGGCGGCCTTTTTGCCTTCCTCGGTATCCTCATAGAAATATTCGCTGGACTCCATGATGGTGATGCCGTCCAGATGGTCATTCTCGTGCTGGATGCAGCGGCCCAGCAGACCGTCGGCTTCCAACTCGAACCATTCGCCGTTGCGGTCCTGCGCGCGCACCTTGACGGCAACCGGGCGGGTCACAGCGCCGTTATGCCCCGGGAAGGACAGGCAGCCCTCGTAGGCGGTCTCCTCTTCCTCGGAAACGGCAAGGATCTCGGGATTGACGAAATCAATGAACTTGTACTCGTAATCCTCGGGGATCTCCTCCGGGGCATCGGTGGTGTCCCACACCACGAACAGGCGGCGCATCATGCCCACCTGCGGGCCAGCCAGACCCACGCCATCGGCGGCGATCATAGTCTCGCGCATATCGTCCAGCAGGGTGGCCAGACGGTCATCAAAATTGGTCACAGGACGGCAGACCTTGTTCAGGATGGGGTCGCCTTCTTTAACAATATTACGGATAGCCATAATGGTACCTCCAGTTTTATCAGATGTCACCATCCGAGTGCAGGTCTACCACGACCGATGCCTTGGACGGCAGTTTTTCTTTTTCGTACAGTGCCAGTGCAGCACGCACAAGGTCGCGGAAGCGGCGGTCGTTGCGGCACTTGACGGTAAGCTTATAGCGGTAGGTATCGTTGATTTTTTCAATGCTGCCGGGCGTAGGGCCCAGAATGCGCAGGGGCAGATCCGGCTGCTTGGCAGCCTGCTGCCCTAAAAGCACCGAAAACCGAGCAGCGGCGCGCGCCACCTCGTTCTCCTTTGCACCGGCAAAGCCGATGACGCACAGCCCGCAGAAGGGCGGATACAGGCCCAGCTTGCGGTAGGCGATCTCCTGCTCGTAGAAGGCGTCGTAATCCTGTGCGGCGGCAAGGGTGAGCACCGGGTTGTCCGGGTCGGTGGTCTGGATGATAGCAAAGCCGGGCTCTTTTGCACGGCCGCTGCGTCCCACCACCTGTGTGATCAGGCTGAACACGTTCTCGTATGCACGGAAGCCCTGCGCGAACAGCAGCGAATCAATGCCCAGAACACCCACAAGGGTCACGTCCTCGAAATCCAGACCTTTTGCCACCATCTGGGTGCCCACCATGATGTCGTATTCATGCGCTGCAAATTTGGCAAGCAGCTTTTCGTGGGCGTCCTTGGCGGCGGTAGAGTCCTGATCCATGCGCAGCACCCGCGCCTCCGGGAAGAGCTTTGCCAGTTCCTCCTCAGCTTTCTGAGTGCCGAAGCCGCGGTATTGCAATTTACCGCCGCAGGCCGGGCAAAGGGTGGGCGGCGGCTCCTGCTGGGAGCCGCAATAGTGGCACAGCACCTTGCGGGCAGATTTGTGGTACACCATGGGCACGCTGCACTTGGGGCACTTGAGCACCTCGCGGCAGTCCTCGCACTGGGCAATGGTCTGGTAGCCCCGGCGGTTGAGCAGAAGAATGGTCTGCTTTTCTGCGTCCAGATTGCGGCGGATGGCATCCTCCAGCGCAAGGCTGATCTCCCGGGGGTTGCCCGCAGCCAGTTCTGCCCGCATATCCACGATCTGCACGCTGGGCAGTGGGTTGCCGCCGTAGCGCTTGGTCAGGCGCACCAGCTGGGTGCGGCCATTCTGCGCAGCGTAAAAACTCTCGGTGCTGGGGGTGGCGCTGGCCAAAAGCAGCAGTGCGCCGTTTTCGGCAGCACGCTGCCGGGCGACCTCGTGGGCAGAGTAACGCGGTGCGGATTCCGACCGGTAGGTGTGCTCCTGCTCCTCGTCAATGATGATAAGGCCGATATTTTCCAGCGGTGAAAACACCGCGCTGCGGGTACCAACCACGATATCTGCACCGCCGTCCTGGATCATCTGCCATTGCAGCAGGCGCTCGGTGTGGTTGAGCGCGGAGTGCTGCACCGCCACCCGGCGGCCAAACTGCCCTTTTAACCGCAGGATCATCTGCGGGGTCAGGCTGATCTCCGGTACCAGCACCAGCGCCTTGCGGCCAAGCTCCAGACAGCGGGAAATCAGCTTTAAAAACACAAGCGTCTTGCCGCTGCCGGTCACACCATACAGCAGCGCCGAATGGGGTGCGGCATCTTCTAACTTTGGCAGCAGTGTATCGTAGGCGGCCTGCTGCTGTTCGGTGAGGGTAATGGGGTCGTTACGGAGAGGAATAGAGGCGTACAGGTCGATGGACTTATTCACCTTGCTGCATTCCAGCACACCCTTGGTGCACAAGTTATCCAGCACAGCGCGGCTGATGCCCTTATCCTCCAGTTCGTTCAGGGTGCGAGGGCCGCCGCTCAGCAATGCCACCGCCGCCAGCTGTTTTGCCGTAGGCTTTGGCTTTTGCGGCAGTACGCCAACCAGCTTATAGGCGTTTTCAGTGTGGCGGGTAAGCTGCTTTTGCAGCACCGGGGTCACACCGTCTGCCGCCACGGCAGGCTTGTACTGCGCACCATACGGAATGACTGCCTTGACGGCCTCATAGTAGGTGCAGAAGGTGCGCTCTTTTAAGAAATGCACCAGCCGCAGCAGCTCCGGGGTCAGGCAGGCCGAGGCCGGGGCTACATCGAACAGATATTTCAGCTTGGAGTGCTCCGGCTCGGCATCGCAGGCCAGCACCACGCCCATGCGGGCGCGGCTGCCCTTGCCAAAGGGTACCAGCACCATGCTGCCCAGGCGCACTGCATTCTGGTGCTCCGGCAGAACTGCGTAGGTATACAGCTTATCAAAATGGAAGGTCGCATTGCTGACGGCAACACCTACCGTTTTGGGCATTCGTCCAACTCCTTCAACGCTTGATTTTTCACTCCTGCAGCCCGGCACGCTGGCAGATGACCTGATAAAGCTCTGCTGCGCAAGGCTCGATCTGATTATTGACCAGCTTTACGGTAAACTTATCCTGCTCGGCCAGCTCCTGCCGGGCGGTGACGAGACGTTCCTGAATGCTTTCCTCGGTCTCGGTTCCGCGGCCGCGTAGGCGATGCTCCAGTTCCTCCACAGAGGGCGGCAGCAGGAATACGGTGGTAGCGCCCGGGAACATCCGGCGGATATTGGCAGCACCGTGCACGTCAATGACCAGCACGACCACCTTACCGGCCTCCAGCCGCTTTTCCACCTCGGACTTCAGGGTGCCGTAGTAATTGCCATTATAGAAGTTGTGCTCCACCACCTGATCGCTCTCCAGCAGCTGCTGGAACTGCTCACGGGTGCGGTAGTAGTAATCCACACCCTCCTGCTCGCCGGGGCGCGGGGCGCGGGTGGTGGCAGAGACGGTCTTTTCGATCTCGGGGTGTGCCTCGCGCAGTGCCTTGACCACGCTGTCCTTGCCGGTACCGGCTGCGCCGGAAACTACAAACAGAAATTTATCATTCGCCATGAGATGCTTCTTCCTCCATTGATGTTCTGCCCTCCTGCCCTGCGGCGCGGCTTGCCACCGTTTCGGGCTGAAGTGCGGACAGCACGACATGATCGGAGTCCATGATGAGCACCGCACGGGTGCTGCGGCCATAAGAGGCATCGATCAGCATCCCCCGCTCGCGTGCTTCCTTCACCAGACGCTTGACCGGTGCAGAGTCCGGGCTGACGACTGCCACCACGCGCCCCGCACTGACCATATTGCCAAAGCCGATGTTGATGAGTTTCATAGGCTCCTCCACAACATATTATTCCAGATTCTGGATCTGCTCACGGATCTTTTCGATCTCCGCTTTCATATCCACCACGATGCGGGTGATGTCCAGATCCTGACACTTTGAGCCAATGGTATTGGTCTCGCGGTTCAACTCCTGCGTCAGGAAATCCAGCTTACGGCCCACGGGCTCGTCCAGCTGCAAGATATCGCGGTACTGTGCGATGTGGCTGCGCAGACGGACAGTCTCCTCATCCACGGCGGTCTTATCGCCAAAGATGGCGGCCTCGGTCAGCACACGGGCATCATCAATGTCACGATCCTGCAGGATGACCTTGAGTTTCTCGTACAGGCGGTTGGTGTAGTTCTCTACTCGGCCTGCGCTCAAAGCTTCCACCTTGCCGACGCACTCTTCCAGAAACACAAGGCGGCTTTCCACATCTGCCTTCATCTTGGCACCCTCGGCGGCGCGCATCTCCACAAAACGATCCAGCGCCTGCGCGGTGACGGCAGACACATCCTGCCACAGCTGCTCCTCGTCCACATCGGCGTGGCGGGTGGTCAGCACATCCGGGAAGCGGGTCAGAACGGCGGTGGACACATCATTTTTGACCCCCAGCTGCTCGGACAAGTCCCGCATGGCCTGCTGATAACTGCGGGCAAGCTCCATATTGACGGCGACCACGGTATCTGCTGCGTCCACGTTCTGCACGGTCATGCTAAGCTCCACCTTGCCGCGGGAGATCCGCTGGTTGAGCTGTTTTTTCAAGCGGCTGTCCAGAGAACTGCAGGTGCGCGGGATGCGGGAGGAATACTCGAAATAGCGGGAGTTCACGCTGCGCAGCTCCACAGTGATCTCGCGGCCATTGAGTACGGCAGTCCCCCTGCCGAAACCGGTCATGCTTAAGATCATACTAGCTCCTATTCTTTTGCGGTTTAACTTCGGTTTTTCTGTATAGGTATCCGCTTTGGGCACACAAGCCCATGTTACGATACATATAGCATCATTTTACTATTCTTTTCTGAAAAATTCAAGGTGCAGACTACATCCGCGCAAAAAACACAGTGGCCATTTTTGCTGCTACATGCTTGGCAACAGCCAAAATAACATGGCATCAGCAGATATCGCCTTTTCGTGCAATGTTTCCTATAAAAATTATAACCCCGCGTTTTCACGCAGGGTTATAATGTCAGTTCGTCTTATAAACGCAGGTCACACTGGTTTGCAGGATATCTGCATTGAGCAGCGTGCGCTCCACCCAATGGATGTTGTCCGCAATGGTATCCAGAGAGACCTCGTATTCCTTGGCAATGCTTTCCATCGTGCGGTACTCGTAGCGATAGATCAAGGTCAGGATGAGTTTATCCATCATGGAGATCTTGGTAAAGCGGGTCTTGCGCTTATGCTCCTGACGGTAAGCCTCATGCAGGGCCTGGAGCATCCGGTCAAATTCCAGCTTCGAAATGCCAAAATACAGTTGATAGTCCTGCTCCTGAAACTCAGCAATGCGCTGCTCCGGGATGCTTCGCATAGCATTTTCCTCCACATCTTTTGTTGTATTGTACGGCTATACCAACCATTATAAAAGGTATTGGGCGGCAAGTCAATGCGTAAGCAGAAGTTTTTCCGGTATTGCGCGACAGAGTGCGCCCTGCACCTTTGCCGACTGCACAAAAAAGGGCTGCCGCACAGCATTTTGTGCAGCAGCCCTGAAAGGGACTTATTGATCAGACAGGATGGGACTGGTTGGTGTAGTCCACATGATCACCGTCCACGCCCTGCTTTTTAGCATTGCGCTTATCGAAGAACTTGGGAGCGACCTGCGGGAACATTGCGTAGGTCAAAACGTCCTCTTCCTGCGTTGCCCACTTGGCAGCCTCGGCCTTCAGCTTGTCCATCTCGGGAGCCAGCGTGTCGGCAAAGCGGCAGGTAATAGGCTGTTCATCGCCAAGGATCTTCTTGGTGAACTCGGGCTTGATGGGAGCGGGAGTTTTGCCGTAGTCGCCGTGGACCAGACCCTTGAACTCCTTGGTGACCATCTTGTAGCGCTCGCCCAGGATCACGTTGAACACAGCCTGCGTGCCAACGATCTGGCTGGTGGGGGTGACCAGCGGCGGATAGCCTGCATCCTCACGGACGCGGGGAATCTCGGCCAGCACTTCGTCCAGCTTATCTTCCTTACCGGCATCCTTCAGCTGCTTGAGCATGTTGGAGAACATACCGCCCGGCACCTGATACAGCAGAGTGTTGGCGTCCACGCCCAAGCTCTTGGGGCTGATCTGACCGTTGGCGATGTACTTTTCGCGCAACTTTGCAAAGTAAGCGCGCACGACATTCAGCTGCTTCAGATCCAGACCGGTGTCGTAGTCGGTGCCCTGCAGGGCAGCCACCAAGCTCTCAGTGGGCATGTGGCTGGTGCCAAGGCTCAGGGGGCTCATGGCGGTATCAATGATGTCGGCTCCTGCCTCGATGCCTTTGAGGATGGACATGGAAGCCAGACCTGCAGTGTAGTGGCTGTGGATATCCACAGGGATGCTGACGGTCTCCTTCAGCTTCTTGACCAGATCATAGCAGGTATAGGGAGTGAGCAGACCGGCCATATCCTTGATGCAGATGGAGTTTGCGCCCATCTCCTCCAAAGTCTTGGCGTAGGCTGCAAAATACTCGTTGTTGTGCACGGGGCTCAGGGTGTAGCTGATGCAGCCCTGCACATGAGCGCCCTCCTTGTTGGCAGACTTGATGGCAGTCTGCAGATTGCGGGGGTCGTTCAGAGCGTCGAAGATGCGGATGACGTCGATGCCGTTGGCAACGGACTTCTGTACAAAGTACTCCACCGCGTCATCTGCGTAGGGACGGTAGCCCAGCATATTCTGGCCGCGGAACAGCATCTGCAGCTTCTGGTGCGGCAGCTCCTTGCGCAGGATGCGCAGACGCTCCCAAGGATCCTCGTCCAGGAAGCGGATGCAGCTGTCGAACGTAGCGCCGCCCCAGCACTCCACGGAGAAGTAGTTGATCTTGTCCATTTCGGGCAGGATGGGGCGCATCTCGTCCATGGTCATACGGGTAGCCAGCAAAGACTGGTGCGCATCACGCAGGACGACCTCGGTCACCTTGATCGGCTTTTTTGCCATGGTTGTCACCTCTTCCTTAGTTCATGGAAACCAGAACGTCACCGGAGTTGACGGTATCGCCCTTGTTCACGTTGATGGAAGCCACGGTGCCATCCTGCGGAGCAACGATCTCGTTCTCCATCTTCATGGCCTCGAGGATGACCAGCACGTCGCCGGCCTTGACAGAAGCACCGGCAGCGACCTTGACATCCAGAATGTTGCCGGGCATGGGAGCCTTAACGGCAACAGCACCGGCTGCACCGGCGGCTGCCTTGGGAGCAGCTGCAGGTGCGGGAGCGGCCTTGGGTGCGGCGGGTGCTGCAACGGGAGCAGCAACAGGAGCAGCGCCTGCGGCGGTTTCCTCAACGGAAACGCTGTAAGCAACACCATTGACAGTAATATTGTAGTACTTCATGGAAGGATCCTCCAATTCAAAATCGAACTCAATTAACTTACATTCGGACGCTTACAGGGCCATATTGCCGTGCTTCTTGGGCAGGCGAGCGGCGCGCTTGGTGCTCAGCAGCTCCAGTGCAGCCACAACGCTGGCGCGCACATTGGCGGCATCGCAGCTCATATCGGCAGCACCGGCAGCCACTGCGCTGGCAGCGCTACACACCTCAGCGGTGTAAGCAGCAGTCTTTGCCTTGGTGGCGGCAATGATGTTGTCGGAAGCATCGATTTCATCCTTATACAGCACGCTGACAGCGGCGCTGGGCTCCAGTGCGCTGACGGTGCAGCCGGTCACAGCAATGCGCAGGTCGGCAGCAGCCAGAGTGGTGTACACAGGGCCCACAGCCTTACCGGCCAGCACTGCCACCTTTGCGGTGGTAGCATCGGCGTAGGTAGCAGCCAGACGGGCAGCCTCGCGGATGCCGCCAGCCACGTCATCGGTGACGCTAGGCACGAAGCCCTCAGTATCCACGATGGTGACCACAGGCACGCTGAAGGCATCGCACAGACGCACAAAGCGGGAAGCCTTGGCTACGCAGTTGTGGCACAGCTGTTTACCGGTTGCCACAACGCCCACGGCGTTGCCGCCGATGGTTGCAAATGCGGTGTAGACGGACTTACCAAAGCCTGCGTACAGCTCCACAGCGCTGTCCTTATCGATCACAGCGGCAGCAGCCTTTGCGGGCTCGGCACCGGCAGCCAGAACAGCGGTGGGCTGCTCGAACTCGAAGATTGCCGGACCGGTCAGATTATTGGCGGGCAGCAGACCCACAATGTGAGCAGCCTTTTCAGCAGCCTCTGCAGCATCGGCAGCCACGATGGAAGCCACGCCTGCCTTGGCGGCAGCGGCAGCGCTGCCTGCATCGGCGACCTTATCGCCCTTGGCCGCGGAGGTGAACGGAGCGGTGAAGAACAGCTCTGCGCCCTCGGTCATGATGCAGACGTCTGCGTTGGCAGCGCTCAGAGCGCTGGTGCCGCCGCAGACACCCAGAACAACGGCCACCTGCGGAACAACGCCGGAGACCTTTGCGATCTGTGCATTCAGCTTTGCACTGGCAGTCAGCACATCCAGACCCTCGGCCAGCTTTGCACCTACCGAGTTATAGAAGGTGACCACCGGGCAGCCGGTCTGTGCAGCCATTTCCAGAACCTTGATGTTCTTTTCAACATCCTTTACGGTGACAGCCTCGCCGTTCTGATAAACAGCGTAAGCCTGCTGACCTGCAGCATAGCCGCAGGCAGCGCTCACTGCACCATCAGCAAACAGCGCAGTGTATTCCCCGTCATCGAAGAACTTGGCGAGGATTTCTCCCTTATTGATCTTTGAAGCCATAATTAGACCTCCTGGTTGTCTGTGTGAGCTTTCAAAATTATATTCATTATACAGAAGATGGCAAAAAAATGCAAGAGATTCTATAAAAATCCATGCGATTCAACATCCATCTCTGATGGAAAGCCAAATTTTTAACGAATCATCGTTTTTCACGTTTTATCTGGGCAAAGGTTCCTGCGCGCCCTTTTTACGGATGTAGAAATTTTCCCGGTTTTTTTGGCGAAACTGCACCCGCCTGTTGCGTTTTCTTTCGGTTGCGTTTATGTTACACTATATTCAAATATTAAAAATCATAATTGCCGGGCAGTCTGCCAAACTGTATCCATGCGGTGCACAGTGCACGCGAAAAGCCCGGCAAAAATGAAAAAGAGGTTGAAGCTATTTTGAAGCGATTTTCCGCAAGGTTCCAGCAGCAGGAGCAGACCTACCGTTCCCTGCACGATGTCACCCGTTCCATGCTTTCGTCAAAAGGACGGGTGTTTCTGCTTTTTCTGTTGTTCTATAAGATATTGACAAACCTCTTGTTCGTACCGGCGTTACAGCTGATCTGGGCGCTGACGCTGCGGTTCGCGCCCATCCGCTACCTCAACAACAAAACGGCTTCCCGCATCTTTGCCTCCCCTGCCATTATCGGGTGCATTGCTGTGCTGGCGGTGCTGGCAGCCTTCTGGAGCCTGTACGAAGTCGCCGTTCTGCTGCAGCTATTGACGCGGGTACGGCACGGCGAACCGCTGCGGACGGGGGCGGTGTTCCGGGACGCCTTTTGTAGCCTTGTGCGGGTGTTTTTGCCGCAGAATCTCCCGCTGCTGCTGTATGGTGCTGCTCTGATCCCGCTGACGAACTTTTTTCTGGCAGTAAACCATCTGACCCAGTTTGCCGTGCCGGAATATCTCTGGGGGCTGCTGAAAGCGCGCGCTGCCAATCGGTTTTTATTTGCTCTGGCGGTGTTTTGCGTGCTGGCGCTGCTGCTGGACGGACTGGTAGTGCTGCCAAAATTCCTGTTGGAACGCAAAAGCTTTGGCTGTGCGTTTGTAGAGAGCCTGCACATTTTGCGCAGCCGCGCCGGGCAGCTGCTTGCACTGGCACTGCGCTGGATGCTGACCGCAGCTGCGCGCACCGGGCTGATGCTGCTGTGCGGAGCAGTGCTTTTCTATTGTGTCATCCTTGGTGTCGGCTTTGCCAGCACTGCTGCCCTGCTGGCGCTTTCCCGTGCGGCGCTGCTGATCGAGCTACCGTTCCTTTGCCTGCTCATGGACTGTGCCATGACGGCCGCGCAGAGCACCCTTACAGAGGTACTGTACGAAACGACCCGGCAGTCCGATGCAGCGCAGCCTACCATTTCCGGTGCATCCCCTGCCTCGCACCGTGAGCAGACGGTACTGGCCGGGATGATGGCTTGCGCCGCGCTGGTCACCTGCGGCGTGGCAGCGGTGTATCTGCTGTTCCCTCAAACACAGTCGCTGCAAAGCGTGCTGGGCCTTGCCGACCCGGTGATCACCTACCACCGGGGCTACTCCTCCCGTGCGCCGGAAAATACCATGGCAGCCTTCGAGACGGCACTGGAGCACGGCAGCCCCCGCATTGAGCTGGACGTGCAGATGACCGCTGACGGCGTAGCCGTGGTGACCCACGACACCAGCCTGCGCCGATGCACCGGCTACAACGCTAACATCTACGACCTGACCTATGCGCAGGTGCAGCAGCTGGACGCCGGACGCTGGTTCCATCGGCAGTTCACGGGCTCCTATATCCCAACGCTGGAAGAGGTTCTGGCACTGTGCAAGGGCAAGGCTGAGCTGAACATTGAGATCAAGCCCAGCAGCTTTACGCCGACATTGGAGGCCGAAACAGTGCGGCTGATCCACGCATACGACTACGGCGCAGACTGCGTGGTCACCTCCCAGAGCTACGAGACCCTGTGCAAGGTGAAGGAACTGGACCCGGAACTTACCACCGGGTACATTCTGGCGCTGGGCGTGGGCACTTACTACGACCTGCCTGCCGCAGACTTTTTCAGCGTAGAGTCCACTTTTATCACCGCCGGTATGGTGCAGCAGATCCATCTGCGCGGCAAGACCATCTCCGCATGGACTGTCAACCGTCAGCAGGATGCCGAAAAGCTGCTGCAGCTGGGCGTGGACGACCTGATCACCGACAAGCCGGAGATCATTGCTCCGCTGCTGGCACGGGACAAGGCACTGGATAACCGTCTGCTCTGGCTGCGGGATCAGATTCAGGAACTGTTCGCTGCACCGGACGCTGAAGAAACGATGGATGTAGAGGAGACGATCGAGGACGCCATTGAGGATCCCGAAGAGGTTTTGGACGAAGCGTAAGAAGATTTATACAGTAATACCGGGCAGGCTGCGGGCTGCCCGGTATTTGCATTTTCACAAACATACAAAAAGGAGCCGCAGCACCCTGTTACAGGTACTGCGGCTCCCCTTTTGTCTTTGGAAGTTTAAATTACTTCACCATGCTTGCAACTTCAGATGCAAAGTCGTCAGCACGCTTCTCCAGGCCCTCGCCCTTGACAAAGCGGGCAAACTTGACGATCTTGATCTCGCCGCCCAGATCCTTAGCGACCTTAGCGGTGTACTGAGCAACGGTCAGGTCGCCGTCCTTGACGAACTCCTGATCGACCAGGCAGTTCTCCTTGAAGAACTTCTTGATCTTGCCCTCGATCATCTTCTCTTTCACAGCCTCAGGCTTGTTAGCGGTCTTGGGATCCTGAGCCATCTGAGCCAGCATGATCTCCTTCTCCTTAGCCACGACCTCGGCGGGGACAGAAGCCTCGTCGACGTAGCCGGGGTTAGCAGCAGCGACCTGCATAGCGATGTCCTTGCCGTAAGCAACGAACTCGTCCTTAGCGTCGATGTCGTTGGTGGTCTCGAAGTTGACCAGAATGCCGTGGGTGCCGCCGCCGTGGACGTATGCAGAGCAGACGCCCTCGTAACGGGTGAAGCGGCGAACCTTGATGTTCTCCTTGATGACCAGGATCAGGTTCTTCAGAGCCTCGTCAACGGTCTCGCCAGACTCGGTCTTGCATGCCATCAGAGCCTCGACATCAGCGGGGTTCTGCTTCATGATGACCTTGGTGGCCTCCTTGACGAAGTCAACGAACTTGTCGTTCTTGGCAACGAAGTCGGTCTCAGCGTTGACCTCGATGACAACACCGACCTTGCAGGCGGGGCAGTAGTCAGCATAGACCATGCCCTCGGCAGCAACGCGGCTTGCCTTCTTGGCGGCGGTAGCCAGACCACGCTCGCGCAGGATCTCGATTGCCTTCTCGAAGTTGCCGTCAGCCTCGGTCAGAGCCTTCTTGCACTCCATCATGCCGCAGTCGGTCTGCTTGCGCAGTTCCATAACGTCCTTTGCAGAAATAGCCATTTTTGTTTTCTCCCTTACACGTTATTTGATTGGTTGCGGAATGGGAAATCAGGCGTTTGCTGCGTCCTCGGCGGGAGCGGCCTCCTGGTTGCCCTGCTTGCCTTCCAGCACAGCGTCAGCCATAGCGCCGGCGATCAGCTTGACAGCGCGGATAGCGTCGTCGTTGCCGGGGATCACGTAGTCGATCTCATCGGGGTTGCAGTTGGTATCAACGATAGCAACAATGGGGATGTTCAGCTTGCGGGCCTCAGCAACAGCGATGCGCTCCTTGTGAGGATCGACGATGAACATAGCCTTCGGCAGGGTCTTCATGTTCTTGACACCGCCCAGGTACTTGTCCAGCTTCTCCATCTCCAGCTCCAGCTTAGCAACTTCCTTCTTGGGCAGCAGCTCGAAGGTGCCGTTCTCCTTCATCTTAGCCAGCTGATCCATACGGTCGATACGCTTACGGATGGTGCGGAAGTTGGTCATCATGCCGCCCAGCCAACGAGCGTTGACGTAGTGCATGCCGCAGCGCAGAGCCTCGTCACGGATGGACTCCTGAGCCTGCTTCTTGGTGCCGACGAACAGGATGTCGCCGCCCTCAGCTGCAACTTCCTTCACGTAGTTGTAAGCCTCGTCCAGCTTCTTCACGGTCTTCTGCAGGTCAATGATATAGATACCATTGCGCTCGGTGAAGATGTACTTAGCCATCTTGGGGTTCCAGCGGCGGGTCTGGTGACCGAAGTGCACACCTGCCTCGAGAAGCTGCTTCATAGAAACGACTGCCATAATAAAATACCTCCAGATATTGTTTTGCCTCCGCACACCGTGATCTGCACGGTACATCGGGTACCGGCGGACTGCCCTCAACCCAAAAGGGCACAAAAGGGCATAGTGATGCGTGTGTAATGCTTTGTTATAATAGCACAAAAAGAATGCGGTTGCAAGTAGTTTTCTCTGTTTTGTATAAAGAATTCCTTGTTTTTTCTCTTATTTGCCCGTATTCATCCCGCTCAGGCCCGCAACACCCATGCGGTTGAGGGCGTATCCCTTGCCGAACATCAGGTCGTATTGCAGCATCCAGTGCTCGTTCGTCCAGCGCTGCTGGAACTCCGTGGGCTGCTGGGTGGTGGTGCCGTCCAGGTTCATGGTGGTGCCGCGGGTGCAGCTGCGGCTGGCAACCCGCAGCTGCCGGTTGAGGAACTGGAAGTACAGCGGCTGCTCCAGCCCAAACAGCTCCATCATCACCGGGGAGATATCGTAGGCGGCAATGGTGCCAAAGTCCACCTGCTGCTGGCTGTAATTCGACCACATCAGCAGCGTGGTCTGGTGCAGACGAGGGTCGGTGCTGGAGCCGCTTGCGTAGCCGGTGGTGGTGTAGACATCGTAGTTGGAGTCGATGGGGTTATAATGGTCGCCCCAGAACACCAGAATGACCGGCTCGTCCACCTGAGAGAAATACGCCGTCAGCTTGCCCAGCATGGCGTCTGCATCCCGGATGCCGGTAGCGAAATCTTCCAGTGCGCCCACGGTGCTGCTCTTGAGTCCCACCGGATGGGATACGACGTGCACCCGCTCGTTATCCGGGTAGTTGTCTCTATTATAATTGGTATGGTTCTGCATGGTGACTGCGTGCAGGAAGATGGGCTTATCGGAGGAAGTGCTCATCTTTTCGTACTGCTGAATGATCTGGTCGGCCATGGAGTCATCGGTCACAAGGCCGCTGGTCCAGTAGTGCTTGCGCACCTTGGTCACGCCGTGCATATCCTCCAGACTGATAAAATCGCTGAAGCCGAGGTTGGGGTAGGCCTTATCGCGGCTCCAGTATTTTGCCCAGAAGCAGTGCACCGCAGCGGTCTGGTAGCCCTTGAGTTTGAGGTAATTGGGCAGGGCGAACATGGGCTTTGTGACGTGCTGCTGGTAGGGCTTGCTGCCGCTGGGCAGGAAGGACACCGAGTAGCCGGTCAGAGCTTCAAACTCCACATCACAGGTGCCGCCGCCAAAGCTGGGGCTGTATGCCCTGCCGTAGGCGCTGGTCTGCTGCAAAGCGTGGAGGTTCTGCGATACATCGGTATCAAAGGTGATGCCGTACTGTTCCAGCTCGGAAACATCCCAGTAGGACTCGTCCATCACATAAATAATGGTAGGCTGCTTTGCCTGCTCCTCCTTGGGGGTAGTGGCGGCATAGCTGCCCGCATACATGGGGCCGGTAGAGAATTTTTCGCTCTCGGCTACGTTATCCAGAATATCGTCCACTGCCTGCTCCGAGTAGCCCTCGGGCTTGTCGATCTCCAGATTGGTGAGGTTGGTCATAAAACCGGTAAGTACACCGTAGTAGCGGTAGTAGCGATCCTGCATCCACGCGTCCGGCGTGATGCCCAAAACCTGCGTGACGGCGGGCTGTAAGTAAACGCCAAACACCAGTAGGCATAGCGCCGCTGCCGAAGCGCCGCTGCCCGCAAGCCTTGGCAGCCAGCGCTGGCGCAGCCGCCCGCGGTAAACAAAGAAGCTTGCCACCGTCAGTGCCAGTACCAGCACAATAGAGACCACCATGCTGGTCTGCAGCTTGAGCCCGGCAGCAGAGGCCACACCGGCGGCCTCGGACACCTGCATCAGGTCCCACGGCAGAAAGGGCTCACCCCGCAGCTGCATGGTATAGAAGTTTACTGCGCAGGGCGCACAGCCCAGAACGGCCATACCCAGCGTAGCAAGCGGCGGGATGCGCAGCACCCAGTCCAGCAGTTCCCACACCAGAAACAGCAGCAGCCATGCCAGCAGATACGCCCCGAAATGGGGGAAAATAAAGCTGATAAAGGTATCAGCGGTCAGTGACCCGCGCGCGATCCACTCGCCCAGCAGCAGCACGATAAGAGAAGCTGCCGCCGGGAAGAGCATCCGCAGGGTCAACAGCGGTTTGGATGTTTTCATAGTCGATATCCCTTTCCACGTCCCGAACCCTATTTTCAAAGCGGCTGTGCTATTTGCACAAGCCTTTCGTGCCTATTATAGTCACTTTGCCGAAAATGTCCATTCATGATTTTACAAAAATTATGGTTTTATTTTTCAAAATATTCCCCTATTTTTCACAGACCCAGCTTTGCACGCAGTTGCTGCCAGAAGCCGTGAGGTGCCGCCGGTGCTGCCGGCACGGCGGTATGCACCAGAATGGCGTCCGTGCCGATAGTCTCGATCTCCTGCCATGGGATGGTCAGGCTCTCATCCCGACCCAGCAGCCCCAGCAGCCGCGGCCTGCCCAGCAAGATCAGGCATTGCAGCTGCGCCGTTGCGGGGTCAAACTCCAGATCGTCCGCACGGCCAAGGCACACCCCCTGCTCCAGCTGAACGACCTCCTTCTCGCAAAGTTCCCGGATCGTCACAGCGCTCTCCCCTTTCTGCCACAGCATACGCCGGGGCGGCATTTTCTATGCCAAAGGGGTGGAAAGCACCCGCCCGGTTGTGGTATACTATGGAAAATATCTGAGAAATATATCCAAAACAAGCGAGGCAGCAGTTATGTATAAAAGCATTATTTTTGATATCGGCGGTGTACTGGTGGATTTTGACCCCAAGGCATACCTTGTAGACCGGCTGTGCAACGCCGAAATGGAAGAAAAGGTCTACGACCTGACCTTTGGCAGTGAGGAGTGGCAGCTGCTGGACGCAGGCAAGCTTTCCCGCTACGATGGCAACCAGCGGATGCTGGAGCATGCCCGCGCCGAGGGCTGCGCTTTTGAGGTGCAGGGCGTTCTGGACGACTGGATGCACATTCTGCGCCCGCGTCTGCGTATGCTGGAACTGGTGCGGCGGCTGAAGAACCACGGCTATTGCGTGTATTACCTGAGCAATATTCCGCAGGATGTGCTGGAATTGCTGACCGAGCGCGGCGTGCTGGCCCAGTTTGACGGCGGCGTAGCCTCCTGCGAGGTACAGGTGAACAAGCCCGATCCACAGATCTACAAGGCTCTGCTGAAGAAGTATCAACTGAAGTCCAGCGAGTGCGTATTTATCGACGACAGGCTGGAAAACGTGCAGGCAGCCTTTGCGCTGGGATTTGCCGGTATCCAGATGAAGGACAGCGTAGGAACTCTGATCCGCAGCCTTGCCACCTGTAACGTGACGCTGCGCTGAGTATTGATACAGTAAAACGCAGCAGCCCCTGCCGGAAAGGTCTCTCCGGCAGGGGCTGCTTTGCGTTGGTGGGAACTTACTTTTCCTCGTAGCTCTGGCAGTAGTGCGGGGTCTCCACCTGCTGAGTGGTGCAGCTGCACTGCTCCGTCACCTTGATCTGCGGCAGATCACATTTGCAGCCGTCCACATTGTGGCAGCACGCGCAGACATCACAGGTCACGCCGATGTTTTCCATGCTTATCACCTCTTTGTCCATAGGTTGCCCTGTGGAGCGAGGGTTTATACATGGGTTTTATCCGTTTGCCTTTTTGGCTTCCCGCTTGGACTTGAGCGTGACCGCCACATGCCTGATGGACAATACCGGGTGCACCGGCAGCATACGCGGGCCTGCCCAGCGCATGACAGCGCGAATCTTCTCCCGCATTTCCGGTTTATAGCAATGAACCTTGCAGGCGGAACAGAAGGTTTTTGTTTCCATAAACGGGCACTTTTCGATGCGTGCAAGCGCATAATCGTGCAGCTGCTGGCACTCCGGGCATAAAGCGCCTTTGGGGGTATCGTGCTGTTTGCGGCAGTAGAGTGCGATCATCTCGCTGACAAGCAGTTTTTCATCTGCACGCTTTTTATCCAAGTTTTTTGGGGGTTGCTGCATCGGGTCCGTTCCTCCTGATCGTTTCTTATTCTCTTTTACGGCCAGACCGGCGCGCAGCACGGCGCACTGCACCGCGCAAAAGTGCAAAGCCTGCCATAACACCAATTGCCGCAGCCATTTCCATATACACCGCCTTTATCAAAAACGGCAGGGGCTGCCGGATATTTCGTCCGCTTTCCCCTGCCGCAAATTTTACATTGTTACGATACTCTGTGCAAAGGCTGCTGCATCCTTAATGAATGTTAGAACTATCTAACTTTTATCGCTATATAAATGCCGTTACACGGCAAGTTATAGTTTAGCGCAGCAAACCATTTTTGTCAAGAGAGTGCTTTCCCGGCAAAGCTTACCAAGCAACCAGATCTGCACCCAGCTTACGGCAGGCAGCCTGCATGTCATCATCGGGGGTTTCATTGCAGATGAGACCTTCCTCGCTGAACAGCTGTGCGCCGTCGTCCTGTGCGCGCTGTGCCCAGTCGCGCATCCACTGGCCGTCACCCCAGCCGTAGGAGCCAAACAGTGCGATCTTTTTGCCGTTCAGCGAGCCTTCCAGCGCAGCAAACATAGGTTCGAACTCACTCTCTTCCAGCTGCTCTGCACCCATAGCCGGGCAGCCAAAGGCCACCACGTCAAACTCTGCCAGCTTTGCGGGGGTCATCTCGGTGCAGGGCACAATGGTGCCGTTGGCACCTGCGCCCTCGGCGATGCAGTTTGCCATGGTCTCGGTGTTGCCGGTTGCGCTCCAGAATACGATTGCTACTTTGCTCATAAAACTCTACCTCTTTCTCTGCGTAGTTAGTTTAGAATAACTTCATGTTCTGTGAAAATGCGTCCATATTTCATGACGCATTTTTGTAGTTAGTATTTTCTAACCGTCAACAGGATACCACAGCCCTGCCCCGCTTGTCAAGGCATTGGCGCAATGTTTGCATGATGCAACAATCCTGCCTTTTCTAAAGCACACAAAGGGGGTATTTCAGCTGCCCAATATGCGGAAAACCACCAGCAGCACCCCGTAGATGACCGGCTGGTGCAGCAGATACAGCAGCAGTGAATGCCGTCCAAGCCAGCCCAGCGGCGGGCAGAGCGAGCGGCGCAAGAACTCCATACGCTGCCGCCCTACAACGCCGTAGAGAAAGTACCCCACCCAGAACAGAAACAGCCACGGCAGAAGGGCGAAATAATCCGTAGAATAGAACCACCACGGATAAAAGCCAAAGTACGCTGTAACGTAGTTTGCATACAGTGTCTGCGGCAGCCAGAGGCGCAGACTGCCAAAGCCCAGATAGCCTGCCGAAACATTGCGGGTAAGGGCGAACAGCACCGCGGAGATAGCAAACCCTGCTGCGGGTGGAATGCGCCGCAGCGGCTTTTCCAGCAGACCAGTCAGCAGCATGGCGCTGCCCAGCAGGGTCAGCACGCCAAAAACGACCCTGTCCTCCGGCATAAAAAGTAGCGTGACCGCCGTGACCAGCGCCCCTGCCCCGAACACCTGTGCGCCCCGGCGCAGGGTATGATGCCCCAGCTGCACACAGAAACCAGACAACAGAATAAATACCCAGCAGATGCTCTGCTGCCACAGATGCCCGGGCAAGCCATAATACCAGTCTGCCTGAATGCCGAAGAGATTGACCAGATCCCAGCAGCCGTGATAGAGCATCATACTGACCAGATCCAGCCCGCGCAGCTCGTCCAGAAGGGCGTAGCGGCCAGAAGTGCTATTGTACTTCACAGCGTTTTCCTTCCTTTTTGTCACGCTGTTACACCGTTTTCCGGCGCAGCAGGCTCATGGGCGGCAGCTCCGGGGTGGGCATGGTGTATTTTTCCATAGCGTGAGGAGTACTTTCCACCCGCTCGCCCGCTTCGTTCTCGATCCATTCCGGGGTAAGGGCAATGCTGCGCCCGTCCGGGCACAGTGCCTCCAGCGTATCCCCAAGGCTCCATTTGCCGCGCTGCTGGCAGTGGGCGATACCGTTTTCCCAGCTGTCCACTGTGCCAACAAACTCCCACTCGCGGATATAGGTAGCGCTGTCGGTGGCCTGCTTAGCCTGCTCGCGGCCAAAATAGAAGCCGGGAGAGTAGTGCCGGTGGCTGGTGCGGGTGAGTTCCTCGTACACCTCCGGCGGCAGCTCAAAGTTATCGTTTGCCGGGTCGGCCAGATAGGTGTCCAGTGCCTTGCGGTAGGCGGCGGTAACGCTGGCAACATAGTAGAAGGTCTTGGCGCGGCCTTCGATCTTCAGGCTGTCCACACCCGCCTTGCAGATCAGGTCGAGGAAGGGCGCGGTGCACATATCGTTGGCGTTGAGGATGTAGCTGCCATTCTCGTTTTCGCCGATCTCGTACAGCTGACCGGGGCGGGTCTCCTCGCTCAGGTAGTACTTCCAGCGGCAGGGCTGGGCGCACTGGCCGCGGTTGGCATCGCGGCCCGCCATGTAGTTGGACAACAGACACCGGCCGGACACGCTCATGCACATCGCACCGTGCACAAAGGCTTCGATCTCCAGCTCCGGCGGGGTCTTATCGCGCAGGATAGCGATATCCTGCAAGGTCATCTCTCGGGCCAGCACCACCCGCTTTGCGCCCATCTTGTAGGCGGCGCGGGCGGCTGCCCAGTTGGTGATGCCGGTCTGGGTAGAAAGATGCACGTCAATATCCGGGGCGAAGGTCTTGCAGGCATCCAGCACACCAAGGTCTGCCACGATAAAGGCATCCACACCGGCTTTGGCGGCTTCCTTGATAGCCTCCGGCAGGCGGTCGGCTTCCTCGTTGGTGGGGAGGGTGTTCATGGTCAGGTAGACCTTACGGCCACGGGCATGGGCGTAGATGACGCTTTCCGTCAGCTGCTCCGGGGTGAAATTAGCCGGGGCAGAGCGCATACCAAACTCCGGCAGGCCGCAGTAAACGGCATCGGCACCGTAGTTGATGGCATAACGCAGACGTTCCGCATCGCCCGCCGGGGCAAGCAGTTCCGGGATCTGTAACATTTGTAGGTTCCTCTCTTATGTATCACAGTTTTTAACGGGAAAGGGGCCGCTGCACCGTGTTTTTTAGTGCAGCGGCCTTTCCTCAGTTTTTCAGGCTTTTGTTCACAGCTGCGGCAGTTTTGCAGTTAGCGTTATGCTCTGCCAGCGTGTGGGCGTAGTAGTAGTTGCCCTTGAGGTCGGTCACAAAGAAGTAAGCGTCCTTGGCGTCCTCATCGGGCTGCGGCTCCAATGCCGCCTTGATAGCGGCAAGACCGGGGTTCGAGATGGGGCCTGCGGGCAGGCCGGTGCAGCTGTAAGTGTCATAGGCTGCAAGAATATTTTCCGGGATATCGTCCCAGCTGCCGTAGTAGGGTGCGACCCAGTTCCAGAGATAGTTATTGTCGGCATCGCTCTGGATATGGCTGGAAGTGTTGCTTTGCAGCCGGGGGTAGGGCGAACCCTCCGCCAAACGGTTGCGGAACACCTGCGCCACGTTGGAGTCCTGACTGTTGCCCGCTTCCTCCTGCACAAAGGAGGCAAGGGTGACCAACTCCGGCAGGGTCATTCCCTGCTCCTTGAGGGCTGCGTACATTTCCGCGGTGATCTGTGCGTCGAACTGAGCGTAGAAGGTTGCCACATAGTTGTGCACCGTATCGTCCTTCAAAAACTCGTAGGTCTCCGGGAAAAGATAACCCTCGCACTTCATAAAGCGGTTCGGGGCATCTTTATCCTCCGGGACATACTGCCAGAAAGTATATGCGCTGAAATCGCCCTCGTTGGCTTCCTTCAAAAACTCCTCGGCGGTGCACAGACCGGCGGCTTCCATCTTCTGGGCAATGGCAATGGCCGTGGTGCCCTCCGGGATGGTCACCCGCACCGTTTCTGCCTTGGCGTACTGGGAAAGCGTGCTAATGAGTGCATCGTAGGAGCTGCCGGTGGTCAGCTCAAAATTGCCGTATTGCAGCTTTGCGGCAGCGCCCTTTTCCCCCACATACCAGCGGAACAGGTAGGCAGAGCGGATGACGCCTGCGTCCTTGAGCTTGTTGGCAATAGCCGCTACGCCGCTGCCCTGCTGGATGCTTACGGTGACCGCAGTGCCGGACTTACTGCTGCCGTGGATTTCGCTACGGGCAAACAGCACCGCTGCGCCCGCTGCCAGAAAAAGCAGCAGAAGCACCACCAGCAGAATTTTGCCTGCACCGCCCTTTTTGCGGGTTGCGTGTGTATCGTTGTGTGCCATATGCACCTTCCTTTTTTCAGTTTTCCAGCATCAGACGCAGATAGCTTTCGCTCACGTCAAAAGGCTCTGCGTCAAAGCGGATCATGCCGTATTCCTGCCGGGTGCCCTCGCCCAGAAACAGCGGCTGGGCAGCACCTACCGTGATGACTGCCTTTTCTACGATGACTTCCTTCTCGCGGGCGGCTTCCATCAGGATCTCGGCGGCGCGGTCGCTGTCGGCCATCATCTCCACAAAATACAGGGTATCCTCCTTGCGGAAGTAGATGCCGTAACCATGCTCGTTGGACACGATGGTAGCACCCCGGGCGTACAGCTCCTGCAGCACCACCGCCATGCGCTCCGGGCTCAGCTGTACAGTATCCTTCCAGAACTGCTCCCGTAGTTCGCACAGTTTTTTGGCCGTCACCGTGTCAAATTCCGCCTGGCTCCACAGGTTGCGGCTCACCTCACGAGGCAGGCAGCGCAGGGCAAAGGCCTGTGCAAAGCCCTTATCCTGCAGCAGAGCGGCCTGTGCTGCATCTGCCGGGACTGCCACGGTGAAGCCTGCGCCCCGCAGCTTTTGCTGGGCGCACAGGGTATCCAGCAGGCCCGCCAGCAGCAGGCTGCCCTCGCCGCACAGGCACAGGTAATTGCCCGTGCGCCCCTGCAGAGTGACCGGCACAGCCAGCGCAGCTGCCACGATGGTGTCGTTTTCATCGGCCACATAAATGTTCTGCACACCGGCAAAGCGTTCCAGTACCATTTTTGCAAAATCTTCGGTATCATGATGCTGGCTCTGCCACAAAGCCAGCACTGCCGCCTCGTCAGACGGCTGCATCAGACGATACATCGTTCAGGATGCCCCCTCTTATCATATTTTATCGTTCAGCCCAGTGTTTTCCGGGCAAGCTGCTGCACCTCTTGCTGGATCTCTTCAATGCTGCGCATGGCGTCCCCGCTGGTGCAGTGCACGGTGTCCCAGCCAAGATGCCGGGCGCAGAACTCGGCAGCGGCGCGGCTGCGCGCCAGATAGGCGGTATCTTTCTCGTGCACGTCCTTTTTGCTCTCGTCGCCGTGGTAGCGCTTGGTCATCAACTGCTGGCTGACCGCCGGGTCTACCTGCAAATAAATGACCCTGTCCGGTGCGGGCAGACCCAGCAGACGGAACTCGTAGTCAAACAGCCAGCGCAGGTAATCTTCCCACTGCTCCTGCGGTAACTTAGAGCACTGATGCACCGCGTTGGAGGTGGTGTATCGATCGGCGATGATCACACCGCCCTGCTCATAAAAGCTGCCCCAGCTGGTTTTATAGCTGGCATAGCGGTCCACCGCGTAAAAGCTGGAAGCCGCATAGGCGTTTACATCGTCCGGGTGCTGGCCGAACTGCCCCGCCAGATACATCTTGACCAGTGCGCTGGAATCGCTGGCATAATCCGGGAAGGTGATCTTCTGCACCGGCACGCCCTGCGCGGCAAGATGCTCTGCCAGCAGCTTTGCCTGTGTAGCCTTGCCACTGCCGTCCAGCCCTTCCAGTACGATCAGTTTGCCTTTGCTCATACGGCGGCACCTTCTTTAATAGCGGCATATTTTGCGCGCACCTCGGCGGTCTTGCCGCAGCACATCTTGCCCTCCGGGCAGGGGCCGCACAGGCAGGCGGGGCCAGCCTTGGCAAAGATATGGGGTGCCACCGGGTACACCAGCGCGAACATTTTTTCGGCCAGTTCCCGGATCTCCCACTGGGCACGGTTGCAGCAGCGCAGCTGGAAGAAGTTCATCAGGCTGCGGGCGTTCATAGTGACCACCATTTTGGTCTCGCAGGCGTTGGGCAGCACAAAGCGGGCATCCTCGTTGGCCTGTTTAGAAGCCTTGGCGCGCGCCTGTTTTTCTGGCATTCCCTCGGCCATCAGGCGGGCGGTGTGCCCCTCCTCCAGCTTATGGGCAAGGTCGAGATAACGCTGGGCATCCTCCTCCATACTGGCAAGGAAGGCAGCCTTTGCTTCCGGGATGGCTTCGATCTCCGGGGGCGTCACATAGCGGAAATCGTCCAGACGCACATAGCGCTGGCTCTGCACGCTGAAGGACGCGATGCGGTGCCGGGTGATCTGGGCAAGCAGGGTGCGGCTGACTCCCTCGATGCCAAAGGTAAAGCTGGCGTGCTCGATGGGGCTGGCATGGCCAAGGTCACTGAGCATGGTCAGGAATTTTGCAGTTTTTTCCTCGTCCAGCCCATCCAGAAGGTCGGTGATGTGGGCGTCGGAATAGCAGAGCTTTGCGGCAGCCGCCACCACCTTTTCCGGTTCCGGGGTGTGGGCGATCAAACGAACAGTCATCATAGGGTCATTCTTCCTCCGTAATCTTGGTCAGGGGCGCAAAATTGGCCATCGTTTTCTTGATGCCCACTTTTTCAAAGTTGATCTCTACGATCTGATCTCCGGCAGCGGGCTTTACCTTCAGCACTGTGCCGCGGCCGAATACTTTGTGCTCCACGATGTCACCCGGTTCATAGTGCTTTGCGCCAGAAGCTGCCGGTTTTACGGCAGAATTCGCTGTAAAGGCCGTTTGCTTTACAGCATTTTTTGTCGTATTGCTGCCGGAATATGCAGAGCCAAATCCGCTGCTTCTGGTAGTCGGCTGGGCGGAGCTGTTGCCATAGCGGCTGCCAAAACCAGAAGAAGTGGTGCTTCTTCCGCCGTAAGAAGAGCCAAAGCCACGGCTTTCACCGGCGTTATATTCCCGGTTCAGGTAGCCGCTGCGGCTGCCTGAGCTGTAACCGCCGCCGTAGCTGCTGCGGCTGTAACCGGAGGGGCCGGAGTAACCGGATGCACCGCCGGGCACGGTATCGCTATAACTGCTGCCCCAGCCGCCCATGCGGGAGCGCTGCTCCAGCACAGGGCTGCGGGTCTCCTCGATGTATTCCGGCTCGATCTCCCGCAGAAAGCGGCTGGGCTCGTTGCGCTGGGTGCGGCCATACAGCATCCGGGTGACGCTGTTGGAGATGTACAGCTCCTTTTTGGCGCGGGTGATGCCAACGTAAGCCAGACGGCGCTCCTCTTCCAGATCTGCTTCGGAATACTTGCTCATCTCGCTGGGGAAAACGCCCTCCTCCATGCCGATGAGGAACACATAAGGAAACTCCAGACCCTTGGCAGAGTGGATGGTCATCAGCACCACCTGATCGCTGCTCTCGTTATAGCTGTCGATATCGCTGATAAGGGCGATATCTTCCAGATAGCCCTCCAGCGTGGCTTCCTCGCCGTGCTGGTCGCAGTAGTTTTTGACGTTGTTCACCAGCTGACCCAAGTTCTGCAGACGGTCGGCGGCATCCTCGTGCCCCTTGGCGGCGTCTGCTTCCAGCATGGCCTTATAGCCGGTCAGCTCAATGACATCGGAAGCGAACTCGTCCAGCGTGCGGGTAGCAAGAGAATCCTGCAGGCGCTGGTAGATCTGCCAGAACTTGAGCAGCGGCATGACCGCGCGGGAGAGCTTGGCGTACTGGTCTGCATGGCTGATGATATCCAGCATACTGATACCCTGCTGTCCGGCAAGGTCCGCAATGACGTCCACGGTGGTAGCGCCAATCTTACGGGCGGGCTCGTTGATGATGCGGCGCAGCCGCACATCGTCCCGGGGGTTGGCCACGATGGACATATAGGAGTGGATGTCCTTGACCTCCTTGCGGTCGTTGAAGCGCTGCCCGCCCACGATCTTATGCGGAATACCCGCGCGGGTGAAGTAGCTTTCGATGGGAGCCGACTGGGCGTTCATGCGGTAGAGGATGGCATGGTCTGCCAGATGCCCGCCCGCCTTCAGATGCTGGCCGATGACATCCGCGATGTGGCTGGCCTCGTCCTGCTCGTTCTCGGCGGTGTACACCTGTACCTTATCACCCTCGCCGTTGTCCGTCCACAGGGTCTTGCCCTTGCGCTCGGTGTTGTGCTGGATGACACAGTTGGCTGCGTTGAGGATGTTGGAGGTGGAGCGATAGTTCTGCTCCAGACGGATGGTCTTGGTGCCGGGATAGAGCTTTTCAAAGTTGAGGATATTTTCAATGGTAGCACCACGGAAGCGGTAGATGCTCTGGTCGTCATCGCCCACTACGCAGATGTTGCGCTCCGGCCCGGTAAGCAGGCTGACCAGACGGAACTGTGCCACGCTGGTGTCCTGATACTCGTCCACCAACAGGTAGCGGTACTTATTCTGGTAGAATTCCCGCACGTCCGGGTGGTCGGCCAGCAGCTGCACGGTCTGGTAGATGAGGTCATCAAAATCAAACGCGCCGGCCTCTTTCAGCTTTTTCTCGTAAGCTGCGTAGATGCGTGCGGTCTGGGTGCTCTTCACGTCTCTGGCGTGGTCTGCAAGTGCCTGCTCCGGGCTGACCAGCTGATCTTTCCAGCGGCTCATCTGGTTGATGGCGGCTTTGATAGGCAGAAATTTATCGTCGATGCTCAGTTCTTTATACACCGTTTTCATCACGCGCTGAGCATCCTCGGTATCGTAGATGGTAAAGCTGCGGGGGTAGCCGATCTCCTCTGCCCAGCGGCGCAGGATACGCACACAGGCCGAGTGGAAGGTGGAGGCGAACACCTCGTCCCCTTCCTCGCCGCCCAGCATCCGGCGCAGACGCTCTTTCAGCTCCCCTGCTGCCTTGTTGGTAAAGGTAATGGCCATCACGTTCCAGCTGCGCACCGCGTTGTGGCGCAGCATTCCGTCCAGCCAGCTGGGGGCATCGGTACCGGTCATGATGGCGGTGCGCAAGGCCTTGACGTCCTCCTCGGTCACCGGGCGGGGCGTTTCTTTGGAGCCGTGTGCCGAGCCGAACCGGATGAGGTTGGCGATGCGGTTGACCAGCACGGTGGTCTTGCCGCTGCCGGCACCGGCAAGGATGAGCAGCGGGCCATCTGTGGTAAACACAGCCTGCCGCTGCATATCGTTCAGGCGGCCGAATTGCTTTTCAATGTAAGTATCACGCAGGGTGCAGAATTCCTGCCCGAGAGATGCTGCCATGGTTTCACCTGTTTCCTTCGCTGTTATTCATACCGTATAGTATAACACATTTCGAAAAAGTTGTACACCAAAACTGCATGGAGTTACAACTGCTTTTCCAGCAGATAGCGATCGTAGCCGCCGTACATCTCCCGGCGGCAGCGAATAACGAAGCCACCAGCCTGTGCGTTGCGCAGGCTGTAACTGTTATCCGGGCTGACAGTAGCCCCCAGATGAGTGATCTGTGGCGGCAGCAGCGGCAGAGCCGCTTCCAGCATGGCGCGCTGCAGACCGTTGCCCCGCCAGTCCGGGTGCACCACCGCGCTGTCTGCGTTGGCCCAGTGCTGCCACTGACTTTGCGGCACGCCCAGAAAGGCAGCGTAGTTTTCATCGCTCTGCCCGCACAGGCGCAGGATGAGGTACGCCCCCAGCCGCCCCTGCTGCCACGCACCGATACACACCCCGGTGCGCAGATAACCTGTAATGTTTTCCAGCGTATCCGGCACGAACTGCTCCGGGTGCGGCATGGCGGCGCGCACTTCGTTTTGCAGTGCGAACACTACCGGAGCCTCGGCGGGGGTGCAGCGCCGCAGGGTAACGGTCTGCCGGGCGGACTTGCCGCCTACTTTTTGCAGAAAATAGTCCATCTGTACTATGCCCTCCAAAATAAAATCGTACTTTTCAGCAGATTCCAGTATAAATGACGCTTTTCTAAATGTCAAATTATGCTATAATAGGAGAGAAGGGGCTGTGGAGGGATCCTCCCTGCCCGTTTGTATGAAGTTCGGGGCGGCTTGCCGCCCGGAAACGGAGGAACCATCCATGAAAGATCCCGCACTGGCATCGTCCAGCCGCTTGGGCGGCGCTGTGATCAGCGACCGCGTTGTTGCAAGCCTGCTGGAAGAGCTGACCAACGGGCGCTATGCCCAAGCCGACCGCCTGCCTGCCGAGGTAGACCTTGCCACCGAACTGGGGGTGAGCCGCACCGTGATTCGTGACGCGCTGAGCGAGATGGAGCGCGCCGGTTATGTGGAACGGGTGCGCGGCATTGGCACGGTGGTGAACCGCGCTGTGCTGGGGCTGCGCAGCCGCTTGGACCAGAAGCTGGAGTACTACCCGCTGATCCGCAGCTTTGGCAGCTATCCCCATGCCGACGGCATTCAGGTGATGCTTCTTCGTGCAGGCGAGGAGATGGCGCATGCGCTGGCGCTGGAAGTCGGCGACGAGGTGATCTGCATCAAAAAGCGCATCCTTGCCGATACGACCCCGGTGATCTACTCCATCGACTATCTGCCCCGCAGCCTGTTCGGCAACCGGGACTACACCCGCATCGACCTGACCGGTGACATCTTTGAAATTTTGGAGCAGGAGTGCCACCAGCAGATCTCTTCCAACGTGGCGCACCTGAAAGCCAGCTGCGGCGACGAAGCCATCCGTGCAGCCATGCGTCTTGCCCCGGGCGAGGCCATGCTGCTGCTGGACGAGGTATGTTTCAATCGTTTGTGCAGGCCGGTGATGCGCTCGCTGAGCTACTACACGAACTTTTTTGATTTTTCCATTTTACGCAAACTGCTTTAAACGGAGGTATACTGTCCATGCGTCATCTGATCGATCCTTTGGATCTCACCCAGCAGGAGATCACACAGCTGCTTGATCTTGCCGACCGTATCTGTGCCGACCCCGCCGCCTATCAGGAGGTGGCCAACCACAAAAAGCTGGCTACCTTGTTCTACGAGCCCTCCACCCGCACCCGCCTGTCCTTTGAGGCTGCTATGCTGAACCTGGGCGGCCATGTACTGGGCTTCCCCAGCGAGAACGTGTCCAGCGCCACCAAGGGCGAGAGCGTAGCCGACACCATCCGGGTAGTGTCCTGTTATGCCGACATCGTTGCCATGCGCCACCCCAAGGAGGGCGCACCGCTGCGTGCCTCCCGCTATTCCCGCATTCCGGTGATCAACGCCGGTGACGGCGGCCACCAGCACCCCACCCAGACCCTGACCGACCTGATGACCATCCGCCGCCGCATGGGCAGGTTGGATGACCTGACCATTGGTCTGTGCGGCGACCTGAAGTTCGGCCGCACCGTCCACTCCCTGCTCAAGACCATGGCACGCTGCAAGAACGTCCGCTTTGTGCTGATCAGCCCGGAAGAACTGCGTGTGCCGGATTATATCATTAATGACGTGCTGGAGGCCAACGGCATCCCCTACAAGGAGACCCGCAGTCTGGAGGAATCCATGCCGGAGCTGGACATCCTGTATATGACCCGCGTGCAGAAGGAGCGCTTCTTCAACGAGGAGGACTACATCCGCCTGAAGAACAGCTATGTGCTGACCCGCGAAAAGATGGCACAGGCCAAGCCCACCATGGCAGTGCTGCATCCCCTGCCCCGCGTGAACGAGATCGCACTGGATGTGGACGACGACCCGCGCGCCGCTTATTTTGAGCAGGTGCAGAACGGCGTTTACGTCCGCATGGCACTGATTATGACCCTGCTGGGGCTTACAGACCCCAAAGCACCGAAGGAGGAGAACTGATATGTTGAATATTGACGAGATCCAGAACGGTATTGTCATCGACCACATCAAGGCAGGTACTGCCGTTGGTCTGATGGATCTGCTGGGCATTGCGGGCAACCGTACTGCCAGCGTTGCACTGATCCAGAATGCACGCAGCAAAAAGACGGCAAGCGGCCGCAAGGACATCATCAAGGTGGAGGGCGACGCCTCCTGGCTGAACCTGGATGTGCTGGCTTATCTGGACCCGAACATCAGCGTGACCATTATTGAAAACGGCAAGGCTGTCCGCAAGGAGCAGCCCAAGCCCCCCAAGCGTCTGGTGAACATTGTGCGGTGCAAAAACCCACGCTGCATCTCCAGCATTGAAGAGGAATGCGACCAGATTTTTGAACTGAGTTCCAACGGCAAGTACCGCTGCATCTACTGCGAGCAGGAGCTGCAGGTGAAGCCGGAGTAACTGCGCTTTTTACGATTTTAAATGCGCTCCGCTTCGCTCTGCGCATAGTTTAAGGAATTGCATTTTAGTTTTGCAGCTCAGCCAAGCCTGCGGGCTTGGCTGAGCTGCTTTTTCACGGGAGGGACGCAGAGGGAAACCGCAGCTGCCGCGCTGGTTTTCTACCGAAGCAGTCGCACGGCGGGTCGGCTTTCTGCTGACTGGCAGATACGATGATTTAATAGATAAAAAGGACTGCTCTACTGGGAAAAACCCATGTAGAGCAGTCCTTTTTGCACAAAAGAAAACTGACGAGACTCTTTGCAACGCACGATACTCCGGTCTGCCCACGCTATTCCCAAACAGCAGGCATAAACGGAATTGCGACGCATCGAGAAACTTTATCGACTGCAACCCCCAAAAAGGCCCGCCGCAGAAAGTCCCGTCAGCAAGGTACTGTGCATTCCTGCACAGCCCCAAAAAGCAAAGGTATACAGCCTGCTTACACGCACCGCAAGCTGTTTTTCCATCCAGCAACAAAGCTTTTAAAAGGAGGGTGTTCCCCTCCCACCGCAACGTGACCATGTCCGCACGGAAGGCTTCCTTTACTGACCACAGTATAGCAGAGTTACGCTTCTGTTGCACAAAAATTGTCATATTCTGACGGTGCAGATGTCATGAATTGTCGGTGGGCACCGCACAGGTAAAGCGGAACCAATTGTCCCGGCAGCTCAGGGTATACTCCGCACCGTGGCGCAGCAGAACGTCCCGCACGTTGGAAAGCCCCATGCCGTGGCCGGGCTCTTTGCGGGTGGTGCGGGGCAACTGCCCATCCGGTGGCAGCTCCACGTCCCGCTGCACCCGATTACGCACCGAGAGGAGATATTCCTCCTCCGTTTTGCGCACCCGCACATAGACCTCCGGCGGGTACGCCTGCGCTGCGGCACAGATGGCGTTATCCAGCAGATTAGCTAAAACGGTGACCATATCCACCCCGCTCAAGGGGAAATCCCGCAGGTCACAAAGGTCAAAATACACGCTTACGCCCTGCCGGGCGGCTTCCTCGTACTTGCGGGTCAGGATGGAGTCCAGCAACGGGTTGTGGGTGTCCATAATGGTGGTGCTGGCCGCCACAGCCTTATCCACACCGGCAATATAGTCCTGCGCACCGGCCACATCTCCCTGTGCCAGCAAGGCACGCAACGCACCGATATGGTTGGTGAATTCGTGGGTCAGGCGGCGCTGGGCGGTGTAGGAATCCAGCAGAGCCGAAGCCCGCTGCTGCTCCAGTTCGGCCTGAAAATGCAGGCTGCGCCGCTGCATGACCTGATCGTTGAACATAGCCACGATGCACAGATGCACCATGACGGCCACTGTGAGACCCACTGTCATCCCCATTGTGGCCATGGTGGCCCTTTTGTTGTTATCTGTGAGCATGAGCAGGATGTTCAGCACCACGACCACGCCCGGAAAAAAGCTCATGGTCAGCGCCTGCAAAGGCTCCAGCGCATTGTATCTGCGCCACTTGCCCACAAAATAGGAAACGCCCGCGCTGACTACCAGATTTGTGAATGACATTATGACCAGACAATCTGCTCTCTGGATGACCTGCTGCAGTTCACACTTCAGCACCCACGACGCAACATACCGCGCACTGTTTTCGACCAACAGGCACATGGTGCCGTTGATCAGACAGGCAGTAAATTTCTGCCCCGGCGTGCCGCCAAACAGCATAACGGTGATGAACAGAAAAAGAAGCGTGTAAACCACTGCCATCGGCGTAAAAAAGCCATAGCCGCGCACAACCGAGAGGGTCATCGTGAGCATGGTTATAACACAGGACCATACCAGTGGGTGCTTTACCCTGCCTTTGCCAAGGTAGGCATATTCTACCATGATAAAGCCGAGCCATTGGGTCAGGCAGACCCAGTGGCCGTACACATACCAGCGCCAGAATTCTTCATTCATCGCCGAACTGCCCCTTCCATTCCAGCCATGCGCTGCGGATAGCCGGAAAATCCTGTCGGCTTGCGTTCAACTCTACCCCACTGCGCAGTTCCACCTTGTAATTGCGGATGGAGCGCACATACTGCAGATTGACTACATCGCTGCGCCCTACCTGCAAAAAACCGTTTTCGTACAGCATGGCAGGCAGATCAGCGATCTTGCCGTAAAAGGTGCAGATGGGCTGGTGCGGGATATCGCCGTAGACGTTGATCTGCCGCAGATCGCTTTCCAGATAATAGATCTGATCCAGCGGGATCTCACTGGTGGTACGGTTGTGGTGCACCTCCAGCGTTTTTCGGGGGTCGGACATGCCGGAAAAGATATCCTCCAGACAGCTGGGCAGCTGGGCGGCAATATCCCGCTTGAGTAGGTAGCGGTAAGCGTTGACCGTGTAGCCCTTTGGGGCAAATTCCAGATAAGCCGAAATGTACACCAGCACGATATCCGGGGCAAGCTGCCGCAGCCTGCGCCCCAGCGCGATGCCATCGGTGGTTTTCAGGTCCACATCCAGAAACGCCAGCTGGTAGCGTTCCAGCTCCGGGGTAGCCAGCAGCTGCTCGCCGCTGGTGCAGACAGTGCTCTGCACCTGAATCTCCCGGGCGCGGAACCATTCCGAGATATACTCGTCCATCCGCGCAGCGAAGGCTGCATCATCGTCACAGACCAGAATGTGCATGGGGTGTTTCCTCCTTTTGAATACAAAAAAGCATATAGCGGTGTCCCCCGCCGGGAGAAGCACCCTATATGCTTTTATATTACACTTGTCCCGCCTGTTCGTCAATCAAAGACGGAGCAGACGCCGGGATATTTTATGCAAGGAATTTGTCATAAAGGCCAAACGCAAAGATGAACACCACGATGAGCGGCAGCACATAGGTCAGGTAGCCGCGCATCCAGTCCTGCACCTTGAGCCCCTTGCCGGTGTTGACCTCTTTTTTGTAGTTCTGCCAGCCCCAGCCGTAACGGGTAACGCAGAACAGCAGATACACCAAGCTGCCCAGCGGCAGGAAGAGGTTGCTGACCAGAAAATCCTCTACATCCAGCACAGCGCCGCCGAACACCGCAAAGCCATCCCATGTCCACAGGTTATAGCCCAGCACGCAGGGCATGGACAGAAGGATGATGAGCACAAGGTTCACCAGACTGGACTTTTTGCGGCTGCAGCCGGTCAGCTCCATGCCGCAGCAGATGATGTTCTCGAACACTGCCAGCACCGTGGACATGGCCGCAAAGGCCATGAACAGGAAGAACAGGCTGCCCCACAACCGGCCCATGGACATATTGGCAAAGATGTTGGGCAGGGTAATAAAAATCAGACTGGGGCCGCTGGTCTGGTCTACATGGTAGGTAAAGCAGGCCGGGAAGATGATCAGACCGGCGGTGATGGCTACAAAGGTGTCCAGCACCACGATGCGGACAGACTCGCCCAGCAGGGAGTGCTCCTTACCAATATAGCTGCCGAAAATGGACATAGCACCGATACCAAGGCTCAGGGTGAAGAAGGCCTGATTCATAGCAGAGACCAGCGTGTTGACCACGCCCACCTCCTGCATCCGGGCAAAGTCCGGCACAAGGAAGAAGGTAAGCCCCTCCTTTGCCCCGGGCATGAACAGGCTGTTGACAGCCAGCACCACCATAATGAGAAGCAGAGCGATCATCATGCCTTTGGTCACGCGCTCCAGACCGCTTTGCAGACCCTTGGCACACACCAGAATGCCTACCACGACCACGAACACCATCCAGAAGGTCATGGTGGCGGGGCTTGCCAGCATTTCGGTAAACTTACCGGCCACCTGCTCGGCGTTGAGGCCTGCCAGTTTACCGGCGGCAGTCATGTAGAAATAGTGCAGCATCCAGCCCGCCACGGTGGTGTAGAACATCATCAGCAGGTAGCAGCCGATGAGGGTGAAGTAGCCGTGGATGTGCCACTTCTGCCCCGGCTTTTCCAGCGCCTGATACGCCCGCACCGGGCTTTTGCGGGAGGCACGTCCCACGGCAAATTCCATGGTCATGATGGGCAGACCCAGAATGACCAGAAAGATCAGGTAGAACAGTACAAAGGCACCGCCGCCGCCCTGCCCGGCAATATACGGGAACTTCCACACATTGCCGATGCCGATGGCGCAGCCTGCGGAAAGCAGAATAAAGCCCAGACGGGATTTCAGAGTTTCTCGTTCCATGATTTGATTACTCCTTTTCCAGTTTGCCCGCCCGGCTTGGAGACCCTAGCAAAGCGTTGCTTTTGTATTATAGCACAAATCCTGTCGATGACCAACGCTGTTTTACTGCAATGAACTTTTGTTGTCAGAAGTTCAGACTGTTTTTCAGACAGATACAGTCCGGCCAACTGCGCCGTTCTGTTCCATTTTTGCCGTTTTGCAGTTCTTTTTATCGGCGTATGCTCAAGAATGCAATTTTGTTCATTTTTCAGATGAAAACCTGATAGTTCTTCACCCTTGGAAATGCGCAAAAAAGAAGCCGCCGCACAGGCTGCTGTGCAACGGCTTCTGTACCATCTTACTTCTGCTTCCGGGGTGCGTTTTTGCCCACAGGGCCGCGGGGACGGCGCTCGGCAGCCTTGGACTGCTGGACAGCAGAGCGGGTCTGTGCACGACCCTTGACCGCTGCGGCGCGCAGACCGTTCACCTCGGCCTTAGTCAGTTCGCGGTAGGTGCCGGGCTTGAGCATACCCAGCTTTACCACGCCTTCTGCGTTGCGCTTCAGGCGCACCACCTCAAGACCCACGCTCTCGCACATCCGGCGAATCTCGCGGTTCTTGCCCTCTTTCAGAGTCATCTCCATCACGGTGCGGCCGGGCTCATCGGTGACCACATTGATGGCGCAGGGCATGGTCTTGGTGCCGTCGTCCAGAACAACGCCGCTGCTCAGCTTGAGGATGGTAGCCTCATCGGCGCGGGGCTGCACGGTAACGCGGTACAGCTTGGAGATGCCGCCGGACGGATGGGTGACAGCCTGCGCAAAGGCACCATCGTTGGTCATCAGCAGCAGACCCTCGCTGTCCTTATCCAAGCGGCCCACCGGGTACAGGCGGGCGGGGATGTCGCTGACCAAGTCCATCACGGTCTTGCGGCCAAGTTCGTCGCTGGCGGTGGTCACATAGCCACGGGGCTTGTACAGCGCCAGATAGTACAGCTGCTGGTTTTTCTGGATGTAGATACGCTCGTCATCCACATGGAGCACGTCACGGTTGGGATCCATCTTGTCGCCCACCTTGACCGGGTGGCCGTTCACCTTGACGCGACCCTCGGCAATGATCTGCTCGGCGGCGCGGCGGGAGCACAGACCCTGCTCGGCCATGATCTTCTGAATACGTTCTTCTGCCATAATATTACTCCTTGTGCGCCTCACGGCGCTCAAAACGCGCACCACTCCCCTGCTTTTGCAGGGCACGGTGCGCGGCTATATAAACCGCAGACCAAAAGGCCTGCGGCTGCGGCTTGGTTATTATAAAAAGTTACTCTGCCTTGGGCTCCTCTGCGGGTGCCTTATCGTCCTTTTTGACTAGCGTGGTGAGCTTTTCCACCAGCTCGGGCAGCATGGTCAGGGCGCGGTCGATGCTGTTGGAGCTATCCGACAGCTGGATGGTGCGCACGCAGCCATCCTTGATGACCAGAAATGCCACCGGCTGGATGTTGACACCGGCACCGGAGCCGCCGCCAAACAGATCTTTGTTGGCAGCGTTCTTGCCGTTAAAATCGGTACCGCCGGAGGCGAAACCAAAACTCACCTTGGACACCGGCAGGATGGTGATGCCATCCTCGGTGGTGATGGGCTTGCCGATAATGGTGTTGGAGTCCACCATCTGGTGAATTTTCTCCATCGTAACATTCATCAGGCCCTGAATAGGATGCTCTGCCATAAAACAACTCTCCTTTATTCATCCGTGCAGGCAACAGGCCGCCGGAAAGCATTCTGATATAGATTTAGTGTATCATCTTCAAATAAAAATGTCCAATACTTTTTTACGCCAGAACTCGTACAGCACCCGCACAGTAGCAATAACGATGAACAGTGCCTGCGCGCTGACCCGGAAGGATACACTGTCCTGCACAGTAGGCTGAGCACTGCCGAAGTCCGGCAGAACGCGCAGCTGGTCAAATTCCAGAAAGAAGAAATGATCCAGTACGCCAAGGGTCGGGTACAGCCATGCCTGCAGCTTGCCGTAATTGCGGGCAGCTTCGGCGGGGTCCTCGCCGCGCACACCAAGGCAGACCGAGATCTTTGTAAAGCGGATGGCGCCAAACACTGCTCGCAGCAGCGTACCCACGCCCCGCAGCATGGTGCAGATCGCATCCAGCGTGATCTTTGCTTTTTGGCGGGGTGGTTTTTCCGCTTTAGGCTTTGCGGGCTGCGCAGCCTTTTTTTCAGCCTTTTTGCGCTTGCGCTCCGCACGCCATGCGCAGAATTTTACTTTCAGCCTGCCGGTAAAGCCCTTGGGCTCCTCCGGCTGGGCGGGAGGTTCCGGCTTTGGGTATTGGAACACCGGAAAGGTGATGCCCAGTGCCCCGGCTTTTACGATGAGCGTATCGTTTTGCCAGCAGACATCCGCGCAGAAAGGGCACAGCAGCAACAGCGCCGCCAGCACCAACAAAATCAGCAGCAGGATGCCCACCGCCTTGAGGACGAACAGCAGACAAGCGCCCACTGCGGAAAGAACCATGACCATGAATCAGCCCTCACTTTCGGTCGGATCATCTGCCGGTGCGTCGCTATGCACCGGCGGCAGGTCTGCCAGACTGGACAGACCGAACACACGCAAAAAGGGATCGGTGGTGCGGAAGCTGACCGGGCGACCCGGCAGATCCAGACGTCCGGCTTCCTCGATGAGCCCCTTTTCCAGCAAACCGGACACGCTGGACGAGGAGTCCACGCCGCGCACCTGCTCGATAAAGGCGCGGGACACCGGCTGGTTATAGGCGATGACGGTCAAGGTCTCCATGGCCGCAGGGCCAAGCGGTACAGCGCGGCGGCTGTCCAGCACGCGGCGCACGCAGTCGGCCCACTGGGTCTTAGTGGCCAGCTGCCACCGGGTATTCAGATGCAGCAGACACAGGCCGCTGTCCTCCCGCTGATAGCGGGTGTGCAGGGTCTCCAGTGCGGCATCCACGCTGGACTGGGGCAGCTGCACCGCCTGTGCCAGCTTATCGGCACCTATGGGGTCGCCGCAGGCAAAAAGCATAGCCTCCACGGCGGCAAGGGTTTGTTTTTGGTTCATGGGTTCTCCTTATTGCGTTCCGGGCGGGTGCGGCGCATGGTCAGCGCTCCCCGGTCGTCCAGTGCGACACGTCCGCCGCGCACCAGCTCCAGCAGCGCCAGAAAGGTCGCCACATTGGTGCTGCGGCTCTGGCTGCGGGAAAACAACTGCTCCATCTTTGCCACGGTGCCGCCCAGCATCCGGCGCAGGATGTACACCACCCGGCTGGTGACCGATACCATAGGCGCGGTGACCAGCGGCTCAAACTGCTGCTGGGTAGGCACGCGGCGGGTCTTGGTGCGGCCCGCCAACGCCTGCCAGTAGTCCGCAAGCATCTGCGGGGCGTGGTGCAGCGCATAGGTGTTGTCCCACTCCATCTCCATGGGACGGCGCACAAATACCGGGGCAGCCTCCCCTTTTGCGCGCAGCAGCTCTGCCATGCGGCGGCACTGGTCGTACTCGATGAGCTGGCCGGTGAGCTCCTGCTTCATGCGCTCGCCCTCTTCGCTGCGGGGCAGCAGCAGAAAGCTTTTCATCTCCACCAGATGCGCCGCCATCTCAATGAAAGCACTGGCAGTCTCGGGGTCAGGGTCGGCCTGCTCCACGGTGCGGGTGTACTGGTCGATGAGCTGCAAAATGGGAATGTTGTGCAGGTCCATCTTATGTTTGGCCACCAGCGCCAGCAATAATTCCAGCGGGCCGTCAAAATCCTCCAGATGGAAGGTCAATTCCTCTGCCACTCAGATCACCGCCCCAAGGCTGCTGGCATAAACGGCGTAGGCGATCTTATCGATATACCCGGTGCCCGCGCCCAAAAGCGACCACACCACGTTGTTCAGGTAGTACAGCGGCACATCCAGAAAGCCGCCCCAAACCGCTGCCAGCATAACGATCATGATATATTTTTCGTACCGCATCAGGCCAAAGTAGATGCGCTGCGGCAGCACCACCAGCAGAATGCGGCTGCCGTCCAGCGGCGGCACGGGGATCAGGTTGAACACCGCAAGGCTCACGTTCATCAGCACCAGATACCGCAAAAACATGGCAATGTAAATGGTGGCATTATTGACCGGTGCCCAGTAGTACATCACCTTCCACGCCACCATGCCAAGGTAAGCCAGCACAAGGTTTGCCACAGGGCCTGCCAGTGCAGTGAGCGCCATGCCCCACTTGGGGTTTTTGAAGTTGCGGGGGTTGGTGGACACAGGCTTTGCCCAGCCCACGCCCGCGAACACCATGCACAGCGTGCCCAGCAGGTCAAAGTGGGCAAAGGGATTCAGCGAAAGACGCCCCTCGCGTTTGGCGGTGGCATCGCCCAGCAGCCATGCTGCCAGTGCATGGCCGGCCTCGTGGAACGGGATGGCCACCAGCGCCACCAGTGCGCGGATAATATAATAGGTTGCCTGTGCGGTCATGTAAATCTCCTGTCAAAACGAATTTCTTCCTTTATAATACTATTTTTTTGTGCCCTGCACAAGCCCCACAGAACCGGGAATGCAAAAAGCTACAGAAAATTTAAAAAAAGGCTTGCTTTTTCTTTGTATCTCTGGTAAAATAGTCAAGCTGATTATTTTGATTCCATACTTCACTGTAGGAGGTGCAATTACCATGGCTAAGTGTGAATGCTGCGGCAAGGGTGTTACCTTTGGTATCAAGGTCTCTCACTCTCATCGCCGTTCCAACCGTACCTGGAAGCCGAATGTCCGTCGTGTCAAGGCGGTCGTGGAGGGCTCTCCCAAGTATGTCTACGCATGCTCCCGTTGCCTGCGCGCTGGCAAAGTTACCCGCGCTGTCTAATTTGGTGTATGTGGCCGGTCACTTTGTCGAGTGGCCGGCTTTTTTATTTGCCGCAAGGAGAGGAATAAAATGTCTTTGCCTGTTGATCCCATCATGCTGCTGAGCGTGGTGAACCTGAAACTGCGGGATCAGTATAAGGATCTCGATGCGCTGTGCGAGGATCTGGAGGCCGATAAGGCCGGTCTGTGCGCAAAGCTGCACGCTGTGGGCTACGATTATGACCCGCAGCGCAACCAGTTTGTCTGATTATAGCTTCCAAATCCGGCACCGGTGCGCAGCGACTGTGCCCGGGCCGGTGAATGATAAAATAAGGAGTGCTTGATTTATGATCCAGGGTACCTATTACAAAGAGTGGAGCACGGTTCTTGGCCGTGAGATGGAGTTTAAGGTGTACGGCCATGCCGGTGTGCCGGTGCTGGCACTGCCCGCCCGCGGCGGCCGTTTTTACGACTGGGAGAACAACGGAATGCCCGATGCCATTGCCCAGCTGCTGAACGAGGGCAAAGTGCAGCTGTTCTGCGCAGATGCCGTGGACGGCGAGGGCCTGTTGAACGGTGATCTGCCCCAGCGCCGCCGTGCCGAGCTGCAGGAGAAGTATTTCGTCTACCTGAGCGCTGAGCTGGCTCCCCGCATTCTGACCCTGAACAACGCCAAAAAGGGCACCCGGATTTGGACTGCCGGTGTAGACTTGGGCGCTTACCACGCCGTCCACTGCCGTCTGCGCCGCCCCACCCTGTTTGCCGGTGCTGTGGGCATGGGCGGCATCTACGACCTGACCCGCTTCTGGGGCACCGACAGCGACGACATGGTGCTGCGCTGCTCTCCCCTTGCTTACCTGCAAGAGAACGGCATTGCCAACAAGCTGGCACTGACCAAGGCAGAAGAGAACAATCTGATCCTCTGCGCCGGTCAGGGTGCCTACGAGGGCGATGCACTGGATGACACACAGGCATTGGCTGATCTGCTGAAGGATCAGGGACTGCCCGCACATCTGGAGATCTGGGGCGGTGACGTCTCCCACGACTGGTACTGGTGGGGCAAGATGTGGAGCCTGTTTGCACCGCGCATTCTGGAAGTAAAGTAAGAGCTTACAACGAGGGAAAGCCTGCGGGGCTTCCCTCGTTTTCTTATGTGCAGCGGTTTTGAATGGCCTCCGTGTGCGCTTTGGCCATGTTCAGCGGAATTTTATCTTTTAATTTATGGTTCAGAAACACCTGTGGCGTTTCTGAACCATTTTTGTCTGCTGCATTATTTAAAATTCATTTCCCACTTGAATTGTCGGATATTGTGTGCTATACTGCTGTTGCAAGAAAATATACCCCATGGGGGTTTATAAAAGGAGCGATTCCGATATGGAAGAAAGCAAAAAGCACTGTTGTTGCTGCGATGATGCACCGGAAGCGGACACTGCTGTCCCCTGCTGCCGTCACAAAGAGCGCAGCCCGGAGGAATATAAAGCCCTGCTCAACCGGCTGAACCGTATTGAAGGGCAGGTGCGCGGCATCCGTGGGATGCTGGAAAAGGACGCCTACTGTGTGGACATTTTGGTACAGGTGGCCGCAGCCAATGCGGCACTGAACAGCTTTTCCCGGGAATTGCTGGCGCAGCACATCGGCAGCTGCGTGGCGGATGACCTACGTGCCGGCAGCGACGAAAAGCTGGAAGAACTGCTCCGGCTGCTGCCCAAGCTGATGAAATGACCGCCCGCCGGGCAAACTGGGCACAAGGAGAAATAGCAATGGAACAATTCAATGTTACCGGCATGAGCTGCGCGGCCTGCTCTGCCCGGGTGGAAAAGGCCGTAAAGAGCGTGCCGGGCGTCACCGGCTGTTCGGTAAGCCTGCTGACCAACTCCATGGGGGTGGAGGGCACCGCAGAGAATGCCGCCATTATCCGTGCTGTGGAGCAGGCCGGTTACGGTGCAAGCCCCAAAAAGGCCGCCGCAGCCGCCAGTACCAGCGCAGAGCTGGACGCGCTGGCTGACCACGAAACACCCAAGCTGAAACGGCGGCTCATCGCCTCACTGGGCTTTTTGCTGGTGCTGATGTACTTTTCCATGGGGCACATGATGTGGGGTTGGCCGCTGCCCCGCTGGTTTGACGGCAACCACATTGCCATGGGGCTGGTACAGCTGCTGCTGGCGGGCATCGTGATGGTGATCAACCAGAAATTTTTCATCAACGGCTTCAAGGGGCTGGTGCACCGCTCCCCTAACATGGATACACTGGTGGCCATGGGCTCCATGGCAAGCTTTGTGTGGAGCACCTACGCCCTGTTTGCCATGACCGATGCGCAGCTGCACGGCAACGAGGAACTAGTCATGCACTACATGATGGAGTTCTATTTTGAGTCTGCCGCCATGATTTTGACCCTTATCACCGTGGGCAAGATGCTGGAAGCGCGCTCCAAGGGCAAGACCACCGATGCGCTCAAAAGCCTGATGAAGCTTGCCCCCAAAACCGCCACCCTGCTGCGGGACGGCACCGAGGTGACCGTGCCCATTGAGCAGGTGCAGAAGGATGATGTCTTTGTAGTGCGCCCGGGCGAGAACATCCCGGTGGACGGCATTGTGCTGGAAGGCAGCAGTGCTGTGAACGAGAGTGCCCTGACCGGCGAGAGCATCCCGGTGGACAAGGCCGTGGGCGATAAGGTAAGCGCTGCCACCACCAACCAGTCCGGTTATTTGCAGTGCCGTGCTACCCGTGTGGGCGAGGACACCACGCTGGCACAGATCATCCGCATGGTCAGCGATGCCGCCGCCACCAAAGCCCCCATTGCTAAGATCGCGGATACCGTATCCGGCTTTTTCGTGCCTGCGGTCATCAGCATTGCGGTAGTTACCACCCTTGTGTGGCTGCTGCTGGGACGAGATGCGGGCTACGCGCTGGCGCGAGGCATCTCGGTGCTGGTCATCAGCTGCCCCTGTGCGCTGGGGCTTGCAACGCCGGTGGCCATTATGGTGGGCAACGGCTTGGGTGCGAAGAACGGCATTCTGTTCAAGACCGCTGCGGCGTTGGAGGAGGCCGGGCGTACCCGCATCGTGGCGCTGGACAAGACCGGCACCATCACCTGCGGCGAGCCCACTGTCACCGACCTGCTGCCCGCTGCGGGCGTGACCGAGACCGAACTGCTCACGCTGGCGGCCGCGCTGGAGGGCCGCAGCGAGCACCCGCTGGCGCGGGCAGTGCTGGCCTATGCGGAGGAAAAGCAGCTGGAGCCGCCCTCTGTTACCGATTTTACTGCCCTGCCGGGCAACGGCCTTACCGCCAAGCTGGAGAGTAAGGAGATCTTTGGCGGCAACGCTGCCTTTATTAGCACAAAGGTCGCTATCTCTGCTGCGCTGCAAACGCAGGCTGCTGCACTGGCTGCGCAGGGTAAGACGCCCCTTTTCTTTGGCGGCGCAGGTCGTCTGCTGGGCGTTATCGCGGTGGCAGATACCATCAAGGAGGACAGCCCGCAGGCCATCCGGGAGCTGCAGAACATGGGCATCCGGGTAGTGATGCTGACCGGCGACAATCAGCGCACCGCTGAAGCCATCGGCCGGCAGGCCGGTGTGGACGAGGTGATCGCGGGAGTGCTGCCGGAGGGCAAGGAGGCCGTTATCCGGCAGCTCCAAAAGTACGGCAAGGTGGCTATGGTGGGCGACGGCATCAACGACGCCCCTGCCCTGACCCGAGCTGACACCGGCATTGCCATCGGCGCAGGCACGGATGTGGCCATTGACGCTGCGGACGTAGTGCTGATGAACTCCAAGCTCTCGGACGTGCCCGCCGCCATCCGGCTGAGCCGTGCTGCCCTGCGCAACATCCACGAAAACCTGTTCTGGGCGTTCATCTATAACATCATCGGCATTCCGCTGGCAGCCGGTGTGTTCATTCCCTTGGGGCTGACGCTGAACCCCATGTTCGGTGCAGCTGCCATGAGTCTTTCCAGCTTCTGCGTGGTGAGCAACGCCTTGCGGCTGAACCTGTTCGACCTGCACAGCGCAAAGCGTGACCACCCGCCCAAACACGTCCCTGCCCTGCCCGCTGCCCTTGTGCAGCCCGCAGCGGAGGAAGATACAACTCAAAAGGAGGAGACCGCTATGAAAAAGACCCTGACCGTAGAAGGCATGATGTGCCCCCACTGTGAAGCCCGCGTCAAGAAGGCGCTGGAGGCTCTGCCGCAGGTGGACGAGGCTGTTGTCAGTCACGAAGCCGGTACTGCCATCGTCACCCTGAACGCTGAAGTAGACGATGAGGTACTGAAGAAGGCCGTAGAGGCGCAGGACTACCCTGTTACCGGCATCCAGTAAGGCGAAAAAGCAAAAGGCAGCTGCGCGGATTTCTGCGCAGCTGCCTTTTTTGTAACGTGACGGTTTTGAATGCGCGCCGCGTTCGCTTTGCGCATCTTCAGAGGAAAGAACATTTTATATTTGCAAGCGGGGAAAATCTGCGGATCTTCCCCGTTTGCTTTTTCACGGGAAGAGCGTTACCGGAAATGGTATTTTTACAGATAACAGTCAAATAGTCTGCCCACATCAAGAATTATATTTATAGTCGATTTTTCTAGGCCACAAGCCAACTTTCGGGCTTTTTGTGGGCAAAAGCAAAAAAAGAGGTCAAAATTGAACAAATCAGCGAGTTTTGCCCACAGTTTGCCCACCAAACAAAAAATCCGTATAAAACACTTACCGGAGGTTCTGCACCGTTTTTAAAGCCAGAAACGCCAAAAAAGCCCGCTGCAAGGCGGAATGTCCTTGCAGCGGGCAACATAGATAACCGGGGAACCCTTATCAGACTTCGGTGTTAAAGTAGCGCTTCAGCAGGCCCTCGAAGCCGCGGCCGTGACGAGCCTCGTCCTTTGCCATCTCATGAACGGTGTCGTGGATAGCGTCCAGATTCACCGCCTTAGCCTTCTTGGCCAGATCCATCTTACCGGCGCAGGCACCGCACTCGGCCTCAGCACGCATCATCAGGTTCTTCTTGGTGCTGTCGGTCACGACCTCGCCCAGCAGCTCTGCAAAGCGGGATGCGTGGTCAGCCTCCTCATAAGCATAACGCTTGTAGGCCTCGGCGATTTCGGGGTAGCCCTCACGCTCTGCCACGCGAGCCATAGCCAGATACATGCCGACCTCGCTGCACTCGCCCTCAAAGTTAGCACGCAGACCATCAACGATCTCCTGCGGCACGCCCTCTGCCTTGCCGATGCCAACAACGTGCTCGGTGACGTAGGTGTTGCCCTTCTTCTCCACAAAAGCGGAAGCGGGAGCCTTGCAAACGGGGCACTGAGCGGGGATCTCACCCTCAGCGATATAACCACAAACGGTGCAAACGTATTTCTTCATAAGAATTTACCTCCATTCGATCTGTTAAAAATGATACAGGACGGAAACCACCCGCCTGTTGTTTCTATGCGGGGCAGCCGCGCTGCCGGGTATAGAAAGAGCCATGGAAGGGGGCTTTGTGTACTTCCCTTTCCATGGCTCTATTATAGCGAATAATTCCTAGTTAGTCAAGTATATTTTTAAGAATTATTCCTATTTATTAAAATCTGGCAAGATGCCCAAATTTCCTTACAGAAAACTGGACGCATTCCCGAGGATCAGACCTGCAGGTTGCCGCTGGTAGCAGCATCGGAACCGGCAGTGGCGTCAAACTCGTAGTCGTTGCCGGGCAGGATGGCATTGAGCAGGATACCTGCAATCGCAGCCACAGCCAGACCGGACAGGTTGATGGTGACGCTGCCAACGGTAAAGCCAACGCCGCCCACAGAGTTGAAGCCCAGTGCACACACCAGAATGACGGCGGCAACGATCAGGTTGCGGCTGTTGGTAAAGTCCACGCGGTTCTCGACTACGTTGCGCACACCGATGGCAGAGATCATGCCGTACAGCACAAAGCTGATACCACCGATAATGCCGGTGGGAATGGTGTTGATGACGGCCTCAAACTTGGGGCTGAAGCTCAGGATAATAGCCAGCACAGCTGCAATGCGGATGACCAGCGGGTCGTAGATCTTGCTCAGTGCCAGCACGCCGGTATTCTCGCCGTAGGTGGTGTTGGCGGGGCCGCCCAGCAGACCGGCCATGGTGGTAGCCAAACCATCGCCCATCAGGGTGCGGTTCAGGCCGGGGTCATTGATGTAGTTGTGGCCGACGGTGGCGCTGATGGCGGCAATATCGCCAACGTGCTCCATCATGGTAGCCAGTGCGATGGGGATGATGGTGAACAGAGCACTGATGAACTCCGGGCTGCCGTCAATGGCGAACAGACCCATAGCCTCCTTGTGCAGGGGGATGCCCAGCCAAGCGGCCTCGGAGATCTTCTGGAAATCCACTGCGCCAGTGACCAGTGCCACCGCGTAAGAGACAAGCACGCCGATGAGGATGGGCAGGATCTTGACCATGCCCTTGCCCCAGATGTTGCACACGATGACGGTGCCCAGCGCCACAAAGGCCAGCAGCCAGTTGGACTGGCAGTTGGTGATGGCAGAGGGAGCAAGGATCAGGCCGATGGAGATGATAATGGGGCCGGTGACCACCGGCGGGAAGAACTTCATAATGCGGCGGATGCCAAAGGTAGAGATCAGCAGGCTGGCCACCAGATAGACCAGACCCGAGAACGCAATGGCAGCACAGGCGTAGGGCAGCATCTTGGTGTTGGCAACGGTCAGGTTGCCATTGGCATCAGCCAGCATGGGAGCCACGATGGAAAAGCCGCCCAGATACGCAAAGGAGGAGCCAAGGAATGCAGGCACCTTCTTTTTGGTGATGAGGTGGAACAGCAGGGTGCCCAGACCGGCACACAGCAGAGTGGTGGAAACGCTCAGGCCGGTGAGCAGCGGCACCAGAACCGTTGCACCGAACATGGCAAACATGTGCTGCACACCCAGAATGAACATCCGGCCGGTGCCCAGCTTTTTGGCGTCATATACGCCCTTGGAGTAATCGATCTTTTCGCTCATAGAAAACCTCCTGTACTGTTATTCCCAAAAAAAGAGGCATTGCCGTTGAAACAGCAGTGCCTCTGAATTTCAGGAACAAGACCTCCACACAAAAACGGGAAAGAAGCCGCTATGCAGTCGCTCACGCTTGAACATTGTGCTCCTCCCCTTCTTTTTGTGTTCCTTCCAACAACCGGAACCGCTCCGGCAAGGCAGCAGCGGCGCCGCAGCCTTTTAGATAAGTATAGCAGATTTTGGGCTTTCCAGCAAGGTGTTGACAGCTTTTTCTTGCCTGTTAGGCAGCGGGGGTTGCGCTTTGGGACGGAATCGCCTATAATAGAGCCTGTTCTTATTTCCCACTATCATAATATGTTGATATTACAGGAGGCTCTATGCTCTATCTGGATTATTCTGCCAACACCCCCGTGGACGAGGCAGTGCTGCAATGCTTTTGCGAAGCAGAGCGGCGTTACCCGGGCAACGCCAACGCCCACCATCAGGCAGGCGCTGCCGCAAAGGCCGCTATAAACGAGGCGACCCGCAACATCGCCCGCTGTCTGGGCGCACCGTCTGCGGGCATCATCTATACCTCCGGTGCAAGCGAAGCCAACAACCTTGCCGTGAAGGGGCTGACAGCGCTGGGAGGTGCAGCAGGCAGGCACATCCTCTCTACCCCGCTGGAGCATTCGTCCATCAGCGGCAGTCTGGAGGCGCTGCAAAAGCAGGGGTACGAGGTGGAGCTGCTGGACATCCTACCGGACGGCACGGTAGACCTTGCAGACCTGAAAAAACGGCTGCGCCCGGACACCGTGCTGGTGGCTGTGACCGCTGTGGACAGCGAGCTGGGCGTGGTACAGCCCATTGCGGAGATTGCAGAGCTTTTAAAGGCATATCCCAGCTGCCATTTCCATGTGGACGCCACACAGGCCGTAGGAAAGATCCCCGTACAGTTTGAGGGCATGGACACCATGAGCCTGACAGCCCATAAGTTTTACGGACTGAACGGCATCGGTATACTGGTAAAACGGCTGGGACTGGCACTGCCGCCCCTTATCCACGGCGGAGAGAGCACTACTCCCTACCGCAGCGGCACACCTACCGTAGCCCTTGCCTGCTCGCTGGCGCTGGCCTTGGAAAAGGCTACTACGGAACTTCCCGTCCACGCCGCAACCGTCCGCAGTCTGAACGATCGACTGCGCACAGAGCTTGCCCGCTATCCAAAGGTGCGTATCAACAGCCCGGCAAACGCTGTGCCGCATATCCTGAATCTGAGTGTGCAGGGCGTAAAGGGCACCATATTTCAGCGGGAGCTGGATGCACGCGGAGTGTGCGTCTCGGTCAAATCTGCCTGTTCCTCCGATGGGTTGCCCTCCCGGGCAGTGCTGGCCGTCAGTCAGGACCGGCGCAACGCCCTTTCCTCTTGGCGCATCAGCCTGAGCCACCTTACCACAGAGGAGGAAGTGACCTTCTTTCTGCAAGCGTTTGCGGACTGCTACAACATACTGACCCGGTAAAAAACCGTAAAGCCGACCCGTTTGCAGCTGCTATAAACAAATAAAAAGACCTTCCCGCTCTCCGGAACGGGAAGGTCTTTATAAATTGCTAGTTAGCCTTGGAACTTACGTTCAAGGACAAAATCACTCAATGATCTTGCCAACAACGCCGGAACCAACGGTACGGCCACCCTCACGGATAGCAAAACGCAGGCCCTCTTCCATAGCAACAGGGGTCAGCAGCTCAACGTGCATCATGACGTTATCGCCGGGCATGCACATCTCGGTGCCTTCGGGCAGGGTGATGATGCCGGTCACGTCAGTGGTACGGAAGTAGAACTGAGGACGATAGTTGGAGAAGAAAGGAGTGTGACGGCCGCCTTCGTCCTTGGTCAGGACGTAGACCTGAGCCTCAAAGACGTTGTGGGGGTGCACAGAACCGGGCTTAGCCAGAACCTGACCACGCTCGATCTGGGTACGATCAACACCACGCAGCAGAGCGCCGATGTTATCGCCAGCCTCAGCGAAGTCCAGAGACTTACGGAACATCTCCAGACCGGTGATGGTGGTGTTCAGACGGTCGGGCTTGATGCCGACGATCTCCATAGCATCGCCAACCTTGGCCATACCACGCTCAACACGACCGGTAGCAACGGTACCACGGCCAGAAATGGTCATGACGTCCTCGATGGGCATCAGGAAGGGCTTATCCTCCTCACGATCCGGGTTGGGGATGTAGGAGTCAACAGCGTCCATCAGCTCCTTGATGCAAGCGTAAGCAGGATCCTCGGGATCGTTGGGAGCCTCCAGAGCCTTCAGAGCGGAACCACGAATGATCGGGGTGTCATCGCCCGGGAAGTCGTACTCGCTCAGCAGCTCACGGATCTCCATCTCAACCAGATCCAGCAGCTCTTCGTCGTCGACCATATCGCACTTGTTCATGAACACGACAATATAGGGCACGCCGACCTGACGAGCCAGCAGGATGTGCTCACGGGTCTGGGGCATGGGACCATCGGTAGCAGCAACGACCAGGATAGCGCCGTCCATCTGAGCAGCACCGGTGATCATGTTCTTAACGTAGTCAGCATGGCCCGGGCAGTCAACGTGAGCGTAGTGACGAGCCTCGGTCTGGTACTCGACGTGAGCGGAGTTGATCGTGATACCACGAGCGCGCTCCTCGGGAGCCTTATCGATGTTAGCGTAGTCCATGAACTCTGCATCACCCTTCAGAGCCAGGTACTTGGTGATAGCAGCGGTCAGAGTGGTCTTGCCGTGGTCAACGTGACCGATGGTGCCGATGTTAACATGCGGCTTAGAACGGTCGAACTTTGCCTTTTCAGCCATTGGAATATCCTCCCTTAATTTAGGTTTTGATATTGGTTACAACAACCCTGCAAAATGCAGACATTGCACTGCAAGGCTATTCTACTAAATTTGTCCTGTAAAATCAAGTGCTTTTACAGGAAATTTTGCCGGAGTTACACTACCCCGGCAAAATTCTTATGCTTTACAGCGCTTAGCCCTTGGTACGGCCAGCAATGATCTGGTCAGCAATGTTCTTGGGGACCGGCTCATAGTGAGAGGGCTCCATAACATACTGGCCACGACCCTGAGTCTTGGAACGCAGGTCGGTAGCGTAGCCGAACATCTGAGCCAGAGGCACAAATGCGTTGACACGCTGGGTGCCAGCCATAGCTTCCATGCCCTGGATCTGACCACGGCGGGCGTTCAGGTCGCCGATAACATCGCCCAGATACTCATCGGGAACGATAACAGCAACCTTCATGATGGGCTCGGTGATGATAGGATCAGCCTTGCGCATAGCATCCTTGAATGCCATAGAACCAGCGATGGAGAAGGCCATTTCAGAGGAGTCGACCTCATGATAAGAACCATCCCACAGGGTGACCTTGACATCAACAACAGGATAGCCTGCCAGAACGCCAGCCTTCATAGCACCCTGAATACCGTTGTCGATAGCAGGGATGTATTCCTTCGGGATAGCGCCGCCAACGATAGCGTTGACGAACTCGTAACCCTTGCCGGGCTCATTGGGCTCGATCTTGATCTTAACGTGACCGTACTGGCCCTTACCACCGGACTGACGTGCGTACTTGGTCTCCTGGTTGGCCTCCTTGCGGATGGTCTCACGGTAAGCAACCTGGGGTGCGCCCACGTTTGCCTCAACCTTGAACTCACGCAGCAGACGGTCAACGATGATCTCCAGATGCAGCTCGCCCATACCAGCAATGATGGTCTGGCCGGTCTCTTCATCGGTGTAGGTCTTGAAGGTCGGATCCTCTTCGGCCAGCTTTGCCAGCGCAATGCCCATCTTCTCGTTACCAGCCTTGGTCTTAGGCTCGATGGCAACGCGGATAACGGGCTCAGGGAACTTCATGGACTCCAGAATGATGGGATGATCCTCATCACACAGAGTATCACCAGTGGTGGTGTTCTTCAGACCGACAACAGCAGCGATATCACCTGCATAGCAGCAGTCGATATCCTTGCGGTGATTGGAGTGCATCTGCAGGATGCGGCCCATACGCTCCTTGTTGTCCTTCACGGAGTTGTAAACAGTAGTACCTGCCTCAACCTTACCGGAGTACACACGGAAGTATGCCAGCTTACCAACGAACGGGTCGGTAGCGATCTTGAAGGCCAAAGCTGCGAAGGGAGCGTCGTCGGAAGACGGACGGGTCTCCTGCTCTTCGGTCTCAGGATTCACACCCTTGATATCCTCAACATCGGTAGGAGCGGGCATATAGTCAACGATAGCGTCCAGCAGCTTCTGCACACCGCGGTTCTTGTAGGAAGAGCCGCAGACAACGGGAACCAGAGTATTTGCAATGGTTTCCTTGCGGATAGCCTTCTTCAGCTCCTCGCGGGTGATTTCCTCGCCCTCAAGGTACTTCTCCATCAACTCTTCGTCGTTCTCGGCAACAGCCTCGACCAGAATGTTACGGTACTCTTCAGCCTGCTCGACCATATCCTCGGGGATGGGCTCGGTACGCATATCGTTGCCCATGTCGTCGTAGTAGACCTCAGCGTTCATATCGACCAAGTCAACGATACCACGGAAGGTATCTTCCTGACCGATAGGCAGCTGAATGGCCACGCCGTTGGCGTGCAGACGATCATGCAGCATCTTGATGCAGCGGAAGAAGTCAGCACCCATGGTGTCCATCTTGTTGACGTACACCATACGGGGGACTTTGTATTCATCAGCCTGACGCCAAACGGTCTCAGACTGAGGCTCGACACCACCCTTTGCGGCCAGAACGGTCACAGAACCGTCCAGAACACGCAGAGAACGCTGGACCTCAACAGTGAAGTCAACGTGGCCCGGAGTGTCGATAATGTTGATGCGGTGACGATTCTTCTTGAACGCAACCGGATCCTTCTGGGTCTCGGAGTGAGACCAGTAGCAGGTGGTAGCAGCGGAAGTGATGGTGATACCACGCTCCTGCTCCTGAACCATCCAGTCCATGGTGGCGCCGCCATCGTGGACCTCACCGATCTTATGGTTGATACCGGTGTAGTACAGGATACGCTCGGTAGTGGTCGTCTTGCCGGCATCGATATGAGCCATAATGCCGATATTTCTCGTCATCTGAAGAGAAACTTCTCTGGGTGTAGCCATGAAATTAACCTCCTACAGAACAGATCAATAACGGAAATGTGCGAAAGCCTTGTTAGCTTCTGCCATCTTGTGAGTATCCTCACGCTTCTTCACGGCGTTACCAGTGTTGTTGGCAGCATCCATGATCTCAGCAGCCAGACGCTGTGCCATGGTCTTCTCACCACGGGTGCGGCTGTAGGCAGTCAGCCAGCGCAGACCCAGAGTCTCGCGGCGAGCGGGGCTGACCTCCAGGGGAACCTGGTAGTTAGCGCCACCAACACGGCGGGTCTTGCACTCGAGGCTGGGCATGATGTTCTCCATCGCCTTCTCGAAAGTCTCCAGAGGATCGTTGCCGGTCTTTTCCTGAATCATGGAGAAAGCTTCGTAAACGATCTTCTGAGCGACGCCCTTCTTGCCATCCAGCATGACGCTGTTGACCAGGCGGGTGACCATCTTGGAATTGTAAATAGGATCAGCTAAGACATCGCGCTTAGCAATGTTACCTCTTCTAGGCATCTTTCTTCCCTCCTTCACAGAATGATATCATCGGTACTCGAAAGTAATAAAACTCCCGTTGTGTCACAAAGAGCTGACCTTACATAAACCGTTACCCTCCGCTTTTAAGCGGACTTGTTATTTATATAAAGGAAAGCCGTTTATGGCGGTTGTCCTCAATTACTTCTTTGCAGCACCGGCCTTAGGACGCTTTGCGCCGTACTTGGAGCGGGCCTGATTACGGCCTGCCACACCCTGAGTATCCAGGGTACCACGGATGATGTGGTAACGCACACCGGGCAGGTCCTTAACACGGCCGCCACGGATCAGCACGACGGAGTGCTCCTGCAGGTTATGGCCGATACCGGGAATGTAAGAGGTGACCTCGATACCATTCGTGAGGCGGACACGAGCAACCTTACGCAGAGCAGAGTTAGGCTTCTTGGGGGTCATGGTACGAACTGCGGTGCAGACACCACGCTTCTGAGGGCTGCTCAGATCAGAGTACTGCTTCTTCTGAGAGTTATAAGTCTTCTGCAGAGCGGGAGCGGTGCTCTTGGTAGTCAGGACCTCACGGCCTTTGCGTACAAGCTGGTTAAAAGTAGGCATTTTGTTTCTCCTTTCTTAATGATGAACATCGGAAGCATTTTCCGACTTTTTTGCCGCACTATCCCCATGAGGGACGCGCAACAGTTATATAATACCCGCTTTGCAGCCGGATGTCAACAGTTTTTGCAAATTTTTTTGTATTTATTCCAGATTTTTTCTTTTGGGCAGTTTTCGGCAGAAAAAGTGCCTTTCCCCTCCCCTGCTGCGCTGCTTTTGGCACGCAAAAACCGCCCCGCAGGCTTTCGCCCACGGAGCGGTTTTGTTTAACGGATCAGAACCTTACGGATGCTGCGCTTACTGTGCGGCGGCAGCCAGCTCGGCTGCGACCTCGGCGTCGCGCTCAGCCTCACGATTCTTCAGATCCTCACGCACCTCCGGCAGACCGGTACCGGCGGGGATCAGCTTACCGATGATAACGTTCTCCTTCAGGCCGGACAGCGGGTCGACCTTGCCCTTGATGGCAGCCTCGGTCAGCACGCGGGTGGTCTCCTGGAAGGATGCGGCAGACAGGAAGGAGTCGTTGGCCAGAGCAGCCTTGGTGATGCCCAGCAGCACCTGCTGGTACTCTACCAGCTTCAGGCCCTCTTCGCCTGCATCAATGCGCTTCTGCAGATCCGCATTGATGTTCTCCACTTCCAGACGGCTTGCCAGAGCACCGCCGATCAGGTTGGAGGAGCCGGAGTCGGTCACACGCACCTTGCGGCACATCTGACGGACGATGACCTCGATATGCTTATCGTTGATCTCAACGCCCTGCAGACGGTAGACCTTCTGGACCTCGTTGATCAGGTAGTTCTGCACGTCCTCCAGACCCTTGATGGCCAGAATATCCTGCGGGTACAGCACGCCCTCGCGGGTGATGATGTCGCCCTTCTCCACACGGTCGCCGGGCATCACGCGGGAATGCTGGGTGAACGGGATGGAGTAACTCTTGACTTCCTCTGCGCCGTTCTCGTCCTTGCCGGTGACCTTGATGACCACGTTCTTCTTGGTGTCATCCTGAGAGACCACACCGGAGATCTCGCTCATGATAGCCATGCTCTTGGGACGGCGGCTCTCGAACAGTTCCTCAACACGGGGCAGACCCTGTGTAATATCCTCGGCAGATGCGATACCGCCGGTATGGAAGGTACGCATGGTCAGCTGGGTACCGGGCTCGCCGATGGACTCTGCGGCGATAACACCGACAGACTCGCCCAGACGAACCGGCTCGCCATTGGCCATATCAGAACCGTAGCAACGTGCGCAGACACCGGTCTTAGCACGGCAGGTCAGCAGGCTGCGGATCTTCAGGCGGGTGATGCCTGCGGCCTCGATCTCGTTGGCGTCATACAGGTCGATCATCTTGCCCTCGGGCACGATGACCTTGCCGGTGATGGGGTTGACCACATCACCCACGGCAAAACGGCCGATCAGACGCTCGCGGAAGCTCTCGATCTTCTCCTTGCCCTCGTGGATCTCAGAGACCCACAGGCCATCGGTGGTGCCGCAGTCGATCTCGCGGACGATGACGTCCTGAGAAACGTCAACCATGCGGCGGGTCAGGTAACCGGAGTCGGCGGTACGCAGAGCGGTATCGGCCAGACCCTTACGGGCACCACGGGCAGAAACGAAATATTCCAGAATGTTCAGACCTTCGCGGTAGTTAGCACGAATGGGCATCTCGATGGTGTGACCGGCGGTGTTTGCCAGCAGGCCGCGCATACCGGCCAGCTGCTTGATCTGGTTCATAGAACCACGAGCACCGGAGTCTGCCATCATATAGATCTCGTTGTCCTTGGGCAGGTTGTCTGCCAGAGCCTTGGAGACCTTATCGGTGGTAGCCTGCCAAATGGCGATGGTCTTGTTGTAGCGCTCGTTATCCGAGATCAGACCACGGTTGAACAGCTTGCCGACCTTGGCGATCTCCTTGTCGGCCTCGGCGATCAGCTCCTGCTTCTGGGGCGGGATCACGGCATCGCACACAGCCACGGAGATAGCGGACAGGGTGGAGTACTTGTAGCCCTGTGCCTTGATGGCATCCAGCATCTTAGCACACTTGCGGGTGCCGTTGCGGGTCATGCAGCGAGAGATAATCTCGGGCAGGGTCTTTTTGGTCACGCGGAAGCTGACCTCGTACTCCAGCCAGTGCTCGGGATCGGTACGATCCACATAGCCCAGGTTCTGGGGAATGGGATTGTTGAAGATGATACGACCGGCGGTGGCATCCACCAGACCGGTGCGCTCCACGCCGTCAATGGTCATGGTGCGGCGCACCTTGATGGGTGCGTGCAGGGTGATGACGTGCTCGGCGTAAGCCATCAGAACCTCGTTCTCATCACGGAACACCTTGCCTGCGCCCTCGTCGTTCTCGCGGACGGTGGTCAGGTAGTAGCTGCCCAGGATCATATCCTGCGTAGGCACGGTAACAGGTGCGCCGTCAGAGGGCTTCAGCAGGTTGCCGGAAGCCAGCATCAGCATCTTGGCCTCACGGCAGGCATCCTCGCTCAGGGGCAGATGGACTGCCATCTGGTCGCCATCGAAGTCGGCGTTGAATGCGGTACAAGCCAGCGGGTGCAGCTTGACTGCACGGCCTTCCACCAGCACGGGGTTGAAGGCCTGAATGCCCAGACGGTGCAGGGTAGGTGCACGGTTCAACAGCACGGGATGACCCTTGATGACGGTCTCGAGGCTGTCCCAGACTTCGGGCTTTGCGCGCTCGACCATCTTACGGGCGGACTTGATGTTGTTGGCAATGCCCTTTTCCACCAGATCCTTCATGACAAAGGGCTTGAACAGCTCCAGAGCCATCTCCTTGGGCAGACCGCACTGATCCATCTTCAGCTCAGGGCCGACAACGATAACGGAACGGCCGGAGTAGTCAACACGCTTGCCCAGCAGGTTCTGACGGAAGCGGCCCTGCTTGCCCTTCAGCAGATCGGAAAGGCTCTTCAGTGCACGGTTGTTGGGGCCGGTGACCGGACGGCCGCGGCGACCGTTGTCGATCAGGCTGTCCACAGCCTCCTGCAGCATACGCTTCTCGTTGCGCACGATGATGTCGGGAGCACCCAGCTCCAGCAGAC
>OGIM01000004.1_pt1 | contig 178872 bp, 144 predicted proteins | sample 1571801 | NCBI WGS metagenome assembly OGIM01 (sample SAMEA2582106, study PRJEB24529) | metagenome | biome: Human gut stool | place: China | collected 2011
GCGGCAGAAACAGGGAGGAGCTGTTGGGGCTGCGGCCAGCAGGATGCGCGTGCCGTCCAAGGCACGAGGCAGCCGCTGGGAGCCGCGACCCGGGCTCCTTATACAGCGCGGCTTGCGCAATCCGCCCGCACACATATTGCATCTGCCCCAGACCTGTGATACCATACAGGTAAGCAAAACGATACAGACGGAGGACTTTTTCCATGATCTATGATACCCTGAACAACCTGCCCAACTATCTGGGCGTAAGCGACAATCTGGACACCGTGATTGAGTACATCATGGCGCGGGATATCACCACCCTGCCCGCCGGGCGCACCCGCATCGATGGGGACAAGGCGGTGGTCACCGTGAGCACCGTCACGCCCCAGACCTCCGACAAGGCACTGTTCCAGCGGCACGACAACCACATCACGCTGGAGACTGACTTGGACGGCAGTGAGTTGTTTGAGGTAAGCCTTGCGGAGCTGACACCCACCAAGCCTACCGATGAAGCCGCCGACACCACCGTAGGCACCGCCGGTACCAGCATTGCCGGGATGCTGTGCGAGGGACGCTTTGCCCTGTATCTGGCCGGGGAACCGTATAAATCCGGCCTGAAGGCGCAGGGCTGCGGCAAGCTGAAAAAAGCCGTGTTCAGCATCGAGTTGGACCCGGACGATGAAGAAACGGAAGAATGACTGAAAGGAGACTTTCTGTATGGGATTTTTTGCTGTACTGGCGGCAAGCCTGTTTGCCGTGTTTCTCTTTATTGTGTTCGGCGGCTATTCGCTGTTGCTCTGGTGTCAGCAGTCCCTGTGGATGGTCGTTCCTCCCGCGCTGGTGCTGGCCGTTCTGGTCTGGACTTTTTTAAAAATGGATGACAAGATCACCGCCCTGCAAAAGCGGGTGGACGAGCTGGAAGCCGCACAGAAAACCGCAGAAAAAACCGATAAATAATACAGCGCCGCCCTTCGCAGAAAAACTTCTCTGCAAAGGACGGCGCTGCTTTTTGTGAACGCTTTCACGTTGGCCTGCCGGTGGTTACAGATTTAACAGAACATTCACCCGGAAGATTTGCTCCTCGATCTCCAAGTGCAGACTGCCGTTGTATTTGTGTACCACCGTCTCGGCAGAGACCAGCCCGATGCCGGTGCCCTCGTGCTTGGTGGAATGCAGGATGCCCTGCTGCTTTTTCAGCACGCCGTCGTAACGATTCTCTACCACAAGCCCCAGCATGGCGGGGCTGAGCATCTGTGCCATCACCTGCACCCGGCGCTGCTCCGGCGGCAGCTTCTGGCTGGCGTGCAGGGCGTTTTCCAGCAGATTGCCCAGAATGGTGCACAGGTCGGCCTCCGGCATGGGCAGCTGCCGGGGAAGTGCCAGCTTCCACTCCACAGGGACGTCCTGCTGCCCGGCTGCGTGGTCGTAATATCCGGCCAGTGCATCCACGGCGGCGTTGGCGCACAGGGTGGGGCGGTGCTCGCTAAGCTCGCTTTCGTACTGGTGCAGATAGCTTTTCAGCTCCTCTAGCTGCCCGGTCTCGGTCAATCCGGCGATCACATGCAGATGCTGCCGGAAGTCGTGCCGCAGACGGCGGGTGTTGTCCAGATAGGTCTGCAGCTCCATATACCGGCGGGACTCCATGGCCAGCAGCTGGTTTTCCCGGTCCAGCCGGGCGTTGCGGGTAAACTCCCGGGCAACGCGGTACATCTCGTACAGCAGCAGAAAGATGCCGAACAGTGAGATGGACACTGCCAGCACCGAGATGATCATCAGCCGTCCGACCAGCACCACGGCGGGGTCCAGCGGCATACAGTATACCAGAAAAACGGCATAGAGGGCGGGCAGCGGCCATGCGGATTGCCAGAAGGCTTCGCCGCTGTACTCCCGCAGCAGCCACCGGCTCCACTGCACGGCGGTGAACCAGAACAGCACGGTGAGTACCGCGGCAAGGCCCAGCCGCAGCAGCGCCGTGGAGGCAAGACAGACTGTCTGTGAGTTGGAGATCTCGGCCTGGGCATTGAGCACTATCGACAGCAGGGAACACACCGCCATCATCACGGCAGAGATGGAAAACAGAAACGCGGTCTGGCTTACGGTCACTTCCGGCGTTACCCGCCAGCGCAGCAGCCAGAAGGAGACCAGCACGATGGCGGGCAGGAGAGAATTGCTGTTCAACCCGAACACGGTGCAAAGTGCGGCGCATCCGAAGCACAGCAGGGTGATGCATCCGGCGGCGATACAGGCGGTGCGCATGGGGGTGCGCAGCTTTTCCCATAGAGATGCCAGACACAGAAACGCGCTGGGGTACAGCAGCGCAAAATCCAGAAAATAACGGCCGAACAGGGCAAGATCCATGGCGGCTGCTCCTTTCCTCAATGCAGTTCCTGCCGCATGTGACGGAACTGGTACTGTGTAAAGCGGGCAAGCAGGGTGCATTTATCCTTTTGCCGTACCGGCAGGCGGGTGCCGTCCAGGATCTCGATGCAGTCCTCCCCGAACCGCAGCACCTTGTCCATGTTGATGATAACGCCCCGGTTGCAGCTCATAAAGTTTTCGTGTGCAGTAAGCTTTTCTTCGATCTGCGCAAAACTGCACATGGCGCGGTATTCGCCCTCTTCGGTGGTGATCAGGACGTAGTGGTTCCGGGCAATGGCGTACAGCACCTTGCGCAGCGGCAGCTGAATGCTCTGGCGGGCAATGCGGATCTCCAGTTCCGGCTCCTTACAGCGCAGCGCCCGCCGCAGCTCGGCGGCAAGGTACTCGAATTTTTCCTCCTGATAGGGCTTGAGCAGGTAATCGAAGGGGTGCACCGGAAAGGCGTCCCATACATATTCCGGCGAGGAGGTCACGAATACGATCAACACCTCCGGGTCGGCCTGCCGCAGCTGGCGGGCGGTCTCGATACCGTTGGTGCCCGCCATGCAGATATCCAGAAACACCACGGCGTATAAGCCGGGCTCTGCTGCGGCGCGGAGAAAATCATCCCCGCAGGTAAACCATGTGCATTCGGCTTCGGGCAGCTGCTGTTGCAGCAGCTCCTCCAGCCGCTGGGCGTCCGGGGTCTGATCCTCTACGATGGCGATTGGCAGTGCCATCCATATACCCTCTTTCTCCATTCATTGTTCTTTTATTATAGCATACTGCGGCGGGAAGGGTATCTGCTTTTTTGCACAAAATGCTCCATTTTGCGCGCCGAGCGCCGTCCCGCGCACCCGCGGCGGGCGACTGCCAAAAAGTTTTTGTTGACAGACGGGGCGAATCATGTTATTCTTTTGTTGATTTTGAGAGACGCCGCCTTGCAGAGTCTTTTCAAAGCAATTTACTCAGGACCGCCCAAACGGGGCTAAGGCCATACGGACAGCCGGGTCCACTGCCGACCGGCGGCGCAAGCTGCCATTATTGATTGAGTTTGAAGCTCAAATTTTATAAGTTGGTTCCTTTACAACCATGAAATTGCGCAGCCTCTGCGCAGACTTGTGAAACGGTCAATAAGAGTAGTAAAAGTGTAGTTGCTATATAGACTCTCATCACCCCGTCTTTTTGGATCGCAAATAACGCGCAGCACCGGCACTTACGGCTGGGTGCTTTATCAGCGCGGAAAAAGCTTTTCCAAGCGCAGGTCTGCATATTTGTGCAGTGCCTGCGCTTTTTTGTTGTGCAAAAAGAAGAACAGGGACGGAGGAAAAGATGAACGAAAACAAAGCGCGTTCCCGGCTGGATCAGCGCCGTGCGCCCATTTACGAGGCGCTGGAGCGGTTCCGGCAGATGCGGGTGGTGCCCTTTGACGTGCCCGGCCACAAGCGGGGCCGCGGCAACCCGGAGCTGACCGCTTTTCTGGGTCAGCAGTGCGTGGGCGTGGACGTGAACAGTATGAAGCCGCTGGATAACCTTTGCCACCCGGTGTCGGTCATCCGGGAAGCCGAGGAACTTGCCGCCGATGCCTTTGGCGCGGCACACGCCTTTTTAATGGTGGGCGGCACCACCAGCAGCGTGCAGAGCATGGTACTTACCGCCTGCAAGCGGGGCGATGAGATCATTCTGCCCCGCAACGTGCACCGCAGCGTGCTGAACGCGCTGGTGCTGTGCGGCGCTGTGCCGGTGTATGTGAACCCGGAGGTGGATAAGCGTCTGGGCATCTCGCTGGGCATGAAGCGGGAGCAGGTGGCCAAGGCCATCAAGGAGCACCCCAACGCCGTGGCTGTGCTGGTGAATAACCCCACCTACTACGGCATCTGCTCCGATCTGCGTGCCATCGTAAAAATGGCGCACGATGCCGGGATGCTCTGCCTTGCGGATGAAGCCCACGGCACCCACTTCTACTTTGGCGGCGGTCTGCCGGTGTCTGCCATGGCGGCAGGCGCGGATATGGCCTCGGTGTCCATGCACAAGAGCGGCGGCAGCCTGACCCAGTCCAGCCTGCTGCTCATCGGCCCTAACGTGCACCCGGGCTATGTGCGCCAGATCATCAACCTGACCCAGACCACCTCCGGCAGCTATCTGCTGATGTCCAGTCTGGACATCTCCCGCCGCAATCTGGCGCTGCGGGGACGGCAGGTGTTCCATCAGGTGGCAGACATTGCCGAGTATGCCCGTGAGGAGATCAACGCCGTAGGCGGCTACTACGCCTTTGGCAAGGAGCTGTGCAACGGTGATTCCGTTTTTGACTTTGACACCACCAAGCTCAGCGTCCATACGCTGGATATCGGCCTTGCCGGCATCGAGGTCTACGATATCCTGCGGGACGAGTATGACATTCAGATCGAGTTCGGCGATATCGGCAACATCCTTGCCTACCTGTCCATCGGCGACCGCCCGCAGGAGGTGGAGCGTCTGGTCAGTGCACTGGCTGAGATCAAGCGCCGCTACCGCACCGACGGTTCGGGTCTGCTGAGTCAGGAATACATCGACCCTGTGGTGGCTGCCAGCCCGCAGGAGGCTTTCTACGCCCCCAAAAAGAGCCTGCCCTTGCGGGAGACCGAGGGCATGGTGTGCAGCGAGTTCGTCATGTGCTATCCCCCGGGCATCCCCATCCTCGCACCCGGCGAGCGCATCACCAAGGAGATCCTGAACTACATCGAGTACGCCAAGGCCAAGGGCTGCAGCATGACCGGCCCGGAGGATCCCGAAATTTTGCACCTGAATGTTCTGGCATAAGGAGGGAAAGAGATGGAATTTTGGTTTTCAGAGTTTCACACCCCGGATGTGAAGCACAGCATCCGTGTGAACAAGCAGCTCTACTCCAAGCAGAGCGATTACCAGCGCATCGATATCTTTGAGACCCCGGAGTTCGGACGGGTGCTCACGCTGGACGGCAACGTGATGCTGACCGAGCGGGACGAATTTATCTACGATGAAATGATCGTCCATGTGCCCATGGCGGTGCACAAGGAGGCCAAGGATATTCTGGTCATCGGTGCCGGAGACGGCGGCGTGGTGCGGGAGCTGACCCGCTACGACCGCGTGGAGCGCATCGACCTTGTGGAGATGGACCCGCAGGTGGTGGAAGCCTGCCGCGCCTATCTGCCCGGCAATGCCTGCCGTATGGATGACCGCCGGGTGCATATCTACTTTGAAAACGCCCTGAAGTATATCCGACGCTGCGAGGAGGAGTACGACCTGATCATCGTGGACTCCTCCGACCCCTTCGGCCCCTCCGAGGGTCTGTTCACCCGCGAGTTCTACGGCAGCTGCTTCAACGCCCTGAAAGAGGACGGCATCATGGTCAACCAGCAGGGCAGCCCCTTCTACGCCGAGGACGCCAGCGCCATGCAGCGCAGCCATAAGCGCATTGCGTCCACCTTCCCCATCAGCCGGGTCTATCAGGCGCATATCCCCACCTTTGCGGCGGGCTACTGGCTGTTCGGCTTTGCAAGCAAAAAATACCATCCCATTGATGATCTGGACGCAGAGTCGTGGAAGGCGCTGAATATGCGCACCCGCTACTACACCACCAAACTGCATATCGGAGCATTCTACCTGCCAGCTTTTCTGGAGGAGATGCTGCGGGAAGTGGAGGAACACTAATGCGCCCCAACGTTGAGAACTTTATCGGCTGCGATAGCAGCTACCGCGCCGCCAGCATCGTGCTGTACGGTGCGCCTTACGATTCCACCACCAGCTACCGCCCCGGCGCACGGTTCGGCCCGGCGGCCATCCGGCACGAGAGCTATGGTCTGGAGACTTACAGCCCCTACCAGAACGCCGACCTGACCGATTTTGATGTGTTCGACAGCGGCGATCTGGAACTGTGCTTCGGCTCCAGCGAGCTGGCGCTGGCCGATATTGAGGCCCGGGCAGAGGAGATCCTGAAGGACGGCAAGTTCCCGCTGCTGCTGGGCGGCGAGCATCTGGTCACGCTGGGCGCGGTGCGGGCTGCGGTGAAGAAATACCCCGACCTGCACATCGTCCACTTCGACGCCCACGCCGACCTACGGGACGACTATCTGGGCGCGAAGCTCAGCCACGCCTGTGTGCTGCGCCGCTGCCACGAGCTGGTAGGGGACGGCCGCATCCATCAGTTCTGCATCCGCAGCGGAGACCGGGCAGAGTTCGAATTTGCTGCCCAGCACACCGAGATGCACAAGTTTGATTTTACCGGCCTTGCCGAGCTGACCGCACAGCTGTGCGAGAGCAAGGTGCCGGTGTACCTGACCATCGATCTGGACTGCCTTGACCCCTCCTGCTTCCCGGGTACCGGTACCCCGGAGGCTGGCGGCGTAAGCTTTTTGCAGCTGCTGGATGCCATCCGCACCGTGACCAAGGCTAACATCATCGGCGCAGACCTGAACGAGCTTGCCCCCACGCTGGACACCACCGGCGTTTCCACCGCTACCGCCTGCAAGGTGCTGCGCGAGACCCTGATCGCGCTGGACAAGGGCTGGCCGGGTTTTCAGGTATAAGAAGGAAGATATTTTACAGATAAAGGAGTAACCGACATGAGCAAAGTTCTGATCATCGGCTGCGGCGGCGTGGCCTCCGTTGCCATCCATAAGTGCTGCCAGGTGCCCGAGGTATTCACCGAGATCTGCATCGCCAGCCGTACCAAGGCAAAGTGCGATAAGCTGGCTGCCGAGCTGGCTCCCACCACCGCCACCAAAATCACCACCGCACAGGTGGACGCAGACAAGGTGGAAGAGGTCATCGCTCTCATCAAGGCTTACCAGCCTGATCTGGTAATGAACATCGCCCTGCCTTATCAGGATCTGACCATTATGGACGCCTGCCTTGCCTGCGGCGTCAACTACATGGATACCGCCAACTACGAGCCCGAGAACACCGACGACCCGGAGTGGCGCGCCATCTACGAGAAGCGCTGCAAGGAGGCCGGTTTCTCTGCCTACTTTGATTACAGCTGGCAGTGGGCCTACGCCAAAAAGTTCGAGGAAGCCGGTCTGACCGCCCTGCTGGGCAGCGGCTTTGACCCGGGTGTGACGCAGGCTTACTGCGCCTACGCCAAAAAGCACGAGTTCGATACCATCGACACCATTGATATTCTGGACTGCAACGGCGGCGACCACGGCTATGCCTTTGCCACCAACTTCAACCCGGAGATCAACCTGCGCGAGGTGTCCGCCCCCGGCAGCTACTGGGAGAACGGCCACTGGGTGGAGATCCCGGCCATGAGCATCAAGCGGGAGTACAACTTCGATCAGGTGGGCGACAAGGATATGTATCTGCTGCACCACGAGGAGATCGAGTCTCTGGCAAAGAATATCCCGGAGGCAAAGCGCATCCGCTTCTTCATGACCTTTGGCCAGAGTTATCTGGACCACATGCGCTGTCTGGAGGACGTGGGCATGCTGTCCACCACCCCTGTCAACTTCAACGGACAGGAGATCGTGCCCATCCAGTTCCTCAAGGCGCTGCTGCCGGACCCCGCCAGCCTTGGCCCCCGCACCAAGGGCAAGACCAACATCGGCTGCATCTTTACCGGCAAAAAGGACGGCAAGGATAAGACCTACTACATCTACAACGTCTGCGACCATCAGGAGTGCTATAAAGAGGTGGGCTCTCAGGCTATCAGCTACACCACCGGTGTGCCGGCCATGTGCGGCGCACTGATGCTGCTCACCGGCAAGTGGACCACCAAGGGCGTGCACACCGTAGAGGAGTTTGATCCCGATCCGTATCTGGATGCACTGGATAAGTACGGCCTGCCCCGCTCCGAGAGCCATAACCCGGCTCTGGTGGACTGATGCGGGTGCACGACAGCCGCCCGCCCTTTGCGGGGCTGGCAAACCTGTCCGAGGCGCAGCTGCACCGCCTGCCCACCCCCTGCTACCTGCTGGACGAAGCCCAGCTGCGCCGCAACGGTGAGATCCTGCTGGGGGTGCAGCAGCGCACAGGCTGCCGCATTTTGCTGGCGCAGAAGGCTTTTTCCAACTTCAACGTCTACCCGGTGCTGGCACCCTATCTGGCCGGTACCGAGGCCAGCGGCCTGTACGAGAGCCGTTTGGGCAGGGAAGAGCTGCCGGAAAAGGAGAACCATGTGTTCTGCGCGGCCTACCGGGCAGACGAGTTTGAGGAATTGCTGCAATACGCCGACCACATCGTGTTCAACTCGCCCAGCCAGCTGGCAAAGTTCGGCCCGGCGGCAAAGGCGGCAGGCAAAAGCATCGGTCTGCGCATCAACCCGGAGTGCTCCACGCAGGAAGGACACGAAATTTATGACCCCTGCGCACCCGGCAGCCGTCTGGGCACTACCCGCGCCCAGTGGGACGCCGCCGTGGCAGAACACCCGGAGCTGCCCGCCCTGCTGGACGGTCTGCACTTTCACACCCTGTGTGAGCAGGACGCGGACGCGCTGGCGGTGACGCTGGCAGCGGTGGAGGAAAAGTTTGCAGACCTGCTGCCCAGAATGCAGTGGCTCAACTTCGGCGGCGGACACCACATCACCCGCCCGGGTTACGCCCTTGCTACGCTGGAACGCTGCATCCTCTCGGCGCGGCAGAAGTACGGTGTACAGGTGTATCTGGAACCCGGCGAGGCTTGGGCGCTGAACGCAGGCTATCTGGTCACCACTGTGCTGGACACCCTGCGCAACGGGGATACCAGCCTTGCCATTCTGGATATGTCCGCAGCCTGCCACACCCCGGACGTCATCGAGATGCCCTACCGCCCGCCGCTGCTGGACGCCGGTGAGGCAGGGGAGAAGGCGTGCACCGTCCGCTTGGGCGGCCCTACCTGCCTTGCGGGGGATATCATCGGGGATTACAGCTTTGATGCACCTCTTGCTGAGGGGGATAAGCTTATCTTCGGCGATATGGCTATCTATACAACCTGCAAGAACAACACCTTCAACGGGATGCCCCTGCCGCCCATCTGGCTGCTGGGCGCAGACGGTAATTGCCGGGAGCTGGTTCACTTCGGCTATCAGGACTTCAAAATGCGCTTGGGCGCACAGTAAAATAAAAAGCGTTTGTCGCGGCCTGCGGGCAGCGACAAACGCTTTTTTGTTCATTCGGTTCAGTCCGTCATGGGAAGCTCATCCTCTTTGTTCTCCGGCTCTGCCGCTTCATGGGGCGGCTCCGGCAGCGCAGTGCCGGTTCCGTCAGAATGGAGGACGGCGATACATTGCTGTAACTGCTTGAGGAAATTGATGCCAAGCTTTGTGTAGATGTTCCGGTTATGGAAGCGCAGGGTGCTGTCCTTGATCTCCAGCTGCTCCATGATCTCCCGCGAGCGCATCCCGGCGGCATAGCAATCAAAGATGCGGCGCTCGGTCTTGGTCAGCTTGGGCAGGCCGTCTGTGAAATGCTCAAAATCCAAGGTCTCAGCATCGTTTTTGCAGGCATCTGCCAGCCGGGTAAGGTCGTTCTGCCTCTGCGCTGCCGCGGTACAGCAGCAGGGGCACGGTGGGGGTGTCGGCCCCGCTTTTCTGCACATACAGCCCGGCGCGGGACTGCTCGGCTCCGGCAAGGTGGCTGTTGATAGTGGCATCCAGCAGCACAAAAACACCGGAGCAGCTCGTCCGGCGCAAGGTGCGGCACAGCGGCTCCAGCATGGCGTCCTGCAAGGCGGTCAGCGCCTCCGGGGCATCGCTCAGCTGGCGGAAGGCGGTCATGCCCTGCGCGGCAAGCTGCTGCTCCACAAGGTCACTCATGTCCTCAGAAAGGTTGATGCCCATAACGGCAAGCTGGTCAAAATACCGCTCCATATCGTTCTGGAACACGGCATACTGGATCTCAAGGCTGCGCACCGTATCTTTTTTGGTGTTGTGCAGACTGATGAACAAAAACAGAGCTGCGCCAAAGGTGAGCAGCAACAGCAGCGCCAGCAGCAGGCTGGCCCACAGCAGCCGGTGACTGGGCGCGCGCGAAGGCATCTCCGCGCGGTGCCGGGCAAACAGTCTCATTTATGCTCCTCCTTTCCGGCGGGTGCGCAGGTCAGATGTCCGCGCACAGCAGTTGCCATGTCTCCTCGGCCAGCGCATCCAGCGCCTCCCCGTCCGCAAGCCGCTGGGGGTACTGCTTCTGGCGCTGGCGCAGCTGGTCGTAAAGCACCTTGGCGCGGGCATGGTAGCCCACCATGGCGGGCTCAGACAGAGGCGTGTCCTCGGCACGCATCTGGTTGTAGACATCGTACAGTCGCTGGTAGCTCTGCTGGGGGAAGGGGTAGTCCGCAATGGCGTCAAAGGAGGCGTTGACTACCGGCATATAGCCGGTGGCGGCAGCAAAGTCCAAGTTGCGCTGCTGCTCGGTGAGCCACCGCAAAAACACTGCGGCGGCTTCGGCCTTGCGTTCAGTGGTCTTGAAAGCGCACAGGCCTACACCGGCCTGCGGCATCAGCAGAGTGTTGGCGTTGGCGGCATGGGGCAGCGCTGCCAGCAGCAGGTCGGTGGGCTCGGTGGTGTTGTCTGGGTAGGTGACTACATCATTATAATAGAGGATGGCGGCAGAGCTGCCAAGACCGGCCAGTGTCTCGCCGGTCATCACCTGCGTGTTGGAGTACAGGTCTGAAACGATGATGTCTCCCCGCACCAGACCCCGGGCAAATTCCAGCCATGAGGCGTGGAAAGCTTCGTTGTCAAGATCGTACCAGTTGTCTTTATAAAGAGTGCCTGCACCCTGTTCCAGCGCGTTCAGTTCTGCCAGACGCAAGGGGTAGTCCAGCGCACAGAAGGGCTTGCCCTGCGACCACTGTCGGTAGGCGGCGGCCATCTCAAAAAAGCCGTCCCATGTATCCAGCTTCTCCAGCTGCGCCCCGGTATCTGCCGCAAAGCGGGCGTACTGAGAGCCGTTTAAAAAGAGCAGCTGGGTGGATTTGGACACCGGGAACACGATCTGCTTTCCTGCAATCACCCCGTCCTGTACAAAACCGGGTACATAAGCCGCCATCTCCTCGGCAGAGAACCAGTCGTTCCAATCCACCAGTTTTTCCACGCCCAGCGCCTCGGCGTCGGCGGGGGGCGCCGAGAACAGATCCGGCAGATCCAGCGCGCCGGGTTTGCCGGACTGCGCCTCCTGCAGCTGGCTGCCGATCACGGCGCTGTTGGTCATGTTGGTCACGTTGAGCAGAACGCCCTTTTCCTTGCCAACGGTATCATTGAACTCGGTCAGCAGACGGTTCATGGGCGAATCGGTCTGCTCGCCATAGACGTGCCAGATGCTGAGCATGGTGGGGTCCTTGGGCGAGAGCAGGGTCTTACTGCCGCCGCAAGGGTCAAAAACGTCCGTCGCTTCATGATGCGCTACCTTTCCTTCCTCAGTGTGCCAAGATCGGTATCTTATTTAAGCATAGCATAAGATGCCCCTGACCGCAAGGGTAAATCTCTTTTGGGGCAAAACGATTTGAAATGGTCTCCGCTCTGCTCTGACCATGATCAGAGGAAAGATTATTTATATTTTGCGTTTGTCGCACTCTGCGGAGTGCTCCAAACGCATTTTTCACGAAAGGGGTCGTTAAGGTAAACGGCAGGTAAAACAAAAAAGCACCACACATTTCTGTGCAGTGCTTTCTCTTTTTGGTGGAGATTACTGGGCCGATTCTGATCACGGTGACCTCTTGCATGCTATGCAAGCACTCTCCCGAACCACCTTGAAACGCGCCCCCGGAAAAGCGGGTGTGAATGGGTATAATTTAGCATTAATACGCTAAATTTTGCTGAAAAATGATTTTCCGTCCAACAATCAGCATAGCAGCATGAGAACAATTTAGGCACAGAATTCATTTGGCTGTATTTTACAGTCGGATTTATCTGCTGTCAAGATGTTTCATGTCATTCATGCCGCTAAAGCGAGTCAATATTCTTCTGTTTCAAATTACATAGCGCAATTTCGATCTCAAAAATCGAAGTTGCGCTTTTTTCATTCCTCAATAAATTTTTTCACCGGAGGTTTATACAATGCTTTTATCTCATTGTTGCTTTCAGCCCTTGACACAACCGTATGACCCTTGACTACTTTTACGGACAGTCCGGAGAACTCTTTTCGTTCTTCCGCATTCCAAAGGCTCTTTTTTATGGACACTGCAACATTATATATGGTCAAATACGACAGAAGTCATTGATTTTCTTTGTTTATCTGTGATACCATTCGTTACGAGACCTCCACCATTGCTCTCTTCGCTTATGGTTGAGACTTCGGCACTCAAAGAAACTTTCCGAAAAACACAACGAGGTGACCATTTTTGAAACGTCGAACTTTTCTTGTCTGCACCGCTGCACTTTTTTGCGGTGCGTTTCTGGCAGTGGGCTGCACTCAAAAAACTTCTCAGCCTGTCCTTCAGCAAATCGAATACTCTAATTTGGCAGATTCGGATACACAGGCTCTTCTTTCCAAACTTTTGCAGGATGCTGGCGTATCTGACCTGCGGATACAGACCTTCTTTGATCATGTGCAAAAGTTCAACAATGCTGTGGACCCGGCATGGCTCACCACAGGGTTTGAAAATGCCAAGCCTTTGGATCTGAAATACGATCCTTACTCCATGCAGGACGCATGGATGGAAAAATATGACACCTTCCCCGGCTGGAACTGTCGGATCACTGCCTGTGGGCTGTTCGGTGATTTTATCACTGTCACGGGCAAGGCAGACCTTGACTCAGCCGAGGACACCCTGTTTATGGACTATGAAACACTGGATTCTGACCCGGAATCCCTTTGCGGCGACGAAAGGCAAAAGTTTGATGCGCTGTTCGCCCCGGTTAAAACCCCCAATACGACCGATATTCCTACCCATTTGAAAACGATTCAACAGGAATGGAAGAAACGCGGTCTCTCCTTCGTGGACTATGATAAAATCCGTCTCGTCTCCGTAGTCCTGCACGATCAGTTCTCTGAAACGGACAATTCTCTTATGATCGGTCATGTCGGCGTTATGCTTCCCACATCGGATGCGGTATATTTCGTCGAAAAGGTCGCTTTTCAGGAGCCGTATCGCTTGTTGAAGTTCAAAAATCGGACCGAGTTGAGCGATTATCTGATGCTGAAATACGACAACTCGTGGGGACAGGATACCGCCCACACCTTTATTATGGAAAATTCAGACCTGATGGACGGCTGGCGCATTCTTGAAAATCAGGAAAATGCAAGCTAAAATCTCATTCATTGGGAGCCGTTCGGTCTGACAGATCATTCGCCCTCTGATGCTAAAAAGACGCTGCAACCTCTCACCCAGAGGCGGCAGCGTCCTTTTTATATCGGAATGTTTGTTCGCAGGGGAACTCCGGGCTTATGACAGGGTATGTATAATGTGCAGAGCCATATCCGCATTTTCTTTGTCCACAAACACCTCTGTGACATACCTCGGTTTTATGCCGAGAGTTCCAATTCTCGCTTGATCAAATGTGTTATGCCGATTGACATCTTTGGATTTACAATAGAATTTAATTCCAGCTGCCGCCAACGCATCTGTAATGCGATTGCATTGGTAAGGGTCAGAAACTGTTGCGACTAGCGATTTGAAAAAATGTTCTAACATAAAGAGACCTCCTTGTATACCCTCTAAAAGTAGTTTTGGAGCTGGGAACTGGCTATTATGTGATAAGCCTTTGGAGTATGCCCAGCTTGTGCTGGGTAGTGAGATTGAGCATCATCTCTCGCTCGGCTTCAACCATGGCAGAGTAGAAAATTGACCTTTAATTAAAATATCCAAGGCAAAACAACAGTCCTCTATCATTCATTTAATCGATTCCTTTGAGTTTTCTTTGTATAAATCATCTAAAAGCTCTTTTTGTGTTTGCTCTACTGCTTTGCTATAATGTTCTCTGGCTTCCTCTCCTTGTAACGTTTTATACCCGCCATTTCCGTCTGGAATATCAACACAAACAACATTTTGCTCATCTAATTCGGATGCTGCATTAAGTGCATCTTCAATTTCTTTACTGCCCATAATTTGTGGAGCATCAGTCGTTATTGGCCTGCCCAGTATTATAATTAGTAGCACCGCTATTACCGCAAATATTAACACAATTTTTCCGACTCTCATCCGAAATGCTCCTTTTTAGATTTATTTCTCATTTCGGGGCTTTTTAATTTTGCAATTCACAATCCGACTTGCAAGATAAATTATCCAAAAAGTAAGGATATAATTGTTAGTTATAAACTTTGTAAAGGTCGCTTGTTCCCCTAATCTTATTTCAACAAAGAAAAATATCAAATACTGTACAACTAGCATACTACCAACGTCTACTACCAGTTTTTTCACTATCTTCGGCTCCTTTCTATAAACCCTTTTATCCAGATAACGCAGCAAATCACTGGTTTGTTGCAAGATTTTCTGTTTTTATCTATCTTAACAAAAAATCGCCCAGGTGTTTGTGCTTTCCGCCCCAATTGGCGTGAAACGGCGGCTCGATCCAGCAGCCTGCGCCGCACTCTGCAAGCATTTCTTTCAAAAGCTGCTCCCGTTTTGCGTGTTCGGAAGGGCGGGTATGATTATAAGCATACAGCCGCTCCATGCAAAGTTCCTGCTCTGCCATGATGGATTCGTCCGTTGGGTCGTAGACTTGTTGGCTGTGGATCGCATTTTTTATCGGCATGGTTCTACTCTTCTTATTTATAAGGAATCTTTCTCATTTTTCAGTAGATTCTTCCAGATTCTTTCGGTACTGTGCCGGACTGACACCATACTCTTTCTTGAATACCCGGCTAAAATAGAGTGGGTTATCATACCCTACGATCTCTGCAATTTCTCCAATATTGTATTCGGTGTTCTCCAATAAGCTCTGGGCATTTACCATCCGAAGGGACAGGATGTATTGTGCAGGGCTTATTTTCATGTACTGCTTAAAATTACGGATAAACCAGTTCGTACTGATATGCAGCGATTCTGCGTAATCGTCCACACTGACCTTTGTATTATAATTCTCGTTAAAGTAGGCAACGGCGGCTTCGATTTCTTCGGGGATGCTTGTAGTTGTTTTCTCGCTTTCCTGCTGTTGCCTGCTTACTAAAAGCAGAATGATGTTGAAGAGAGAAGCAATATAGTCCTCATAGCCATATTCACATTGTTGCAGTTCCCGGATGATCTTTCGGAACAGCATTTTGTAATCCGGCAGTGTGCCGCTGTAAAAAACGTGCTTGTCCAAGGGCATTCCGTGATAGTTCAGGATGTTTTTGACATCGTATCCTGTAAAGTGAATCCAGAACACCTCTGGATGATCTTCTACATAGTAGACATACTTCTGGATTTCTTTCGGCTGATAAAGCACCATGTGTCCAGAAGTCACCACTTCCTCAACACCATCGAACCAGAAGTGTGCTTTACCAGATGCCACATAGAGGATTTGATAGTCTCTGCGACCCTTTGCCCAAAAAGTAGGTAGCTTAGAGCGTTTTTTCAAGCGATAAGTGCCGCAGCTGCCTACGACCAGCGGCTTTGAGTAGTCTTTGAAATCCAAACGGGAGTTGTTCAAATATCCTGAGTTGAAATACATCCCTGCGTCCTCCTCATCTTCAGAGATTTTACAGTGATTTGGGAAATGTTCTATCAAAAAATTACAAACTCTTTGATTTTGTGCATATTTTGTTCCATCTTGTCTATATCTTTTCGTTCCATTAGATTCTATAATATTTTCAGACGAAACGCAAGAGATTTGGGCAACTTGCGTAATGAGAATTCCAGCCTGAAGTGCGCAGCAGATTGGTCGCGCCTACACAAAACAAGCAAGATGGGAGAAAGCACAATGACTGAGAAACGTTATCTAAAGTGGTATAATAAAGTCGGCTATGGTTCAGGCGATATTGCAGGCAACGTGGTGTATGCATTCCTGTCCTCCTTCGTCATGATCTATCTGACCAACACCGTTGGCCTGAACCCCGGTATTGTCGGCACTCTGATTGCAGTTTCCAAACTGCTGGACGGTGTGACGGACATTTTCTTTGGTTCTTTGATTGACAAAACGCATTCTAAGATGGGCAAAGCCCGTCCTTGGATGCTGTACGGCTACATTGGCTGTGCCATTACGCTGGTGGCAATTTTCGCCATCCCGACCAATCTGGGACAGTTTGCACAGTACGCATGATTCCTGATCGCATATACTCTGCAAAGCTGCTTGCTGGTAACAAATATTATATGATGATTTGCGTCACCTACATTTTGCAGCAGATCTACGGTGCCATGATCAGCATGGGCACCTACTATGCAACCTACATCCTTGGCAACCAGAATCTGTTCGGTGTATTCTCTTGGGCAATCAACATTCCTCTGATCATCGCACTGGTGTTCACCCCGACGCTGGTTGCCAAATGGAGCGGAATGTACAAGCTGAACGTCATGAGCTATACTCTGGCAACCGTTGCCCGTGCACTGGTTGCTGTAGCAGGTTACATGGGCAGCGGCAATGTGACCTTGATGCTGCTCTTTACCGCAATCGCTGCTCTGGGTCAGGGCCCTTGGCAGGGCGATATGAACGCTGCGATTGCTGCTTGCTCTGAATATACTTGGCTGACGAAGCATAAGCGCGTGGATGGCACGATGTACTCCTGCACTTCTCTCGGTGTGAAGCTGGGCGGCGGTCTGGGTACTGCCATCACCGGCTGGCTGCTGGCAGCAAGCCATTTTGACAGCGCTCTGACCGTTCAGCCGGATTCCTGCATCAATATGCTGAAGATCATGTATCTGGTGATTCCGTTTGCTCTGGATGCCATCATCACCTTCATTCTCTCTCGTATGAAGGTCGAAGAAGCAAATGAAAAACTGCGTGCAGCAGTCTGATAACAAGCCATTATCATTTCTCCTTCATCTGCTGTTCCCCGGAGGAATCCAGCGATTCCTCCGGGGAGGCTGGAGAAATATTATAAAATTATAAAAGGTAAATGAGGAAATACTATGTCTGCATTTGATTTTGCAAAAGTAAAAGACCCCACCTTTTTCAAGGAAAACGTGCTGAATGCTCATGCAAGTTTCCGTACTTACGCTTCCCGCGAAGAATATCTGGCAGGAGAATCTTCGCTTGCGATGAAGCTGGACGGCATCTGGAAATTCGCCTACGCAAAGAACTACACCAGTGCCATCCCCGGCTTTGAAAAGCCGGATTACGATTGCAGCGGCTGGGATGACATTCATGTTCCGGCACACATCCAGATGGAGGGCTACGACATTCCCCAGTATGCGAATGTTCAGTACCCGTGGGATGGCCGTGAAGAAGTACAGCCGGGCGAGATCTCGCAGTGGTTCAATCCGGTGGCAAGCTATGTAAAATACTTCGAGCTGCCGGAATCCATGCAGGGCAAGCCCGTCCACATCGAGTTCGAGGGTGTGGAAAGCGGCATGGCTCTTTGGCTGAACGGGTCCTATGTGGGTTACACCGAGGACAGCTTCTCCGCACACGCATTCGATCTGACTCCCTATCTCCAGCCGGGCGTGAACAAACTTGCCGTGCAGGTGTTCAAGTGGACTTCCTCCAGCTGGTGCGAAGATCAGGACTTCTTCCGCTTCTCCGGCATCTTCCGCAGCGTGTGGCTGTACGCCATCCCCACCGTGCATTTGGAAGATATATCCGTCAAAACGCTGTTTGCCGGGGATGATTTTACTCATTCCACGCTGGAAGTTGCACTGCAGGTGGAGGGAAAGGGCGCGGCCCGTCTGACCCTGCGCCGTAGTGAGCTGGAAGTGTTCTCCGAAAAAATCGCACTGAACGGCGGCTCTGCGTTGTTCAGCCATGCGGTGGAGAACCCCCACCTGTGGAGTGCAGAGGACCCGGCTCTGTATGAACTGGAAATTGAGCTGCTGGACGACGCAGGCCATCTGGTAGAGGTGACTGGGCAGAAAGTCGGTTTCCGCAAGTTCGAGTTGAAGAACAATCGGATGCTGCTCAACGGCAAGCGCATCGTGTTCAAGGGTGCCAACCGTCATGAGTTCAGCTCCATTACGGGTCGTGCTGTGGGCGTACACACCCATGAGGAACTGCTTCGGGATATCATCACCATGAAGCAGAACAACATCAATGCCATCCGTACCAGCCATTACCAGAATCAGGATGCACTGTACGACCTGTGCGACGAGTATGGTCTGTATCTGATCGCAGAGAACAATCTGGAATCCCATGGCACATGGGACATTCATCAGGCTGGCATTCGCGGCATCGAGGGCGTTTTGCCCAATGATAAGCCGGAGTGGAAAGCTGTCTTGTTTGACCGCATGAATTCCACTTGCCAGCGTGACAAAAATCATCCTGCTGTTCTGATCTGGTCTCTGGGCAACGAATCGTTTGGTGGTGAGACCCTGCTCCAGATGGCAGAGATGGTCCGCCGCTTTGATGACACCCGTCTGGTGCATTACGAAGGTGTGGTCAATGATCCCCGCTTCCTCGAAACCACCGATATCGAGAGCCATATGTACAGCACTGTGAAGGACATTAAAGAGTATCTGGCACAGGGCGATAAGCGGCCTTATATCGAGTGCGAATACTCTCATGCTATGGGCAACTCCAACGGTGCTTTGCACAAGTACACGGAACTTGCCGACCAGAAGGACTGCGGCTATCAGGGTGGCTTTATCTGGGATTACATCGACCAGTCCATCTGGAAAAAAGACCGCTACGGCAGGTGGTTCCAAGCCTACGGCGGCGACTTCGGCGAGCGTCCTACCGACTATAATTTCAGCGGAAACGGCATTGCCTACGGTGGTGACCGTGCTCCTTCTCCCAAGATGCAGGAGGTCAAGTTCTGCTATCAGAACATCGCCATTTCCATCGACAATTCTGGATTTGAAGTCTGGAATAAGAACCTGTTCACCTCTACGGGTGCTTTCGACTGTGTTGCTCTGCTGCACCGTGATGGAAAGCTGTATCAGCAGCAGGAACTGACCAATATTGATGTTGCTCCCGAAGAGCGTTCCAGCTTCCCGCTGCCGTTTATGGTTCCTGCTCTCCCCGGTGAATATGCAGTGACCATCAGCTTCCGTTTGAAGGAGGACACCAGCTGGGCAAAGAAGGGCCATGAAGTCGCCTTTGGACAGGGTGTGATCGCTGTGGTCCGTTCCATTCCCAGCAAGAAGGTCACACCGTTTACCGTTACGCACGGTACGCACAACATCGGTGTCCGGGGTGAGAATTTCGATGTTTTGTTCTCCGATTTGAATGGCGGTCTGACTTCCTACCGCTATGCCGGAAAAGAGATGATTCAGGAGATTCCCCGTCCCAACTTCTGGCGCGCTCCCACCGACAATGACTGCGGCAACAACATGGGCGGCGTTCGCGGCCAGTGGAAGCTGGCAAGTCTGTACGCTACCGCCAAGGGCATCGGCAAGGAGATTCCGTCTGTTCATGGCGGCACCATCCTCCAGAACCCCACCTGCGAGGTGGAAGCCGACAGCGTGGTCGTGACCTATCTCTATAATCTCCAGACCAGCCCCGCAGCAGAGTGCAGCCTGCAGTACCGTGTGTTCGGTGATGGCCGCATCCAGACCACCCTGCACTATGACCCGGTGGAAGGGCTTGCAGCAATGCCGGAGTTCGGCGTACTGTTCAAGATCGACGCTGACTACGACACGGTGGAGTGGTACGGAAACGGCCCTGCGGAGACCTACTGGGATCGTCAGCATGGTGCAAAGCTGGGCATTTACCAGAACAAGGTCGCAGACAACATGGCACAGTACCTTGTGCCGCAGGAGTGCGGTGCAAAGACCGCTGTGCGCTGGGCAAAGGTAGTGGACCGCAAGGGTCGCGGGCTGCTGTTTACCGCAGATGCCGCAAAGCCCATGTTCTTCTCTGCGCTGCCCTACACTCCCCATGAAATGGAAAGTGCCAAGCACCCCTACGAGCTGCCCCCAATCCATTACACGGTGATTCGTGCCATCGGCGAGCAGATGGGCGTCGGCGGTGATGACAGCTGGGGTGCCAATGTCCACCCGGAGTATATTCCTGATGTGACTAAGCCTGTGGAGTTCACCTTTACCTTCCGTGGCATCTGACCCTCGTTATTAAGACACCTTCGCATTGAGATATGGACATCCCTGCATGAGATTCCTATCAAAAGCGAGGGTGTCTTTTTTTGGTATCACAAAATCTCAATTTCTGACACCACTATTTATAAGTAGTGCTTCACTCTATATAAGTAGCGCTGCTATGTCAAAATAACTGTATTCCGTTTTTGTTTAGAGCATTCCTTTTTGAAAATGGTGTAAAGTCAAAAGTTGGGGGTTGTATAGGAACCGCCTGCAAAAACCTGGAAACGGTGCAGGCGAAGCAATGCGGCCCCCAAAAATCGGCTTCAGCAAAAAGAAAAGCACCATACTTCCTACGAAGTACAGTGCTTTTTGGTGGAGATTACCGGGCCGATTCCGATCACGGTGACCCTCTTGCGGTCCATGCACGGCGCTCTCCCGGCTGAGCTAGGCCCTCACTCGTTTGGCATCAACAAAAAAGCACCACACATTTCTGTGTAGTGCTTTTTTTCTGGTGGAGAATAGCGGGATCGAACCGCTGACCTCTTGCATGCCATGCAAGCGCTCTCCCAGCTGAGCTAATCCCCCATAAAATCCAAGAAGCGAACCTCTTGGATGGAGTTCTTTTGTTGGGAATTTGATTGTCGCAGGACTATCTGACTGGGGGTGTGTTTTGATACCAACCGGGCTCCCAGCTGAGCTAAACCCCCAGATGTCTTGTTTTGTGCCTGACGACGTGTGTAATTATACCAGCCACGGGGGCGCTTGTCAACAGTTTTTTGCAAAATTTTTTGCAGCAAAAGATCCCCGCAGGGCGGGTGCCCGGCGGGGATCGGGAAGCGGGGGAAAGCTCTTTTTAGAAAAACTACGCCTTAGCGTGCCTGACGGTCGAAGATCTGCGGGGCCACGCGGCACAGCAGCACAGCGGCCACCATGGTGAGCAGGGTCTCGGGCAGCATATAACTGCCGTTGTAGGTCAGGCTGTAAGTCCATGCGGCCAGACCATCATTCAGGTTGCCCCACACCAGCACGCCGGACAAAAAGCTGCACATAAAGCGCAGGAAACCGGCGGCAAAGGTGCCCACGGCTACGCCCACGGTGCGGTTCTTGAAGGGGCGGGCGAACAGCTCGGCCAGACCCAGTGCCATAAAGGCCAGCACATAGTCCAGCAGCACCTCACCGAGGAAGTAGAGGAAGGTGGAAGCGGGAGGAGGGTAGAAGCCCATGATCATTTGCAGGCAGGAGTTCACGAAACCGGTGAACAGGCCCCACTTTGCGCCGTGGCGGAAGGACACCAGCACAAAGGGCAGCATGCTCAGCAGGGTAATGCTGCCGCCGTTGGGCATGGTGAAGAACTTGATGTTGGAAAGCACCGTGCCAATGGCGATCATCAGGGCGCATTCCACCAGAATACGGGTCTTGGAATAGGTTTTGGACATGATGAAAAGATTCCTCTCTCATAGTAGTACACAAAAACAAAATGCGCCTGCCGACAGCAGACGCATGGAGGTTTGTTGAACGTACCGGACAGTTCCGCAAACTCCCTACGCCGGCATTGCCCGGATCAGGTAAAGGGTACTCCGCGCAATGCGGATCTCAGCCTTACGGCGCCCCTGTTTTTATGTCCGCCCACAGTATACGCGCCGGGGGACAAAAAGTCAAGCCCGCAGACATAATCCGCCCCGGCGGTGCGTATGTTATACCATTGCAAAGCTGGAACGCAGGGAGGCGGGATATGAAAGCCGATCCGGAACAGCGTGCCGTGCAGCTGGGCGAATATATTGCCGCCCACAACGCCACGGTGCGGGCAGCGGCGGCTGCGTTCGGGTGCAGCAAGTCCACCGTGCACAAGGACGTTGCCGTGCGGCTGCGCAGCATCAGCCCTGCGCTGTACGGGCAGGTGCGTGCCGTGCTGGCCCGCAACAAGGCCGAGCGCCATCTGCGGGGCGGGGCTGCCACCCGGCGCAGATACAGCTGCCGCTAAACCCCAAAAAAGACCGCTGCGCCGTGCAGCGGTCTTTTTTGGCTGGGACGTTCTTGAATGGCCGCCGCGCTGCTTTGGCCATATTCAGCGGAAAACATAATTATAATTTGTGGTTCAAAAACGTCTGCAGACGTTTTTGAACCACTTTTTCATAGGGGACGCAAAAAACGGCTATTTTATCCCCCGGTGTGGAACTGCTGCAAGGCACCTTTTTCCAACCGGCTTACCTGCGCCTGACTGATGCCGATCTCCTGCGCCACCTCCATCTGGGTCTTGCCGCGCAGATACCGCAGCTCCATAATGCGCTTTTCCCGGGGCGAAAGGGCGGCTACCGTATCGCGGAACTGCAACCCGCTGATCCAGCTTTCCTCGCTGTCCGGGTCCCGCACCTGATCGATCACATACATCGCATCGCCGCCGTCGGTGTACACCGGCTCGTCAAGGCTGAGCGGCTCCACTACCGATTCCAGCGCGGCGGTCACCTCGCGCCGGGCAAGCCCCGCTGCGGCGGCGATCTCGTCCATGGTGGGCTCGCGCCCCAGCTGCTTTTCCAGCGTTTCCCGCGCCTGCATGGCGCGGTAGGCGGTGTCCCGCAGGGTGCGGCTTACCCGCAGGGCGTTGTTATCCCGCAGGAACCGCCGGATCTCCCCGATGATCATCGGCACGCCATAGGTGGAGAACCGCACCGGCTGCGCGGGGTCAAAGTTGTCGATGGCTTTGATCAGCCCGATGCACCCCACCTGAAACAGATCGTCCAGATTCTCGCCACGCTGGGCAAACCGCTGCACCACGCTGAGCACCAGCCGCAGGTTGCCCTCCACCATCCGCGCCCGGGCAGCCTTGTCCCCGGCGTGGGCAAGGGTGAGCAGCTGCCGCTTTTCCGCTTCGGTCAGCACAGGCAGCTGCCCTGTGTTTACACCGCATAGCTCCACCTTGTTGTACATCCAAACGCCCCCGGTCTTTTAGCTTTACCGGAAGTATGGCTCTGTGTGCCGGGCGCTATGCGTGGAAAAATTTGAGCGCCCCTCCGCAAAAGAGGGGCGCATTATAGACAAACCTGTAATTTTATGGTATGCTGTGACTGGCGGTGCAAGCCGCCCATCAGGCGCTGTGCCCACAAACGCAGGTGGTTAGCTCCTTACCGGTACCTGAGTGCCGGGTAAGAGCGAATTTTTTTCTTTGAAATCTCGATTCTCCCCGGACGCTTAAGGGCAGGAAGGGGGGATGCGTCATGACATTTGAACAGGTCGTATTGCTGCTCACGCTGCTCGGCGGAGCAATCTACATTACCTTTCAGATCACATGGACTGTATCACACAGTGATGATAAAAAGAAAAAATGACCGCCTCACTGACTACCAATCATGAACGGTCATTTTTCTTTTGATCTAACATGGTAAGGAGTTAGCCGTTTGCCGGGCCAGCGCCTCTTGTGTTTTCATTATACACGTTCCCACGCGGAATGTCAAGTGTGGCTACTCGCTTTCAAGGCGGGCTTTCAAGGTGTGGATGATGCGCTTTTCCAGCCGGGAGATATAACTCTGGCTGATGCCAAGAGCATCGGCGGCTTCCTTCTGGGTGCGCTCCACGCCGTCGGTAAGGCCAAAGCGCAGCTCCATGATCTGCCGCTCCCGCGCCGAAAGCGCCGCCACGGCGCTGCGCAGCACGGCACGCTCGGCGTCCTGCTCTAGCTGCTGGCTTACCGCGTTGGCATCACTGCCAAGGATGTCCGAGAGCAGCAGCTCGTTGCCGTCGCCGTCCACGTTCAAAGGCTCGTCGATGCTGGCCTCTTGCCGGCGGTTGGAACTTTTGCGCAGATACATCAGGATCTCGTTGCCGATACAGCGGCTGGCGTAGGTGGCAAGCTTGATGCTGCGGGCAGGAGTGAAGGTGTTTACCGCCTTGATCAGCCCGATGGTGCCAATGCTTACCAAGTCCTCGGCGGGCACACCGCTGTTCTCGTACTTTTTTGCCAGATACACCACCAGCCGCAGGTTGTGGGTGATCAGCTCCTCCCGGGCGGCGGCATCCCCGGCGGCCATGCAGTCAAGCAGGGCTTTTTCCTGCTCGGGGGTCAGGGGCGGAGGCAGGCTGGGCCCGCCCGCCAGATAATGCACTGCGCCGCAGTAGCGCAAACGCCCCCATAGCCGCTGCCAGACCTTGCGGAAAAACTGCAACATGGATATCCCTCCTGTGCACCTTTTATTATATGTATTATAAAGGGAACGGGCTCGCCCTCTCAGGCGCTAACGCGCCAGCTCTCCCAAAGGAAGAGATGGATGCGAACGTAGTGAGCAGACGGAGAGGGCAAGCTTGCTGCCCGCAGCGCTGCACTTTCGCAGAAAGCGGCGCTGCAAATGCCGCTCCCTTTACGACCCTTCCTGTGAAAATGCGTTTGGAGCGCTCCGCAGAGCGCGACAAACGCGAAATTTAAAACTTTTTTCCGCTGATTATGCGCAGAGCGAAAGCGGAGCGCATTTTTAAACCGTCTCAGCTCTACACCCCCACCTCCTCCGCTACATCATCCCCCAGCAGCAGCGTCCATGGGCCGGTGGGGGTGTCCGGGGCGCAAAAAGCCGCCAGCAGGCCGGGCACGCGGCGCTGCCCACGGCACAGCGCGGCAGGCACGGCGGGCAGCAGACAGTGGCCGGTAACGGCGGCGCAGGGCACAAACTGCACCCTCAGCCCCGGGGGTGGGGCAGCACCGGCGGCAAACCAGCCGTCTAAGTACGCCCGCAGCGGCGCGGGCAGCCGGCTGCGCACCGGCGGGTACTGCACCAGCACCACCCGCCGCCCGGCAAGGGGGTCTTGCAGGGTAAAACCGGTGTCGTGGTAGGCCTGTACGGGCACAGCCGCGCCCGCTATATGCAACACGGCGGCAAAGCAGCCCCGCTGCGGGCGGCCAAACACTGCCAGCAGCCCGCGCAGCAGCGCATACACCCCGGCGCAGCAGAGCAAAAGCCGCCCCGGGCGCACCGGCAACAGTACATTCAGGTTGTTGGCCTGTACCCCGGGCAGCACCACCGCGCCGCACAACAGGCCGTTGAGCGCCGCATACCACCCGCACAGCCGGGCAAAGCTGCGCGTCCCGGGCACGCCGTAGCACACCGCCACCACCCCGCAGCAGCTGGCTATTTTATATAGTACCGCCAGCGGGGCGGGCCACGGCGGAGCCAGAAGGGCAAGGGTGCTTGCCGCAGCCGCCGCACTGCCCGCGCACAGCCGCAGCCCGGTGCAGCTGCGCCCGCACAACAGCCCAGCGCCCAGCAGCAGCGCAGCGGCCGCAGCAAAGTTTACCAGCAGTAATTCGTCCACAAAAACAACTGTTTTCATTGCAAAGCACCGCCTTATGGTTCTGGTAGTCTATTTTTCACAAATTTGTGAAAAAACTTGTCACACCAGAAAAACCCGCATGAACAGTGCAGTTTTGCTACAAAAGTGGGGACGATGTTTCACAGTTTTTACACTTTTTTCAAAAAAGTACTTGAACATTTCTGGAAAGTGTGGTATATTATTGCCATCCTAGTAAGGATTGAGCCGGAAACACCGGTTCGAAAATATTTTTTCTATTTTTGAAGGGAGTAATTCATTATGATGATGCCTGCAAATTTCTCTGCTGTGTCTGAGAACGAGATGACCTACGTTATGGGTGGTAGCGTTGCTGACTACCTGGCTCCTGTCATGGGCAAGAAGGAGTGGAGCAACTTCAGCAAGAACCTGGTGACCATCATTGGTAACCACTACGTTGCTACTTTCCTGGGCAACACCGTTGGCACTATCTTCAGCGGCACTTACGTCCCCGGCCAGAGCCTGAAGGCTTTCGGCGGCGAGATCGGCGGTATCTGGGACAACAACTACGCTGGCAATGACGCTGAGACCAAGGACAAGATCCTGACCGGCATGAAGGGCGTTCTGAACGTTGGCCTGAACATCGTTGGCAACCTGGCTGCTATCTACAACCTGGGCTTCGGCACCGCTAAGAACGTCGTCAACGACACTTACGGCGATTCCACCAAGTTCGAGTTCTAATCAGTTTAACTGACTAGACCATGCTTGCGTGACTGTACCCTTAGGGGTGCAGGGAACATAACAGCATAATAACACCCCCGTAGGCTTACGCCTGCGGGGGTGTTTTTTTACCCCTTCAGTCTCGCTGCTGCATACCCCCTCAGGCGCTAACGCGCCAGCTCCCCCAAGGGGGCGCCTTATGGAGGTGCCGCAAAGTTTCCCGCTGCCGCAAAAAAACGTCCCCTTGGGGAAGGTGGCTTGACGCGCAGCGGCAAGACGGAAGGGGTGCGTTCACACTTCTTTTACCAGTCTGTTACTTTCCGTTTTGTGCGGTTTGTGGTATACTATGGTCAACATGGGTTACCATGGCAACATTGAAACAGACAGGATGTGAAATCCTCTTATGAAAGATGGTTTTTTGAAGGCAGCTGCCTTTTCGCCCGCGCTGCGGGTGGCAGACTGCACCTATAACGCACAGCAGGTGCTGAAGCAGCTGCAAGCTGCCGCGCAGCGGGGGGTAAAGCTGGCGGTTTTCCCGGAATTTTGCCTTACCGGCTACACCTGCGGCGATTTGTTTTTGCAGCGCACTTTGCAGCAGGGCGCACTGGATGCGCTGGAATGGCTGCTTGCGCAGACCCACACGCTGGACACCGTGACGCTGGTGGGCTTGCCGCTTTTGGTGCACGGCAAGCTGTACAACTGCGCCGCCGTGCTGTGCCGGGGGCAGCTGCTGGGCATCGTGCCCAAGACCTACCTGCCCAACTACGGCGAGTTTTACGAAAAGCGGCAGTTCACCCCCGGCAGCACCGAGGTGCAGACGGTGACCGTCTGCGGGCAGCAGGTGCCCTTTGGCACATCGCTGCTGTTCCGCTGCCGTCAGATGCCCAGCTTTGTGCTGGGCGTGGAGCTGTGCGAGGATTTGTGGAGTGCGCTGCCGCCCTCCACCTTCCACGCGCTGGCGGGCGCAACCGTCATAGCAAACCTTTCTGCCAGCGATGAGACCGTGGGCAAGGCGGAGTATCGCCGCGCACTGGTGGCAAACCAGTCTGCCCGGCTGCTGTGCGGCTACCTGTACGCCTCGGCAGGGCACGGCGAAAGCACCACCGATATGGTGTTTGCCGGGCACGACCTCATTGCCGAGGACGGCAGCATTCTGGCAGAGACCGCGCCCTTTGCGGGCGACCACGCCGAGACCGAGCTGGACTGCCAGCGCATGGAAGCCGAGCGTGCCCGCAACACCAGCTTTGAGCACAGCGCCGAGGGCTATGTCACGGTGGAATTTGACCTTGCACCGGAAGAAACGGTGCTTACCCGCCGCATTGACCCCGCCCCCTTTGTGCCCGGCGACCCGCAGCGCCGCGCCGCCCGGTGCGAGCTGATTTTGAAGATGCAGGCCGATGGCCTTGCCAAGCGGCTGGAGCACGCCCACGCAAAAACAGCAGTCATTGGTATTTCCGGCGGCTTGGACAGCTGCCTTGCCCTGCTGGTGGCAGTGCGCGCCATGAAGCAGCTGCACCGCCCCGCCGCCGATGTACTGGCAGTGACCATGCCCTGCTTTGGCACCACCAAGCGCACCCGCAGCAACGCCGAGATTTTGTGCGGGGAGCTGGGCGTAAGCTTTCAGGAGATCCGCATTGCCAACACCGTGCGCAGCCACTTTGCGGACATCGGGCAGGATGAGACCGTGCTGGACGTCACCTTTGAAAACGGGCAGGCGCGTGTGCGCACGCTGGAGCTGATGGACCTTGCCAACCGCACCGGCGGCCTTGTGGTGGGCACGGGCGACCTTTCGGAGCTGGCACTGGGCTGGGCGACCTACAACGGCGACCACATGAGCATGTACGGCGTAAACGCCGGTGTGCCCAAAACGCTGGTGCGCTATCTGGTGCAGTACGAAGCCGAAGCCGCCGCCACCGCCGCCTTGCACGATGTGCTGCTGGATATTCTGGCTACCCCGGTCTCGCCGGAGCTGCTGCCTGCCAAGGACGGCGAAATTGCACAGATCACCGAGGATCTGGTGGGCCCCTACGAGCTGCACGATTTTTACCTGTATTATGTGCTGCGCTGCGGCTTTGGCCCGGCTAAAATTTACCGGCTGGCAAAGGCTGCTTTCGCGGGCAGGGCAGAGTACACGGATGCCGTGCTGTACAAGTGGCTGCGCAACTTCTACTGGCGCTTTTTTGCCCAGCAGTTCAAGCGCAGCTGCCTGCCGGACGGCCCCAAGGTGGGCAGCGTGACCCTTTCGCCCCGGGGCGACTGGCGCATGCCCAGCGATGCCTGTGCCACCCTCTGGCTGGCAGAGCTGGAGCAGCTCAAGCCCGGGGAGCAGTAAGCCATGAAGAACAAAAAGCTTTTGACCAATATCCTGTTTGCAGTGGTGGTGCTGGCCATCGCAGCGGTGCTGCTGGCCGTGCGCAGCCACAACGCCACCGGCGGAAAACTGACTGCCCAGCTGATCTACGGCGACGCGAACGCTGTGCTGGACATTCCGCTGGACAAGGACGAGACTTACAGTGTGGACACCGGTTATTATACGGTGCATATAGAGGTAAAGGACGGCAGAGCGCGGTTTATTGAATCGCCCTGCCCGGATCACATCTGCGAGGGCTTTGGCTGGCTGTCGGCGGAGGATCAGACCGCCACCTGCCTGCCTGCCCGCGCCGTGCTGACCATCGTTCCGGTGGGCTAAAAAAGGAGTATTCTCATGTTGGACGAAAACGAGCATTCCCGCAAGGAGGACGGCCGTTCCTTGCACCGTCTTTTGCACAAGGCTGAGCAGCAGGACGCCACTGTGGAGGTGGACAGCGCCGCGTTTTTCTCGGAGCTGCCGCCGGAGCAATCCGCTCCGCCGCCCCGCCGCCCGCAGCAAAACACCCCCCGCAGCACTGCTGGCGGGGCAAATGGGGCGTACCTGCCCCCGAAACGAGGGAAGATCTTGCTGACCGTACAGGCAATTTTAAGCGTTCTGGCGCTGGTGCAGCTCTGGCGCACCCAAATGCTGCCGGTGCTGTATCTGGTGGTGCTGGCGGCGCTGCTGTGGCTGCTGTGGCTGCTGGTCAAGCGCTGTCAGGAGTACAAAACTGCAGGCACGGTGTCCCGGGTGTTCTCGGTGGTGCTGTGCGCTGCCATGGCGCTGGGCTGCGTGTGGGCGCAGCAGGGTCTGACGGCGCTGGGCGATATGACCACCGGCTTTTTGAGTGACGCCGAGGCGAAAAAAATCGCAAAGGAGCCCTTTGTGGTGTACCTGAGCGGTGTGGATACCCGCGGCGAGCTGACCGAAAAAGCACGCAGCGATGTGAATATCATTGCCGCCGTGAACCCCGTTACCAAGCAGGTGGTGCTGATCAACACCCCGCGCGATTACTATGTGGACCTTGCCGGAACGAACAGCAAGGATAAGCTGACCCACGCCGGGCTTTACGGCGTGCAGACCAGCATGGACACCCTTGGCAACCTGTACGGGGTGGACGTGCAACACTACATCCGTATCAATTTTGCAGGGTTCATCAACATCGTTGATGCGCTGGGCGGCGTGGATGTGTACTCCGATCAGGCGTTCACCTCGGTGGGCAGCCCCGGCTACTACGACCCCACCACCTTTGCCGAGGGCTGGAACCATCTGGACGGCAAAGCTGCGCTGGCCTTTGCCCGCGAGCGCCACGCCTTTAAGACCGGCGATGTGCAGCGCGGCATCAACCAGATGAAGGTGATCGATGCCATGCTGAACAAGATCAAGTCCCCGGCGCTGCTGATGGGATTTTCCAAGATCATGGATTCTGCTGCCGATTGCTTCGTCACCAGCCTTTCTCAGAACCAGATCAGCGCACTGGTGCGGATGCAGCTGAGCGATTTTGCGGAGTGGAATATTGAAAGCTACACCGTTACCGGCTCCTCCGGCAGCAGCACCAAGTGCTACTCTGCCAAGGGGCAGAAGCTCTACGTCATGAAGCCGGATGAAAACTCTGTGGCGAAAGCCAAAGAGATGATCGCGGCGGTGCTGGGCGGCGAAGGTACGGTAAGTTCCACCGCCCAGACCCCGGAAAAGACGGACGTGTACACCCCCACCGCCGACCCGGATGCCGCTGTCTCAGTGCCCGAAACGCCTGCCGACAGCGTGATCGTGGATGAACCTGCGGAAAGCGTGCCGGAGCAGCCCGCTGAGCAGCCCGCTGAACAACCGGCAGAGCAGCCCACAGAAACGCCCGCCGAGCAGCCCGCTGCTACCGAGACGCCCCAGCCGGAGACCACTCCCGCCGAGGGCGGCAGCACCGAGACGCCCGCCGTCAGTCTGCCCACGCAGGAGCAGGTAGAGCAGGCCGCAGGCTCGCTGTACAGCGCTGCCTCCACCGTGCTGGACGCTATCCTTGGCGCAGGCGGGAACTGAGCAGTCCCTTTTGCGTGAAAAGGCATTTCGGGGAGATCCGCAGATCTTCCCGAAATGCAATTAAAAATGATCATTCCGCTGAATATGCCCAAAGCGCACGCGGCGGGCATTTTCAATGGTCTTGCTAACAACAAAGAGGTCACTGCACAAATCCTGTGCGGTGACCTCTTTTTACGTTGCTGCAACAAAAAAACGCTGCCTGCAACCGCAGACAGCGCAAAACCACAAAAGGGAAAACGAGATAGACCGTAAGCCGGGTTCTGTATTAAACGACGATCTGTCTAGGCCTGCCATTGCTGACAGGCTCGTGCCGCCTTCGGGACACGCGAGCAGCGCTGTACGTCCCATATAGGCGTTGCTTCCGGTAGGGTTTACAAAGCCGCATGGTCACCCATGCGCTGGTGAGCTCTTACCTCGCCGTTTCATCCTTACCGCATTGCTGCGGCGGTTTGTTTTCTGTTGCACTTTCCCTAAGGTCACCCTCGGCTGCCGTTAGCAGTTACCGTGCTCTGTGAGGCCCGGACTTTCCTCAGAGCGGTCAAAGCCGCCCCGCCGCCGTATGTTCCACTCGTTTTCCGTTCCTCATGATACCATAAAAAAGTAAGATTTGCAAGTGAAACGGATTTTTGTTATAATATCATTTGTGTTTTTGTAAATTTTGCAGGGGAGGGACAGGCCATGCAGCTGTATTTTGCCGTGCCGGATACGGCTGCTACCCACGATGGGGTGCTGGTGCGCAGCTTTCTGCGCCAGTGTGCCGTCTCTACCGACCTTGCCCGGGCGGTCAAGTTCCGGGGCGGCGGCTTTTTTGCGGACGGCGTGCCTATTCTGGCAAACCGGCGCATCTTCCCCGGGCAGGTGCTTTCCTTTACCCTGCCGCCGGAGGGGGACGGCGTGACCCCGCAGCCGGAGATACCCGTCAAGGTGGTCTACGAGGACGCCTTTGCCGTGGTGCTGGAAAAGCCGCCGCAGCTGGCGGTGCACCCCACTTTAAATTACCCGGGTGGTACGCTGGCCAACGGTTACGCGGCGTGGGCGGCGGCCCACGGCCACAGCCCGGTGTTCCGTCCGGTGAACCGCATTGATAAGGACACCAGCGGCCTTGTGCTGGCGGCGAAAAACGCCTACGCCGCGCCGCTATTGGCGGGCGGGGTGGAAAAGCTGTACTATGCCATTGCGCAGGGTGCGCTGCCGCTGGGGGAAGGGGCCATCGATGCACCCATCGGCCGCCGGGGCGACAGTATCATCGGGCGCTGCGTTACCCCCGAGGGCAAGCCAAGCCGCACCGAGTATACTATTATAAAGGAAGAAAACGGCCTTAGCCTTGCGGCCTGTGTGCCGGTGACCGGCCGCACCCATCAGATTCGGGTGCATTTTGCGTCCATCGGACATCCGCTTGCGGGGGACGACCTTTACGGCGGCAGTCGGGAGCACATTGGCCGACAGGCGCTGCATTGCGCGAAGCAAAGCTTTGCCGTACCGGTATATACCCCGCTGCCGGACGGTATCAGGGTGGAAATGCCCTTGCAGCTGCGCACAGTCACGGTGGAAAGCCTGCTGCCGCCGGATATGGAAGCGCTTTTTTCGTGAAAACTGCGTGAAAAAAGTAGCCAAATTTTATATAAGCGCTTGTTTCAAACCATGCAAAGTGTATAATAAAAAGAGAGCGTATTGTGTACAGGCCCTGTTGGCCTTTTGAACAGGGGAACGTACACCATCTAGCTGTTGTGTTCCGGGCCGAAAAAATGCCCTGCAGCGGCGCAGGAAGGAGAAAATCCCGTTGACTGAAGATAAAATAAAGGAGCAGCAGCCCGCTGCGCAGCCGGTACGGCATCCCCGCCGCCAGAAGCTGCGCTCGCTGTGGGCGCAGCTCCAGTGCCGGGGTGTGCTGCGGCGGCACAGGCTGCACCGCAAGCGTCAGCACCGCCGGGAAAAGTGGCTGCATAAGCTGCTGCACAACCCCGTAGCCCCTGTTGTGGGCGAGGGACTGTATGCCGTAGGTTTTTCTGCCGAGTATGCGGTCGTCCGCACTGGGCGCCGCTTACAGCACGGCTTGCAGCGTCTGCTGCAGACGGTCAAAGAACTGCTGAAAAATATCGCATCCATGGCGTTCCCCGGGGCGGCGCAGCTGCTGCGGGATCTGTTTGGCCCGGTGGTGCTTGCCCTGCGGGGTACTTGGGCGCTGCTGCGCCACGCACATCGGGTGCGCAAGGAGAAAGGCTTTGGCGCTGCGCTGCGCGCAAGCGGACACTTCCTTACCCATGGCATCGCCGATAACATCCGCCTTGTGCCCCGCATGGCCATGTATGTGCTGCCGGTGGCGGCGCTGGCTGTTATGGTGACCGTGTTCCAGACCACCATCCGCCAGCCCTACGCCTTGCAGGTGCAGGTGGACGACAAGACCGTGGGCTATGTGGCCAACGAAGAGGTGTTCAACTCTGCGCTGGAAGCTGTGCAGCAGCGTATCAATTATTCCGGCGCAGAGCAGGCGCGCTTTACCGTGGAGCCTACTTATTCCGTGACCGTCGCCCATGACGTGATGGACGAAAATGACGTGGCCGACGCCATCCTCAAAAATTCCAGCGACCAGATCAGCGAGGGCACAGCTTTGTATCTGGACGGCGAGCTGACCGCCGTGTGCGCGGACGGCACCAGCCTGCAACGATACATCAGCAGCCTGCTGGAGCCCTACGAGAACCCCGATGACCCCAACACCACCGTGGGCTTCAACAAGGATGTCACGCTGGAAAACGGCATCTACTTCAACGAGAGCTTTCAGGAGGAAGCCGAGGTAGAACAGCTGCTCTCCGGTGTGCAGCAGGCAGAAAAATCCTATACGGTCCAGAGCGGCGATACCATCTGGTCCATTGCCCAGAAAAACGGCCTGACCGTGAAGGAACTGTGCGAAATGAACACCGGCTTTACCGCCAACGGCGAAAACGGTCTGACCCAGAACTCCAAGATCCTGCCCGGCGATGCACTGACTGTGGTGCGGGAGGAGGAGACGCTGGAGGTGCGCATCACCAAGGTGGAAAGCTGGGAGGAAGAGATCGCCTACACCACCGAGACCACCAAGTCCAAAGAGTTGAACTCCGGTACCAAGCGCGTTACCCAGAAGGGTGAAAACGGCGTCCGCACCGTGACGGCACAGCGGGCGTACGATACAAACGGCAATCAGCTTTCCCAGCAGATTTTGAGCACTGTGGTGACCAAGGAGCCTGTGACTGAAAAAGTTACGGTAGGCACCAAAAAGGTTTCCTCCGGTGCATCCTATATCACCGGCAGCGGACGGTTCATCTGGCCGGTGCCCGGCTACCGGTACTGCTCCCGCTGGTACGGCGGCAGCCACAAGGGCGTGGATATCTGCGCCGCCGCCGGTACGCCCATTTACGCTTCGGCAGCCGGTACGGTGACCAAGGCCGGCTATAACCGCGCCGGTGCGGGCAACGGTTATGGCAACTCCATCATCATCAACCATGGCAACGGCTACACCACCGTGTACGCCCACTGCCTGTCGCTGGTGGTGCACGCCGGTCAGTCGGTCAAGCAGGGTCAGCTCATCGGCTATGTGGGCAGCACCGGACGCTCCAGCGGCAACCACTGCCACTTTGAGATCCGGCGTAACGGCGCATATGTTTCGCCGCAGACCGTGTTCAACCGCAGCAGCTATCGCAACCGATAAATTACAATAAGATAAAAGGAGAGATCATCTATGTCTACCCCTCACATCAGCGCAGAAATGGGCGATTTCGCCAAGACAGTCCTTATGCCGGGTGACCCCCTGCGTGCCAAGTTCATTGCCGACACCTTTTTGCAGGATGTCCGGCAGGTGACCGGTGTGCGCGGGATGCTGGGCTTTACCGGCACCTACGAAGGCCGTCCCATCAGCGTGATGGGCAGCGGTATGGGGATGCCCTCCATCGGCATCTACTCCTATGAGCTGTTCGGCTTCTACGGCGTGGAAAACATCATCCGCATCGGCTCTGCCGGCAGCTATACCGAAAAGGCTAAGCTGTTTGACACCGTGCTGGCCACCGGCGCTGTGAGCGAGAGCAACTACGCCCGGGTGCAGAGCGGCTTTACCGGCAACGTCACCCTGCCCAGCGCAGCCCTGAACGAAAAGCTGCGTGCCTCCGCTGCAAAGCAGGGCATCCCCCTGATCGAGGGCAACATCCACTCCTCGGATGTGTTCTACCGCCAGCCCTCGGACGCAAAGCCCACCTACTGGGAAAAGCTGCGGGACGAGGATGGCTGCCTGTGCGTGGAGATGGAAAGCTTTGCCCTGTTTGCCAACGCGCAGGTGCTGGGCAAGAACGCCGCCTGCCTGCTGACCATCTCGGATAGCTTTGTGGCCCCCGGCATCACCACCGCCGAGGAGCGCCAGAAGAGCTTTACCGACATGATGAAGGTTGCTCTGGGCGCAGAGTACTGATCGCATAACTTTCCAGCGCGGCTGCCGCCCAAGGCACAGCCGCGCTGTTTTTGCCCCAAAGGAGGGAACAGTATGACAAAACTGACCATGGAAGAAAAGCAGCAGCTGATCCGCATGGCACTGGCTGCGCGGGAAAATGCCTATGCACCTTACAGCGATTTTATGGTGGGCGCTGCACTGCGCGCTGCGGACGGCCGCATCTTTACCGGCTGCAACGTGGAGAACGCCGCCTTTACTCCCACCAGCTGCGCCGAGCGCACCGCCCTGTTCAAGGCGGTGGCGGAGGGTGTGACCGCGTTTACGGATATCGCCGTGGTGGGCAGCCGCCGGGGCGAAGTGAACCGCCAGATCACCTCGCCCTGCGGGGTGTGCCGTCAGGCACTGTTCGAGTTCGGCGGGCCGGAGCTGAACGTTATTATGGCAAAGACCCCGGAGGATTTCATTGAGCGCAGCATGGACGAGCTGCTGCCCTTCGGTTTTGGACCCTCCAACGTGGCGGGCAACAGCGCCGTGGTAGAAAACTGAGTGCTTTCTTTGAAAAACAGCGCAAGCAAGGACAAATTGGTTAAAAAAGCATTACTTTTCCATAAATTATACAAAAGATTTGTAAAGAATTTGTAATCGAAAATTGCTTGCATCTGTCACCCCTACCCGCTATACTTGAGCCAGTAAATGTGCCAGAGCGCACATTTCATTTATTTGACGCAATTTTTTAAAATAAAGGAGAGTTTCTTATGAAGATTTCTCGTCGTAACTTTCTGGCTGTGGCCGGTGCTGCTGCAGCTGCCGCTGCTCTGACCGCCTGCGGCGGTTCTTCCGCTTCTTCTACCAGCACTGCTTCTTCCGCAGCTGCCAGCTCTGCCGCAGCTTCCGGCGCAGCAGACGGTGCTGAGAAGATCGCCAAGGTCGCTCTGACCTGCGATACCGGCACGATTGATGATGAGAGCTTCAATCAGGCTTGCTGGGCTGCTGTTTCCGGCTACATGGGCAAAAACTGCCAGTACTATATCCCCGAGTCCGATGCTTCCGATGAGGATCGCGAGACCATGATCCGTTTGGCTGTCAACGAAGGCGCTGATGTTATCGTCTGCGTTGGCTACCTGTACGGCGCATCTCTGGCATGGGCTGCTGAGCAGTACCCCAACATCAAGTTCATTGCTATCGATGTGACTCAGGGCGATATCGGCACCGACAGCATCCCCGCCAACTGCTACTGCATCACCTTCAAGGAGGAGCAGGCAGGTTATCTGGCAGGCTACGCCGTTGTTAAGGACGGCTACACCAAGCTGGGCTTCCTGGGCGGCATGGCTGTGCCCGCTGTTATCCGTTACGGCTACGGCTATGTGCAGGGCGCTGACGCTGCTGCAAAGGAGCTGGGCACCAACATCGACATCAACTACTTCTACGGTGGCCAGTTCTACGGCGATGCCAACATCACCTCCCGTATGGAGGGCTGGTATGCCAACGGCACTCAGATCGTCTTTGCCTGCGGCGGCGGCATCTACACCTCCGCTGTTGAGGCTGCCCTGAAGAACAACGGCTACGTTGTGGGCGTTGACGTTGACCAGAACTACATCGGTGTCAACGGCGTTGAGAAGGACGGCTACGCTTACAACCCCTTCGTCACCTCTGCTATGAAGGGCTTGTCTGAGTCTGTCAGCACCGCTCTGGGCGACATCGAGGCAGGCGAGTGGAGCAACATCGCTGCCACCAACGGCAACTTCGGTCTGGAGGACGGCGACTACGTTGGTCTGCCTACTGCTGATGACAGCTGGAACTTCAAGACCTTCACCAAGGACGAGTACGAGACTCTGAAGACCAAGATCGCTTCCGGCGAGCTCGTTGTGGACAACAGCTCTGACGACGCTACCAAGCCCACCGTCAGCGAGTTTACCAAGGTCAACTACATCCAGTAATCGCTATCCCGGAATTACTCCCGTGAATAGGGGCGGGGTGCTCATGCAGGGGCACCCCGCCTTTTTTGTATGCCTGTGTAAGAGAAACAGGAAGGAAATCGTGCAGACCGCACAAAAGTAATACTTTTACTTGTGCTTTTTGACAAAAAATCAAAAAGCCGTGTGCAAACTGCAAAAAATCAGGTATAATGGGTTGTAGAATAGAAAAGGTGTCGTTACGGCACGAAAGGAGAGTGAGCAGATTGGCAGAGGATTATGTGATCGAGATGCTCCACATTACCAAGGAATTCCCCGGTATCAAGGCAAACGATGATATCACCCTGCAACTGCGCAAGGGCGAGGTACACGCCCTTCTGGGCGAGAACGGTGCGGGCAAAAGTACGCTGATGAGCGTGCTGTTCGGCCTGTATCAGCCGGAACAGGGCAAGATCCTGAAAAACGGCAAGGAGGTCGCCATCCGCAACCCCAATGATGCCAACGCACTGGGCATCGGCATGGTGCACCAGCACTTCAAGCTGGTGGAATGCTTCAGCGTGCTGGACAACATCATTCTGGGCGTGGAGCCCAACAAGATGGGCTTTTTGCAGAAGGCCGAGGCACGCAAAAAGGTGATGGCGCTGAGCGAAAAGTACGGTCTGCGGGTGGACCCGGACGCCCTGATCAGCGATATCTCGGTGGGTATGCAGCAGCGCGTAGAAATTTTGAAGATGCTGTACCGCGACAACGAGATCCTGATCTTTGACGAGCCCACCGCTGTGCTGACCCCGCAGGAGATCGACGAGCTGATGGAGATCATGCGCGGGTTCAAGAAGGAGGGCAAGTCCATCCTGTTCATCACCCATAAGCTGAACGAGATCATGGCTGTGGCTGACCGCTGCACCGTGCTGCGCAAGGGCAAATATATGGGCACGGTGGATATCAAGGGCACTACCAAGGAAGAGCTTTCCCGCCGCATGGTGGGCCGTGACGTGCAGCTGCAGGTGGAAAAGCAGCCTGCGCATCCCGGCGAGACTGTGCTGGACGTAGAGAACGTTACCATCCACAACGACCAGCGCAAGAAGGACGTGGTAAAGGATGTGTCCTTCAAGGTGCATGCAGGCGAGATCGTCTGTCTGGCGGGCATCGAGGGCAACGGCCAGACCGAGTTCATCTATGGTCTGACCGGCCTGAGCAAGCTGTCTAGCGGCAAGCTTACGCTGGACGGCAAGGATATCACCCACGAGAGCATCCGACAGCGCTCCAAGGACGGCATGGGTCACATCCCGGAGGACCGCCACAAGCACGGTCTGGTGCTGGATTTCAGTCTGGAAAACAACATCGTGCTGCAGCGCTACTGGCAGCCGGAGTTCCAGAAGGGCGGCTTTATCCGTGCCGACAAGGTGCGCGAGTACTCTGACCGGCTGATCGAGCAGTACGATGTGCGCAGCGGTCAGGGCAGTTTGACCACCGTGCGCAGTATGTCCGGCGGCAACCAGCAGAAGGCCATCATTGCCCGCGAGATCGACCGCGACCCCAAGCTGCTGGTGGCAGTGCAGCCCACTCGTGGTCTGGACGTGGGTGCCATTGAGTACATCCACCGCCAGATCGTAGCTGAGCGCGACAAGGGCAAGGCCGTGCTGCTGGTCAGCCTTGAGCTGGACGAGGTGATGAACCTTTCTGACCGCATCCTTGTAATGTACGAGGGCGAGATCGTGGGCGAGTTTGACCCCAAGACCACCACCGTGCAGGAGCTGGGTCTGTATATGGCAGGTGCCCGCAAGCAGGGAAAGGAGGAGCAGTAACACATGAATAAGAAAAAACTTTCCCGCGGCGGCAGCCTGCAAAGCTCTGTTACCAGCGTGCTGGCTGCACTGCTGTGCATCCTGATCGGTTTGCTGGTGGGCTTTCTGGTGCTGGTAGCCATCAACCCTGCCCACGCATGGGGCGATGGTTTTGTGCGCATCATCAAGGGCGGCTTCCACGATGCCCCCTACGGCGTGGGCAAGGAACTGGCCAATGCCGCACCCCTGATCATGACCGGTCTGTCCGTGGCCTTTGCCTTCAAGACCGGCCTGTTCAACATCGGCGCAGCCGGTCAGTATACGCTGGGCGCTTACGGTGCGCTGTACTGCGCCATCATGCTCAAGCTGCCCTGGTTCGTCTGCCTGCTGGCAGCAGCAGTGCTGGGCGGCCTGTGGGGCGCGATCCCCGGCTTTTTCAAGGCCTACTTCAACATCAACGAGGTCATTACCTCTATCATGTTCAACTGGATCGGCCTGTATCTGGTAAATGAGCTTATTTACCAGAACGGTACCGGCCCCATGTACGATGTGCGCAACACCCGTACCCTGAACCTGAGCAAGAACGCTGATTTTGCCCAGTCCCTGATCCCGGACTTTGGCCTGAACAAGGCTTTCCAGACCAACAGCACCACCATCGCCATCTTCTTGGCGGCAGCGGTGGCCGTGCTGATCTGGGTGGTGCTGAACAAGACCACCTTCGGCTACGAACTCAAGGCCGTTGGTCTGAACAAGAACGCTGCCCGCTACGCCGGTATCAACGAGAAGAAGAACATCATCCTCTCCATGGCCATTGCCGGTGCGCTGGCAGGCTTCGGCGCGGGTTTGTTCTATCTGTCCAACGTGTCCCAGTGGAACCCGCTGAACTCTACCAGCCTGCCGGGCATGGGCTTCAACGGCATCTCGGTGGCACTGCTGGCCAGTTCCAACCCCATCGGCACCGTGTTCTCTGCACTGTTCATCTCCCACATCTCGGTCGGCGGCTCCTTCCTGTCTACCAAGTATTACCCCACTGAGATCTCGGATCTGATCAGCGGCATCATCATCTACCTGTGCGCGTTCTCCATGCTGTTCCGGGGCAAGATCCAGAGCCTGCTGTTCAGGAACGCCGAAAAGACCAACGTGAACGCAGAGCCCGCGCCTGCCGCAGAAAAGACCAAAAAGGAGGGCAAGTAATATGCTGCTTCTGATCAAATATACCCTGCTGTACGGCATCGTGCTGATGCTGGTGGCACTGGGCGGTATGTTCAGCGAACATTCCGGCATCATCAACATTGCGCTGGAGGGCATCATGGTCATCGGCGGTGTGGCCGGTGTGCTTACCCTGACCATGCTTCCTGCAAGCCTGTCGCCCTTCCTTGTGGTGCTCATCTCCATTCTGGTGGCAGCGCTGGCGGGCGTGGTTTACAGTCTGCTGCTGGCTTTTGCCTCCATCAACCTGAAGGCCGACCAGACCATCGGCGGCACGGCACTGAACCTGCTGGCCACCGCCATTGCCGTGGTCATTTCCAAGTACTTCAGCGAGAGCGGCAGCGCCAAGCTGAACTACTCCAACAAGCCCTTCCTGTTCAGCATTGGTGGGCTGGAGCTCAGCGTGTTCGTGCCGCTGGGGCTGATCTTGCTGGTAGTCAGCTACATCGTGCTGTATAAGACCCGCTTCGGTCTGCGTCTGCGTGCCTGCGGCGAGCATCCGCAGGCTGCGGACTCGGTGGGCATCAATGTTTACAAGATGCGTTACGCCGGTGTCATCCTTTCCGGTGCGCTGGGCGCGATCGGTGGTCTGGCGTATATCGTGCCCCCGGTGCAGACCTGGAACTTTGAAGTCGGCGTGGCCGGTGCAGGCTTTCTGGCACTGGCAGTTATGATCTTTGGCCAGTGGAAGCCTTTCCACATCTTTGGCGCGGCCATGTTCTTTGCCGTGTTCAAGAGCCTTGCCAACATCGCAGACTCCACCTTCCTCGCGCAGCTGCACTGGTCCAGCAATATCTATAATATGATGCCCTTCGTGGCCTCCATGGTCATTCTGGCCTTCACCTCCAAGAACAGCATGGCACCCAAGGCCGAGGGTATCCCCTACGACAAGGGCTCCCGTTGAGCGCATTCGCTAAAAATCCGTAAAATGAAGGCATCCGCAGTCATCCATGTGCTGCGGATGCCTTTTTTGTACGGGGCATGGCATATTTTGTCCATATATTTGTCGGCAGAAAATGGCATTTTTACTTGTAAAATACAACAAGATGTGCTATCATTATAAAACGAATGTGTATCTATAGGAACCCGGTGTACATTTCTTGCACTGCGGAACAACAGGAAAGGTGAGTTTCTCTATTATGGACGAAAAAACAACTATGGGACAGTCGCTCCGCAGCATGGAGGACGAAGAGACCATTGATCTGATGGAACTGGCGCGCCTGCTGTGGGCGCATATTGTGCAGATCGTGGCAGCAGCTGTTGCGGCAGCGCTGATCTGCCTGCTGGTGTGTATGTTTGCGCTTACACCCAAGTATCAGGCCTCCATCAACATGATCGTGAATACCCGGCAGGACACGACCACTACCTTCACCAGCGATAACTTCAACTCTGCCAAGAACCTGATCAGCACCTATGCGGTCATCATCAAGGGCAACACCGTGCTGAACGAGGTCATTGATGAGCTGGATCTGGACATGACCTACGGCGAGTTGTATAAGATGGTGGAGGTTGCCGATGTGGACTCCACCCAGATCATGAAGATCACGGTCACCGATACCGATGCAGAGCGCGCAGGCGAGATCGCACAGACCATTGCGGACATCGTACCCGACGTGCTGGTGGAAAAGGTGGAAGCCGGCTCCTGCAAGACGGTAAGCGATGTGGCCATCAACCCCAACAAAGTGTTCCCCCAGACCAAGAAGTACGTTGTGCTGGCCGGTCTGCTGGGCGCTGTTCTGGTGTGCGGCGTTCTGGTGCTGGCACATCTGCTGCACGATACCATTGTGGATGACGAAGATGTTCAGAAGAAGCTCGGCCTGCCCGTGCTGGGCCTGATCCCGGAGGTGTAAGACGATGTGGAATCTGTTTGGTAAAAAGAAGAAAGAAAGCGAGCACCGCACCCTGCAGCTGATCACCGATAAAAAGATGCCCTTTGGCTATGTGGAGGCCTACAAGTCTCTGCGCACCAATCTGGACTTTATGGCAGGCTCCATGGACGTGCACACGCTGGTCGTTACCAGTACCGTGCCGGAGGAGTCCAAGAGCAACGTGGCGGTCAATCTGGCAATGACGCTGGCAGAAAGCGGCAAAAAGGTGGCTCTGGTGGACTGCGACCTGCGCAAGCCGGTGCTGCACCGCTACCTGAAGGCCGGTCACAACGTAAAGGGCGTTTCCAACGTGCTGTCCAACCAGTGCACGCTGGACGAGGCCCTGCAGGAGCTGAAGGAAATGAACCTGACCTTCCTGCCCGCAGGCACCCCGCCGCCGAACCCCTCTGAGATGCTGAGCCAGCCGCAGATGCAGGCTATGGTGGACACTCTGCGCCAGAAGTTTGATTTTGTCATCGTTGACGCACCCCCGGTGTCTGTGGTCACCGATGCAGCTGTCATCGGCCGCTATGTGGATGGTGCCATCTTTGTAGTGCGTTCCGACTACGCCCCCGCCGATGCGGTGCGCGGCGCAGTGAAAAAGCTGCAGGATGCCGGTGTCCGGGTGCTGGGCAGCGTGCTGACCCGCTACGATATGAAGAAAGCACTCAAGGGCTCCAGCTACGCATACAGCTATGCTTACAACTACAACTATGCCTACGGCAAGCAGGATGCCACTGCCGGTAAATAATAAGGAAGCACTGTTATGACCGATCTGCATTGTCACATTCTGCCCGGTATGGATGACGGCGCAAAGGATACGGCAGTCTCGCTGGAGCTGCTGCGCAGGGAATACGAGGATGGTGTGCGCAATATCGCGTTCACCAGCCACTTCAACAGCGAGCGCACCACGGTAGAAGCATTTACAGAAAAGCGGCAGGCTGCCTTTGAACAGCTGACTGCCGCGCTGGAAGGGCAGCCCATGCAGTTTGATTTCAAGCTGGGGGCAGAGGTGTTCTTCTCGCCCGGTCTGTGCGAGCTGGACACCCGGGCGCTGTGCATGGGAGATACCGCCTATCTGCTGTTGGAATTCCCCACCACCCACAAGCCGCATTTTATCCGGCAGACCCTGTACAATTTGCAGCAACAGGGCATTGTGCCGCTGATCGCGCATATCGAGCGATACCCCTATGTGCTGGAGGATCCCACCCTGTTGTACGACTGGGTGGCCGCCGGTGCCTATGCACAGATCAACGCCGGAGCACTGCTGGAACCCAAGCTCTGCAAAAAGCTGTGTAAGTTCATCCAGTGGGGACTGGTCCACGTCATCTCCACCGATACCCATTCCCCGGACAAGCGTCCGCCCCGCATGGCACAGGGAGTGCAGCAGCTGGAAAAGCTGCTGGGCAAGGAAATTGTCGCCCGCATCGTGCGCAACGGCGATGAGCTGTTCCACGATCAGGAGCTGGACGCTGCGACCCTGCATCAGCCCAAAAAGTTTTTGGGCATGTGGGTCTGATCCTATTAGTAAGGAGAAAACTGCCCGGGCGGAGGTGTACTCTGCCCGGGCAGCGGATTTTAGTATGAAGAAAAATAAGGTCCTGAAAATCGTATTGATCGTGCTGGGCGCGCTGGTGGTTCTGCTGGCAGCAGCAGTCCTTGGGGTGTTGTTCTACCTCCGCGGTATGGCAGCCGGTATTCCCGAAACGTTGCCGGATGCCTCGGCAGACAGTACACAGCTCACCCTGACGGATGAGGATCTGGATAAGCTGCTCAGCGGCGATATCACGCTGGAAGAACTGACCGACGAAACCGCTGCGTCCAACAGTGGGGAACAGGAAGCATCGGCCAGTGCTCCGCAGGAGGGAGCAGATTCGGTGTCCGCTCCGGCAGGTTCCGCTGCCTCCTCGGCAAGTTCTGCCTCCCGGACGGAGAGCGGCAGCACCGCTTCCTCCGGCAAGAAGGAGAACACCACCGGCACAGCCAGCTCCGGCACGGCAGCTGCCACAGAAAAACCGGCGTCCTCGTCCGGCAAACAGGAGGCTTCCTACGAAGCTGAGGTCAAGGCACTGTTGAAACAGCTGTACAGCGTCAAGGCGCGTGCCGAGGCAGAACTGAACAGCTGCATTGCCGGGGCAAAGGCAGAGTTCAAGTCGCTGCCGGAGTCCCAGCAGACACAGGCGCGTAAGATCTCCATCGTGCTGGCAAGAAGCGGCAGACTGTATGCGATGCAGGCATCTTATGATAAGGAAGTGGAGAGCATCGTCAGCCAGATGCGCGCCATTCTGACCGCCAACGGTCAAAGCACCGCACTGGCAGATCAGGCTATGGCCTCCTATAAGGCACAAAAGAGCGCCATGTACTCCCAGCTGACCGCAAAGCTGTACTCCTGACCCGCAAAACGACCCATGACCACCCGCAGCACATCTCCCGGGCACCGACCGTGCCGGAGAAGGGGCTGCGGGTGATCTTTTTTTGCCAGTTTTCCTGTAACATGGAGAAAAATGCCCGTGACATGGATGGATGATTCTGGGAGAAAAACACTGTTTTTTGCGCGTAGTAGAGCACAACAGACCGTGCACGTCCCGGAATAGTTGCCAAAAAGACCAGAAAAGTAGCACTTTCACCTACAAATATACAGGAAATTTGTATAAAGTATAAGATTCCACTCATGCTTTGCTGAAATGAAGTGAATTATTTTCATGTGAATTGACAAAATTCGTGGTTCTCTCTATAATAGGTAGAGTGTTTCTCGGGTATGGACGATGGTGTTTATGCGACCGCAAGATGCCATCGTTTTATTATTCGCTTTTTCTGTCCGTGTGCCAAGGACAGACGTCCGCTATGTGTGAGGCTGGCGGACTGCGGGAAAGTATGGCTCGGCCTGAGAGCAAATACAGTAATTCATTGATAGGATTGGAGTGGCATCAAACGATGGCAAAGTACATCATCAAGCGTGTCGCAATGGGTATTTTCAGTATCTTCATTGTGGCTACGGTTACCTTTTTTGTCATGAACCTGGTCCCCGGTGGCCCGTTCGTGGCAGAAAAGTCCATCAGTGCCGCTGCTCAGCAGGCTCTGGCCGAAAAGTATGGCCTGGATAAGCCGCTGGGTGTGCAGTACGTCAACTACATGAAGAGCCTTTTGCACGGCGATCTGGGTCTGAGCCTGCGTCAGCGCGGCCGTACCGTGAACCAGATCATTGCCAGCAAGCTGCCGGTGTCCTGCCGTCTGGCAGGCATTGCAGTGGTGGTGGCTCTGTGCGTGGGCATCCCGCTGGGCTGCATTTCCGCTTACAACCGCGGTAAGTGGCTGGATAACGTTATTATCGTGTTTGCAACCTGTGGCATCGCGATCCCCAGCTTTATCTCCAGCGTGCTTTTGCTGTACCAGTTTGGTATGAACATGAAGGTGCTGCCTACGGTTGGTCTGAACAGTGCAGCCGCCTATATCATGCCGGTCACTGCACTGGCCATCTACCCCTCGGCTTATATCACCCGTCTGATGCGCTCCAGCCTGCTGGACGTTATGGGTCAGGACTATATGCGCACCGCCCGCGCAAAGGGCGTGTCCCAGTTCATGATCCTGTTCAAGCATGCACTGCGCAACGCCATCCTGCCTGTCATCACCTACGTCGGCCCCATGCTGGCCAGCCTGATGACCGGTTCCTTCGTGGTGGAAAAGATCTTCTCCGTGCCCGGTCTGGGCCGCGACTTCGTGTCTGCCATCACCAACCGTGACTACACCATGATCATGGGCACCACCATCCTGCTGTCCAGCATGGTCATCATTGCAAACGTGGTCGTGGATATCCTTTATAAGATCATTGACCCGCGCATCAAGCTGCAGTAAGAGAAAGGAGCGATTTTCATGGAAAACATTAAAAAGAATCCGCTCAGCCTGCAGCTCAACGCGGAGGATTTTCTGCCCGCCAGCAATGAGGAAAAGCAGAGCCTGGTGGTCATGCGCGAAAGCGTCAACTTCTGGAAGGACGGTATCCGCCGCCTGAAGAAGAACAAGATCGCCATGGTCAGCTTTGTGTTCATCATTGCCATTGCCATCTTTGCCTATCTGCTGCCCGCCGTCTGGCCTTACAGCTACTCGGAGCAGGTGAAGGGCAGCAACAACCTGAAGCCCTTTGAGTACTCGGCCTCCGAGCAGGCGCGTATCGACGCAGGCGAAAAGGTGTTCCCGCACATTCTGGGTACCGACCGTATGGGTCGTGACTTCGCTGTGCGTATCATGATGGGCACCCGCGTCAGCCTGTCCGTTGGTCTGATCGCTTCTGTGCTGGTGCTGATCATCGGCGCTACCTACGGCGCAGTTTCCGCCTTTGCCGGCGGCTGGGTGGATAATATCATGATGCGTATTACAGATATCCTGTACACCATCCCCGATATTCTGCTGATCATCCTGCTGGGCATGGCGCTGAAGGATCCGCTGGATGCACTGGCTAGCAAGCCCGGCTTCAAGTGGATGCAGACCCTTGGCCCCAACATGATCTCCATCTTCATCATCTTTGCTCTGCTGTACTGGGTCGGCATGGCGCGTATCGTCCGCAGCCAGATCCTGATCCTGAAGGAGAGCGAGTACGTTACCGCTGCCCGCGCACTGGGCGCTTCCAGCGGCCGTATCATCAAAAAGCATCTGCTCACCAACTGCATTGGTACTCTGATCGTTACCACCACCCTGCAGATCCCGGCTTCCATCTTCACCGAGAGCTACCTGAGCTTCATCGGTCTGGGTGTTGCAGCCCCGCTGCCTTCTCTGGGTTCTCTGGCTACCGATGCCGTCAAGGGCATGAACACCTACCCCCATCTGCTGATTGCCCCCGCACTGATGATCAGTGTGATGATCCTTGTGTTCAACCTGTTCGGCGATGGCCTGCGTGATGCCTTTGACCCGAAGCTGAAGAATTGATGAGGTGAACAGAAATGAGCGAGAAAATTCTTGATATCAAAGATGAACGCCTTTCTTTCTTCACACCTGCGGGCGAAGTAAAGGCATTGAACGGCGTTTCCTTTACCATGAATCAGGGCGATGTTCTGGGCGTTGTGGGCGAATCCGGCTCCGGTAAGTCGGTCACCGCCTACTCCGTTATGGGCCTGACTGCATATCCCGGTAAGCTGGTGGGCGGTAAGGTGTGGTTCAACGGCCACGAGATCGAGAACATGAAGGAGAAGGACTTCCGCAAGATCCGCGGCAACGAGGTCTCCATCATCTTCCAGGACCCCATGACCAGCCTGAACCCCGTGTACACCATCGGCAATCAGATCGTGGAGGTCATCCGCCTGCACACCGATAAGAACAAGACCGAGGCATGGGCACGCGCTAAGGAGCTGCTGGAGCTGGTTGGCATCAACGAGCCGGAAAAGCGCCTGAAGCAGTACCCCCACGAGCTGTCCGGCGGTATGCGCCAGCGTGTAATGATCGCCATTGCACTGGCCTGCGAGCCCAAGCTGCTGATCGCCGACGAGCCCACCACCGCACTGGACGTGACCATTCAGGCACAGATCCTTGAACTGATGCAGGATCTGCGCAAGAAGCTGGGCATGAGCATCATCATGATCACCCACGATCTGGGTGTCGTGGCTTCCATGTGCGAGAAGATCGCCGTGATGTACGCCGGCCACATTGTGGAGTACGGCACTACCGACGAGATCTTCTATCAGCCGGGCCACGAGTACACCAAGGGTCTGATCAACTCCATCCCCAAGCTGAATACTGCAGAGCACGAGCGCCTTGTGCCCATCGAGGGTACCCCTGTGGACCTGCTGAATCCGCCGGCAGGCTGCCCCTTTGCGCCCCGCTGCAAGAACTGCATGAAGATCTGTCTGAGCAAGATGCCCCCGCGCACCGAGCTCAGCGATACCCACTATACCTACTGCTGGCTGCAGCAGAAGGCTGCATTTGAGAAAGGGGAAAAGGCAGAATGAGTGAACACAAGACGCTGGTTGAAGTCCAGCACCTGCAGCAGTATTTCCCCGCCGGCGGTGTGGGCAAGAACCGCAAGTACGTTCAGGCCGTGGATGACGTAAGCTTTGCCATCCGCAAGGGCGAGACCCTTGGTCTGGTAGGCGAGTCCGGCTGTGGCAAGACCACCACCGGCCGCACCCTGCTGCGCCTGTACGAGCCCACCGGTGGCAAGATCTACTATGACGGCAACCTGCTGTTTGATAAGGAAAACAAGATCGCAGTGGATATGCTGCCCTACCGCCGCCGGATGCAGATCGTTTTTCAGGATCCCTACGCAAGTCTGGATCCCCGCATGACCATCGGCGACATCGTGGGTGAGGGCATTGATATCCATCATCTGGCCGAGAACGAAAAGGACCGCCACGATAAGATCATCGCTCTGCTGGAGCGCGTTGGCCTGAACAGCGAGCACGCAAACCGCTATTGCCACGAGTTCTCCGGCGGTCAGCGTCAGCGCGTGGGCATTGCCCGTGCACTGGCCGTGAACCCCGAGTTCATCGTTTGTGACGAGCCTGTTTCCGCACTGGACGTTTCCATTCAGGCACAGGTCGTCAATATGTTCGAGGATCTGCAGCAGGAGATGGGTCTGACCTACCTGTTCATCGCCCATGACCTGAGCGTTGTCAAGCACATCTCCAACCGCATCGGCGTCATGTATCTGGGCAAGATGGTGGAGCTGGCCGACAGCTACGAGCTGATCACCCACAGCATCCACCCCTACACCCGCAGCCTGATCTCCGCAATTCCGGTGGCAGACCCCATTACGGCCCGCCAGTCCAAGCGTATCGTGCTACAGGGCGATGTGCCCAGCCCCCTGAACCCGCCGTCCGGCTGCCGTTTCCGCACCCGTTGCCCCTATGCAGACGAGCAGTGCGCAAACGAGGTGCCCGAGTTCAAGGAGGTCTCCACCGGCCACTGGGCAGCCTGCCATCACCTTGACCGCGTGAAGTGAGAACACTTCACGCCGGTAAAAAGTGAAAGCAATTCAACTTAGTGCTGAAATGTTGTCACAAAATGGTTACAGTCCAAGTTTTGGGCTTGTAACCGGTATGAGAACGCATTATAATCATTCGTGTTCCTCCGGTGTACATTTGCACCGGATCGAATATAGAGGCGGCTGGGGGAACCTGGCACACTCAAATTTGATATAAGGGAAGGATATTATTATGAAACGCATTTCTCGTCGTAATTTCCTCAAGGTTGCAGGCGTGGGTGCCGCTGCTCTGGGTCTGGCAGCCTGTGGCGGCAGCAAGTCCGGTTCTACCGCAACCTCCGGTTCTGCTTCTTCCGCTGCTGGTTCTTCTACCGGCAGTGTCAACACCGCTGGCTTCACCGTCCAGTACGGCCCCAACCCCGAGACTCTGGATCCCTCTTTGAACAGCGCTGTTGATGGCGCCAACACCATCATCACCATCTTCGAGCCCCTGCTGATCATCAACGAGAACAACGAAGTTATTGGTGGCCAGGCTGAGAGCTGGGAAGCAAGCGAGGACGGCCTGACTTGGACCTTCACCATGCGTGACGGCCTGAAGTGGAGCGATGGCACCGACCTGACCGCTAAGGACTTCGAGTACACCTTCAAGCGTATGGTCAACCCCGACACCGCAGCTCCCTACGCAGAGACCTGCCTGGGCATGATCGATGGTTTTGACGCAGCTGCCGGCTTCCCCGATGCAGACGGCAACCCCACTGCAGAGCCCAACCCCGATGCGCTGAACGTCAAGGCAAGCGACGACGGCAAGACCCTGACCATCGTGCTGTCCTACCCCTGCTCCTACTTCGACAAGATGGCTGCATTCGCATCCATGAGCCCTGTGCAGCAGGCTACCGTTGAGGCCAACGGCGATGCATGGTGCACCTCCGCTGAGACCTTCGTCTCCAACGGCCCCTACATGATCACCGAGTGGACCCCCTCCGAGCGTATCGTTCTGTCCAAGAACCCCAACTACGTTGGCGGCTGGGATAGCTCTAAGATCGTTTCCGACAGCATCACCCTGCTGCTGCTGGAGGACTCTTCCGCTTGCTTCGCTGCTTATAACAGCGGCGAGGCTGTCCTGATCAAGGACGTGCCCACCGACGAGATCCCCAGCCTGACCAAGGCAGAGGATGGCGGCGACTTCTATGTTGACCCCATTCTGGGCACCTATTACGTCAGCATGAACCTGCAGCGCGATGCCTTCAAGGATGCCAAGGTCCGCAAGGCTCTGGCTCTGGCTATCGACCGCGACTACGTTGCCAACACCATCATGCAGGGCACCTACTCTGCTGCTTCCAACCTGGTCGGCCCTAGCATCGTGGACGCGCAGGGCTACTTCTACGACAACGCAAACGGCGGTTCTCCCTACATTGCAGCTGACTACGAGGCAAATATGGCCGAGGCTAAGAAGCTGCTGGAAGAGGCTGGCTATCCCAATGGCGAGGGCTACCCCACCATCGAGTACAGCACCAACGATTCCGGCTACCATGTGCCTCTGGCAGAGTACCTGCAGCAGACTTGGGGCGATCTGGGCATCACTTTGACCATCAGCAAGATGGAGTGGTCTGCCTTCACCGCTGCTCGCCGTGCCGGCGAGTACGATGTTGCCCGTAACGGCTGGGTCATGGACTACAACGATCCTTCCAACATGATCGAGCTGTTCTGCTCCGGCAACGGCAACAACGATGGTAAGTACTCCAACCCTGACTTCGATGCTGCTATGGAGGCTTCCAAGGTTGCAGATGTCGCCGAGCACTTTGCACAGCTGCACAAGGCTGAGGACATCCTGATGGAGGATATGGGCTGCATCCCCGTTGCTTACTACAACGAATTCTGGCTGCAGAGCTCTTCTCTGAAGGGCGTCTGGCACAGCCCCTACGGCTACTGGTACTTCCAGTACGGCTACATCGAGGAGTGATTTCCTCCCTGTGCTGTGCAGCGTAAGCTGAACCGTAAACTATAAGCACTGAGCACCCCGCTGACCGGAAACGGTTGGCGGGGTGCTTTTTTGCTGTTATTTTGTAAAAAAAGACGAGTGCTCGGTTTCACCGATGCACTCGTCTTTTATATGTAAACCAGATTGAAAAGGTACCAGCTTACACCGCAGCCATAGCAGCCAGAACGCTCTGCCAGCTCTTGCTGCGTGCAGCAGGCACCGGGGCAGGGCGGGTGCGCCGTTCAGCCGAGGCAGTATGGCAGGTCGCAGAGGATACCGTCAGGGCAGGAGAGGGGCAGAAGAACACAGCGGTGTCCTTTGCCAGCCACTGCGCAGCCAGTGCGGCAGCCTGCGGGTCAGACTGGAGGGCGCGGCGCTCGTTCCCGGCCAGAAAATCTGCCAGCCAGTACAAAATGGCAGCAAGCGGCAGGCAGGGGGAAGCGTCCTGATTCCAGTAACTCCAGCGTGCACCGCAGCCAAGGTAACTTTCCACCGTGATCTGTGCGCCGGTGCGGGCATTCTGCGGGATGGTACCAACATAGTTGGTCCCGGCACGCTGTCCCAGTTCCTCTATAAGGCGCTGGGTGCGGGCAGCATCCAGACGGTCCTCACGGCAGTAGGCGCGGAAGTCGGTCTGGCTCAGCAGACTGTCGGCACTGGACGGAAAACGCCCGGTCAGCTGCCCCTCCGCATTGTGGCACAGCTGCCAGCCCTTGCGGAACAGCTGGAAATTCAGGCAGCGCCGTCCCATGGTGGAATAACACACAAGGGCGCTCTGCTCCCCGGGCAGCTGTTTTACTTCAAGGTAGGCGTCATTGCCGCAGGTGTCCTGCAAACGGACGGTGAGCAGCAGCTGTGCACCAGTGTGCAGGGTGGACATGGCGTTGTGCATGGCGTCAAAATAACGGGAAGCGTCCATGGTTGATCTCCTTCCTGAAAACAAACAGCGAAACGTTGTGAAAACACCAGCCGGGTGATCAGGCCGACAGGCTGCATAAAACTTCTCTGAACGTAGTATAGCATACTTTCGGATGAAAAACAACTGTAAGTTTTTCGAAACAACAAATTTTTGCAAAAATCTACGGTACAAAGCAAGCGGAAGTTCAAAATATGGTTGTGTCTTGAGATACGCGGTTGTAAAAACGACCCCTGTGGGAGGTGCCGACAAAGGCCGGATCTGCTCCCGCAGGGGTCGTTTTGCTTCTTTAATCGCCAAGTTCCCGGATCTCGTTCTGGATCAGCCGTCCGGCAGCGCGGGCAAGCTGATCCATGCCGCGGATGCGCGCCATATTTTTGCCGTAGATCTGCGCGGCGGCACCGGCGCTGCTGTCCTCGCCCATAAAAACGGCAGACACCCGCACGCCTTGCCGCTGCAAGGTGCGCACCTGCGCGGCGGTATCGGCCACACCGGCGGCGTCCTCGTAGGCGCAGCCCAGCGGGTTCTGCGCCGTGGGCGGGATGCGGCGGCTGTCATTGGGGCTGGCGTCGGTCAGCAGGATCATCAGGTGGCGCTGGGCAGGGCCGGGGGCGTACCGGATCAGATCGCCCGCCGCCCGCAGCGCCAGACCGTCCCGGTTCCAGCCAGAGGCGAAGTAGCGGAAGATGTTCTGCCGGTTCTTGTCCGCAAAGCCTTTCAGCACCCGCAGCACCGTGTAGCCCCGCAGGCTGCTAAAGGCGCTTACCCGCACCGGAATGCCGCAGTTGGCCAGACTTTCGGCCAGAATGACACCCTGCGCCGCGATCACCTCCTGACAGTGCAGGCGGGAGGCCGAGGCGTCCAGCAGCAGATCCACCGTAAAGGCGGGGCAGTTTTCCTCCTCCGGGCACAAAAACACCCGGTTATCGTTCAGGTAAGGGGCGCGCCACACCCGCCCGGCGCACAGATCACCGCTGCGTGCCACCCGCTGGTCGGGCTGCTGATGCACCAGAATGCAGTTGCGGATCTGCTCGGTAAGGCGCAATACAACACTTCGATGCAGCTCTTGATTTTTTGCATAGTAGGCGCGGTTGCGTTCGGCCTGCAATTCAGCCTGCTGTGCCAGTTGCCGCGCCTCCGGGGTGGGTGCCTGCGCCGGGCTGGGCACCCCGGCGCTGAACCACAAATGACAGCCCAGATGCACCCCGGTGCACAACTCCTGCTCGGCCTTGCGCAGCTGCTCCGGCGGGTAGAAGCAGCGCCCGAAGCAGCTTTCAATGTAGGCGCGGTCCTGCGCGGCGCGCTGCTTCAGGGTGATGTTTGCCCGGCGCTTGTCCACCGCCAGCCCGCTGCCTGTGGCATCCACCGCGCCGGAATGCTCCACCGTCACCCGGTCGGTCTTGATCATCTGGGTGGGCATGGTTTTGGTGGCAAGCTTTGCCCAGAAGCCTTGCAACCGCAGGTGCAGCGCGGGCTTCTGTCGTACCTTGCCGTCAAACAGGGCAAACTTTGCAAACAACGCCAGCAGGCTGTTTTTGAGCTGTGCCGGTTCTGGTGCGTTCTCCGGCTCCAGCGCGGCGGCAAGGCTGCTCTCGTAAGGGGTCATGACCGGGGCGGTGCGTCCCAGTACCTTGCGCCAGCGCGCGGCCTGCATGGTGTACACCAGCTGGTTTTTCGCCATCCACTCCTGCCGCGAAAGCTTGTACTGGATGGCAAAAAAGTAGTCCGCGTGGGCAAACCGCAGCGCCTCCAGCACCGGACGGCGGGGCAGCTCCAGTCGGTAGGCGGCGTTTTCTAAGTACAGCCACGCCATATCGTCCAGCATGGGCTGGCGTGTGTCGCCCTCCCAAGCGGAAAAAATGTCCCGGATCAGCGCGTCACCGTAGTATTTGTGCACCAGCCCGACGATGCAGTTCATGTAAAAATCAATGGTGCCGTCCGTATTGCGGGCCAGAAACAGCGGCTCGAAGCCGTAAGCACCGGCAGCGGCCCAGACCTGATTGGCCGCACGCCGCTCCTGCGCGGTGTAGCTTTGGGTGTCCATCAGGCAAACAGCTTTCCGGCATCCAGCTTGGCCGGGATGCGTGCGGCGATCACGTCCCGGATCAGCCCCTGCTCGTAGGAGTCAAAGGCCTTGTTGGTGATGCCCATATCCAGCGCCGCCCCGGCCGGGATGCCCCTGCGGATCAGCCGCAGCGCGTCCAGCATACCGCGCAGATCCAGCGCTTTGGTGGAAATTTCTGCACTGTCGCATTTTTTCTGCAGGTCCAGAAACAGCAGCGCAAACTGATGCACATATTTTGCGGTAAGATCCGGGAACTGCGCCCGCAGCAGCTTTTCCAGATTATCTTGGGTGATGGTGGGCATCTGCACCACCGCAAAGCGGGAGGTGAGCGCCTCGTTCAGCTCCCGGGTGCCTGCGTAGCCGTAGTTCATGGTGGCGATAAAGCGGGTCTCCTCAGCCAGCGGGATGCGGTCATACCCGGGCACGTCGATGGCGCGGCGGAAGTCCAGCACCGCGTGCAGTACCGCCAGCGCTTCGTTTTTGGCCATGTTGATCTCGTCCAGCACGCCAAAGCCGCCGCACTGTGCGCAGCGGTACATCGGCCCGGGACGGAACACCACCTGCCCGCCCGCAAAGGTATCCATGCCGATCAGGGAGGCGGCGTCCATGTTCACATGAAAGGAGATGTCCCACGCGGGGCGGCCAAAGGCGGCGGCAAGATTTTCTGCCAGCACATTTTTTCCGGTGGCCTTTCCGCCGGCCAGCAGCAGGTTTTCGCCGCAGAGGATGGCTGCCAGCGCCTGCTCCCACACCTCTTTGCCGTAATAGGTAAAGGCAGGGGCGGGGATGCGCGGGCGCAGCGCCTGCTCCAGCGGATGAGCGGCGCGGTATTCCTGCACCGCCGCAAGCAGGGCGGGGTCCACCCCTTCCTGCCGTAAGGTATCCAGAATATCCGACATTTGTACAAACACCTCGATCTCTGACCGGGCGGGAATAAACTGCCCGGTTTTCAGCCTTATCATAGCACAATCGCGGCCATTTGTGTAGGGGCGTGCGGGGCAAAAACGCAAAGAGGGGCAGCCCAAATGGGGCTGCCCCTCTTCACATGAAAAAGAAGAAAAGAAGAAACGCTTAGAGTATGCCGGGAAACTGCGCTTTATCAAGCGTTTTCCAGACCGGCCATCTGCTTGACGGATTTGATGGCAAAGGTCAGGGTGCGGCCACAAGCGGTGCCGCCCATGACGCAGGGGTAGTTGTTCTGGAAGAAGCTGCCGGACATATCGCCGGTAACGTACAGGCCGGGAATGGGCTCGTTGTTGCTATCCTTCGCCTGGCAGTTTTCAGTGATGGAAATACCCTGCATACTGCACAGCAGAGAGGCACCCAGCCAGCAGCCGTAGAAGGGCGCGGTGCGGATGGCGCTCAGGCGGCTTGCAGGCTTGCCGAAGTCCTCGTCGTTCTGCTTGTCGTACAGCTCGTTGTAGCGGGCAACGGTGGCTACAAAGTTGTCCTTGTCAGCACCGGTAAAGCCCATCTTGTCGGCAAGCTCTTCAATGGTGTTCGCCTTCATGATCAGGCCCTCACCCTCGTACTGCTCCAGCTGACCTTCCATCATGCCGGGGATGTAACGGGTCAGTGCAGAGCAACCGATGGTGTGGAAGCGATCTACGTCGCTGCGGAAGTTTGCATCGTGGATCATGGCATAAACGTGCCCCGGCTGCTGGAAAGAAGCATGGGAGGCATTGTCGTATTCCTGACTTTCGTTCATAAAACGCTGGCCATGGCGGTTGACCTTCAGGAAGGGCTGGCTGCCGGGGTTGTACTGACCCACAGTGCCGGGGAAGGCCTTGCCGCCAAAGGCAGAGCCGTTGTCCACATAACCGGCATCCACACCGGGTGCCACCAGACCGCGGTCGAACAGCACAGGAGCAGGCTCTGCATCCAGATGTGCACCTGCCCAGATAGCGGCACGGATACCATAGCCCTTGTCAGCAGGGGTATAGGAGCAGGCAGTGGTCACGCTGGTGCCCAGCGGGTCCAGCTGCTCCATCATGTAGGGATTGCCTGCATAGCCGCCACAGGCCAGCAGCACGCCCTTGGCTGCGTTGATGCGGATGAAGTGGTCGTCGGCAGTGCTCTGGGCGATAACGCCGGTGATGCGGCCGTCGGCATCCTTTTCCAGCTTGGCAAGGCCGGTGTTAAAGTCGATGCTGTAGCCCTTGCTCTCGATATACTCCTGAAATACCACGTTGCGGGGCTTTTCGGCGCTGCTGTAGTCGACTTGCTGCACAGGGAACATCAGCTTGCTCTGGCTCACCTGCGTATCATCCGGCCATTTGGCTTCATCGCCGGAGGTCAGGTTGCATACATAGTTGTAGGGCTCGCTTTCCAGAATGCCGGAAACAAAATCGTGCATGGCGGCAGACTCATTGATCCAGGTCTTAACTACGCGCTGGTCGCAGCGACCGCCCATGGAGCGGGAGATCTCGCTCAGCAGCTCGGCGCGGTCAACAGGAGCGATGCCCTTTTTCTTTGCTTCGCTGCTGTCGATGGTGCCGTACCAGTGGCGGGTATCCATAACGGCAGAATTCTGCTCGATGATACGGAAGTTCAGTCCGTTCTGTGCAGCATAAGCGGCTGCGCACATACCACCGTTGCCAGCGCCCACAATGACGATATCGGTATCCCATGTCTCGGTGATGGAAGCCTCGTCGATGTCAGGCTCTTTGCCCAGCCAGTCGTTTGCGTCGCCGGTGGGCAGCTGCACGCTGGAGACCACGGCCTCGCCCTTTGCCTGTGCGTAGCAGCTCTTGGCGGCCTTCATCACGGCATCGGAGGTGATGGTAGAACCGGAAACGCCGTCGATCTCGGCAGAACCGGCAGCCATCAGCTGCTCGCGCAGCTCATCGGCAGCGGCAGCGCCGTAGGAAGCAGTCTCGCCGGAGGTGTCCACTACCACATCGGTGACAGCGCTGTCGGAGAAGGTCATGGTGACCTTGACGGTGGAGGAGATACCCTCGGCGGTGCCCTCATAGGTGCCGGGGATGTACTGGCCGGCAGCACCGGAAGTGGAAGCGGAAGCAGAGCCGGAGGCGGCATTGCAGGCAGCCAGAGCACCGGCGGTCACACCGCTCATGGCGGCGGCAGCGGCGATCTTGATAAAGCCCTTACGGGAAATCTTGTTCATAGGTACGCTCTCTTTCTTTTTGTTCCTTCTTATTGTGCAGCAAGGTGAAGGCCACTTTGCTGAATCCTTAACAATTGTAGCGTAGAAGGGTGCTGTTTACAATTCAAGTTTATTATATTATAATTAAGGAAAACCTAATGCATTGCAGGAGGAAGGAAAGCATGAACCAGAGCGCACTGGCGGGCTTTATAAAGATCGTGGAACTGAACAGCTTTTCTGCGGCGGCAGAGGCACTGTATCTTTCCCAGTCGGCACTTTCGCAGCAGATCCGCACGCTGGAAGGGCAATTGCAGTTTGAACTGTTCCAGCATGTGCCGCGCCGTGTGGTGCTGACCCCGGCGGGATGGGATTTTTACCCCAAGGCAAAGCAGCTGCTGGAATTGTACGATGAGGCGGTGCATCATGCGCAGGCAGTAAAGCTGAATGCAAATCCACCCAAACGGCATCTACTGATCGGACATCAGAATATGCCGCTGCAAATGCTGGGCTTTGACCTGTTTGCCGCTACAGGGGAGTTGAGCAACCGCTTTTCTCCTATCATGCACCGCTGTGCCAGCATAAAGGATGTCTGGAGGGCGTTGCTGAATGATGAGATCGATCTTTCATTGCAGATCGAGTGTGCAGAGATCGCGGCGCGAGGCTTGCACTTTTATCCGGCAGTGTATATGCCGGAGATCGGCGTCCCATTTCATACGCCGCCGGAGGTGCCCCGTGGATATATTACGCTGGAACAGGCGGTGCAGTATCGGTGGATGTTTGCAGAAACACCAGACCAGTCACTGTATGAGACCGCATTACTGCACGAGGCTGCGAGACGGCAGGCAGAAATCATTCGCAGCGTAAAAAGTGTACAGTATGAACTGCCCAGCCTGATGCTGACCCCGGCAGTGTACTACCGCAGACCGGATCCTTCACAGGTGTTTATTCTAAATTGGAACAAGGGAATGCGGTTTGGTATTGTTACGAAAGCGGAGCCGGACCCGGTAGTAATGGCCTATGTCCGCGCCTTGCAGCAACAGCTGCCGTCCCTCTCAGAAAGGCTGTTCGGCTTGAAGCTGGAACCGGTGGAGGAATAAAAAAGCAAGAGCACCTGCTGTCCTCAGAAAGGAAGGCAACAGGTGCTCTTGTTGCGGTTATAACGCGGTGACAGGTGCTTTAATCCACCACGTCCTCAAACTGGCTGTTGTACAGGTCAGCGTAGAAGCCGCCGGCCTCGATCAGCTGGTCGTGGGTGCCCTGCTCCACAATGTCGCCGTCCCGCATCACAAGGATGAGGTCGGCATCCCGGATGGTGGAAAGGCGGTGGGCGATGACAAAGCTGGTGCGGCCTTCCATCAGGCGGTCCATGGCGGTCTGGATGCGCTGCTCGGTGCGGGTATCTACGCTGCTGGTAGCCTCGTCCAAAATCAGAATGCGGTTATCTGCCAGAATGGTACGGGCGATGGTGAGCAGCTGCTTCTGCCCCTGACTGACGTTGGAGGCGTCCTCGTTCAGTTCCATCTGGTAGCCGCCGGGCAGGGTGCGGATAAAGTGGTCGGCGTTGGCGGCCTTTGCGGCGGCGATCACCTCTTCATCGGTGGCGTCCAGTCGGCCGTAGCGGATGTTCTCCATGATGGTGCCCTTGAACAGCCATGTGTCCTGCAGCACCATGCCAAAGCCTTCGCGCAGGGCGCTGCGGTCAAAGTCCCGCACGTTGTGGCCGTTCAGGGTGATGGAACCGGCGTCCACATCGTAAAAGCGCATCAGCAGCTTGACCATGGTGGTCTTGCCCGCACCGGTGGGGCCTACGATGGCTACCTTCTGGCCGGGCTGCACCGTGCAGCTGAAGTCGTGGATGACGGTCTTGTCCGGGGTGTAGCCGAAGCGCACATGGTCAAAGGTGACCTGTCCGTCAATATCGGAGGGGTCGGCGCGGCGGGCGGGGTCTGCCAGCTGCTCTTCCTCCGGCTCGTTCAAAAACTCGAACACCCGCTCGGCGGCAGCGGCCATGCTTTGCAGCATATTGGACACCTGCGAAAGCTGCTGGATGGGCTGGGTGAAGTTTTTGACGTACTGGATAAAGGCCTGAATATCACCAATGGTGATAACGCCGTTTGCGGCAAAAATGCTGCCAACAATGGCCACCGCCACATAGCCCAGGTTGCCCACAAAGTTCATGATGGGCATCATCAGGCCGGAGAGAAACTGGCTCTTCCATGCGGATTCGTACAGCTTATCGTTGGCGGTGTTGAAGTCTGCCAGCACCACGGCTTCGCGGTTAAACGCCTTGACCACGTTGTGACCGGCGTAGACCTCCTCGACCTGACCGTTGACCACACCCAGCGTGGCCTGCTGTGCCTTGAAGTACTTCTGGCTGAACTTGACCACCACCAGCACCAGTGCCAGCGATACCGGTAAAATCAGCAGGGCAATCAGGGTCATACGGGGACTGATGGAAAGCATCATCACCAGCACACCGATCATGGTGGTCACGCTGGTGATCAGCTGGGTGATACTCTGGTTCAGGCTCTGGCCCAGCGTGTCCACATCGTTGGTGATGCGGGAGAGCACCTCGCCCACGGTGCGCTTTTCAAAGTACGCCAGCGGCAGGCGGTTGATCTTTTCGCTGATCTGGCGGCGGAAGTCGTAGCAGACCTTCTGAGAAAGGCCGGTCATCAGCCAGCCCTGAATAAAGCTGAAGGCGCTGCTCAGCAGGTACATCCCCAGCAAAAACAGCAGAATGCGGCCGATATACACAAAATCGATGCTGCCGGTGCCGCGCAGCCGAGCGATCCAGCCGGTGGCAAGGGCGGTGGTGGCTTTTGCCAGCACCTTGGGGCCTGCAATGTTGAAGATGGTGGACAGAACAGCAAACAGCATGGCTGTCGCAAGGGGCAGTTTGTAGTGGCTCATGGTGCGGATGAGCTGCCGCAGCGTGCCTTTAAAGTCCTTGGCGCGCTCGGTGGTGGGACGTCCGGGTCTGGGCATATCACTCACCCTCCTTTTCTGTATTCAGGGTATCCAGCGCCAGTTCCTTCTGGCTCAGCTGGCTGCGGGCGATCTCCTGATATTCCGGGCAATTGACCATCAGCTGGGCATGGGTGCCCTTGCCCACCAGTCTGCCCTCGTCCAGCACAAGAATCTGGTTTGCGTGCAGCACGGTGGAGATGCGCTGTGCCACAATGATCACAGTGGCGTTGTCGGTCTGCGCCTTCAAAGCGCGGCGCAGGGCCACATCGGTCTTGTAGTCCAGTGCCGAGAAACTGTCGTCAAACAGATAGACCTTGGGATTTTTGGCAATTGCCCGGGCAATGGAAAGCCGCTGCTTCTGGCCGCCGGATACATTGGAACCGCCCTGTGCAATGGGGCTTTGGTAGCCCTCGGGCTTTGCCTCGATAAAATCAGTGGCCTGCGCAATGGCGGCAGCCTTCTGCATCTGCGCATCGGTGATATCCTCGCCGCCGAATTTCAGGTTGCTGGCAATGGTGCCGCTGAACAGCACACCCTTCTGGGGCACATAGCCCAGCAGGTCGTGCAGCTGCGCCTGCGGCATCTCGCGCACGTCAATGCCGTCCACGGTCACCTTGCCGCCGGTCACATCGTAAAAGCGGGGGATCAGGTTGAGCAGGGTGGACTTGCCGCAGCCGGTGGAGCCGATGATGGCGGTAGTCTCGCCGGGCTTTGCGGTAAAGCTGATGTGCTCCAGTGCATCGCTGTCCGCACCGGGGTAGCGGAAGCTCACATCCTCAAACTGTACCACGCCCTGCCAGTCGGTGTGCGCCTGTGCGGCCTTTGCGGTGGATTCGTCCGGGTCGTGGATGGTGGCCTTGGTGCGGAGGACCTCGTCGATACGATCCGCAGCCACACCGGCGCGGGGCAGCATGACGGCCACCATCGCCAGCATCAGGAAGGACATGACGATCTGCATGGTGTAGGTGATAAAGGCGATCATCTCGCCCACCTGCATAGTGCCGGCATCCATGGCCTTGCCGCCGAACCAGACGATGAGCAGGCTGGTGCCGTTCATGATCAGGGTCATAAAGGGCATCATAGCCACCATAGCGCGGTTGGTGAACAGCTGGGTGTCCATCAGCTCCCGGTTGGCATTATCGAAGCGCTGCTCCTCAAACTTTTCGCGGCTGAAGGCGCGCACCGGCATGATGCCGGTCAAGATCTCGCGGCTGACAAGATTCAGCCGGTCCACCAGCTGCTGCATTACCTTGAATTTCGGCATGGCAACGTTCATCAGGAAGATCAGCAGCAACAAAAGCAGTGCCACGTCCAGCACCACGATCCAGGAAAGACCGCTGCGGCTGCCCACAACGTGCAGCACACCGCCAATGCCCAGAATGGGCGCGTAGGCTACCATGCGCAGCAGAATGACACAGACGAACTGCACCTGCTGGATATCGTTGGTGGTGCGGGTGATGAGGGAAGCGGTGGAAAAATTTTCGATCTCTGCGTTGGAAAAGCCGATGACACTGGAGAAAGTCTCCCGGCGCAGGTCACGGCCGATGGCGGCGGATACCCGGGAGGCAAGGAAGCCCACGGCCACAGCCACGGCCACCATCAGCAGGGTGAGCGCCAGCATCTGGCCGCCCACCCGGAAAAGGTACTGCATCTGCACATCCCGCGCAACACCCTGTGCCTCGTATTCCAGCTGCACCAGCAGCAAAGACTGGCTTTTCAGGTTTTCCAGCAGGGTGCTGTCCAGCTGGCTCATGGCACTGTCCAGCTGCTTTTGCAGCATACTGCGGTCAAAACCGGGCATCTGGCTCATGGCGGCAAACTGGCTGCAAACGGTGTCCAGATCTGCTGCCGTGGGAGTGACGGTCTCGGTGTCGGTGTCCGCAGCGGCAGAGGGCATCTCGGCAAGGCCGGTCATGCCCATGCTGTTCTGCCCAGCGGGGGTGTTGGCGGCCTGTGCGGCAGCCATATACAGCACGATGTCCGGGGTGGTCACGGCATCTTCCAGTGCGGTGCGCTCGTCCTCGGTCAGGTCGGAGCGCAGCTGCAATACGCCATCGTCCTGCAGATAGTACTGATAGGCGTTTTGCAGCTTCTGCGCGTCCTCCTCGCTCATCAGCAGACTCAGTGCGTCCAGCGTGCTCTGGCGCACCGTCTGGGGCAGGGGGCTTTCAATGCCGCCCTGCTGGATGCCGGTGTCCACGATCTTGCTGGTGTAGTCCGGCAATGCAAGGTCGCAGTACGCCTGCACGAACAGCAGCGCGAACACCACAAGGCAGACCGCCCAGTGTCGGGCCAGCTGCTTAAAGATCTTTGTCATGGTTCGTTTCTCCCTTCGGGTCAATGTTGCGCGCGGCATTTTCCGCAAGAATGGCATCCATCAGCGCGCCGCGCAGCGCGTCCATCTGGGCAACCTGCTCCGGCTCTAACCGTGCCAGCACGCTGGCAAAGTAGTCGCGCAGAGCCTGCTCACACTGGTGGCACAGCTCATACCCTTTGGGGGTGATGCGCACCAGCGTTTTGCGGCGGTCGGCGGGATCCGGCTCCCGCACCACGGTGCCGTCCTGCTCCATCAACCGCAGCCCGCGCGAGACCGCCGGCAGCGGCTGGCGGATCTCCCGGGCAAGGTCAGAGACATAGATGGCGCCGTCCTTTCCGTGGCAGTTGATGGAATGCATCAGGCCTTCCAGCATATTGAAGTGGCATTTGGGGCAATCGGCCAGCGCCGCCCGCATCCCGGCCTTGGATGCCTTGCTCAGCTGCCCGATATAGTGGCACATCCCCTGAAAGCTGGGGGTGCTTGGCTCGGACACAACGATTCCTCCTCGTTTGCATTTTTCAAATACTTAACAGCTGTTAAGTATTAACGCCTGATAAGAATATTCCTTTTGCAGCGGGATTGCAAGAGGATAGGAAAATATTAAACAAAAATTCACAAAAAACTTGTAGGCTTTGTCAATGCGCAAACTGGCTCTCGCTGCATAGAAATAAAGGACAGGCAGAAACGGAGGGTGCGGATGGAGCAGGGATTTCAAGTGTTGTTACAGGTATTCGGCGGATTGGCGCTGTTTTTATATGGGACGGACAGCCTGTGCCGGGCAGTGCAGCAGGGGGCGGGCAGACGGCTGCGCAGCTTGCTGGCGCGGTGCACCGCAAACCCGGTGGCGGGACTGCTGACCGGGGCGGCGGTCACGGCGGTGCTGCAAAGCAGCTCGGCGGTCACGGTCATGGTCATTGCCTTTCTGGCGGCGGGGCTGTTGCAGCTGCGGCAGGCGGTGCCGGTGGTGTTCGGGGCAAATATCGGCACAACAGTCACGGCACAGCTGCTGGCGTTCCGGGTGGAAGGCTGGCGGTATCTGCTGCTGTTTTGCGGGGTATTGCTCTGTCTGGCCTGTAAGGGCTGGCGGGGACGCTGCGTGGGCGAAGCGGTGTTCGGCTTTGGGCTGCTATTCGAGGGCGTCACGGTGATGCGCAGCGCCATGGAGCCGCTGCTGCAAAGCCCGCTGCTCCGGTTGGAGCTTGCCCGGGTGCAGCAAAGCCCCTTGCATGGACTGCTGGCGGGCGTCTGCATGACCTTAACGGTGCAAAGCAGTTCTGCCACGGTGGCGCTGCTGCAAAGCATGGCGGCGCAGCCCGGTGCGGACGGTGTGCACAGCCTGCTGGGGCTGACCGCGGCCATCCCCATTCTGTTGGGGGATAACATCGGCACCACCATCACAGCGGTGCTTGCCGCCATCGGGCAGGGAAGAGACGCCAAGCGGGTGGCGGCAGCCCACGCCATTTTTAATCTGAGCGGCGCGGCAGTGTGCTGCGCACTGCTGCAACCCTTTGCGGCGCTGGTGCGGCTGTGCTCGCCTACGGGCGCAGAGTGTGCCGTGATCGCCCGGCAGATCGCCAACGCGCACACGCTGTTCAACGGGCTGTGTGCGCTGGTATGGCTGCCCCTGACCGGGCAGATGGTGCGGCTGGTCTGCGCGCTGCTGCCCGATAAAAATCGCCCGAAAGAACGGTTGTAAACCGGAGCGGGGAATGGTATACTGAAGCAGACGATACTATTATATATATAAAGGATGAAATGCAATGAAACGGAAAATCGGCAGGTTGTGCATGGTGCTGGGCGCGGTGCTGATCTTATGCGCCGCCGGGCTGCTTGGCTACAACCGGTGGGATGCTGCCCGGGCAGAAAAGGCTTCGCAGGAAGTATTGGGCGAGCTGGAGCAGACCATGCAAAAGACCATTACGGAGCACCGGCAGGAAAACGAGACCGCAGCCCCGCAGCCGGTGCTGGACCCGACGCAGGAGATGACCACCGTGGAGGTGGAGGGGCACGACTATATCGGGGTGCTTTCCATCCCGGCGGCAGGGCTGGAACTGCCGGTGATGGCGCAGTGGAGCTACGCCGGGCTGAAGGTTGCCCCCGGACGGTACAGCGGCACCACCTATGCCGATGACCTTGTGATCTGCGGCCACAACTACGCAAAGCACTTCAGCCCCATCAAGTGGCTGGCCATCGGCAGCCCGGTCTACTTTACGGATGCGGACGGTCTGCGCTGGAACTACGAGGTGGAGAGCGTGGAGACTTTGCAGCCCACCCAGATCGAGGAGATGACCACTGTTACCGAGACGGACAGCTGGGATCTGACCCTGTTCACCTGCACCTCCGGCGGCAATGCCCGGTATGCGGTGCGCTGTGTGCGGACAGGCTACCCTGTCCGGGTGACGGACGCGGCAGAGTGACGCCATCTCTTGCGGGGCGGGACGATTTGGAATGCCCGCCGCGTGTGCTTTGGGCATGATCAGCGGAAAATATATTTTTAATTTCGGGATAGCGGAGCGTCTGCGGACGCTCCGCTATCCCATTTTCACGGGAGGGAACGTGACGGAAAACGGCAGATCCAGCGCCTGTTTCCTACGGAAATGCGGCGCTGCGGGAAATTTCAAAAGCTTGATTTCCAAGGAGACCGGGGGAGCATACGCTGTTTTTTACGAAAAAACCGCAAATAACATTTGAAAGTCCTTTTTATGGTATCTGAATTGTGCGATACTGTGTTCACCGGAAAAGCTCCGGGAACAAAACAGACACACAGGAGGGAAACACCATGAAGGATTTTGAGTTGCGTTATGTGGGCAGTCATGTGGAGGTATACACCGGCAGTGGTGTGTTCCTGTTTTCGGCCGACACGGTGCGGGAGGCCATGGAAGAGCTGGCCGGGTAAGCGGGGGACATACTGCATCCGGGAAGATAGAATGTAAAATGTATGTAAAATAACGGAAAGCTTTTTGTTTGTTGCCCGGAAATATGTTGCGAAATGTGTGAAAAAAGTAACTTTCCTGTAAAATAAACCTTGTTGAGACGCCCCCTTTGATGGTATAATAAAAATAAGCGGCTTCCGGAACAGGGCAGCGTTGTGCGTGTGCAAGGCTCCGGCGGCTGCGTGCTGTAAAGGATAAAAAGGGAAGTTTCATATTAGGAGTATCGTTATGGATATCACACACATTACCTCTCTGCTGGGCGGCGTTGCGTTGTTCCTGTACGGCATGTCCATCATGGGTGCCGGTCTGGAAAAGCTGGCAGGCGGCAAGATGCAGGGCGTATTGCAAAAGCTTACCTCTTCTACCATCAAAGGCGTGATCTTCGGCACACTGATCACCGGCGTCATTCAGTCGTCGGCTGGTACGGTGGTTATTTGTGTCGGCCTGGTCAACTCTGGTATCATGACACTGACGCAGTCGGTAGGCGTGATCATGGGTGCAAATATTGGTACTACGGTAACAGGTCAGTTGATCCGCATGGCGGATATCTCAGGCGACAGCCTGTGGCTGACCTTGATCCAGCCCAAGACTTTTGCCCCTGTGGTGGCGTTTATTGGCTGCATTTTTTATGTGTTCCTGCGCAATGCCAAAAAGAAGAATATCGGCCAGATCATGCTGGGCTTCGGCATTCTGTTTACCGGCATGAGCCTGATGGACACCGGCGTGGCACCCCTGCGGGAGAGCGCAGTCTTTCAGAATCTGTTCGTCACCATGACCAACCCCATTCTGGGTGTTCTGGTGGGCGTGGTGGTCACCGTGATCATCCAGTCCTCCTCCGCTTCCGTGGGTATTTTGCAGGCACTGTCCAGCACAGGGCTTGTCACCTTCAGCTCTGCCATCCCCATCATTCTGGGTGCGCATATCGGTACGGCGTTCACCCCGTTGCTCACCATCGGCGGCTCCTCCAAGGATGGCAAGCGGGCCGCGCTCATCCACCTGTACTTCAACGTCATCGGCAGCGTGATCCTGCTGGCGCTGATTTATGCAGTGCAGTTCACCATCGGCATCCCCATGTGGGGCGATGTAATGAACAAGAGTTCCATTGCAAACATCCATACTTTGTCCAGCGTATGCGCCATGCTGTTGTTCCTGCCTTGCAGTGGGGTGCTGAGCCGCTTGGCGATGCTCACGGTGCCCAGCAGCGTGGAGGAAGCACAGGAGCTGAGCATGCCGGTGCTGGACGAGCGTCTGTACAAGAGCCCGGCTGTGGCTTTGCAGCAGGCTAAGAACGCGGTCATCAAGATGTCCCGCCGTGCCGCCCGCAACGTGGGTCTGGCTGCGCCGCTGCTGCTGAAAATGGACGAGGAAACCGTGAGTGCCATCAAGGTACGCGAGAACCTGATCGACCGCATGGAGGTGGAGATCACCAACTACCTGATCAAGCTGACCGATCAGGAGCTGGGCGACGACGAGAGCCACGCGGTGACCGAGCTGCTGAATTTTGTCACTGAGTTCGAGCGCATTGGCGACTACGCCGTGAACATCATGGAAAAGGCCGAGGAACTGTACGACAAGGAAGCCAGCTTCAGCGAGAGCGCCAAAAAGGAGCTGCAGCTGCTGGACGACGCACTGGAGCGCATTCTGGTTCTGACGGACGAGGCTTTTGAAAACGACGATACCCAGAAGGCAGCCCAGGTGGAGCCGCTGGAAGAGATCATTGATGTGATGGTGGAGCGCCTGCGCGACCAGCACATCCGCCGCCTGAAGGACGGCGTCTGCTCCATCGACACCGGTGTGGTGTTCCTGGATGTGCTGAACAACGCCGAGCGTATCTCCGACCACTGCTCCAACATCGCAGTGCGCATGGTGGGCATGGAGGCCGGCGACGATTACGACTCCCACACCCTGAAAAACATCATGCACCACAGCCCCAGCAAGGACTATATGCTGGAATACGAGCAGTGCCGCAAGGAATACCTTGTGCCGCTGGAAGAAATGGAAGCATAAAATAGTTTTTGTTTTTAAATAAGCCAGGCCTGCGGGTCTGGCTTATTTTGCGTTTTCACGCAGGAATATGCAGTAGGCACTGCCGTATATCTTTACAATCCCCCTCGTGAAAATGGGATAGCGGAGCGTCCGCAGACGCTCCACTATCCCGAAATTAAAATAAATTTTCCGCTGAAGATGGCCAGAGCACAAGCGGAGGCCATTAGAAATCGTGTACCCACGCAGGGCACTTACTCCCCCAGATCCTCCAGCAGCAGATCCAGCTCCCGGGGGCTGTTGACCACAAGCCCACGCTTGATGCGCAGGGCATCATTTTCCGGCAGAAGATTGGTGTAGATACCGGTCACGCGGATCAAAGTGCCCGGGGTGCCATCGGCGCGGCAGGTGTACACCGCCACCCGTCCGCCGCTGTCCCGCAGGCAGTAGCGGGCGGTGTCCGTCTGGGGCACTGCCTGTGCGGCAAGGCTCAGGGGAGAGGCGGGGTCGGTCTCGGACCCGGCAGGGGTTTGGGACAGCGGCAGCTTTGGCAGCGCCATCCAGAACAGACTGAATACAATGGTGAATACGCAAAGCCCGTAGAACAGGCAGACAGACAGCTTGCGCATAAAAAACACTCCCTTCCCCCGTAAGTATGCCCCGTTTTTGCGGATGGCAGACAATTTTCACACGCGGGCACTGTACTTTCCACAGTGGAGTGTGTTATACTATTTATATCTGCTCAGCGCGCAAAGATTGGTTCTTGCCCGGCTGGGGCGTGCGTGCTATAATATGGTATTGCAGTTTGAAGTTTCGTGTCACAAACGATGTGGATAAAACCCGGCGCAGCAATGCCCGGAAACAGTCTTGAAATGTCAGGAGGCGATTCCTATCTCCAACAATGAGATGAGAAAGATCCATCGGAACGGCGAGGAACAGCCCGCCCGCCCGGTGGGACGTAAGGTCAATGTTTCCCAGAGCCGCCGCGAGGCACGCCCCGCAGCGGAAAACCGTACTCGTGCGCCAAAAGCACCCAGAAGCCCCAAGCCGCCGAAGGAAAAGAGCAAGCACCCCATCCTGCGGTTCATCGGACGTACCATCGCTACGGTGCTCTGCCTTGGCATCATGCTGGGCAGCGTGGTGGCTGTGGGCATGGTGTTCTATGTGGTGCAGGCTACTGCCAACGACGGCGACCTGCTGGACTTGGACAACATCCAGTTGAGCCAGTCCAGTATGGTAGTGGCTACCGACCCGGATACCGGTGCACAGGTGGAGTATGCCACCCTGCGCTCCTCCAACAGCCATCGCGTATGGGCAGACCTGGAGCAGATCCCTTCCAACTTGCAGTATGCGTTCATCTGCACCGAGGATAAGGATTTCTACTCAGAGCCCGGCGTCAACTTCAAGCGCACCATCGGCGCAATGATCAACGAGTATTTGCTGCCCATTTACAGCTCCAAGCAGGGCGCATCCACGCTGGAGCAGCAGCTCATCAAGAACCTGACCGATGATAACAGCGCCAGCGGTATCAATGGTGCACTGCGCAAGGTACGCGAGATCTACCGCGCCCTCTGCCTGAGCCGCAGCTACTCCAAGGAGACCATTCTGGAGGCTTATCTGAACACCATCAGCTTTACCGGCACTATTCAGGGTGTGCAGACGGCGGCCAACGAGTACTTCAACAAGGACGTCAGCCAGCTGAGCCTGTGGGAGTGCGCCACCATTGCCTCTATTACCAAAAACCCCACCAACTATAACCCCTACACGAACCCCGAAAACCTGATCAACCGCCGTAACTTCATTATGTACAATATGTGGCAGCAGGGCGTGATCAGCGAGGAGGAGTACCGCAACGGCGCTGCGCAGCCCCTTGTTCTGGCCGAAGAGGACAGCGGCAAAAAGCCCAGCACCGTTACCTCCTACTTCACCGATGCGCTGTTCAACGAGGTCGTGCAGGATATCATGGCCAAGGAGGGCATCTCTGAGTCCGAGGCGCAGAAGCTGCTCTACACCGGCGGCTTTACCATCGAAGCGACTGTCAACACCAAGCTGCAGTCCCAGATGGAAAATCTGATGCTGAACACTGACGATGCCTACTTCCCGGCAGGCTGGCATGAGGAGGAGGTCACCTCCATTTCGGACGATGATGTGCAGGTGTTCAACGAGGACGGCACTCCCAAGACCCGTACCGGCGAGGACGGCACCGTCTACTACTACCGCAACGTGCGCACGCAGGCTGCCATGGTCACGCTGGATTATGACGGCAACGTGCTGGCTATTGCGGGCGGCTTGGGCGAAAAGACCAAGAGCCTTTCCCTGAACCGCGCCTACAACGTGGAACGGCAGACCGGTTCTACCATCAAGCCCATCGGCGCTTATGCGCTGGGCATTGAGTATGGTCTGGTCAACTGGTCCACCATGCTCAACAACTCCCCCCTGTACCAGAAGCAGGATATGATCATCCGGGACGAGGACTACTGCCGCAAGAACGGCCTGATGGGCCTCTCCGACAAGCAGCTCCGCGCTTACCCCAACGCATGGCGCAGCTGGCCGCGCAACTACGGCGGCAACTACGGCGATGGCAGCGATCTCCCGCTGTGGAACGGCCTTGCCCGCTCGCTGAACACCATTGCGATCCGCGTGGGCGACCTTGTGGGCGCAAGCAATATCTTCAACTTCGTCTACAACACCTTGCAGCTGAATACGCTGGACCCCACCAACGACGTGGGTCTGGCGCAGATGGTCATGGGCAGCCAGACCAAGGGCGTTACCCCCATGGCACTGGCCGCAGCCTTCCAGATCTTCTATGATGGCGAGTACACCACCCCGCACCTGTACACCCGTGTGCTGGACCGGGACGGCAACATCTATCTGGAAAACAACGCCACCAGCTATCAGGCACTGACCCCCGATACCGCTTACGTCATGAACCGCCTGCTGAAGAACGTTCTGTTCTCCAGTGTGGGTACTGCCAGCGGCCGCTATCCCAACTCCAACGGCATGGAAGCCTTTGGTAAGACCGGTACTGCCAGCGACGAAAAGGACTTGTGGTTCGTGGGCGGCACGCCCTACTATGTCACCGCTGTGTGGTGGGGCTACGATGCACCTTACGATATGACCAAGACCCTGTCCAAACAGCAGGCCAAGACCCGCACCTGTGTGACCGCGTGGAAGGCACTGATGGAGCAGGCACAGGCAGACCTGCCCTATAAGGCATTCCCCACCTCCGCAGGCGTGGTGGAGCGCCGCTACTGCACCCAGAGCGGCCTTCTGGCCGGTGCGGGCTGCCCGAGCACGGCTGTGGGCTACTACCGTGCCGATGACCTGCCCGATACCTGCACCTATTCCCATGCTGCCCCGCAGGCCGCTGCCCCTACCGAGAACACAGACGACGCTGCGCCCACCCAGCCGGTCACTCCTACCGACACCAGTGCGCTGGATACGGAATAAGGGCAAAAATCGTACTTTTTTGCCCCTTTGCTGAAAAATCCGGCAAGGACAGGGCGCGCTTTACAAGACAAAACTGGACAAAGTGACAAAATAGCATCCGGGCTCTTGCATTGCAGGGGTTCGGATGCTATTATATTTTCTGCAAGAACACTTGTGTTTGAGAGGTGAACAAGTTGGAACGCCGTTTTTATCTGGTGGATGCGCAGGTGCTGCCGGAGGTCTTTCTCAAGGTGGTACGCGCCAAGGAGCTGCTGGCCAGCGGTGAGGCGCGCAGCATTTCGGCTGCGACCCGTGCGGTAGAGCTTTCGCGCAGTGCATTTTATAAGTATAAGGATTGTATCTTTGATTCCGAAAACGGCCGTGAGGTCATCACGGTCATGGCCACCCTGCGGGACGAGACCGGCGCGCTGCAAAGCCTTTTGGCAGGCATCAGCGCCGCAGGTGCCAGCATCGTGACCATCAACCAGTCCACCCCGGAAAACGGGGCTGCGCTGGTGGCGGTCACCATCCGCACCGATACCATGCAGATGTCCCCGGAGGAATTGACCGAAAAACTTTCGCGCCAGCGCATGGTCGTGGGTGTGCGCTGTGGGTATAACCTGTAACAAAACAGGAAACGAGGGAAAGAGAGTATGGCTAAAATTGCAATTCTGGGCTTTGGCACGGTGGGCAGCGGCGTATACGAGGTGCTGTGCCGCAATGCTGCAAGTGTCTCCCGCCGGGCTGGCGAACCGGTGGAGGTAAAGTACATTCTGGACCCGAAGGACTTTACCGGCAACCCGGTGGAGCCTTTGGTGGTCAAGAGCATTGATGTGATCCTGCAGGACCCGGAGATCCGAGTGGTGGTGGAGACCATCGGCGGTACCCGCTTTGCCTACCCCTACGTCAAGGCGTGTCTGGAAAGCGGCCGCAGCGTGTGCACCTCCAACAAGGAGATGGTGGCAACCTACGGCGCAGAGCTGCTGGCACTGGCCAAGGAGCACGACTGTGCCTTTCTGTTCGAAGCCTCTGTGGGCGGCGGTACGCCTATCATCACCCCCATGCACCAGTGTTTGGCGGCTAACGTCATCACCGAGGTGGAGGGCATCGTGAACGGTACCACCAACTTCATGCTCACCAAGATGGTACGGGAGGGCCTTGACTTTGAGGATGCGCTGCACATTGCGCAGGAGCTGGGCTACGCCGAGACCAAGGACCCCAGCGATGACGTGGACGGCCGCGACGCCTGCCGCAAGATCGCCATTCTGTCCTCCATGGTGTGTGGTCACCAGATCTACCCCCAGAACATTCCCACCCGGGGCATCCGGGCCATTACCGCCGCCGATGTTGCCAGCGCCGAAAAGCTGGGCTGCGTCATCAAGCTGATCGCATGGATGAAGCTTGGCAAGGACGGCAGCGTGGCTGCCGGGGTAGAGCCGTGTCTGGTGCCCAAGGCAAACCAGCTGGCCAGCGTGGACGATGTTTTCAATGCGGTGCTGGTCAAGGGCGACATGCTGGGCGATGTGGTGTTCTACGGCAAGGGCGCAGGCAAGCTGCCCACCGCCAGCGCTGTGGTGGCAGACGTGGTGGATGCCCTGAAAAACGGCGCACAGGTGCACGACAGCCTGTTCTGGCAGCCTGCGGACCCGGTGGATGGCATGCTCACCGACCCGGCTCCCGCTGCATATTATGTGCGTGTGGCGGGCATTGCACCCGCTGTGGTGGAAGCCATCTACGGCTACGGCAAGGTGGTGGATGAGCGGTACGAGGGCTGCGCCTACTTTGTGGAGCGCGCCGACGAGCGTGCGCTGGCAGAAGCCGCGCGCAAGGTGGAGGCCGTGGGCGGCAGCGTGAAGCTGGTGCTCAAGCGTCTGCCCGAGGAAGTGTAACGGAAAGGAACTGCGGCAATGAAGATCAAGGTTTCGGTCCCTGCCACCAGCGCCAACGTAGGCTCCGGCTTCGATGCGCTGGGTCTGGCAGTTACCCTGTACAACACGGTCACCTTTGAGGACAGCGAGGTGCTGAAGATCTCGGCATCGGATGGCACCCGCATCCCCCGGGGCGAGTCGAATCTCGTGTACCGCTCCGCCAAGGGTCTGTTCGAAAAAGTTGGCAAGCAGATCCCGCCCCTCAAGATCACCCAGACGAACCCCATCCCCATGGCGCGGGGTCTGGGCTCTTCTTCGGCCTGCATCATCGCGGGTCTGCTGGGCGCAAACCGGATGCTGGGCGATGTGCTCAACACGCAGGAGCTGCTCACGCTGGCAACTGCCATCGAGGGACACCCCGATAACGTGGCTCCGGCACTGCTGGGCGGCCTGACCAGCAGCGTGTTCGAGGACGGCAAGGTGTATTCGGTCAAGCGGAATGTAGATGAAAGCCTCTGCTTTGCCGCCATCGTGCCGGACTACAAGCTGCTGACCGAGGCAGCCCGTGCAGCCCTGCCCAAGGAGGTGTCCCATAAGGACGCGGTGTATAACCTGTCCCGTGCGGCGCTGGTGCCCGCAGCCTTCTGCGAGGGTCGGCACGACCTGCTGGCTATTGCCACCGAGGATAAGCTGCACCAGCAGTACCGCATGCCCCTGATGCCCGGCTCCCGCGAGGTGTTCGATATGGCGCGGCTGTGCGGCGCAAAGGCCGTGTATGTGTCCGGTGCAGGCAGCACGGTCATGGCAGTGGCAGAAAAGGCCGAGGCCGAAAAGTTCTATTCCAAGCTGGAAAAGGGTCTGGAGCTGCTGGAAGGTCTGGACGGATGTGAAGCATTTACACTGTTGCAGCTGGATGCCGATAACACCGGCGCGACTGTGGAATGATAAACGGGTAAGGGAAGTGCAAGAACGCTTCCGCCCGGCAAGCCCCCGCAGACGCGGGGCGTAAAGAGGAGAGTGACAAGATATGGCGTTGATCGTACAGAAATTCGGCGGTTCCTCCGTAAAGGACCGTGACCGTATCTTCAACGTTGCGCGGATCGTGGCCAACACCCACAACGCGGGCAATGACGTAGTGGTGGTGGTCTCCGCACAGGGCGACACCACCGATGACCTGATCGCCAAGGCAGGGGAGATCACCCATAACCCCTCGGCGCGTGAGATGGATATGCTGCTGGCCTCCGGCGAGCAGATCAGCATCGCACTGCTGGCCATGGCGCTGAACGAGCTGGGCTGCCATGCCATCAGCCTGACCGGCTGGCAGGCTGGCTTCCGCACCGACCGTGCCTACACCAAGGCGCGCATCACCCGGCTGGAGACCGAGCGGATCTCCTCCGAGCTGGAGCGCAACCGCGTGGTGGTGGTGGCAGGTTTCCAGGGCTTGAACAAGCTGGACGATATCACCACGCTGGGACGCGGCGGCTCCGATACCAGTGCTGTGGCCATTGCCGCTGCCCTGCACGCTGACCGCTGCCAGATCTACACGGATGTGGAGGGCGTTTATACCGCCGACCCGCGCAAGGTGCGCAACACCCGTAAGCTGGAAGAGATCACCTTTGACGAGATGCTGGAGCTGGCATCTCTGGGCGCACAGGTGCTGAACAACCGCAGCGTGGAACTGGCCAAAAAGTACAATGTGGAGCTGGAGGTGCTCTCCAGCCTGAACCCCATCCCGGGTACGGTGGTTAAGGAGGTTACAAAGGACATGGAAGGTATGCTGATCAAGGGTGTTGCCAAGGACACCGATGTTGCTGTTATCACGATTCTCAACGTTCCCGATGAGCCGGGCATGAGCTTTAAGATCTTCGGCCTGCTGGCACAGAAGAACATCAACGTGGACATCATCCTGCAGTCCACCGGCCGCGACGGCAAGAAGGATATCAGCTTTACCTGTGCCGAGGGCGAAGCCGAGGTGGCTATGCGTGTGCTGAAAGAGAGCGCACACTTCAGCGATGTCAGCGTGGATACCACCTGCGCCAAGGTCTCCATCGTGGGTGCCGGTATGCAGAGCCACAGCGGCGTTGCTTCCAAGATGTTCGAGGCACTGTCCAACAACAATATCAACATCAAGATGATCTCCACCAGCGAGATCAAGATCTCCTGCATCATCGACCGTGCAGACGCCGACAAGGCTGTCAGTGCCATCCACGATATGCTGTTTGACTGATCTGCGTAAAATTTTTGCTTATGGCCTGTCTGCTCCCAGCCGGGGGCGGGCGGGTCATAATTTTTTTACACACGGCGGCGTTTACACAAATTGCAAAGGGGTGTATAATATAGTTTGAATCTGTGCGGCGCACCGGCGCTGCAACAACGCCGAAAAGGAGCCCCGCCGCATGAGTGAACCCACCCGTACCTCCAGAGCGCCTGCCGATAAGCGCCTGACCTATCAACAATGGAAGCGCCGCAAAATGCTGCGGCTGGCCCGCAATTGGGTGCTGTTTCTTGCCGGCTGCGCTGCGGTGGTAGCGCTGCTGACTGGCGGCATCCTGTGGCTGCTGCCCAAAGTGCACGGCCTGCTGGCAGGGCCAAAGGTGTTTGCAGCCAGCGTGTACGACGGCACAGACTATGTATTCAACGCCGCAGACGCCCGGCTTACGCTGGTGAACGCCAACCTGCCCTATACCGCAGAGCCCGCCCCGCTGCTGGACACCGCCGATGAAACCACCGGTCAGCAGTTGGAGGCCGAAGCCGCCATGCAGTACCGCAGTATGGCCGCCGCCGCGCAGGCAGACGGCATCAGCCTGACCCTTGTGACGGGTTATCAGGACGCCGACACCCGGCAGGCCGCCTACGAGGCCCGGGCGCAGACCTACCGCGATAAGCGCAAGAGCGAGGAGGACGCCGCCCGTCTGGCGGCTACCATCCAGCCCGCCGCCAATGCCAACGAGCACGGCACCGGCTACGCGGCAGATATCCTCAGTGCGGACGACCCGCAGCAGAACACCGGCTTTGCCGAGACCCGCGCCTACGAGTGGCTTACGGCCTACGCGGCGGAATACGGCTTTATCCTGCGCTACCCGCAGGACCGGCAGGCCGCCACCGGCATCGTGTTCGAGCCGTGGCACTGGCGCTATGTAGGGGTGGAAAACGCCCTTGCCATCCGTGCCAGCGGCCTGAGTTTGGAAGAGTTCATCGCTCTGCAGCGGGCAGACTGAATCAAATGCTCTGTGCTGCGGCACAGAGAGAAGGGAATAACCATTGGAACGTACTCTCATTGCACCGGGCGTGCATCTTTCCTGCGACCCGGCTTCTAAATTCAACCGCTGCCGCATCAGCATCCACTTTGCTTTTCCGGCTCAGCGTAAAACAGCCACTGCCCATGCGCTTTTGCCGCTGGTGATGGAGCGCGGCTATGCGGACTGCCCGGATATGACCCGGCTGACCAAAAAACTGGCAAAGCTCTACGGTGCAGATCTGACGGTGGACGCCCGCCCCATGGGCTGCAACCACAACCTCTGCGTCAGCGTGACCGGCATCAAGGATGCTTTTGCGCTGGAGGGTGAGGCGCTGACCGCCGAGTATACCAAAATCGCGCTGGGCGTGGCCTTCCATCCCTATCTTGTGGATGGCTGCTTCGACCCGCAGGCCGTCAGCATTGAAAAGCAGATGCTGAAAAAGGGGCTTGAGGACGAGATCAACGATAAACGCATCTACTGCCTGCATCAGGCCAACCGGGAGTTCTTTGGTGACAGCCCGGCGGGTGTGCGGCAGGAGGGCTATCTGGAAGAGGTGGATGACCTTACCCCGGCCATGCTGACCGATGCTTATCAGCAGATGCTGCGCACCGCCAACATCGAACTGCTGGTGCTGGGCTGCGATACCGCCCAGACCGCCGCCATCCGGGACGCTTTGCTGGCAGAACTTGCCTGCATCGACCGCGCCCCGCTGCCGCTGGTGGAAAACATGGCCATGCCCGCCATTGCACCGGTGCATAAGACCGAAAACTACGATATGGTGCAGGCAAAGCTGTGTATGCTGTTCACGCTGGGACAACCCATGCAGCCGCAGCAGCTGGCAGCCGTGCGCCTTGCCATGGCGCTGTACGGCGGCAGTGTGACCAGCCGCCTGTTCCTCAACGTGCGGGAGCGGGACCATCTGTGCTACTACTGCTCCTCCTCCTTCCAGAGCTTTACCGGCAGCATGGCGGTGAACAGCGGTGTGGAGCACGCCGATGCCGCCCGCGCAGAGCAGGCGATTTTAAAAGAGCTTGCAGACCTGTGCACCGGCCCCATTACCGATGAGGAATTCGAGGACTGCCGCCGGGGCCTGCTCAGCGGCATGAACGGGGTAGAGGACAGCCTTGGCGGCATCGAAAGCTGGTACTACATCGAGGTGCTGCGCGCCGGTGCTAACAGCGCTGCGCCCATCCAGAGCCCGGAGCAGGCACGGAATGCCCTGCGCACTGTGACCAAGGACGAGGTGCGGGATATCCTGCGCCGCCTGACCCTTTCGGTCAGCTATCTGCTTACAAAGGAGGATGCTGCCCATGCCGCAGAATAACCAGACCCTGCTGGAAAAGACCGTGGCCGACCAGTGGCAGACCCTGCCCTCCGGCCTGACGGTGCTGGTGCGCCCCATGCCGGGCTATTCCAGTACTCATGTGATCTATGCCACCAAGTTCGGCTCCATCGACCGGGATTTCTGCCTGAATGGCCAAACGGTGCATCTGCCGGCGGGTGTGGCGCATTTTCTGGAGCACAAGATGTTCGAGGACGAGGACGGCGACGCCTTTGCCAAGTACGCAAAGACCGGTGCCAACGCAAACGCCTTTACCAGCTTTGACCGCACCTGTTACCTGTTCACCGCCACCCAGCAGCTGGACGAAAGTCTGGATGTGCTGCTGGGCATGGTGGGCCACCCCTACTTTACCGAGCAGACCATCGCCAAGGAGCAGGGCATCATCGGGCAGGAGATCAAAATGTACGATGACAGCCCGGACTGGCGGCTCATCACCGGCCTGTTCGAGTGCCTGTACCACAGCCACCCCATCCGCAGCGACATTGCGGGCACGGTGGAAAGCATTGCTGAGATCACGCCCGCCATGCTGTACGACAGCTGCAAGGCCTTTTATGCCCCGGGCAATATGGTGCTGGCTGCTGCCGGTAACACCACCATGGAACAGATTTTGGCTGCCTGTGAACGGCACGGCCTGATGGAGCCTCGCCCGGCACAGAGGGTGCAGCGGCTGTGGACCCCGGAGCCTATGACCCTTGCCGCTACGGAAAAAACGCTGACCATGCCGGTTTCCAAGCCCTGCTTCGGCGTAGGCTTTAAGGAAGAGCCGCTGCCTGCGGACGATCTGCGCACCGAGGCGCTGTACGACCTTGTGCTCAGCTGCATCGTGGGCGGGATGTCGCCCCTGTACCGCCGCCTGTACGATGAGGGCCTTGTGAACCCCGGCTTTGGCGGTGAAGTGCTGCGGGTGGACGGCTGCTGCTGCATCCTGTTCACCGGCGAGAGCGATGTGCCGGACACCGTGCGGCAGCTGCTGCTGGACGAGATCGCCCGGGTGCGCGCCGCCGGTGTGGACAGAGAAGTGTTTACCCTGTGCAAGAACGAAAAATACGGTCAGCTGATCGAAAATCTGGAAAACGTGGAGGACTCGGCCAGCCAGATGGCAGACTTTGCCCTCAGCGGCCAGACGGTGGCGCAGCAGATCTCCATGCTGGCCGGGCTGACCGCAGAGGATGCGGACGCTGCCCTGCAGCACATCCTGTGCACCGACCGCATGGCTACCATGTACATCCAGCCGGATGGCACGGCGCAGGCGGCAGAAGAGGACGAGGAGGAAGAAGAATGACAAATCTGGTGCAGTTCCCGGGTCTGGGGCTGAGTTTTCATCTGAACCGTGTGGCCTTTACCATCGGCGGGGTCAGCATCTACTGGTACGGCGTGTGCATCGCGGTGGGTCTGTGTCTGGCACTGGTCTTTGCCTTCCGGCACAGTCTGGAATTTGGCGTAGACCCGGACAGCATGGTGGACGTCATCCTCATCGGCGTGGTGCTGGGCATCATCAGCGCCCGCGCCTACTATGTGGCCATGGCACCGTTCCAGTACAATAGTATCTGGGAGATGATCGCCATCCGCGATGGCGGCCTTGCCATCTACGGCGGCATCATCGGCGGCTTTTTGTTCGGCGGCCTGGCCTGCAAGTGGCGGGGCGTGCCGGTACTGCCCATGTTCGACCTGACTGCTATGGGCTTTCTCATTGGGCAGGGCTGCGGCCGCTGGGGCAACTTCTTCAATCAGGAGGCCTTTGGCTGCAACACCACCCTGCCGTGGGGTATGTACAGCGAGGCCACCCGCGCTTACCTGATGAGCAGCACGGTCACGGTACCCAAGGGCGTGGTCATCGACCCCAACCTGCCGGTGCATCCCACCTTTTTGTATGAGAGCATCTGGTGCTTTGTGGGCTTCTTCCTGCTGTTCCGCTACATTAAAAAGCGCAAGTTCAACGGCGACATCACCCTGCGGTATCTGGTGTGGTACGGCGCGGGCCGTTTCTGGATCGAGGGTCTGCGCACCGATAGCCTGATGCTGGTACCCTCCATCGGGTTGCGGGCTTCCCAGCTGGTGGCAGGCATCGCTGTGGTGGCGGGCATTGCGGCAGAGGTGTACTTTACCCGGAAATTCAAGGGCAAGCCCCTGTTTGTGCCGCTGGCGCTGAACGCAGAGAACAAGGCAGCCAAAAAGAAGCTGGACGGCCCCATCTCCTTTGCGGGTAAGGACACCCAACTGCTGGCTTCCAGCCCGCGCAAGCTGTTTTTGGAAAAGACCGAGGCCTATAATGCACAGGTGAAAGCCGCCATAGAACAGGCCGGGCAGAAAAAAGCGTAAAAATCTGCGCAAAAGGGGAAATTTCCTCTTGCAATCCGGTTTGGTTTTTGCTATAATATTCTAGCCGCATGGTGTGGGCGCCTGAAATGGCCCGCTGTAAGGGCCTGCCTTTACGACCAGCGAGTACAACGAAAAGGAATGAACAAAATGTACGCAATCATTGTTACCGGCGGTAAGCAGTACCGCGTGGAGCAGGGCGACATCGTCTACATCGAAAAGCTGGACGTTGAGGCCGACTCCGAAGTGAAGTTTGATCAGGTTCTCGCTATTGGCGAGGAGGGTTCTGTGAAGGTTGGCGCTCCTGTTGTTGAGGGTGCTACCGTTTCTGCCAAGGTCATCAAGAATGGCAAGGGCAAGAAGCTGAACATCATCACCTATCGCGCAAAGAAGCACAGTGCTCGCCGTATGGGCCATCGTCAGCCCTACACCAAGGTTGAGATCACTGCGATCAACGGCTAAGGAGGTAAATTACAATGGCACATAAAAAGGGCGTAGGCAGCACCAAGAACGGCCGCGATTCCGCAGCACAGCGTCTGGGCACCAAGCGTGCAGACGGTCAGTTCGTTCTGGCCGGCAACATCCTGGTTCGTCAGCGTGGCACCCACATCATGCCGGGTGAGAACGTTGGCAAGGGCAGCGATGATACCCTGTTTGCTCTGGTAGACGGCACTGTCCGTTTCGAGCGCGTGGGCAAGAGCGGCAAGAAGTGCAGCGTTAAGCAGTAACTTCTTTCTGAATAACTGCAATCGTAGAGCCGGACCCTCGTGGCCCGGCTCTTTTTGATGAAATAAGGCTATGCGTTCGAGTGGCGCCGTCTCGGATGAGGGCGCTGAAACGCAAAGGCCCATAAAGCTAAGGAGGGGCTGTATGGCAGCACAGACTAACTTTATCGACATCGCCACGATATGGCTCCATGCGGGCAAGGGCGGCGATGGTGCGGTGAGCTTCCACCGCGAAAAATTCGTGGCCGCGGGCGGCCCGGACGGCGGCGACGGCGGCCGGGGCGGCGACATCATCTTTGTGGCGGACGATCATCTGTCCACCCTGATGGACTTCCGCTATAAGCGCAAGTATGTGGCCCCGGAGGGCGGCAAGGGCGGCGCAAGCCTGTGCCACGGCAAAAACGCCGAGAATCTGGTCATCAAGGTGCCGCTGGGCACTGTGATCAAGGACGCAGAGAGCGGCCTTGTCATCGCAGACCTGTCCGACCACACCCCGGTCACCATTGCTAAGGGCGGCCGCGGCGGCTACGGCAACGCACACTTTGCCACCCCCACCCGCCAGATCCCCAAGTTTGCAAAGCCCGGTATGCCCGGCGAGGATCTGCAGGTGACCTTGGAGCTGAAGTTGATTGCGGACGTGGGTCTGATCGGCTTCCCCAACGTGGGCAAGTCCACCCTCATCTCCACCATCAGCGCCGCCAAGCCCAAGATCGCCAACTACCACTTTACCACCCTTGTGCCCACGCTGGGCGTTGTGTCGGTGGGTGAGGGCGCAAGCTTTGTCTGCGCCGACATCCCCGGCCTGATCGAGGGTGCCAGCGAGGGCATTGGCCTGGGCCACGATTTCCTGCGCCATGTGGAGCGCTGCCGCCTGCTGCTGCACGTCGTTGACGTTTCCGGCAGCGAGTGCCGTGACCCTATCGAGGACTTTGAAAAGATCAACGAGGAGCTGGCCAAGTTCAGCCCCATGCTGGCCGAGCGTCCGCAGATCGTGGTGGGCAACAAGTGCGACCTTGCCACCGAGGAGCAGATCGAGACCTTCCGCCAGTATGTGGAGGGCAAGGGTCTGACCTTCGTGCCTATCTCTGCCGCCACCATGCAGGGCGTCAAGCAGCTGCCGGGGCTCGTGTACAACCGCCTCAAGGATATCCCGCAGGTGCCGGTGTTCACCCCCGAGTACAAAAAGCCGGAGGCCAAGAAGAACGGCCGCGACTTCACCATCCAGCGCATGGAAGCCCATGTGTGGAGCGTGGATGCCCCGTGGCTGGAGTATATTCTGGCCGGCAGCAACGTGGACGACTACGAGAGTCTGCAGTTCTTCCAGCGCCAGCTGGGCGAGAGCGGCATTCTGGACGCGCTGGTGCAGAAGGGCGTGGAAGAGAACGATACCATCCTCATCGGCGAGTATCAGTTCGACTATATCTTCTAAGGATAAAGCATCATGAACGAATCAGAAAAGATCGACCTGCGGGAGCTCAGTCCGCTGGCGCTGGCCTTTGTAGGGGACAGCGTGCTGGAACTGCTGGTGCGCCAGCGTCTGGTGGAGCACCACCGCCTTTCAGCCGGAAAGCTGAATGCCGAAAAGGTCAAGTATGTCTCTGCCAAGGCGCAGTTCCGGGAAGAGCAGCTGCTGGAGCCGCTGTTCACCGAGGACGAGCTGGCCGTGTTCAAGCGCGGCCGCAATGCCAGCAAGGCCAGCGTCGCCAAGCACGCTTCCCCGGAGGAATACCGTGCTTCCACCGGCTTCGAGTGCCTGCTGGGCTGGCTGTACCTGAACGGACAGCTGGAGCGCGTGCACCAGCTGTTTGAGGTGCTGTGGCAGCAGTTTGACCCTGACCAGAAATAAGAATGCGAAAGCCCGCTGCTTTCCGCACTGGAAACCAGTGGTGGAGGGCAGCGGGCTTTGCTTGTCGGCATCTGTGGTCCGTCAGATGCCGCTTACGCCATCAGCGGCTGTTTTTTGCGTTGGTGGAACGGCTGTTGGTGGAGTTCTTGGCGCTCTCGTCATCGGCACCCTTGGTGTACTGGTTGGGGTGCTTGTGCTCGTTGGTGGTGCTGTTGGTGGTCTTGTTGCTGGTACGGTTAGAGGTCTGGTTCTTGCAATTGGTACTGCGGTTCTCACTGCGGTTTTCCATGGTGTGAATGCTCCTTTCGGTCGTTGCTGTGGGGGCGGGACCGCCCTCACAGTCCATAGTGTGGCCGCAGCCGGCGGCTTTATACATCCCATGGGAGGAAAAGAATATGCCTACGGAATATTTTGAGCAGCGGGAACGTGCCCTGCTGGGCCAGCGGTACGAGCAGCTGTATGCCGCCCCGCAGCAGACGGCAGAGCGCGGCGTTACCGTGTCGGTGCTGCGCACCACGCCGGAGCAGTTTGCGCAGAGAGCGGATTTTCCGCTGGAACCTTCGCCCTTCTGCAAAGCGGCTTTTGTGGTGCATCAGCCGGACTTTAAGCCCGGGCGGCATCCGTACCACCATGCAGGTGTGTTCTACTCGCAGGAGCCATCGGCCTCTTCGGCAGCGCCGCTGCTGGGGGTACAGCCGGGGATGCGGGTGCTGGACCTGTGCGCCGCGCCCGGCGGCAAAAGCAGCCAGCTGGCGGCGGCACTGCAGGGACGCGGTGTGCTGGTGAGCAACGAGTATGTGGCTGCGCGCGCCGAAATTTTAAAAAGCAACCTTGAGCGTATGGGCGTTTCCAACGCCGTAGTGCTCAACGAGACACCCGCCCGCATTGCCGAGGCACTGCCGGAGTTTTTCGACCGGGTGCTGGTGGACGCGCCCTGCTCCGGCGAGGGAATGTTTCGCAAGGAGCCGGTGGCGCTGCAGCAGCACTGCGAGGCACTGGTAAAGCAGTGCGCAGAGCTGGGCGCACAGATCTTGGACTGCGCGGCGGCGGCACTGGCTCCCGGCGGGCAGCTGGTGTACTCCACCTGTACCTTTGCGCCGGAGGAGGACGAAGGGCAGGTAGCGGCCTTTTTGCAGCGCCACCCGGAGTTTGCACTGGCCGATGTGCTGGGCAATGTGGACTACACCTTTGGCAGCGCAGGTGAGGAGAACCGCACCGGCGGTCTGCCACTGGATGTGAGCAAGGTGCGCCGTATCTGGCCCTGTCAGGGCGGCGAGGGGCACTTTATGGCCAGGCTGGTCAAGGCCGGCACGCCCCGCACCCTGCCGCCGGAGGGGGAATACACCCCGGAGGAGCAGCTCTGGCTTGCCGCCGCTGCCGAGGCGGGCAAAAAGGGCAAAGGCAAGGCAAAGCCTGCCAAGACCGCAGATGCCCGCAGCACCCGCCGCGCAGACAGCCGCGCCTGCCGGGATGCCGTGCAGGGCACGAGCCGCCGCACCCGGGACACCGGGGCAGGGGAGGCCACCCCGGCGCAGAGCCTTGCCGCATGGCAGGAGTTTGCCCGGCAGTATTTCCCCGCGTTGGCGCAGCGCCCGGCTGTGGTGCACGGCGGCGGTGTGCTGCTGCCGGTGGCTTTTCCGCAGACGGGGCTTCATGTGCTGCGGGCGGGGGTGTTCGTGGGCAGTGTGCAGAAGGGACGCTTTGTGCCGGAGCACCATCTGTTTACGGCCTTTGGCAGCCTGTGCACGAACTGCGAGCAGCTGACCCTTGCCGACTGCCGCTGCACCGAGTATCTCTCCGGCCGCGAGGTGGAAGCTCGCACGGCAGCGGACGGCTGGTGCTGCGTGACCGTGGACGGCTGGCCGCTGGGCGGCGGCAAGGTGTCCGGCGGGCGGGTGAAAAACCACTACCCCAAGGCACTGCGGCTGCTATAAACCGCATATTTACACGCATCCGGGCGAAAATCAGACTTTTCAGGCTTGAACGCGCCGGTGGATTGTGCTAAAATAATAGAGTTAGATTTTGTGTGCTGCCACAAGCGGGCGACCACAGCCCGTCTGCCCGCAGGCGGAGATACCGATAAATTTAGGAGGCTCTTTCCCATGTCTGGACATAGCAAATGGAACAACATTAAGCGCAAGAAGGAAAAGACTGACGGCGCCCGCGCCAAGGTCTTTACCAAGATCGGCCGCGAGATCAGCGTTGCCGTCCGTGACGGCGGCCCCAACCCGGCTTCCAACAGCAAGCTGGCAGACCTGATCGCCAAGGCAAAGCGCATGAGCGTGCCCAACGATAACATCCAGCGTATCATCAAGAAGGCCGAGGGCGGCGATAAGACCGAGTTCGAGGCTATCACCTACGAGGGCTACGGCCCCGGCGGCGTGGCAGTCATGGTGGAGACCCTGACCGACAACCGCAACCGTACCGCTGCTGATCTGCGCCACTACTTCGATAAGAACGGCGGCAATCTGGGCGCTATGGGCTGCGTGGCCTTCCTGTTCAACCAGAAGGGCGTCATCGACATCTCTCTGGAGGATAAGGACGCCGACGAGGCCATGATGGACGCTCTGGATGCCGGTGCCGAGGACTTTGATGCCAGCGAGGACGCAGCCGAGGTCACCACCGATCCCGAGAACTACTCCGCTGTGGTTAAGGCTCTGGAGGAGAAGGGCTACGAGATCCTGTCCGACGATCTGGCCATGGTGCCCATGACCACCACCCGCCTGACTGACCCCGATCAGCTGAAGCTGATGGGCAAGCTGCTGGATTCTCTGGAAGATAACGATGACGTCCAGAACGTCTGGCACTCTCTCGAGAACGAAGAGGACCTGCCGGAATAAGCTTCCGCAAGGCTCTTTGCTCCTGAAATAAAACGATAAAAAGCCGCTTTTTGTGCTGTTTGGCACGAAAGGCGGCTTTTGTCTGCTATTCTTGCATGGCGTGTGGATAAGGGTTTCTTCTGGCATCAGAAAAATCGTACTCTGCACGCATATCCTCATCGGAGGATGGAGTTTCCGAAGGAGCGCCGGTGGCTTTATCGTTCATAGTGCGTCCACAGACTGAGGATCTTAACAGTCTGATCTTTCTCATAGACCTGATAAACGAGGCGGTGCTGGACGTTGATGCGGCGGCTGTATGCACCGTTCAGATCACCCACCAGCTTTTCGTACGGGGGAGGATTTTGGAACGGATCAACACGGATGATTTCAATGAGTGCCTTTGCCTTTTCGTCCAGATGGGCAGACTTCAGTTTTGGTACGTCCTTTGCAGCGGTTTTGGTATAAAGGATTTTGTACATTTACCACTCCACCGCCGTTTCGTCTACGCAGTCTGCGAGGGGAGTGGCGATTCCGTCCATGATCTTTTCGCGCATACCCGGTGCAGAGACCAGATACAGCGTTTCCATGATGCCGCTGTAATCTTCTTCAGAAAGCAGTACGGCATTGCCGTCCTTGGTGGTGATGTTGATGGGCTGATTGTATTTAATGGTCTGCTCTACATAGTCAAAGGCATTTTTACGGAAATTCGTGATATTTGTAGTGGTCATCGTAGAATCACTCCTTTCATGTACAGTATAGCGTACGCTTGTAAGAATGTCAATATGCGACCGACAATCGAAATATGACACACGGTCACCCCTGTGTCAGCGCCTTACCCTTTGCGTAGTAGCGCTGCATTTCTTCCCGGGGGACCATGTTTCCGCCGGTGGCCCAGACAAGATGGGTGGCGTTTGCCAGAGCGCCGACGGGTAGAGTTGCATTGGTGTATGTACCAAGCAGCTGCCCGGGCTGGGTGAGCACCGGGCCGTACATTCCCGCCAGAGCGCTGGGCTCAAGGTACAGAGCCTCGGCGTCAGCCAGCTGTGCCAGAAGGGTGTACATCCGCTCGTCCTGCAAGGTGTAGCAGCCGCTCATAAAGGGACGCATCAGCCCGCCCACAAAACCGGAGGCACGCCCCACAGCAAGGCCATCGGCGGCGGTGCGGTTGTCGATGCCAAAATCCTGCACGCAGACGCTGCTGTTTTCGCCGGTAGCCATGCCCAGCAGCATACAGGGGGAGTGGGTGGGCTCGGCAAAAAAGCAATGTGCGGCATCGCCGAACAGCATCTTCAGGCCAAAGGCTACGCCGCCGGGGCCGCCGCCCACACCGCAGGGCAGATAGGCAAAGAGCGGATGCTCTGCATCTACGGTAACGCCCTGCGCGTCCAGCTGCTTTTTCAGCCGCAGAGCAGCCACGGCATAGCCCAGAAAGAGGGTCTTGGAGTTTTCGTCATCCACAAAATGGCAGTAGGGGTCGCCCGCCGCCAGCTTGCGCCCCTCGGTCACGGCGATGCTGTAATCGGAGGCATACTCCACCACCTTGACGCCCCGGCTGCGGAGCAGGTCTTTTTTCCACTGCCGTGCGTCAGCAGACATGTGCACGGTGACCTGAAAGCCCAGCTTCGCGCTCATGATGCCGATGGAAAGCCCCAGATTGCCGGTGGAGCCCACCGCGATGGAATACTGCGAGAACAGCTTGCGGAAGCGCTCTTCTGCCAGCACGCCGTAGTTGTCGGTAAGGTGCAGCATCCCGCTGTGCAGGGCAATGTCCTCGGCGGTTTTCAGCACCTCATAAATGCCGCCCCGGGCCTTGATGGAGCCGGAAATGGGCAGATGACTGTCCAGTTTGACCCATACCTGCCCGGCGATGCGGGTGCCGCTGCGCTCTTCCAACACTTGCTGCATCCGGGGAATGAGCTGAACAGGGGACTCAATGATGCCGCCGGTCGCAGCGGTCTCGGGAAAGACGGCGGCAAGGTAGGGCGCAAACCGCTCCAGCCGTGCGGCGGCGTCCTCGATATCGGCAAGGGTCAGCGGACAGGCCGTCGCAGCCTGTGCAAAGGGCAGCTTGTCCGGGTTTACCCATGCAGTCTCCTTCAGGGCGCAGAGGTCGGAGACTACGGGGTATGCCGCAATCCAATCGGCAACGGAACGCCCGGCAATGCACTTGGCAGGTGAAACCATAGCGGATCCTCCTTTATATATAGGACCAGATGATGCGCCCGGCGGTTTTCGCGGGGCGCTGCGTGCCTTGAATATAAAGGTTTTTACAGGAATTGTCAACCGGAACCGGTTGCCTTGTGCAGGGCGGGATGGTGCGCTGTGATTCCGGCGGTCACCGGCTGCTGTACGGTAGGCAAAGGCAGTGCAGGGAATCGTTGGCAAGAGAGCAGCACACTGCCCAAAAACCTTGTTAAAAAACTGGCATTTTGCCGTTTTTGTGTAAAGTATACAAGAATAAACACAAAAAATTGGCATTGCGCGTATTGCTATTTTGTAACTGATATATTAGAATATAAGCAAGAAGAACGTGCAGGCGTACTGCGCGTGCCATAAGATAAAAAACGACAGGAGGAACTTCTCTATGCCTATGAAAATGGGTTGGCGCTGGTATGGCGAGGGCAACGACCCCGTCACCCTGAGCGACATCAAGCAGATCCCCGGCGTGACCAGCATCGTCTGGGCACTGCACAACAAGATGCCCGGCGAGATCTGGGAAATCGACGAGATCCAGAAGGTTGCAGACCAGATCCACGCCTACGGCTTTGATATGGATGTTGTCGAGTCCGTCAACGTGCACGACGATATCAAGATCGGTCTGCCCACCCGCGACCAGTATATCGAGAACTACAAGCAGTGCATCCGCAACCTGTCCAAGTTCGGCGTCAAGGTCATCTGCTACAACTTCATGCCTATCTTCGACTGGACCCGCACCGACCTGTTCCACCCGGTAGGCGACGGCTCCACCGCACTGTTCTACGAGAAGGATAAGATCAAGGGCGATTACAAGGCCATGGCTGAGTACATCATGTCCTTCACCGAAAAGTACAACATGACCTTCCCCGGCTGGGAGCCGGAGCGTATGGCAAAGCTGGATGAGCTGTTCAAGGCCTACGCCCCTGTCACCAAGGAGAAGCTGTGGGAGAACCTGAAGTACTTCCTCGAAGCTCTGATGCCCACCTGCCACGAGTGCGACATCAAGATGGCCATTCACATGGATGATCCCCCTTGGGATATCTTCGGTCTGCCCCGCCTGCTGGTGGACGAGCCCAGCATCGACCGCTTCCTGAAGATGGTGGACGATCCGTACAACTGCCTGACCCTGTGCACCGGCAGCCTGAACGCAAATCCCAACAACAACTGTGCCGAGATCATCCGCAAGCACTGCGACCGCATTGCCTTCGGCCACGTCCGCAACATCCACCACTTCCCCAACGGCGACTTCTCTGAGGCTGCGCACCGCGACTGCTGCGGCGAGACCGGCATCATTGAGGTAATGCGCGCTTACCATGACTGCGGCTTTGAGGGCTACATCCGCCCCGACCACGGCCGTCAGCTGTGGGAGGAAGGCCCCGGCGTCTGCCGCCCCGGCTATGGCAAGTATGACCGCGCTCTGGGCATCCAGTATATGCTGGGTATCTGGGATCTGCTGGACCGTCTGGATGAAGAAAAGAAGGGCTGATGATTATGAAGCTGTCTGATATCAAAAACGGCAATCTGTCCGCCGAGTGGGCAGAAAAGGGCTACGAGCTGCCCAAATTCGACATTGAGGCCGTCAAGGCCAAGACCCACGCCGAGCCCACTTGGGTGCACTTCGGCGCAGGCAACATCTTCCGTGCTTTCCCCGCTGCCGTGTTGAACGATGCACTGAACAGCGGCAAGTACGACCGCGGTGTCATCGTGGCTGAGAGCTTTGACTACGAGATCATTGACAAGGCTTACCAGCCCTACGATAACCTGAGCCTGCTGGTCTGCCTGAAGTCCACTGGCGAGATCGAGAAGAAGGTCATCGCCTCCGTTACCGAGAGCCTGAAGGCAGATTACTCCTTCGGCGCTGACTGGGCACGTCTGGTCGAGATCTTCCAGAACCCCAGCCTGCAGATGATCTCCTTCACCATCACCGAGAAGGGCTACGGCGTTGCTCCCGCTGATCTGGAGCGCGGCCTGACCCCCGTGCTGGCTATGGGCAAGGTCACTGCTCTGCTGTACGAGCGCTTCAAGGCCGGCAAGCTGCCCCTGACCGTGCAGAGCATGGATAACTGCTCTCACAACGGCGATAAGGTCAAGACTGCCGTCCACGCCTACGCCGCAAAGTGGGTGGAGCAGGGTCTGGTGCCCGCTGAGTTCCTTGCTTATGTGCAGGACGAGACCAAGGTCACCTTCCCCTGGAGCATGATCGATAAGATCACCCCGCGCCCGGACGCAAAGGTGCAGGAGATGCTGGCAAAGGACGGCTTTGAGGATAACTACACCATCGTTACCGAGAAGCACACCTTCACCGCTCCCTTTGTCAACGCTGAGGAGACCCAGTACCTGTGCATTGAGGACAACTACACCAATGGCCGTCCTCCGCTGGAGCTGGGCGGTGTGCTGTACTGCGACCGCGAGACCGTGGACAAGATCGAGAAGATGAAGGTCTGCACCTGCCTGAACCCCCTGCACACTGCCATGTCCATCTATGGCTGCATGCTGGGCTACAACCTCATCTCTGCCGAGATGGCAGACGAGGATCTGCGCTCCTTCATCCAGAAGATCGGCTATATCGAGGCGATGCCCGTTGTGGTTGATCCCGGCGTGCTGAACCCCTACGAGTTCATTGGCGCTGTCATCAACCGCCGTCTGCCTAACCCCTTCATGCCTGATGCTCCCCAGCGTATCGCTACCGATACCTCCCAGAAGTTGGCTATCCGCTTCGGCGAGACCATCAAGGCTTACGCGGAGCGCGGTCTGGACAAGTCCAACCTCGTGCTGATCCCGCTGGTGCTGGCAGGCTATGCCCGCTACCTGAAGGGCATCGACGACAACGGCCAGCCCTTCGAGATCTCTCCCGATCCGCTGCTGGCTGAGCTGCAGGCCATCGTCAACCCCTTGGAGGTCAAGGAAGGCGAGCAGGACTTCAGCTGCCTGAAGGCTCTGTACAGCCGTGCCGACGTGTTCGGTGTGGACCTGTATGCCATTGGTCTGGGCGAAAAGATCGAGGGCATGGTCAAGGAACTGTACGCCGGTAACGGCGCAGTGCGCAAGACCCTGCACAAGTACACTCTGGCCCGCTAAAACTTTATAACGCTATTTCCGTGACCCACGCTGCGCTTTTGCTTTGCCGCAGCGTGGGTTTTTGTTTTGTAAAAATTGTTATGTAAAATGGAAACCCGGAGCGTCCGCAGACGCTCCGGGTTTCCGAATAAATCATAATTATTCCGCTATTCATGCGCAGAGCAAAGCGGAGCGCATTGAAATCGCTCCGGTGCCCTTATTTCCGGCAGTCGTGCAGGCTGGCGGCGGGAAGGGCGCTGCCCAGCAGACTCCATGCGGCATCCATGCTTTCGTTCAGCAGATAGGCCTGATTCTTCTGGACGTAGATGTACACCGCCTCCTTGGTGCGGTAGGCGCAGTATACAGTGTTCCAAGTGTAGCGGTTGGTGGGTTCGGCTTTGTTCTGCTCACCGGCCATCCAGACCGAAAGTCCGGCGGCGTCCAGTTCCAGCCGGTAGAAGGGGCGGGGCAGACCCAGCTTTTTGATCTGCTTGGAGAGGTTCGAAAAAAAGGTGCCGAAGTATACGGCGGGCAGTCCGATGGCTACGATGGCCAGTACGGCGGTCAAAAGCCCAGCACCCTCCCGCTTGCCGATCTGGCTCAGGCAGATACCGGCACACACCAGCAGAATGGCGGTGAACACCGCCGGACGCTGCCAGCCCTTGTTGTGGCGCAGCAGGTCGAAAGATGCAAAATCGTGAAAGCCCTTTTCGTCCATCTGAACGGAAACGCAAACATTCTGGGTCATAAAGTTACCCTCCTTTTTGGGCATAGTACCACATTTACCGGCAAGAAGCAAGCAAAAGATGCACCGGCGGCGGTGCATCCGGCTTGCAAACCGCTCGCAAGGCGTGGTAGAATAAGATATTATCCAACGGATAGTATCTAACGAAAAAGGGGGAAGCCTTGCATGGAAAAGCGCAACTGGAAGCGCAGCGTTACGCTCAAGCAGCGCATGGTGCTGTGTCTGGCAGCCTTTTTTGCGGCCTTTGCATTACAGCTTGCCCTCAACGGCTATCAGGCACGGGCGGTGCAGCAGGTGCAGGACGACCAGATGGGCAACTTTAACGCCATCAGCCGCTTTCAGGGCGGCGTGGAAAGCTCCATCAGCATTCTGGAAGCATACCGCTGGGAGAACGGCGAGACCGAGGAAATGCTGGAAAAGCTACGGGCGGCCTGCTCCACCAGCAACGCATGGCTGTGGCGTATCCGATCCAATATGGACGGCTTGCAGAACGTCAGCGATGAGCAGTGGGTGCTGTACGGCGCGGTGGAGACTACCTACGGCAGCTACAACACCCTGCTGGAGGAGCTGGAGAGCTACCTTTCCAGCGGACAGGAGGCAAAGGCGTCCCAGCTGTACTATAACAAGGTTTCGGTCTGCGGCGGGTACCTGAGTCAGTACACCATGCAGCTGCTGAAAGCCTCGATCCTGGATGCCCAGACTACTTATACCGAGATCTCGGAGCTGGGCGAGCGGATCGCCCTGATGCAGATCGTGGTGGTGGCACTGTGCGTGGCGCTGGGCTGCGCCTCCGGTCTGATGGTCATGCAGCTGCTGACCCCGGTGTCTCAGATGATCGAGGCCTCCCGCGCCATCAGCCGCAGCCAGTTCGACACCCCGGACATCCCGCTGCCCAAGCAGCCGGAGATCGGCCAGCTGGCGGAGTCCTTCAACCGCATGAAGCACTCCATGGCGCAGCAGGTGAGTACCTTACAGGAGAAAAACGAGATCGAGCGGGAATTGCACCGCCAAAAGACCGAGGCGCTGGAACTGCAGAACCGCATGGAGCGCAGCCGGTTGCAGCAGCTGCGCAGCCAGATCGACCCGCATTTTCTGTTCAACACCCTGAACGTCATCCAGCAGATGGCGGGCACAGAGTCCGCCTACCGCACGCAGGCGCTCATCATGGCGCTTTCCCATCTGCTGCGTTACAGCCTGATGAGCAACGATGAGCAGGTGCCCCTCTCCCGGGAGGTGCGCGTTGTGGACGAATATTACTCCATCTACCATGTGCGCTTTGGCGACCGGGTGCAGATGCAGTGGGCGTTCTCGGATTCACTGGACCTCACCGAGACCATGGTGCCGTCCTTTATCTTGCAGCCTATCGTGGAAAATGCCTTTAAGCATGGCATCTGCCCCAAGGAAGAGGGCGGCGTGGTGCGCATCCGTATGATCCCTCTGCGGGAAAAAGGTCTGCTGTGCATCCGGGTACTGGACAACGGTATGGGCATTGAGCCGGAGCAGCTGCAGCAGCTGCGCACGGCACTGGAGCAGCCCGCACCCCGCTGGGAACATATCGGTATTTATAACGTGGCCGCCCGCCTGCGGCTGCTGGATGCCCGCTGCCGGGTGGTGGTGCGCTCCCGGCCGGGGCGGGGAACTGCGGTGATCCTGTATCTGCCGCTGGTGGAGAATGAGGAGGAATTTGAGGAATGATTCGTCTGTTGATCGCGGATGACGAGAGGATGGAGCGGGAGGCGCTGGCGGATATCGTCATGCGCCGGTTCGAGCATGAGGTGACGGTAGAGATGGCGGAAAACGGCCGCAAAGCCGCCGATACCGCTGTGCTCTGGGAAGCAGACCTGATTTTGATGGACATCGAGATGCCGGGCATGAACGGCTTGGATGCCGCCCGCGCGGTGCTGGAACAGCGCCCGGAGTGCAAGGTGATCTTTATCACGGCGTACAGCCTGTTCCAGTACGCCCACGAGGCGGTGCATCTGGGCGCCTGCGACTATCTGCTGAAGCCGGTGGACCCGGACGAGACCGAGGCTGCCATCCGCCGCGCCATCCGGCAGATCGAGGCCGGACGCCGTCTGGCCGAGCTGGCTTCGCCGGAGCCGGAAGCTGCCCCGGAACAGGAGACCGACCTTGCCGAAGAAGGGGAGAGTGACCGCAACGCACTGGTGATGGATCATGTGCGCAAGTATATGGAAGATAACTACATGGCTGATCTCTCGCTGGACAGTGTGAGTGAGATCTTGCACATCAGCCCGGCGTATCTTTCGGCACAGTTCAAAAAGTACCAGAAGATGAACTTTCTGGACTGCCTGACCGAGCTGCGCATCAACGCCGCCAAGGAGCTGCTGTCCGACCCCTTCCGCTCCGCAGCGGAGGTGGCCTCCATGGTGGGCTACGAGGATGCCAGCTACTTTGCCCGTGCCTTTAAAAAGCGCACCGGCATGACCCCCACCCAGTACCGGAAGGAAGCGGCAAAGGCAGCCCGGGAGGCACAGCTGTGACCCGCCGTCAGCTGCTGCGGCTGCTTACGGCAGCCCCGGCGCTGGCAGTTACAGGCTGTGCGGCGCAGCCTGCTTCTTCACAGCAGGAGAAGCCGCTCATTCTGCGCTATGCGGAGAACCAGCCAGAGGACTACCCCACCAGCAAGGCGGCAAAGGCCTTTGCCGAGCTTGTGGCGCAGCGCACGGGCGGCCGGGTAAAGGTGTTGGTATACAGCGGGGCAGAGCTGGGCGCAGAGCAGAGCGTCATCCAGCAGATGCAGTTTGGCGGGGTGGATTTTTCCCGCGTGTCCCTGAGCCAGCTGGCAGAGTATGAGCCGGAGCTCAGCGTGCTGCAGCTGCCTTACCTGTACAGCGATGCCGAGCAGATGTGGCGGGTGCTGGACGGCAGCATCGGGGACGAGTTTCTGGCCATGCTGGACGGGATGGACTTAGTAGGGCTTTCATGGTTCGACGCCGGTGTGCGCAGCTTCTACACCCGGGAAAAGGTGACCGGGCTGGATGATTTGCAGGGGCTGACCATCCGGGTGCAGGAGTCGGACATGATGAGCGACATGATCACCGCGTTGGGCGCAAAGCCGGCGCAGGTGGTGTACAGCAAGGTATATGCCGCCCTGCATAACGCCGAGATCGACGGGGCAGAGAACAACTGGCCCAGCTACGAGGTGATGGGACACTACGAGGTGGCACCCTTTTTCCTGAAGGACGAGCACACCCGGGTGCCGGAGGTGCAGCTGGCCAGCCCGGCGGTGATGGAAAAGCTTGCCGCGCTGGACGAAAGCTTCCCGGAGGTGATCCGCGCCTGCGCCCGGGAGAGCGCGCAGACAGAGCGGGAGCTCTGGGCGCGGCGGGAGGCGAACGCAGAGCAGAATATGCGCAAGCGGGGCATCTGCGTCACCGAGCTGGACGATGCCGAAAAAGCACGCTTCCGCGCAGCGGTGCAGCCCATGTATGATGAATTCTCTGCCCAGCAGGAACTGATCGACCGGATACAGAAAAGCTGAAGACAACACCCCGATGGATGCCCGGACGGACATTTTTCGGGGTGTTATTTTTGCCATAAATACAGGAATGTATCCAACTGGTCGGTAGTGTTGCACAAACAAGACAGAAAGCAGTTGTGCAATATGGCAAAAACTATCTTGACATTCTTTCGAAAAACAGGACATTTTTCGAAAGCCCTTGTTTCATTTCGGAAAATTTGCTAAAGTGTGTACAGTCAATGAACGAAAGCTCCGGCACCTGTGCGCCCGGAGAATTTCACAATTATTTTAAGGAGGACGATTCCTATGAAAATGATCTCTCGTCGTAGCTTTATGGCTGTTGCCGGTGCAGCTACCGCTGCTGTTGCTCTGACCGCCTGCGGTGGTTCCAAGAGCGGCTCCACTTCTACCGCTGCTTCCACCTCTACCGCAGCTTCTTCTGCTGCTGCCGGTGATGCAGCTGCTGCTGCCAGCGATCCCAAGGTGACTCTGGTCTACGCCGAGGTCAACCCGCTGGATACCATCGTTGGCCAGACCGGTTCTCACTTCAAGGAGAAGGTCGAGGAGCTGAGCGGCGGTTCTGTGGTCGTCGATGTGCAGGCTTCCGGTGTTCTGGGCTCTGAGAACGACGTTCTGGACGCTATTCTGGGCGGCTCTACCTCCATCGACATCAGCCGTATCTCTGCTTTCGCTCTGACCAGCTACGGCTGCAACAAGTCTAAGCTCCTGTCCATCCCCTTCACCTTCAACAACCGCGCTCACTTCTGGAACTTTGCCAACAGCGATCTGGCTCCTGAGTTCCTGAACGAGCCCCAGGAGCTGGGCCTGCCCGTTCGCGGCCTGTTCTACGGCGAGGAGGGCTTCCGTCACTTCTTCACCGTCAAGCCCGTTGCTGCTATCGGCGACCTGAAGGGCATGAAGCTGCGTGTGTCCAACGACCCCGTTATGAACGGCATGGTCGAGGGTCTGGGCGCTAACCCCACCGTCGTTGCTTTCGGCGAGCTGTACAGCGCACTGCAGACCGGCGTTGTGGATGGCGCTGAGCAGCCCATCGCAAACTACAAGTCCAACGCCTTCCCCGAGGTTGCTAACAACCTGATCCTGGACGGCCACACTCTGGGCGCTGTGCAGGCTGTTATCACCGACAACGCATGGGGCAAGCTGACCGCTAACCAGCAGGCTGCTGTTATGGCTGCTGCTGCCGACACCCAGAAGTTCAACGCTGATCTGTCTGAGACCGCTGAGAACAAGGTTCTGGACGAGCTGCGTTCTTCCGGCTGCAACGTTGTGGATGTGGACGACAAGACTCCTTGGCAGGAAGCTTGCGCTAAGGTCATCAAGGACAACACCTCTGATCAGGCTGAGCTGTACCAGAAGCTGCTGGACATGAAGGCATAAGCTGGCTTTCCATCCGATCCAAGTAGTACATTGCCCGGCGGAGGCCCACGGGAATACGCCCGCAGGCTTCGCCGGGCTTTTATATGGAGGAATTTCTATGCCGAAAATCTTTACCACTCTGGATAAGATCAGACCGGCGTACGACTTTACCTACAAGGTGGTTCTGTTCATCTGCAAGATCCTGCTGATCGCAGATATCCTCATTACCACGATGTCGGTCATTGGCCGTTACGTCCCCTTTATCCCGGACCCCTCCTGGTCTGAGGAGGTCGTTCTGACCTGCATGAGCTACATGGCTGTGCTGAGCGCTGCACTGGCCATCCGCCGTGGCGCACATATTCGCATGACTGCCTTTGATATGTACCTGCCCAAGAAAGTGGTCAAGGCGCTGGACATCCTGTCCGATGTGGCCGTGATGGTCCTTGGTGTGGTCATGATGATGGTCGGCTGGAACTACGCCACTACGCTGGGCGGCCGTGGCTTCTATGTTTCCATGCCGTGGCTGAGCCGCTTCTGGATGTACTTCCCGGTGCCGCTGGCCGGTGTTGCCATGATCATCTTCGAGCTTGAGTCTCTGTATAACCATATCAAGAGCTTTTTTGTAAAGGAGGAAATGTAATATGACAGTTCAGACACTGGCAATCATTGTCCTTCTTGTCAGCTTCTTTGTTATGATCTTCCTGCGCTTCCCCATTGCATACGCCGTTGGTCTGTCCAGCGTGCTGTGCATGCTGGTGCAGGGGCAGGCACTGACCGACGTCTGCCGCCTGATGGTCAAGGGCATCTCCTCCTTCAGCCTGATGGCAGTGCCGTTCTTCATCACCATGGGCGTGCTCATGGGCTCCGGCGGCATCTCTGAAAAGCTGATTGCACTGGCTGACGCCTGCGTGGGCTGGATGCGCGGCGGTATGGCCATGGTCAACATCGTGGCTTCCTACTTCTTCGGTGGTATTTCCGGTTCTGCCTCCGCCGATACCGCTTCCATCGGCTCTATCATGATCCCCATGATGGTGGATCAGGGCTACGGCGCAGACTTCTCCACCGCTGTTACCATCACCTCCTCCTGCGAGGGTCTGCTGGTTCCCCCCAGCCATAACATGGTCATCTACGCTACCACTGCCGGTGGTATCTCCGTGGGCAGCCTGTTTCTGGCCGGTTACCTGCCCGGCGCTCTGCTGGCTATCGTGCTGATGATCGGCTCCTACATCATCTCGGTCAAGCGCAACTACCCCAAGGGCGATGCGTTCAGCATCAAGCGCTTTATCAAGCAGCTGGGTACCTCCATCTGGGCACTGGCCGCTGTTATCATCGTGGTGTTCGGCGTTGTCGGCGGCGTGTTCACCGCTACCGAGTCCGCTGCTATCGCCGTTATCTACTCGCTGCTCGTTTCCGTGTTCGTCTATAAGGGTCTGGACTGGAAGGGCGTGTGGCACGCTCTGGACGAGTGCGTCAACACCCTGTCCATCGTGCTGATCCTGATCGCTACCTCTGCAGTGTTCGGCAACTGCCTGACCATGCTGCACGTTCCTGATCTGGCAGCAACCGCCATCACCGACCTCACCGATAATCCCTACATCATTGCACTGCTCATCGACCTGATCCTGCTGGTGCTGGGCATGATCATGGATATGGCTCCCATCATCCTGATCGCTACCCCCATCCTGCTGCCCATCGCCACCTCCATCGGCATCGATCCCATCCAGTTCGGTATCATCGTGGTTCTGAACTGCGGCATCGGTCTGCTCACTCCTCCCGTTGGCTCCGTTCTGTTCATCGGCTCTGCCGTTGCAAAGCGCCCCATGGAGAAAGTGGTCAAGGCGACCCTGCCGTTCTACCTGTGCATGTTCGTTGCACTGCTGCTGCTGACCTACGTCCCAGACATCAGCCTTGCTATCCCCAAGCTGCTGGGCGGCTATGTAAGCCCCATCGCAAACCCGCTGGGTCCTGTGTTCATCCACTAAGCGCAGCATAAGGGAAACCCCTTGCATCTATAAGACCGGAGCCTGTCAGCCCTTTGGGCTGCGGGCCCCGGTCTTTTTGCGCTTGCACCAAAATGCGGACAGCTTGCACGGCGGGGAACACTATGATACAATAAAAAGTATAGAAGCTGGGAAGGGGAGAGAACACTATGGAGCAAAAACGCCTGTGTCCGTTCTGCATGGGGGAACTGCCGCCTGCGGCGACCGTCTGCCCCCATTGCGGGAAGATTCTGGAGGGATGCAACCCGGCGGGCTGTCTGCCGGTGGGCACGGTGCTGGCCGGACGCTACACCGTGGGCGAGATGCGCAGTCTGGACGGCGAGGGCGTGCTGTACAGCGGCGTGGAGAATCTGGGCGGCTTCCGGGTGACCATCAAGGAGTACCTGCCCGTCACCCTTTCTGCCGAGCGTGGAGCGGACTGCATCCTGCGCCCCAAGCAGGGCAGCGAGGTACTGTTCAAGACCACCCGCATGGATTTTGCAGACCTGTACCGCGCCGTCCAGCGCATTACCCCCGCCAGCGGTCTGGAGGCCGTGCTGGACGTGGTGGAGGCTAACAACACCGTGTATGCGGTGCTGGAAAATTTGGGAGGCACCCCGCTGGATCAATGGCTGGAAAGCCGTCCCGCCCCGGTGCAGGCAGAGGATGCCTGCGCCATGCTGCGCCCGGTGTTTGAGGGCGTGGCAGCCATGCACAAGGCAGGGCTGGTGCACCGCGGCATCTGCCCGGAGAACATCCGGGTAATGGCGGATGGCCGCTGCCGTCTGGCCGGGTACGCCACCGTGGGTCTGCGCACCGCAGGCAGCGGCCTGCACGAGCAGCTGTACGAGGGCTACTCCGCGCCGGAGCAGTACACCACCGCCGAGTTTGAGGGGCGCTACACCGATGAATACAGCCTTGCCGCCGTCTTTTACCGCATGGTGTGCGGGCAGGCACCCATGCCCGCTGCCCAGCGCGTGGTGTCGGACTCTAACCCCCGGGCACGCACCGTAGAGCCTGCCGTACCGGCCTATGTCTCCGATGTATTGCAGCTGGGGCTGCGGCTCAAGGTCATGGAGCGCATCCAGACCGTGCCGCAGCTGTATCAGGCGCTTTCCTCCAAGGAATATACCGCCGAGTTGACTCGCACCATGAAGCCGGAGACCCCGATGCATCCGGCGCGGGCAGAGCAGAGCCCGCAGGGCAGGGAACACCTGCTCAGCCTGAAGGCGCTGCTGGCGGGCATCCTGATCCTGCTTTCCATTTTGATCCTGCTCACCCTGTGGGGCATCGTGAGCAGCAAAGAGGAGCAGACGCCCTCTTCGGAGCCGAGTTCGGAGGCAGCCAGCAGCGAAGCGATGCCCCCCCAGAACCTTGTGCCCAACTTTGTGGGCATCGACTACGAGCAGATCAAGAATAACCGCGAGTACACCAGTATGTACCTGTTCCGCGCGGTGCTGGAGTACAGCGATACCGTGCCCTCCGGGCAGGTCATCCGGCAGGAGCCGGAGGCCGGCGAGGTGATGGAGAACGGCGAGGTAATCCAGATTGTGGTCAGTCAGGGCCCGGAGAAGGTGGAGATGCCAAAGATCATCGGTGCATCGCAGGATAAGGCCATCGAGATCCTGAGCAGCCGGGGGCTTGTGGCCAGCTGTTTCATGGTGGTGAACGATGGCTCTTACGCTACGGGCTGTGTGGTCTCTGCCAGCGAGGAAGAGGGCGCAATGGTCACGGTGGGTACGGTGATCACCATATATATCGCCGCAGACCCCAGTGTGCAGATCACCGCCACCCCGGAAGAGCCTGCCGCTACCGAGCCCACTACCCCGGAAACACCCCCAGAGGGCAGCACAGAGCCGGAATACGATACAGATTAAAAAAATAAAAGCAGAAGCGGGAGCCTTGCAACGGGCTCCCGCTTCTGCTTGTTTAGGATAGGAAAGAGAATGGCAAATTAAAGGTTGGTGTAGCCCATCAGGCAGCGGTCTACCTCGGCGGCGCAATCGCGGCCCTCGCGCAGACCCCACACCACAAGGCTCTGACCGCGGCGCATATCGCCGCAGACGAATACCTTGTCCACGTTGGTCTTGAAGCTGTGGTCGGCTACATTGCCCCGGGCGGTCAGCTCCACCCCAAAGGCATCGGCTGTGTAGTTTTCGCAGCCGGTAAAGCCTGCGGCAATAAATGCCAGCTGGCAGTCGTAGGTGAATTCCTTGCCGGTGGGCACCATGCTGGTGCGGCCGGTCTCGGGGTCGCGCTCCGGCTTCAGGCAGCTGATGACGGCACCGGTCAGGTTACCGGCGTCATCCTTCAAAAACTCCTTCACGGTGGTCTGATACACGCGCGGGTCCTTGCCGAACTTGGCGATGCACTCGGTCTGGCCGTAGTCCACCTTCAGCACCCGGGGCCACTCCGGCCACGGGTTTGCGGCGGTGCGCTCGACAGGAGGCTGGGGCATCATTTCCAGCGCCATCAGGTCGGTGCAGCCCTGCCGCAGGGCAGTGCCCTGACAGTCGTTGCCGGTGTCGCCGCCGCCGATGACCAGCACGTTTTTACCGGCTGCATTGATGGCCCTGCCGTCCGCAAAATTGGAGTCCAGCAGGCTCTTGGTCACGCTGGTCAGGTAGTCCACCGCAAAGTGCACGCCCTTGGCGTCCCGGCCGGGCACGTTCAGATCCCGGGGCTTTTTTGCGCCGCAGCACAGCACCACGGCATCAAAATCAGCCAGCAGCTGCTCGGCGGGCACGGCGCCGCCCACATCCATGCCGGTGCGGAACACAACACCCTCGGCCTGCATCAGCTTGACCCGGCGCTCGATGACCGCCTTATCCAGCTTCATGTTGGGGATGCCGTACATCAGCAGGCCGCCCACGCGGTCGGCGCGCTCAAACACCGTAACGGCGTGGCCGCGCTTATTCAGGTACTCGGCCACCGAAAGCCCCGCAGGGCCGCTGCCCACCACGGCAACACTCTTGCCGGTGCGGGTCGGCGGCGGGGTGGCGGTCAGCCAGTTTTTGGCGTAGGCTGTTTCGATGATAGCGTGCTCGTTTTCGCGCACGGTGACGCTGCTGCCGGTCACATCCCCGCAGGTGCAGGCGGCCTCACACAGGGCGGGGCACACCCGGCTGGTAAACTCCGGGAAGCGGTTGGTGGCCATCAGGCGGTGGAGCGCAAGCTCCCACTTGCCGTGGTACACCAGATCGTTCCACTCCGGGATGAGGTTGTTCAGCGGACAGCCGGAGGCCATGCCGCCGATCATCATGCCCGCCTGACAGAAGGGCACGCCGCAATCCATGCAGCGGGCGGCCTGCGTCTGCTGCTGCTCCCGCGAGAGCCAGATGTGGAACTCGTTAAAATTTTCAAGGCGCTCCAGCGGCGCAACGTCCGTGCTGGTCTTGCGCGCATAATCCATAAATCCTGTTGTCTTACCCATGCTGCTGCCCCTCCTTACTTATGCTTCTGCACTGCATAGAATGCTTCGATCTGTGCCTGCTCGCCGTCCAGACCACGCTCCTCTACCGAGGCGATGACCCGCAGCATGCGGTCGTAATCGTAAGGCAGCACCTTTTTGAATTTGGGCAGGAACGCACTGAAATTATCCAGAATTTCCTTGCCGCGCGGAGAGCCGGTGGCCTCCACATGGGCGCGGATCAGCTCTTTCAGGGTGGCAACATCGTACTTGTGCTCCACCGGCTCAAGGCTGACAGTCTCCTTGTTCACGCGCTGGTAGAAGTCCCAGTTTTCGTCCAGCACATAGGCAATGCCGCCGGTCATACCGGCTGCAAAGTTCTTGCCGGTCTGTCCCAGCACCACCACAGTGCCGCCGGTCATGTACTCACAGCCGTGGTCGCCTACGCCCTCCACAACGGCGGTAGCGCCGCTGTTGCGCACGCAGAAGCGCTCGCCGGCCACGCCGGAGATGAACGCCTTGCCGCTGGTAGCGCCGTACAGCGCTACGTTGCCGGTAATGATGTTCTCTTCCGGCTTGAAGTCGATGCCCTGCGGCGGGCGCACGACGATCTTGCCGCCGGAAAGACCCTTGCCCATGTAGTCGTTGCAGTCGCCCACCAGCTCCAGCGTCAGGCCATTGGGGATAAACGCACCAAAACTCTGGCCGCCTGCACCGTTGCAGTGCACGGTGTACACATCGTCCGGCAGATCGTTGCCGTATTTGCGGGTGATCTCGCTGCCAAAGATGGCACCAAAGGCGCGGTCCACGTTGGAAACATTCAGGTTGACGTTCTGGGGAGCCTTGCTGCCCAGCTTGAACTTCTTCATCAGCACCTTCATGTCCAGCGTGTTTTCCAGATGGAAGTCGTAGCTGTCCTCCTTGATAAAGTGGACGTTGCTGTTTGCAATGGCGGGGTTGTGCAGGATGCAGTCCAGATCCAGCTCTGAGGCGCGGCTGCCCGGGGCGGCGGGCTTGACCCGCAGCAGGTCGGTGCGGCCCACCAGCTCGTCCACGGTGCGCACGCCCAGCTTTGCCATGTACTCCCGCAGCTCCTCTGCCACAAAGGTGAGGTAGTTGATGATGTACTCCGGCTTGCCCTTGAAGTTCTTGCGCAGCTCGGGATTCTGGGTGCAGATGCCCATGGGGCAGGTGTCCAGATTGCACACGCGCATCATCACGCAGCCCTCTGCCATCAGCAGGGTAGTGCCGAAGCCGAACTCCTCTGCGCCCAGCATGCAGCTGATGGCCACATCCCGGCCGGACAGCAGCTTGGAGTCGCTCTCAATGCGCACGCGGGTGCGCAGACCGTTCAGGATCAGGGTCTGGTGGGTCTCGGCGATGCCCAGCTCCCAAGGCAGACCGGCGTGCTTGATAGAGGTGCGGGGCGCAGCACCGGTGCCGCCGTCATAGCCGGACACCAGAATGACCTGTGCGCCGCCCTTGGCAACACCGGCGGCAATGGTGCCCACACCCGCCTCGCTGACCAGCTTGACGTTGATGTTGGCGTTGCGGTTGGCGTTTTTCAGATCGTAGATCAGCTCTGCCAGATCCTCGATGGAGTAGATATCGTGGTGGGGCGGGGGAGAGATCAGACCCACGCCGGTGGTGCTGTGGCGGGTCTTGGCGATCCACGGGTACACCTTTGCACCGGGCAGGTTGCCGCCCTCGCCGGGCTTTGCGCCCTGCGCCAGCTTGATCTGAATTTCCTCGGCGCTGACCAGATACTTGCTGGTCACGCCAAAGCGGGCAGAGGCCACCTGTTTGATTTTGGAATTGCTCTCGCTGTGGTAGCGCTCCTCGGGCTCGCCGCCCTCGCCGGTGTTGCTGCGGCCGCCCAGACGGTTCAGGGCGATGGCAATGGTCTCGTGTGCTTCGCTGCTCAGTGCGCCGTAGCTCATGGCAGCGCCCTTGAACCGCTTGACGATGCTGGAGACCGGCTCTACCTCCTCCAGCGGGATGCCGCCATCTGCGGCGTAGTTGAAGTCCAGCAGGCTGCGCAGATGCACGCCCTCGGTGCCCATGTTGTCCACCGTCTGGGTGAACTGCTTGAAGGTGTCGTAATCGCCGGTGCGGCAGGCTTTCTGGAACAGGTGGATGGTCTGGGGGTTGAACAGATGCTCTTCCTTGCCGCTGCGGAACTTGTGGGCACCGCTGTCGGCCAGCTCCATGTTGATATCCAGTCCCAGCGGGTCAAAGGCGGCGTTGTGCTGCGCTTCCACATCGGCCTGAATGTCTGCCATGCTGATGCCGCCCACACGGCTCACCGTGCCGGTGAAGTATTTGTCGATGACCTCCTTCGAGATGCCCACAGCCTCAAAGATCTGGCTGCTCTGGTAGCTCTGGATGGTGGAAATGCCCATCTTGGAGGCGATCTTCACGATGCCGTTGAGGATGGCATTGTCGTAGTCCTGCACGGCGGCGTAATAGTCCTTATCCAGCAGACCTTCGTCGATGAGCTGTCCGATGGTCTCGTGTGCCAGATAGGGGTTGATGGCGCAGGCACCGTAGCCCAGCAGGGTGGCAAAGTGGTGCACCTCCCGGGGCTCGGCGCTCTCCAAGATCAGCGCCAGTGCGGTGCTTTTTTTGGTGCGGATGAGGTACTGGGACACCGCCGAAACAGCCAGCAGGCTGGGAATGGTCACATGGTATTCATCCACGTCCCGGTCGGACAGGATGATGATGTTCGCACCCTCCTTGTAGGCGCGGTCCACTTCCAGAAATACCCGGTCGATGGCCTTTTCCAGACTGGTGTTCTTGTAGTAGTTGATGGACACCGTGGCCACCTTGAAGCCCGGCACGTTCATGTACTTGATCTTCAACAGGTCAGTGTTGGTCAGGATGGGGTTGTGCACCTTGAGCACCTTGCAGTTCTCGGGCTTATCCTCCAGCAGATTGCCGTGGGCACCGATGTAAACGCTGGTGGAGGTGACCACCTTTTCCCGGATGGCGTCAATGGGCGGGTTCGTCACCTGCGCGAAACGCTGCTTGAAGTAGTTGAACAGCGGGGGATGCTGGCTGCTGAGCACGGCAAGCGGGGTGTCGGTACCCATCGCGCCGGAGGGCTCTGCGCCCGCCCGCGCCATGGCAAGGATCATGGTGTTCACGTCCTCGTACTTGTAGCCGAACACCTTCTGCAGCCGGGTCAGCTGCTCGCCGGTGTAGCTTTCCACCTTTACGTTGGGGATCTTCAGCCCGCTCAGCTGCACCAGATTGCGGTCGATCCACTCGCCGTAGGGCTCGCGGCTGGCGTAAAGCTCCTTCAGCTTCTCGTCATCCACCACTTCGCCCTTGACGGTATCCACCAGCAGCATCTTGCCGGGGCGCAGGCGCTCCTTGATCAGAATGTTCTCCGGGTCGCATTCCAGCACGCCAACCTCAGAGGACAGGATCATGCGGCCGTCCTTGGTGATGTAGTAGCGGCTGGGGCGCAGACCGTTGCGGTCCAGCACCGCACCCATCACATCGCCGTCCGAGAACAGGATGGCGGCGGGGCCGTCCCAGGGCTCCAGCATGGTGGCGTAGTACTGGTAGAAATCCCGCTTTTTCTGGCTGATGTTCTTGTTATTCTCCCACGGCTCGGGGATGGTGATCATCACAGCCAGCGGCAGATCCATGCCGTTCATCACCATGAACTCCAGCGCGTTATCCAGCATGGCGGAGTCCGAACCGGAGGTGTTGATGATGGGCAGGATCTTGTTCATATCGTCCTGCAGAATGGGGCTGGAGATGCTCTCCTCACGCGCCAGCATGGCGTCGGTGTTGCCCTTGATGGTGTTGATCTCGCCGTTGTGCAGGATGAAGCGGTTGGGGTGTGCACGCATCCAGCTGGGGTTGGTGTTGGTAGAAAAACGGCTGTGCACCATGCCGATGGCGGATTCATAGTCCGGGTCCTGCAGGTCGGCGTAGAAGCGGCGCAGGTCGTGCACGAGGAACATCCCCTTGTACACGATGGTGCGGCTGGACAGGCTGGGCACATAGGTGCCGTTGCTGGCCTGCTCGAACACGCGGCGCACGATGTACAGACGGCGGTCAAACTCGATGCCCTTGCTTACCTTGGCAGGCTTTTTGATGAAGCACTGCCAGATGGCGGGCATGCAGTCCCGGGCCTTCTGCCCCACAGCATCGGGGTCTACGGGCACTTCGCGCCATGCCAGAAACTCCAGCCTCTCCTTGCGGGTGACCACCTCGAACAGCTTCATGGCCTGTGCCCGCAGGTGCTCGTTCTGGGGGAAGAAGAACATACCCACGCCGTACTCCCGCTCGTTGCCCAGCCGGATGTTCAGCTCCTCGGCCACCTTGGAGAAGAACTTGTGGCTGATCTGCAGCAGAATGCCTACGCCGTCGCCGGTCTTGCCTTCGGCGTCCTTACCGGCGCGGTGCTCCAGCCGCTCCACGATGGACAGTGCATCGTCCACCGTCTGGTGGCTTTTACGTCCCTTGATGTCCACCACAGCGCCGATGCCGCAGGCATCGTGCTCGAACTGTGGGTCGTACAGACCAAGGGTGGTTTTCTGCTCTGTAAAGTTTTCCATAGTCTTTCCCATCCTTTTTACTTGTTTGCTTACCGGGGGCTGCGGCACCCTCCGCAGCTTTTGCCCCTTGCAAAAAGAAAAAAGCGCCCCGCAAGGGCATAGAATACCCCTGCGGAACGCCTTTGTTCCGATACCTGATATTATACAGATTCCTGAAAAATTTTCAAGTGACAGCTGCACCAAATATGCTACACACATTGCGCCGCTTCTTGTGCGAAACGCCGCGAGCCCCCGCAGCTGTGCGCGGCATACAAGCAAAACCGCCGCACCCGGCGTTGTGCACGCGGGTACGGCGGTTTGGAGGAATTTGCCCTGAGTGATGCGGAACACTCAGGACTCAGGAATGCTTTGATTTGCGGGTTTGTTGCAAAATAGCCAAACGAAATCTCACCCGCCCAGAATGGCCTGCAGGTCGGCTTCCGGGGTGGCAATGGGCTTGAGGCCGTACCGTTCCTGCAGGGTGCGCACCACCCCCGGCGAGAGGAACGGGGGCAGGGTAGGCCCCAGCCGGATGTTCCGGATGCCCAGCGCCAGCAGCGCGATGAGGATGCACACGGCCTTCTGCTCAAACCAGCACAGCACCAGCGAGAGGGGCAGGTCGTTGACGCCGCAGCCAAAGGCGTCGGCCAGCGCCAATGCGATGCGGATGGCGCTGTAGGCGTCGTTGCACTGGCCCACGTCCAGGATGCGGGGCAGGCCGGTGCCCGGCACGGTGCCAAGGGGCAGGTCGTTCAGGCGGAACTTGCCGCAGGCCAGGGTCAGCAGGATGGTGTCGGGCGGGGTAAGGCGGGCAAACTCGGTGTAGTAGCGGCGGCTGGGCCGGGTGCCGTCGCAGCCGCCCACCAGAAAGAAGTGCCGCAGCTTACCGTCCCGCACCGCCTGCACGATCTCGTCCGCGTGCTGCAGCACGGCGGTGCGGGCAAAACCGGTGGTCACCGTGGAGCCGCCGTTCAGGCCGGGCAGCAGGGTGTCCTGCGCGTAGCCGCCCAGCTCCAGCGCCTTTTCGATCACCGGGGAAAAGTCGCGCCCTTCGTCGATGTGAGGCACGCCGGGGTAAGCCACCACCGAGGTGGTGAACACCCGGTCGGCGTAGCTGGCGCGCAGGGGCATGATGCAGTTGGTGGTGAACAGGATGGGCGCGGGGATGTCCTCGAACTCCCGCTGCTGGTTCTGCCATGCGGTGCCAAAGTTGCCCTTGAGGTGGGGGTAGCGGCGCTTCAGCTCCGGGTAGCCGTGGGCGGGCAGCATCTCCGAGTGGGTGTAGACGTTGACGCCCCGGCCTGCAGTCTGTTCCAGCAGCTGCTGTGCGTCGTAGAGGTCGTGGCCGGAAATCACGATGAACGGCCCCTTTTCAATGGTCAGGGGCACCTGCACCGGTTCCGGATCGCCAAACGCGCCGGTGTTGGCCGCGTCCAGCAGCTCCATGCAGCGGTAGCTGGCTTCTCCTGTGGCCTGCACCAGCTGCCACAGGGCGTCGGTGGTCTGGCCGGGGTCGCCCACGGCCTGCAGGGCGGTACAGAAGAACCGGTCCAGCTCCGGGTCGATGCGGCCCAGCACCCGGGCGTGGTAGTTGTAGGCGGCCATGCCCCGCAGGCTGAACAGCACAAAGCATTTCAGGCTGCGCCGGTCGGCATCCGGTTCCCGCCAGAGGGCCTGCATGTCGTAGTCCGGGCCGGTGCCGGGGCTGGCGTCGTGCACCCGGCGGGTCAGCGCGTCCACGGCGGCGGGGTCAAAGTTCACGTTGGTAATGGTGGTGAACAGCCCCTGCATCAGCAGCCGGGCCTGTTCCGGGGCCGGGCCGCGCCCCGCCGCGATGAGCTGCCCGGCAAACGCGATGAGCGCCCCGGTGAGCCGGTCCTGTGCGGCGGCTGTCTCGGCCGACTTGCCGCACACCCCCGCTGCGCCGGTGCAGGCGGTGCAGCCCGCCGCCTGCTCACACTGAAAACAAAACATCTGCTCGTCCATACAAAACTCCCTTTCTGCCATAAGATACTGCCAGTGTGGGCAGAGCGGGGCGGGGTTATACCAAAAAAGAGCCGCACCCCTACGGGCGCGGCTCTTGGACGATGCAGTATGACTTAGTAGGTGATGCCCTGTGCCATCATGGCGGTAGCGACCTTCAGGAAGCCGGCGCAGTTTGCACCGACCATCAGGTTGCCCTCGGAACCGGCAGCCACAGAAGCGTCGTAGGAAGCGTGGAAGATGCCCTCCATGATGCCCTTCAGCTTGGCATCCACTTCCTCAAAGCTCCAGCTCAGGCGCTCGGAGTTCTGGCTCATCTCCAGACCGGAGGTAGCCACGCCGCCTGCGTTGGAAGCCTTTGCGGGTCCGTACAGGATGCCGTTGGACAGGTAGACCTCGATAGCCTCCGGGGTGCTGGGCATGTTAGCGCCCTCGCAAACCACGGTGCAGCCGCCCTTTACCAGAGCCTCGGCAGACTCCTTGTTGATCTCGTTCTGGGTAGCGCAGGGCAGGGCGATGTCGCAGGGAACAGTCCAGACCTTGCTGCAATCAGCCACATAGGTTGCACCGGCGTGGGTCTCGGCGTACTCCTTGATACGGCCGCGGCGCACTTCCTTCAGGTCCTTGACGTAAGCCAGATCGATGCCGTTGGGGTCGTAGACATAGCCGTTGGAGTCGGACATGGTGACCACCTTGGCACCCAGCTGGGTAGCCTTCTCGCAGGCGTAGATAGCCACGTTGCCAGAGCCGGAGATGACCACGGTCTTGCCCTTGAAGCTGTCGTTGCGCATGCACTTCAGAGCCTCGGCGGTGAAGTAGCACAGGCCGTAGCCGGTAGCCTCGGTACGAGCCAGAGAGCCACCGAAGGTCAGGCCCTTGCCGGTGAGCATACCGCCCTGGAAGCTGTTGGTCAGGCGCTTGTACTGGCCGAACATATAGCCGACCTCGCGGCCGCCGACACCGATATCACCGGCGGGGCAGTCCACGAACTGGCCGATGTGGCGGTACAGCTCGGTCATGAAGCTCTGGCAGAAGCGCATCACTTCCATGTCGCTCTTGCCGTGGGGGTCAAAGTCAGAGCCGCCCTTGCCGCCGCCCATGGGCAGGGTGGTCAGGCTGTTCTTGAAGGTCTGCTCGAAGCCCAAGAACTTCAGGATGCCCTGGTTGACAGAGGGATGGAAGCGCAGGCCGCCCTTGTAGGGGCCGATGGCGCTGTTGAACTGCACGCGGTAGCCGCGGTTTACCTGCACCTTACCGGCATCGTCCACCCAAGGCACACGGAAGGTGATGATGCGCTCCGGCTCCACCAGGCGCTCGATCAGACCGGCCTTCTCGTACTCGGGGTGCTTTTCCACAACGGGCTGGATGCTCTCCAGCACCTCGCGCACAGCCTGCAAAAACTCGGGCTCGTTGGCGTTGCGCTTTTCCAGACCCTCGTAAACGCGCTTCAGGTATTCATTTGTCAGCATAATAGAATACTCCTTTTCCCAATTACTCTATAAATTTGAAAAAGCGGAAATGCCTTTGCCCGCCGCACAGCGGGGATATCCTTGCAGATGCCGGGCGCTTCCGGTTCTCCATGCTTGCACGGCACGCCCGCAATGGCGGACAATGCTTACTTTATTATTATAAAGCTTTGCGGTGGGTTTTACAATAGCAAAAAGCAGAATTTGTTTAAAAAAACAGATAAAAAGTTACAGCTGCTTCATAAAACGAAAATTAAAAGCTGGAATGCGCCGCGAACCTTGTTTTTTAAAGTGCGCTGCCGCCCCAAAGCCGCACGAAAAAGAATGTCTTTTCCGCAGCGGCGGGCTTATCTAAGCAAAAAGCCCTGTGTCACAACGGGCACAGGGCAGAGTGCATTACTTCTTCAGCAGCTTTTCACAGGCGTCTGCTGCGCCTTCCAAAAATTCGCCGCCGTAGGTCTCAATCATACCGGCGTCGGAAAGCTGGGCCAGCTGGGGGTCGATGGGGCACTTGGCCAGCACGGGCAGATGGTGCTTTGCGGCCACCTCGTCCACATGGCTGTTGCCAAACACATTGATGTGCTTGCCGCAGTCCGGGCAGACGATGTAGCTCATGTTCTCCACGATGCCCAGCATAGGCACCTTCATCATCTCGGCCATGTTCACGGCCTTTGCCACGATCATGCTTACCAGCTCCTGCGGGCTTGCCACCACAACGATGCCGTCCACCGGCAGGCTCTGGAACACGGTCAGGGGCACATCACCGGTGCCCGGGGGCATATCCACGAACAGGAAATCCACGTCCTTCCAGACCACATCGGTCCAGAACTGCTTGACCGCACCGGCAATGACCGGGCCGCGCCACACAACGGGGTCTTCCTCGTTCTCCACCAGCAGGTTGATGCTCATCACATCAATGCCCATGCGGCTCTGGATGGGCCAGCAGCCCTTGTCGTCCGCCATGGCACGGCCGTGAATGCCGAACAGCTTGGGGATGGACGGGCCGGTGATATCGGCATCCAGAATGCCGCAGTGGTAGCCGCGGCGGGCCATGGCACAGGCCAGCAGGGCGCTGGTCATGCTCTTGCCCACGCCGCCCTTGCCGGAAACAACGCCGATGACCTTTTTCACACTGCTGTTAGGGTTGGGGGCATCGTGCTGCGGAGCGGCATCGCGGGAAGAACAGGCTGCACTGCAATTAGAGCAGTCATGGGTACATTCTTCGCTCATTCTCTTTGTCGCGCACGGCAGGGGCAGGACCCGGGCGGTGCGCTTCCTCCTTGCTCAAAATACAGGCGGGAGCTTGCGCCCTGCCTGACCACTGTTAACTATACCATAAAAAGTGCGCAGAAACAACCCATAGCGCCGCTCATGTTTTGCAAAGCCGCCGCATAGGCTGAACCGTGAACGCCCGTTCCGGGGCAGGGGGAGGTGCAGGGTGCGGCAGAACTACTTTAAAAACGCGGCGCTGCTTACCGGCTCGGACGTGGTGCTGCGGCTGGCAGGCATGGGGCTGCGCATCTGGTTGGCAAACGCCTTGGGCGGGGTTGGCATGGGGCTGTATCAGCTGGTGCTGGCGGTGTACGGGCTGTTCGTCACGCTGGCCACGGCGGGCATCTCGGTGGCCGCAACCCGGCTGCTGACCGAGGAGCTCAGCCGGGACAAGGCCGCTGCGCGCGGGATGCTGGTGCGGCTGGTGCTGGCGGGGCTTACGCTGGGCGGGCTTGCCATGGTTGCCCAGCTTGCCACCGCAGGCCTTGCGGCAAAATGGTGGCTGGGGGATGTCCGCGCCGCTGCCGCGCTGCGCACCTCGGCGCTGGGACTGCCGTGGATGGCGATCTCTGCGGTGCTGCGCGGCTTTTTTCTGGCGCGGCGGCGGGTAGAGCCCAACGTGCTCAGCCAGCTGGCAGAGCAGACGGTGCGCATTGCTGCGGTGGTGTGGGCACTATCCCGCACGCAGGGCTGGCCGGACGGCAGCCGCTGCGCGCTGGTGCTGGCCGCCACCGCCCTGAGCGAGGCCGTATCCACCGCCCTGATGGGCCTGTTTTACCGGCGGGAGGCGGCACGCTGCTTCGGCAGCACAGCGCCGCGCCCGCCAAAGGAGATGTCCCGGCGGCTGTGGGACATCCTGTGGCCGGTGGAGGGCGGCAGGGCGCTTTCCAGCGCGCTGCACACCGCCGAGAATATGCTGGTGCCCGCCTGTCTTGCGGTATATCTGGCGGCTTCCGGCGGGCGCACCGCCGCGCTGGAGCAGTACGGCACCTTAAAGGGCATGGCGCTGCCGCTGCTCAATTTTCCCTTCGGGCTGCTGGGCAGTCTGGCGGTTTTGCTGATGCCGGAGATCACGCAGGCGCATATCGAGGGGCAGACCGCCCGGCTGAACGCCCTGCTGGACCGGATGCTGCGGCTTACGGGGTATTTCTCTGCGCTGGCGGGTACGCTGTTCTGGGTGTGGGGCAGGCCGCTGGCGCAGCTGCTCTACCATAGCCCGGAGGCCGGGTTCTATCTGGAGACCCTTGCCCCGGCCATGCCGCTGATGTACTTGGAAAGCATGGTGGACGGTGCCATGAAGGGCATCGGGGAGCAGAAGGCCGCCTTCCGGTACAGCGTGTGGGACGCCGTGCTGCGCATTGGCGGGGTGGCGGTGCTGCTGCCTCGGTACGGGATGCGGGGCTTTCTGGCGGTGATCTTACTTTCCAGCCTGTACACCTGCGCAGCCAACACCGGGCGGCTGCTGCTTTCCAGCGGCACAGGGCACGCTTTCCGCCGCTGGCTGGGTGCGCCGCTGCTGGCTGCTGCTGCCGCCGGTGCGGCAGGGCGGAGCGTGCGCCGGGCGCTGGCGGGTTTTCCGGCACAGGGGCTGTGGGAACAGCTTGCAATGCTGACGGCGGGCGGCATGGTGACTGCTGCCGTGTTTTTGCTGGCGGCGCTGCCGCTGGGGCTTTGGGAGGAAGTGCGGGCGATGCTGCGGCAGGCAAAGACCGGGAAAAACAGGGGAAAGTGATAAAAACGTAAATTTTCTGGACACAGGCGGGGATTGTGAGTATAATACAAACGTGTAGCTGTATCCTTCTGGCACAGCCGGGGAACACTGCCGAAAAAGCAGCGCAGGGAGCAAAACGTCCGGCGCTGAGAGGGAAAAAGAGGATCGTAAGTGAAAGATAGAACCAAGAATACCCCACAGGTGCTGCTGCGCCGTGCGCTGCTGGTGCTGCTGGACGCAGCCATTGTGGCATTCAGCTTTTATTTTGCCCTGCTGCTGCGGGCAGATGGTGCCGTAGAGGCCGTGTGGTGGCCCCACAACCGCGCCCTGTTGTACGAAAATCTGCCGTGGATCGTGGCGGTGTATATCGTCTGCTTTCTGGCGGGCGGGCTGTACTCGGTGCTGTGGAAGTACGCCGGCGAGCGGGATCTGATCCGTCTTGCCGGGATGATCGCTGTGCCCACCGCCGTGGTGTATGTGGTGAACCGCTGCCTTATCCACGGTGTGCTGTTCAATTCTGCAAACTGCATGGCCTCGGTGCTCATCTTTTTGTTCGTCGGCGGCAGCCGCTTGGCATGGCGGCTGTTTTTGAACCACCCGCTGGGCGAGCGGCTACGCAAAGTGCCCGCCAAGGACCCCAACCGCCCGGTAATGATCGTGGGCGCGGGCGAAGCCGGTGCGTGGGCCATCAATGTGTGCAAATCCAACAAGGAATACGGCCACGCCGTGGTTGCGGTGGACGATGACCCCGCAAAGCTGAACCAGACCATCCACGGCGTACCGGTGAAGGGCACGCTGGAGGATATCCCGGAGTTGTGCAAGCGCTATGGCATCCACAGCATCATCATTGCCATTCCTACCTTAAAGGGCAGCCGCCTGAGCCACGTCATCGACCTGTGCGTCAGCACCCACTGCGCGGTACAGGTGCTCAGCGACCCGCAGCTGGTGGGCAGCGGTGCACCCCAGCAGGAGGTGTTCCGCGAGCTGAACCCCGCCGACTTCCTCTCCCGTGAGGAAGTTACGCTGGACACCGATAAAATTTCCGGCTACCTTACTGGCAAAACGGTGCTGGTAACGGGCGGCGGCGGCTCCATTGGCAGCGAGCTGTGCCGTCAGGTCATGCGCTTCAAGCCCGGCAAGCTGCTGATTTTTGATATCTACGAAAATTGCGCCTACGAGCTGCAGATGGAATTGCAGCAGAAGTACGGCCGCGATATCCCGGTCACGGTGCTTATCGGCTCCATCCGGGATAAAAAGCGCTTGGACGAGGTTTTTGATACCTACCACCCCACGGTGGTGTTCCATGCGGCGGCGCACAAGCACGTCCCGCTGATGGAGGTAAGCCCTGCCGAGGCGGTAAAGAACAACGTGCTGGGCACCAAAAACCTGCTGGTCAGCGCCAGCGAGCACGGTGTAGAGCGCTTTGTGCAGCTTTCCACCGATAAGGCTGTGAACCCCACCAGCGTCATGGGCTGCACCAAGCGCATCTGCGAGATGCTCATCCAGACCTTTGCGGGCAACACGGACATGAAGTGTGTGGCAGTGCGGTTCGGCAACGTGCTGGGCAGCCACGGCAGCGTTATCCCGCTGTTTGAAGCACAGATCAAAAAGGGCGGGCCGGTCACCCTGACCGACCCCAACATCGTGCGCTACTTTATGACCATCCCGGAAGCAGCCCAGCTGGTGCTGCAGGCGGGTGCATTGGCAGAGAGCGGCAACATCTATGTGCTGGATATGGGCGAGCCGGTGCGTATTATGGACTTGGCCAAGCAGCTCATCCGCTTTTACGGCTACGAGCCGGGCGTGAATATGGAGATCAAGATCGTGGGTCTGCGCCCCGGCGAAAAGCTTTACGAAGAGCTGATGATGGACGAGGAGCAGGACAAGATGCGCCGCACCCAGCACAACAAGATCTTTGTGGCAAGCCCCCGCACCATTGATCTGGCCGAGTTCTACGGGCAGCTGCAGGCGCTGGAAGCCGCTGCTGCCCACAACGATGAGGGCGTTGTGCGCCAGCTGGCGGCTATGATCCCCACCTTTACCCCCACCCGGGAGAACCTGAAACTGTAACAGCTTGAACTGCGGCACTGGGCCGCATGGAATAGACCGCAGACCGGAACATGCCGGGCTGCGCAAAACGAGAGGGATGTTATTATGGAAAAGAAACCGTTTCTGACCGAGGCGATGGCACAGCAGATCATCGAAGATGTGCCCACGCCGTTCCACGTCTACGACGAAAAGGGCATCCGGGAGAATGTCCGCCGCATCAACAAGGCCTTCAGCTGGAACAAGGGCTTCAAGGAATACTTTGCGGTCAAGGCACTGCCGAACCCTGTCATCCTGCAGATCCTCAAGGAGGAGGGCTGTGGCGTGGATTGCTCTTCCCTGACCGAGCTGATGCTCAGCGAAGCCTGCGGCTTTACCGGCCACGACATCATGTTCTCCTCCAACCAGACCCCCGTGGAGGATATGCAGAAGGCCTACGAGCTGGGCGCCTACATCAATCTGGACGACGCCACTATGGTGGAGTTTCTGGAGCGGGTGGCCGGTGTGCCGCAGGAGATCTTCTGCCGCTATAACCCCGGCGGAACCTTCCAGCTGGGCGAGAGCGAAGAGGGGTTTCAGGTCATGGACAAGCCCGGCGATGCCAAGTACGGCATGACCGAGCAGCAGATGATCGACAGCTACAAAAAGCTGATGCAGAAGGGCGCAAAGCAGTTCGGCATCCATGCGTTCCTTGCCTCCAACACCATCTCGGACGCCTACTACCCGGAGCTGGCAGCCATCCTGTTCCGTCTGGCTGTCCGGGTGCAGCAAGCTACCGGTGCGCATATCAGCTACATCAACCTGTCCGGCGGCGTGGGCATCCCCTACCGCCCGGAGCAGACCGAGAACGACATCATGGCCATCGGTGAGGGCGTGCGCCAGAAGTTTGAGGAGATCCTTGTGCCCGCAGGTATGGGCGATGTGGCCATCTTCAGCGAGATGGGCCGCTTTACCACCGGCCCCTACGGCGCACTGGTGTCCACCGTCATCCACGAAAAGCACATCTATAAGGAGTACATCGGTCTGGACGCCTGCGCCGCAAACCTGATGCGCCCCGCCATGTACGGCGCTTACCACCACATCACCGTGCTGGGCAAGGAGAACGAGCCCTGCGACCACAAGTACGACGTGGTGGGCGGCCTGTGCGAGAACAATGACAAGTTTGCCATCGACCGGATGCTGCCCAAGATCGACATCGGGGATATCCTTTACATCCACGATACCGGTGCCCACGGCTCCGCTATGGGCTACAACTACAACGGCAAGCTGCACTGCGCCGAGGTGCTGCTGTGCGAGGACGGCTCTCACCGGCTGATCCGCCGCGCCCAGACCCCCCGCGATTACTTTGCAACGCTGGACTTTTTGCCCTTTATGAAGCCCCTGTTTGAGGACTGATTCTGATAAAAACGAGGTATGACCCATGTTTTTTGGCTTTCAGCTTACCCTTGGCCTGATGATGGCCTTTTACGGTTTTTCGGTGATGAAAAATCCCCGCGTGTGGGGCGATCAGGGGCGCAGGGCGGTCAAGGCCGAAAACTTTGAGGAATACTGCCGCCAGAACGGCCAGTTCTTTTTAAAGGCAGGCTGTGTTGTGGCGGTGATCGGTGCACTGGATGCTCTGGTCACGCTGGATGCCCTGCTGTACGCGCTGCTGTACATTTTTGGTCTGGCCTTTGCTTTCTATCCGCTTACCCGCTGGTGCAAGCAGAACGAGGGCTTTTCCTGGCCGTGGCCCCACGTCCAGAGCGAGAAAAAGCGCATCAAGGAACTGCGCCGCGAACAGCAGGCACAGGAGAACGAGGAAAAGGGGGAGAAGTGATCCCCCGGATAAAGCATAAATAGCAAAAGAACAGCTCCCGGTCACGCCGCTTAACGTGACCGGGAGCTGTTTTAGTTTACTGGATTAGCGGACGCTTACTCGGCGTCCTTCGGGTCGGTCATCAGTTCCTTGATGCTGGGCACAACGCCGCCCAGATTCTGCAGCTCAGAGGGGATGATGATCTTGGTGGCCTTGCCGTTGGCGACTTTAGCCAGCGCTTCAAGGCTGCGGATAGCCAGCACCTTGTCGCTGGGCATGGCCTCGTTCAGCAGACGGATGGCATCAGCGTTGGCCTTCTGCACAGCCAGAATGGCCTGCGCTTCGCCCTCGGCTTCCAGAATGCGCTGCTGCTTCACGGCATCGGCGCGCAGGATGGCAGATTCCTTTTCGCCCTCGGCGGCGGTAATGGCGGCCTGCTTTTCACCGTCTGCCTTCAGGATGACAGCGCGCTTCTCACGCTCAGCCTTCATCTGCTTTTCCATGGCTTCCTGAATCTCCCGCGGCGGGATGATGTTCTTCACCTCCACGCGGTTTACCTTGATGCCCCACTTGTCGGTGGCTTCGTCAAGGATGGCGGTGATCTTGCCGTTGATGACGTCGCGGCTGGTCAGGGTGTGGTCCAGCTCCATCTCACCGATGATGTTGCGCAGGGTGGTGGCAGAAAGGCTCTCGATGGCAGCAATGGGCTGGTTGACACCGTAGGTGTACAGCTTTGCGTCCATGACCTGAAAGAACACCACCGTGTCGATCTGCATGGTCACGTTATCGCGGGTGATCACGGGCTGAGGGGGAAAGTCTGCCACCTGTTCCTTCAGGCTTACCTTTTTGGCAATGCGCTCAATAAAGGGGATCTTGACGTGCAGGCCGGCAGACCATGTATCGGAGTAGCTGCCCAGCCGCTCGATGACATATACCTTGGACTGCGGTACGATGACGATGTTGGAAACAATGACCAGCACCAAAACAAAAACAAGCGCAAGGATGACAAAAAACAGGATCATAATACATCTCCTTTGTCAGGTGGTTGTGTGGCGGTTGCGGCTTTCGGTCAGAACAGGCTCTACGATGAGCAGGGTGCTGTGGATCTCGGTAACGCGGCAGAGCGCACCGGGCCCAAGGGTGTCGCCGGGGGTGGCGCAGCGGGCGTTCCAGTCCACGCCGTCCAGCCGCACCCGGCCGGGGACTTCGGCGGTGACAGGGGAAAGCACGATGGCTTCCCGTCCCAGATTGCGGTCGCCGTTGGTGGCGGTGTGCTTGAGCCGTAGCTTTGCCGCCAGCGGGCGGAAGGCTGCAAGGCACAGGATGCTTACCACCAGAAAGACCACCGCCTGCACCCGGAACGACCCGGTGAACACGCAGCACAGCAATGCGGCGGCAGAGCCGATGGCAAACCAGATGGAGGTCATATTAAAGGTACTGGCCTCCAGTGCCAGAAAGCCCACGGCTGCAGCCAGCCAGAGAATAGGGGAGATCTGCATGGTATGTTACCTCCTTATGCTGCTATTATACGGCATCCCCTTGGGGGAAGGTCAAGAGCTTTTTACTGGAACGTTGCACAGAAAACAAAATATAGACAAAAATGGAAAAAAAGCCCGTAAATCACTGCGTCCCACCCTGTGAAAAAAGTAAGTCGGGAAGCTCCGCAGAGTTTCACGACTTACAAAAATAAATAATCGAATTCCGCTGTGGATGCTCAGAGCACAAGCGGAGAGCATTCAAATCGTTACAGCCCCGCAGGCGTCACTGGATATCGTAGTAGCTGTGGTTGGGGTTGTGGCCGTTTTCCTCCACCACGATGGTAAAGCCCATGGGGTTTACCTCAGTGTGCTTGCCGGAAGCCAGCGGCTCCACGATGATGTGCTCAGAGCGGTTCACGATGATCTCCGCAGTCTCGGTCTTACCGATGCGCTGATAGTGCAGGATGCCGTCCTCAGCCCGCAGCACCCGCAGCTCGCCGGTGCGGAAGGCTTCGCAGCTGTGGCGCAGCTGCGCCAGCTGTGCCAGCACCGGGCGCAGCCGCTCCTCGTGGCTGTCCCAGCAGAAGAAGGCGCGGTTGAAGGGGTCGCGGTAGCCCTGCATCCCGATCTCGTCGCCGTAGTACAGGCAGGGCACGCCGGGCAGGGTGTAGATGATGGCATACGCCATGCGCAGGCGCAGCATCCCTTCCTCGTAGGCTTCGCCGGTCACGCTGCGGCCGCTCTGCCACTCCCGGCCGCGTCCGTTGGCGGGCTCGTCCGCAATCACAGTCAGGGCGCGCTCGGTGTCGTGGGTGGACAGGAAATTCAGCGCCGTGTTGATGGCCGGGGCAGGGTAGTGCTCGCAGATGGAAAGGATCTCGTTGGCGGCCTGCTGGGCAGGCTTGCCCTTGACAAAATCCAGCACGGAGTTCTTGAAGGGGTAGTTCATCACGCTGTCCAGCCCCTTGCCCAGCAGGTAGGTGCGGCGGCGGTCAAAGCCGAACTTGGTGGTGGCGTCCTCCCACACCTCGCCCAGCAAAAACTTCTCCGGGCTTACCCGCTTGACGGCGGTGCGGATCTTTTCAATGAACGCGTCCGGCAGCTCATCGGCCACATCCAGCCGGAAACCGGCAGCACCCCGGCGCAGCCATGTGTCGATGACGCCGCCCTCGCCGGTGATGAACTCCACAAAGGAGGGGGTCTCTTCGTTGACCTCCGGCAGTGTCTCGAAACCCCACCAGCTGCGGTAGCCGCCCTTGTACTTGGGGTCAAAGTCGTACCAACTGCGGTAGGGAGAGTTGGGGTCGCGGTAAGCGCCGCCCTCGCCGTAGCGTCCCTCGCGGTTGAAGTACCGGCTGTCGGAGCCGGTATGGCTGAACACACCGTCCAGCACGATGCCGATGCCGTACTTGGCGGCCTCGCGGCAGAGCACCTCAAACTCTTCGTTGGTGCCCAGCAGCGGGTCCACGTTCAGGTAGTCGGCGGTGTTGTAGCGGTGGTTGGAGTGCGCCTCAAAGATGGGGTTCAGGTACAAATAATCCACGCCCATCTCCCGCAGGTAGGGGAGCTTGATGCGGATACCTTCTAAATCGCCGCCGAAGTAGTCCTCGTTCAGGTGGCCGCCGGTCTCGTTGGGCTGCCAGAAGGGTTCGGCGTGCTTGTCGGCCTGATACAGCCGGTCCGGGAAGGGCATGGGCTTGTTCTCAATGCCCTCGCAGAACCGGTCCGGGAAGATCTGGTAGAACACCTTGCCCTTGATGCATTCCGGCGTCTGGAAATCCGGCTCGTAGACCGTAATCTGCCAGCTTTCGCCCTCCTGCCAGCTGACAACGCCGCAGTTGTCGGCCCCGCGCACGATGCGGCGGAAGTCGGTATACAGGTCAAAGTAATAGAAGTATAAGCCCGGGTCGCCCAGCACAACATCCACCGAAAAGTGGTTCTGGTGCGGTGTCTGACCGTCAAATTTCATGCGGTAGTGCACAGGCACATCGTATTTGCCCTCCTTTTGCAGCACAAGGTGCGGGTCCACATAGCCCAGCTCCTCGGGGATGCACAGGGACAGGTGCACAGTCTGCCCGGCGCGCACTGCACCAAAGGGCTGCTTAAAGTAGGGGTCGTAGCTGTTGAACAGACAAGACAAAAAAGATCGTCCTTTCTCAAAAAAGCCCCGGCGGGCGAAACGCCACCGGGGCTTTGCGGTTTTACAGGGGAAAATTACTTGCCCATGGGCACGGGGGAAGCGTACCAGATATCGCGGGCGTAGTCCAGCACGGCGCGGTCTGCGCTGAAGATGCCGCTGTTGGCAATGTTCTTCAGGCTCATGCGGGCCCAGGTCTCGCGGTCAGCATACAGCTTCTGCAGGTCGGCCTGTGCACGGCGGTAGTCCTTGAAGTCGGCCATGACCATGTACGGGTCGCTGCTGCGCAGGTTCTCGGTGACCTCGTGGAAGTTCTCGCCGTTCCAGCCGCGCTCCAGGAAGTTCAGGGCGCTGTTGGCAACGTCATCGCCCATGATAAAGGCGTTGGGGTGGTAGCCCACATGCTTCAGGTTGTTCACCTCAGGGGTCAGCATACCGAAGATCAGCTCGTTCTCCTTGCCGGCAGCATCGGCGATCTCCACGTTTGCGCCGTCCAGCGTGCCCAGCGTGATAGCACCGTTCAGCATGAACTTCATGTTGCCGGTACCGGAAGCCTCGGTGCCTGCCAGAGAGATCTGCTCAGAGACCTCGGCAGCGGGCATCAGGTGCTCGCTCAGGGAGACGCAGTACTCCTCCAGATAGACCACGCGCAGCTTCTCGCGCACGGCGGGGTCGTTGTTGATCAGATCGCCCAGCTTGCAGATCATGCGGATCATCTGCTTTGCCATGTAGTAGCCGGGAGCAGCCTTTGCGCCGAAGATGTAGGTCTTGGGGATAAAGTCGGCGTTGGGGTTCTCCTTCAGGTACAGGTACTGTGCAGCGATGTTCAGCGCATTCAGGTGCTGGCGCTTGTACTCGTGCATACGCTTGACCTGGCAGTCAAAGATGGAATTGGGGTCGATGACCTGACCGGTGCTCTTTGCCAGATAGCTTGCAAAGTCCCTCTTGTTGGCCAGCTTGATCTCGTTCAGCTTCTTCAGCACGGTCTTGTCATCGGCGTACTTGTTCAGCTTGGTCAGATCAGAAGCATCGTGCTTGTAGCCGTCGCCGATGGTCTCGTCCAGCAGCTTGCACAGGCCGGGGTTAGAGGCCAGCAGCCAGCGGCGGTATGCAATGCCGTTGGTCACGTTCTTGAAGGCGTTGGGCTTGAACAGATAGTAATCGTGGAAAACGCTCTCCTTGATGATCTCGCTGTGCAGCTTGGAAACGCCGTTGATGCTGTTGGCGGTGTAGGCGCAGATGTTGGCCATGCGCACCTGATTGTCGCCGATCAGTGCCATGTAGTCGATCTTGCCCTGATCGCCGGGGAAGGCCTTTGCCAGCTCCTCGCGGGCGCGGCGGTCCATCTCCACCACGATCTGGTAGATGCGGGGCAGGGTCATCTTGAAGATGTCCACGTTCCACTTCTCCAGAGCTTCGGCCATAACGGTGTGGTTGGTGTAGGAGAACACCTTCTGGCAGATGTTGAAGGCCTTGTCCCAGTCAAAGCCGCACTCGTCCAGCAGGATGCGCATCATCTCGGGGATGGCCAGGGTGGGGTGGGTGTCGTTCAGCTGGATAGCGACCTTGTCGGGCAGGTTCTCCAGCGTAGCGTAGCTGGACAGGTGGTTCTGCACGATATCGCCGATAGAAGCAGCGGACAGGAAGTACTGCTGGCGCAGACGCAGGATCTTGCCCTCAACGTGGTTATCGTTGGGGTACAGCACCTTGGAGATGAGCTCGGCGTTAGCGTTCTTGCTCATAGCGGTGTTGTAGTTGCCCAGAGAGAAGCTGGACATATCAAAGTCCGGAGCCTTTGCCTGCCACAGACGCAGCTTTGCAACGCCCTTTCCATCGTAGCCCTGCACATACATATCGGAGGGGATGGCCATGACGCTGTTGTAGTTGGTGTGCTGGATGTAGTGGAAGCCGTTGTCCCAGTTCTCGTGGATCTCGCCGTCAAAGCGGATCTCCACAGCCTGATCCGGGTGGCTCTTCAGCCACACCTGACCGCCGGGCAGCCAGTTGTCGGCGCGCTCCTGCTGCCAGCCGTCCACGATCTTCTGCTTGAAGATGCCGTACTCGTACAGGATGGAGTAGCCGGTGCCGCAGATATCGGTGGTGGCCATGCCGTCCAGATAGCAGGCAGCCAGACGGCCCAAGCCGCCGTTGCCAAGGCCTGCATCGGGCTCTTCCTCAAAAATGCTGTCCAGATTGATGTCGGCGTCGGCCAGTGCCTTCTTGGCAACCTCGTCCAGACCCAGATTGAACAGGCTCATCTTCAGGCTGCGGCCCATCAGAAACTCCATGCAGAGGTAGTAGACCTGCTTGGTGCCGGTGCCGATAGCCTTGGACTGGAACTTTTTGTGGTTCTCGCTCATCATCTGACGGCAGATCAGAGCCAGAGAGCGGTAGATCTGCTGGTTGGAGGCAACATTCAGCTCCACACCGTACTCATTGGTGAGCTTGTCCTGAAGAATTTTGCCAAATTCTTTTGATGTCATAGTGTGCTCCTATCCGCATAAGCGTTTGCTTTGCTAAAATAATTGAGTAGATAATAGCAGCAGAAACGTTCCCTCTTTCGCCCGGCTGCCAACATAACAAAGTTATTATAATATGAACGATTTGCAAATGCAAGGAACTAGGCGCTTTTTTTCCGTAACTGCTATTTTTTCAGGCCACTTTCTGACAAATATGCCGAAATTTCAAAAATTCCACTTTTTCTTGCGGCGTATTTATATTATAATAGAAGGCAGAACTGAGCAGCAAAACTTTTTTCGGGGAGTAATTCCGGCAGTAATGGGGCGGGAAACTCCATCGAAACGTTTTCGAACACCGAAACGTTACCGGGAACGGTGCCAAATCCCGGTAAGATACAGAACAAACGGCCTTGCGCCGTACAGATACAGGATAAAAAAGGGGAAAACACCATGGTAAACAAGGTAAGGGTCAACATCGCGGGCACACCGTATGCCATCGCAACCACAGATTCGGAAAAGTACATCCTGGGTCTTGCCAAAAAGCTGGACGAGGACATCACAAAGCTGCTGGATACCAACGACAACCTCTCGGTGACCAAGGCGGCGGTGTTCTGCGCGATGGATTATCTGGACGAATACCGCAAGAGCACCGGCAGCGCCGAGAATATGCGCAGCCAGATCCAGGACTACATTGCAGATGCAGCCCGGGCAAAGCTGGCTGAGGACAAGGCACTGGCGGAAAACGCCGTGCTGCGCCGGGAAGCTGCCGCTCTGCGGGAGCAGCTGGCCAAGGAGCGCCAGCGCGAGACCCGCCGGGAGGAGCGCGCCGCCCGCGCTGCGGCAGAGACTGCACAGGAGCAGCCCGCCCCGGAAGCCCCGGCGGCAGACAGTACGCAGACAGACGAGACCAACTGAATGTACCTTATATAAAGAGAAGTCAGAAGGAGAACTATGGCAAGAATCGAGATCTTAGCCCCGGTGGGCAGTGAAGAAATGCTCCGCGCGGCGGTGTTCAGCGGTGCAGACGCAGTATATCTGGGTTTTTCGGGCTTCAACGCCCGCACGGGTGCCGGCAACTTTGACGCAGACAGTCTGCAGGAAGCCGTGCGCTTCTGCCACGCCCGGGGCGTGGCGGTGCACGTTGCGCTGAATACGACTGTGTATGGCACCGAACTGTCGGCGCTGGAACAGGCTATCCGGGCGGTAGCAGCCAGCGGCGCGGATGCAGTCATCTGTCAGGATCTGGCAGTGGCTACTTTAATTGGTAAAATTGCCCCGCAGCTGCCCCGGCATGGCTCTACCCAGATGAGCGTCCACACCCTGCAAGGTGCACTGGAACTGAAGGAGCTGGGCTTTACCCGGGTGGTGCTGGCGCGTGAGCTGAGCCTGCCCGAGGTGGAGCACATCACAAAGCACTGCGGCATCGAGACCGAGTGCTTCATCCACGGTGCGCTGTGCATGAGCGTGAGCGGCCAGTGTTATATGTCCGCCTTTCTGGGCGGGCGCAGCGGCAACCGGGGCTCCTGTGCGGGCCCCTGCCGCCTGCCGTTCGAGGCCAACGCCCTGCCGGAGGGCAAGCCCGGGCGGCTGCACCACCTCTCCCTCAAGGATAACTCTGCCATCGACAAGTTGGACAAGCTGCAGGCGCTTGGCGTAGCATCGGCAAAGATCGAGGGACGTCTGCGCACGCCGGAGTATGTGGCGGCGGCGGTCAGCGCTTGTCTGGCAGGCCGCGAGGGCCGCGCCTACGACCGTGACCTGCTGAAGAACGCCTTCAGCCGCTCCGGTTTCACCTCTGGCTATCTGGATGGAAAAATCGACGGCACCATGTTCGGTGTGCGCAGCGAAGCCGATGCTGAGCTGACCAAAAAGACACTGCCCATGCTGCGTGAGCTGTACCGCCGCGAGCGCTCCCGCGTGCCGGTGCAGATGAAGCTGGAAATTGAAGAAGATGGCGAAAAGCTGACTGTCACCGATGCCGACGGCAACAAGGCCTTTGCCTATGGGGATGCCGAGCCGCAGCCCGCCCGCACCGACCCCACCGAGAGCCTGAACCGCAGTTTGGCAAAGACCGGCGGCACCCCCTTTACGGCAGAAAAGATCACCGTGGAAATGGACGGCGGGCCGTGGTTCATCCCCGGCAGCGCCGTAAACGAGCTGCGCCGGGAGGCGTTGGATGCCCTGCTCAAAAAGCGGGAGGTGCTGCGTCCTTGGCCTACCACCGAGGAGCACGTCGCCGCCCTGCCGCAGCGCACCCTGCCGCCCCGCCGCACCTTGCGCGCCCGGTTCGAGCGCTGGGAGCAGGTGCCGGAACGGGCGCTTGACGGGGTGGAGTACCTCATTCTGCCCATTGCGCAGGCCGACCGCGTGCCCCGGGAATGGCGGGCAAAGACCCTTCTGGAGCTGCCCCGGGTCATGTTCGGTGCGCTGGAGCAGGATACCGCCCGCCGCATCGCAGCTACGCAGGATGCGGGCTTTGCCGGGTACGAGGTCAGCAACATCGCCCATCTACGGCTGTGCCGTGGGCTGCCCATGACCGGCGGTTTCGGGCTGAACATCACCAACAATGTGGCGGCGCAGTTCTATGCAGAGCAGGGGCTTTCCAGCCTGCTCATCCTGCCGGAGGTGAAAGACAGCGATATTGCGTCCATTGCGCCCAACCGGAACGGTAAGCCGGTGCCCACCGGCGTGATGATCTACGGCCACATGCCGCTGATGCTCACCCGCGCCTGCCCACTGCAAAATATCCACGATTGTGCCCACTGCGATAAGACCGGCGTGCTGACCGACCGCAAGGCCAAAAAGTTCCCGGTGCGTTGCGGCCTTGGGGTGCGCACCATCTATAACCCGGTGCCCATCTATATGGGCGATAAGCCCGGCGCGCTGGCGGTGGACTACGGCGTGGCCTACTTTACGCTGGAATCCCGCGAGGAAGCAGCGCAGATTTTGGAAATGATTCGTAGCCACGCCCCCTTTGAGGGCGATTTTACCCGCGGTCTGTATTTTAAAGGTACGAACTAACAAAAAACGAAACGAGGTTATACGATGGAACCCATCACTGTAAAATATAAGGTACTGGATGCCCGGGCAAAGGTGCCCGCCTATGCCACCCCCGGTGCCGCCGCCGCCGACCTGTGCGCTGTGCTGGACGCACCGCTGACCGTTGCCCCCATGCAGCGGGTGCTGGTGCCCACCGGCCTTGCCATCGAGCTGCCCGGTGCCCACAGCGTGGCGCTGGTGTATGCCCGCAGCGGCCTGTCCATCAAGCACGGCCTGTGCATGGCAAACGGCGTGGGCGTGGTGGACAGCGACTACCGCGGCGAGTTGAAGGTGCCCATGGTCAATCTGGGTGCCGAGGCTTATACTATCCAGCCCGGCGAGCGGGTGGCGCAGCTGTGCATCGCCCCGGTGTATACCGCTGCCTTTGTGCCCGCCGAGGAGCTGGGCGACACCCAGCGCGGCGCGGGCGGCTTTGGTTCTACCGGCCGATAAGGAAGGGACGCAGCAAAAATGAAGGAAAATGAGCTGATTTTAGCTTCCGGCAGCCCCCGCAGACGCGAGTTGCTTTCCCTGTACACCACCGATTTCACGGTCTGCGTCAGCGATTTTGACGAGAGCGCCGTCACTGCGCCCACCCCGGCGCAGCTGGTGGAGCAGCTGGCCATCGGCAAATGCCTTGCAGTGGCAAAGCAGCACCCGGATGCCGTGGTCATCGGCTGCGACACCGTGGTGGATGCGGACGGCACGGTGTTTGGTAAGCCCCACGATGCCGAGGACGCCAAGCGGATGCTGCGCGCCCTCTCCGGCAAGACCCATCAGGTGCACACCGGTGTGTGCATTGCAAAAGGGGACAGGGCAGAGCATTTTGTGGACAGCTGCAAGGTGACCTTTTTCCCGCTGGGGGAGGAGGAGATCGCGTTTTATACCGCTACCCCGGAACCCTACGATAAGGCCGGTGCCTACGCCATTCAGGGACGCGCAGCCCTGTGGCTGGACCACATCGAGGGCGACTACTACACCATTATGGGGCTGCCGGTCAGCCGCACCGTACAGCTGCTGACGCATTTTTTGTGAGAAAAATGGAAAAATGATAGAAAACTTGCCGAAACGCTTGAGAAATGAAGCACTTGCGGCTATAATAGAACCGTGTTATTCTGCGCAGGAGGGTCTGTTTACTGCAGACCGTCCGGCATTCTGGGATAGATTTAAGGAACGATCGTAAGGAGATTTGGAACAATGAGTTTTCTGTCAAAGGACGTTGGCATTGATCTGGGTACTGCCAATACTCTGGTCTACATGAAGGGCAAGGGCATCATCATGCGCGAGCCCTCGGTCGTGGCGGTGGATACCAAGACCGACGAGGTGCGCTGCGTGGGCGGCGAGGCAAAGGCTGTCATCGGCCGTACCCCCGGCAGCATCGTGGCAGTGCGTCCCCTGAAGGACGGCGTCATCGCCGATTTCGACATCACCGCAAATATGCTGGAGAACTTCCTCAAAAAGGCCTGCGGCAACAGTATGTTCTCCCGTCCCCGGGTGGTCATCTGCATTCCCTCCGGCGTTACCGAGGTGGAGCGCCGCGCAGTGCGCGAGGCTACCCTGAAGGCCGGTGCCCGTCAGGTGTCTGTCATTGAGGAGCCCATGGCTGCTGCCATCGGTGCAGGCCTGCCCATCAGCGAGCCTACCGGCAGCATGATCGTGGATATCGGCGGCGGCACGGCGGAAATTGCCGTTATCTCTCTGGGCGGCATCGTGGCCTCCCGCAGCGTGCGCATGGCCGGTGATATGTTCGATCAGGCCATCATCGCCTTCATCAAGCGCAAGTACAACCTGCTCATCGGTGAGCGTACCGCCGAGCAGATCAAGATCGAGATCGGCTCTGCCTATGTGCTGGACCCGGAACTGACCATGGAGATCAAGGGCCGCAACCTTGTGGACGGCCTGCCCAAGAACATCGTGGTGCACTCTGAAGATGTGCGCGGCGCACTGCTGGAGTGCCTGGTCAAGATCACCACTGCCATCAAGGAGACGCTGGAGCGCACCCCGCCGGAGTTGAGCGCAGATATCATCGACCGCGGCATCACCCTGACCGGCGGCGGCGCTCTGCTGCGCGGTCTGGATCAGCTGATCCAGAGCGAGACCGGCATTGATGTGCATATTGCGGAGGACCCGCTGGACTGTGTGGCCAAGGGTGCCGGTGCGGTGCTGGATCATGTGGATGTGCTGCACGATGTGCTGGACACCGATGGAGGACATATGTAAGAGCGGCTCTCTGCGGAGAGAGTTGCTTAAAATGCGGAAAAGTTTCAGACACAGCAGCTGTGCGTTTTTCCGCTGCAAACACTGCATCTTGCGCGGATGGCACGGCTGTCCGCGCTTTTTTCATGCAAAGGCCTGCGGTAGGGCGCGGGCATCCCGACAGGAGGGAAGGACCCTTTGAAAGATTTTTTTGATACCTGGAAATTCAAAATCCTTGTGGCTGTGGCGGTATTTCTGGTGGGCATCATGGCCTACGCCGGTGCCAACGGCCGCCTGACCGCCGCCCCGCAGGAGCTGCTGGGCGTGATCCTGACCCCTTTCCAGAAGGCGGCGGCTGTGGTCAGCGGCGGCGTGGGTGCGGTGTGGGAAAAATACACCAGCATCGACGACGTCATGGAGCAGAACGAGCAGCTGGAAGCGGAAAACGCTGAGTTGCGCCAGCAGATGGTGGACTACGACCGCCTCAAGGCCGAGAACGAGGCCTACAAGGCGCTGGCCAATATTCAGAAAAAGAACAGCAACGCTACCTATGTGTCCGGCTTTGTCATTGGACGCGACCCGCTGGATGAGTTCGGCGGTTTCACATTGGACAAGGGCACCGCAGACGGTGTGGCGGTGAACAATGCTGTCATCAGCGACCGGGGCTATCTGCTGGGTATGGTGGTGGAAGCCGACCCGACCAGCTGCAAGGTGATGACCATCCTGCACCCCAGCTTCAATGCGGCGGGCGTGGTCTCCCGCACCCGGGAAAACGGCATCCTGAACGGCAACACCACCTATGCAGCGGACGGTCTGTGCACCCTGACAAATCTGGAGCGCAGCACCGAGACCCGCGCGGGCGATCAGGTCATTACCACCGGTCTGGGCGGGGTGTTCCCGCCGGATCTGCTGGTGGGCACGGTGCAGGACGTGGTGCCGGAAGCCAGCGGCAAATCCTCCATTGCGGTGGTGCGCCCCGGTGCCGACCCCCGCACCGCCAAGCACGTTTTTATCATTACTGCGTACTAAGGAGGGCACACTGCTATGGAATCTCGCCGCAAGCGCAGCCGCAGCCAGCTGCTGAAGTGGGGCTGCTATGTGCTGGCGCTGTTTGTGTGCGCCGCTTTGCAGACCACGCCCGGGCTGTTTCAGCTGGGGCAGGCAAAGCCGCTGCTGGTGCTGCCGCTGTGTCTGGCGGTGGCGGTATTTGAGGGAGAGTTTGCCGGCGCACTGCTGGGCACGGTAGGCGGCCTTTTGTGGGACTACGCCGCCGGGCGCACGGTGGGTATGCTGGCGCTGGAACTGCTGCTGCTCTGCTTTGGGGTATCGGTGCTGGTGCAACTGTATTTGCAGGTGAACCCCGGCAACTTTGCCGCCGTAAGCACCGTAACGGCGCTGCTGGTGCTCTCGCTGGACTGGCTGTTTTTCTACTATATGCCGGGTTATACCGGCGCTGCGCTGCGGTATGTTGCCTTTGTACTGCCCAGTGCGGTGCTGACCATCCCGGCGGCGCTGCTGGCTTTCTGGCTGGTGCAGCGCATCCATGACGGGTTTGGGATCGACAACGGTGTGGTCTGACCCGTAAAAGGAGAACCAGATGAACGAAAATGAACGCAAGGTCGTGGTGCGGCGGATGCTGCTGCTCATCGCAGTGGCCTGCATCATCATGGGGCTGTATACCTTCCGGCTGATCTTTTTGCAGCTGGTCAATGGGGACAGCTTCAAGGCAAAAGCCACCAACACCACGGATTATAAGTTCACGGTCACCGCCGCGCGCGGCAATATCGTGGACAGCACCGGCAAGCGCATCGCCACCACCAGCACCGGCTATAATGTGGTGCTGAACAAGCTGCAGATGGGGGATCAGGATCTGGACACCATGCTGCAGCAGATCGTGGAGCTTTTGCGCCAGAACGATGAAAAATGGCTGGACACCCTGCTCATCAGCGAGCCGGATGCCGCTGGAAACTATACCTTTACGGACAGCGCCGACAGCACCAGCGACCAGAAAACGCTGGCAGATATGAAGGAGACGCTGGGCTTGCAGCAGTACGCCACCGCCAACGATGTGATGGAGATGCTGGTGGAGAAAAACCATCTGGAAAGCTTCTCCCTGCCGTGGCAGCGGGTGCTGGCGGGCATCCATTACGAGATGGACCGACAGGCTTTTTCCAACGTGAATAACTTCGTCATGGCGGAAAATGTCAGTCAGGTGACAGTGGCTACCATTAAGGAGCACTCCCTCACCCTGCCGGGCGTGGAGATCGTGGAGACCAGCACCCGCAGCTATGAGCAGGGAGATATCCTCCCCGCTGTGTTGGGGCGCGTGGGCAAGATCACCGCCGAAAAGTGGAAGGTGACCGACGAAAACGGTCAGGTGACCTATCCGCTCAAGGAAAAAGGCTATAACATGAACGATGTGATCGGCATTTCCGGCCTTGAGTCCGTGTATGAGGACGAGCTGCGCGGCAAGGACGGCGTGGAGACCATCACCCGCAATTCGGACGGTGTGATCGTGGATACCAAGATCACCACCGTGCCGGAGCCGGGGCATACCGTGCAGTTGACCATCAACAGCGACTTTCAGCGTGCGGTGGACAAGGCCCTTGCCAATAACATCGATATGATCAACCGGGTGTACAACACCGGCGATATGAAGGCCGCCGCCGGTGCTGCGGTGGTGCTGGATGTGAAGGACGGCAGCGTGCTGGCGGCTGCGAACTACCCCAGCTTTGACCAGAATCTGTACGCCACAAACTATTCCGAGTACAGCGCCGACCCCAGCCTGCCCCTGTTCAACCGGGCGCTGCAAGGCCTGTACACCCCCGGCTCTACCTTTAAACCGGCAGTGGCGGTGGCGGCGCTGGACAGCGGTCTCATCAACCAGTACTCCACCGTCAACTGCACCGGCGTGTATACCTATTATAAGGATTACCACCCCCGCTGCACCCGCCACGGCCACAGCGGCAATATTGATGTGGTCACCGCCATCAAGTGGAGCTGCAACATCTTCTTCTACGATGTGGGACGCCGTCTGACCAGTGACGTCTACGATGCCTACGCCTACAAGCTGGGTCTTGGTCAGCGCACTGGCGTGGAGGTCAACGAGGCTGTGGGACGTCTGACCAAAAAGACAGATAAAAACTACACCTCCTCGCTGGATATTCAGGCCGCCATCGGGCAGGGCAACACGGTGGTAAGCCCCATCCAGCTGGCTACCTACGCCGCCACGCTGGCCAACAACGGTGTGCGCTACCGCACCCACTTTGTCAAGGCCATTCTGGATACCAACACCGGCGAGGTGCTCAGCGAGACCCAGCCGGAGGTGATGGATATCATCGAGGGCAACGGCAACACCTTTGATCTTGTGCGGCAGGGCATGACACTGGTGCCCAGCACCATCAGCGGTAAGATCTCCAGCTACCCCATTGCCATCGCCTGCAAGACCGGCACCCCCCAGCGCAGCGAGACCTACGCTTCGGGCAAGCACTACCTGAACGCTATGATGATCGCCTATCTCCCGGCAGACGAACCGGAGATCGCCATCGGCATCACGGTGGAGTACGGCGGCTACGGCGCCCGTACCGGCGATCTGGTGGTGGATATCGCCAACGCCTACTTTGCCATGAAGGACGGCACGCTGGAGGTGGACCCCTATGTGGACCCGCGCACCGTGGCGCAGGAGGATGCCGCAGCATCGGATACCGCTGCCCAGACCGCCCCGGATGCTGCGAATGATGCACAGACCGCTGCCGCCGCCGCAGAACCGCAGCAGACGACCGTGCCCGCAGGGGTGACAGAGGAAGAAAACAACGATGCAATGCTTGCGCAGTAAAGTGCAGCTGCGTGCAAAGTGCTGAACTTGAACGAAAATTTGAATATTGTGTCCAAAAACCTGTTGTAAATGAGTTGCGTTTGTGATATCATGTATAACAAAGGAAATTTATCAAGCTTTTTATATACAAATGTTTCAATAGAGGAGAGATCTACAGATGACGATTGCCCTGATCGCGCATGACTCCAAAAAGGAGCTGATGGTTCAGTTCTGCACGGCGTACTGCCGTATTCTGAGCCAGCATAAATTGGTGGCGACCGGCACGACCGGCAAAATGATTTCCGAGGCCACCGGCCTGCAGGTACAGCGCTTTTTGGCCGGGGTGCAGGGCGGCGACCAGCAGATTGCGTCCCGCATTGCCTGCAACGAGATCGACCTGCTGCTGTTCTTCCGCGACCCCATCAATGCAAAGCCCAGCGAGCCGAATGAGATGACCTTGCTGCGCCTGTGCGATGTGCACAACATCCCCATGGCCACCAACATCGCCACCGCCGAGGTGCTGATCCACGGACTTGAGCGCGGAGATCTGGACTGGCGAGATATCGTGCACCCGCAGAACTGAAGTATGCAAAAAAGAAGCGCTGCATCGTACAGATGCGGCGCTTCTTTTTTGCTTTGCCGGTAAAAATGCAATGCGTATTTTCTGCGGTGTCAGAGCGTTCCGTTCACTTTAAAATCCTGTGCCATCTCCTGCACGTCGGCGGCGGTAAACTCGCCCAAGGGCAGCAGCAGCCGGGCAAGGGTGTCCTGCGGCAGCGCCGCCAGCGCGGCGCTCTCGTCCAGTGCTGCGTCCACGGCGGGGCAGACTGCGTGCACGCCGTTGCTGCCCAGCTCCACCCGGGCGTGGTGTCCGGTGGCAATGTACTGGATGCCCAGCTTGTCGGCAGCGGTCAGCAGGGCGGCAAACCGGGCGTCGTTGCCGCTGCCCAGCACCGCGGCGGGCTGGTCGGCCAGTGCCTCCGCCTTCAGCACGATGCACTCGATGCCAAGAGCCTCAGCAGCCTGCCGTGCGGCTGCTGCCCATGCGTTCTGTTCAGCATCCAGCTGCACCACAGCCCCGGCTACGCCAAAGCCCTGCTGCTGCAAAATGCGCACCACAACGCCGCAATCTACGGTGCCGTCCATGCTGACAAGCACCTTGTCCTGTGTTTCGTAGGTGTCGAACCCGTTGCCGGGCAAAAATGCGTCGCTCATGTTCCTTGCCTCCCGCCATGTGCTTTGCTTTGTGCTACGGCCAGCTGGTCGCAGCGTTCGTTTTCCGGGTGGCCTGCGTGGCCCTTTACCCAGACGTAGGTGATCTTGTGCCGTGCCTCCTGCTCCAACGCCTGTGCCCATAAGTCCGGGTTCAGGGCAGGGGAGCCGTCGGCCTTTTTCCAGCCCCGGCGCTTCCAGCCCTTGGCCCAGCCCTTTTCCAGCCCGTTGATCACATACTGGCTGTCAGAGCACAGCCGCACCTCGCAGGGCTCCTTGAGCTGGCGCAGCGCCTCGATAAAGGCTGTCAGCTCCATGCGGTTGTTGGTGGTGCTGGCGTCGCCGCCGCTCAGTTCCTTTTCGTACACTTTGCCGTCAAAGCGGTAGCGCAGCACCGCACCCCAGCCGCCCGGGCCGGGATTGCCGCTGCAAGCGCCGTCTGTGTACACCTCTACCTGTTTCATGGGGTTCTCCTTATAGAATAGAATACCTTTATTTAGCGCTATTTTACCCGGGATGTCAAGAGCCAATGTATACGTCGGCCCAGTTTTGCCAAACCTTGGAATTGACAAAACCGGTGCGAGATACTATACTTAGCGTAACAAAATGCGTATAGGGGTGCACCAAAGGCGTGCGCCCGGCTGTTCCGGCAGAAACGCCACAGTCGCATCGAACAGATGGACTTACATGGCCAAGAATCTCTTGCGGAACCAACAGCGCTGCTGCAAAAAGCACGCTGAACGATAAATTCTATACGATGCATCAACCGGAAGCCGATGCAGTTTCAGGTGCTTCCCCTGTGCAAGAAGCGGCTGCTCTCCCCGGCGGGGCGCGGTCTGGCTTGCAATTGAATCTGGAGGTAAAGAATGGCTCAAACAAAAGAAAATAACCCCGCACCCCGCGCAAAAGCCCCGGCAGCGCCCAAGGCAGCCGCCGCAAACGGCACTGCTCCCGCAGGGGAAAAGCGTGCCCGTCCCACTACCCGCCGTCCCTACTATAACCGCCGCCCGCACCGTGCGCAGCAGCCCAAGGAGGCAGCGACCCCCATCCATATCTACCCGCTGGGCGGTCTGGGAGAGGTCGGCAAGAACATGACCGTCTACGAGTGCAACGGCGATATGATCATCGTGGATTGTGGCTTGGTGTTCCCGGACAGCGAGATGTTCGGCGTGGACATGGTCATCCCGGACTTCACCTTTGTGGTGCAGAATAAGGACAAGATCAAGGGCCTGCTCATCACCCACGGTCACGAGGATCACATTGGCAGCATTCCCTATCTGCTGCAAAAGATCAGCCTGCCGGTGTACGGCACCCGCCTGACCTGCGGCCTGATCAAGAACAAGCTGGAGGAGTTCGGCCTTGCCGGCAAGACCAAGTTTGTGGAGATCGTGCCCCGGCAGAAGATCAAGCTGGGCTGCTTTACCGTGGAGCCTATCCATGTGAACCACTCCATCCCGGATGCCGTGGCCTTTGCCATCGACAGCCCCGCCGGTACCATCATCCAGACCGGCGACTTTAAAATTGATTACACCCCGCTGGCCTGCGGCGTGACCGACCTGTCCACCCTGTCCGAGTACGGGCAGCGCGGTGTGCTGGCTTTGCTGAGCGACTCCACCAACGCGGAGCGCCCGGGCTTTACCGCTACCGAGCAAAAGGTGGCCGCCGGTGTGCGCAGCCTGTTTGCCCGCGCCCGCAATAAGCGCATTATCATTGCAACTTTTGCGTCCAACATCTACCGCGTGCAGCAGATCATTGATCTGGCCGTGGAGGATGGCCGCAAGGTGGCCTTCAGCGGCCGCAGCATGGTCAACAACACCGCCATGGCGCAGGAGCTGGGCTATATGCACATCCCGGAGGGCACCCTGATCAGCGTGGACGAGCTGAACCAGTACCCGCCGGAGCAGGTGGTGCTGGTGACCACCGGCAGTCAGGGCGAGCCCCTGAGCGCGCTGAGCCGTATGGCCTCCTGCAGCCACCGTCAGGTGCGGGTAGGCCCCGGTGACTTCATCATCATCTCCGCCAACCCCATCCCTGGCAACGAAAAGAGCGTGACCAAGATCGTCAACGGTCTGCTGCTGCTGGGCGCAGAGGTCATCTACGAGAGCATGTATGATGTACACGTTTCCGGCCACGCCTGTCAGGAGGAGCAGAAGCTGATGCTCACCCTGACCAAGCCCAAGTACTTCCTGCCTGTGCACGGCGAGTATAAGCAACTGAAAAAGCACGCCCTCACCGCTGCAAGTCTGGGCATTCCCACCAGCAATATCCTCATTGCGGAAAACGGCTCCAACGTCATCCTCTCGCAGGACGAGATGAAGCTGGGCGAGCCGGTGACCGCCGGTGCCGTCATGGTGGACGGCCTTGGCGTGGGCGATGTGGGCAACGTGGTGCTGCGGGACCGCAAGCACCTCTCCGAGGACGGCCTTGTCATCATCGTGGCTACTGTGGACAGCAAGACCGGCAAGGTGCTTGCCGGACCGGATCTGGTAAGCCGGGGCTTTGTGTATGTGCGCGAGAACGAGAGCCTGATGGACGGTGCCCAGAGCATTGTGGAAAATGCACTGGAGCGCTGTGTGGATGAGCACGTCCGGGACTGGAACAGCGTAAAGACCCGTGTGCGTGAGGCACTGAGCAGCTATATCTACCGGCGCACCAAGCGCAGCCCGATGATCCTGCCGATCCTGATGGAGGTCTGATCCGGGCGCACCGCAAGGCGGTGCAGCGTCTGAGGAGGCAAAAAACCAATGAAACGTAAACCAAGATGGACACTGGAAATGCTCACGGCCAGTCTGGCGGTGCTGTGCGGCCTTTTGCTGCTGGTGATGCTGGTGCAGCGCCCTACGGCATGGCCGCTGCTGGCCGTGCTGGTGGTGCTGTGGGGCATAGGGGCAACCTTGTTCCGTTGCAAGCTGCGCAGCTGGGTGGTGCGCTGGACAAGCGGCACCACGTTTGAAAAATCCAAGGTGCAGTTCAGTCTGGAGCCCCTTTCCCAGCCTGCGGCGCTGCTTTCCGGCGAGACGGTGCTATGGTACAACAGCCAGTTCCGCACCCGCCTGCTGGGCGGGCAGGATGTGCTGGCCAGCCGGGTGCAGAAGCTGCTGCCCGGGCTGGATCTGCAGCTGTGCCGCAAGCGCGAGGGGCAGCTGCTGACCCTTGCCGACGGCTACTGGAGCGTGCATAGCTCCACCGTGCCCGGCGAAGCCGAAAGCATGACCCTGCTGGTGCTGAACGAGGAGACCGAGCTGCGCCGCATCGAGGCAGAGTACAAGGCCAGCCGTCCGGGGTATCTTGCCTTTCAGCTGGACGGTTACGACGATGTGTTCGGGGATCTGATGGACAGCGAGCGCGCCCGCCTGCTGGAGGGCGTCAACCGCATTCTGGAGGATATGATCGGGCGCGGCAGCGGCTTTCTGCGCCGGGTAGGCAGCGGTGGCCGCTACATCGCAGTGGTGGAGGAGCGCCAGCTGGAGCAGTTCGCCAACCGCGGCTACGATGTGCTGGATAAGATCCGCGCACTGGACCCCGGCGTGAGCCTTTCGATGTCCATTGGTATCGGACGCGGTGCACGCACCCTGCGGGAAGCGCAGGATATGGCCGAGCACGCGTTGGATATGGCGCAGGGACGCGGCGGCGATCAGGCCGCTGAGATGACGCTGGACGGCTTTACCTTCTACGGCGGCGTGAGCCATGGTGTGGAAAAGCGCAGCAAGGTGCGCAGCCGCCTTGTGGCTGACCAGCTGGTCAAGCTGATCAAAGAGGCCGACCATGTGGTCATCATGGGCCACCGCATGAGCGATCTGGATGCTATCGGCGCAGCCGAGGGCGTGTTGCGCATTTGCAAAATATGCGATGTGCCGGCGGTCATCGCCGTCCGGCGGGACGCCACGCTGGCGGCCAGCCTGATCGATGCGCTGTGCAAGGCGGGGCAGAAGGATGACTTCATTGACCCCAAGGACGCCCTGCCTATCATCTCCAAGCGCACCCTGTGCATCGTGGTGGATACATATCAGGTGGGCCTTGTGGAGAGCAAGGACATTCTGGAAAAATGCGGCAAGGTGGCCGTCATCGATCACCACCGCAAGGGCGTGGGCTACATCGAGAACCCGGCACTGGTCTGCCACGAGCCCTATTCTTCCTCGGCCAGCGAGCTTGTCACCGAGCTGTTGCAGTATGTGGGCGAGCGGGACGACAAGCCCAACCGCGTGGAAGCCGAAGGTCTGCTTGCCGGTATCCTGTTGGATACGCAGGACTTTACCCTGCACACCGGCGTGCGCACCTTTGAAGCCGCCGCTGCCCTGCGCCGCTACGGCGCAGAGACCGAGCGGGTGCGCAGGCTGTTCGATGTGACCATGGTAGAGTACAACGCCAAGGCCGATCTGGTGGAAAAGGCGCAGATGTACAAAAACTGTGCCATCTCCATTGGCGGCGAGGTCGCCCCGGAGGCCCGGGTCGCCATTGCGCAGGCCGCCAACGACCTGCTGCGCATTCAGGGCGTGGACGCCAGCTTTGTGGCGGTGCAGGTGGGCAACGGGGTCAACGTCTCTGCCCGCAGCATGGGTGCCGTGAATGTGCAGGTGATCATGGAGTCGCTGGGCGGCGGCGGTCATCAGACCATGGCAGCAGCCCAGTTAAAGCATATCACCCCGCAGGCGGCACGCAGCCGCATTCAGGATGCTATCGACCAATATTATCTCTCCCAGAAAAAGACTACGCCGGAAGCACGACCGGCAAAAGGGGAATAAAACATGAAACAGTACGATTATCTCATCGTTGGTGCCGGTCTGTTCGGTGCCGTGTTTGCCCACGAGGCCAAAAAGGCAGGCAAAAAGTGTCTGGTCATCGATAAGCGCGACCATATCGCGGGCAACATCTACACCGAGAATGTGGAGGGCATCAATGTGCACCGCTACGGCGCGCATATCTTCCACACCAACAACAAGGCCGTGTGGCAGTATGTGAACCAGTTTGCAGAGTTCAACCGCTACACCAACAGCCCGGTGGCCAACTACCATGGTCAGATCTACAACCTGCCCTTCAACATGAACACCTTCAACAAGATGTGGGGTGTTGTGACCCCTGCCGAAGCCAAGGCTAAGATCGAGGAGCAGAAGGCCGCTGCGGGCATCACCGACCCGCAGAACCTGGAAGAGCAGGCCATCAGCCTTGTGGGCACCGATATCTACGAAAAACTCATCAAGGGCTACACCGGCAAGCAGTGGGGACGCCCCTGCACCGAGCTGCCCGCCTTTATCATCAAGCGCCTGCCGGTGCGCTTTACCTACGACGACAACTACTTCAACGCCCTGTATCAGGGCATCCCCAACGGCGGCTACACTGCCATGGTGGAAAAGATGCTGGCTGATACCGAGGTGCGCCTGAACGTGGATTATCTGGCCGACAAGGCTACGCTGGACGCACTGGCCGAAAAGGTGGTCTACACCGGCCCGGTGGATGCCTACTTCGGCTACCGTCTGGGTGCTTTGCAGTACCGCAGCGTCCGCTTTGAGACCGAGGTGCTGGACACCGACAACTATCAGGGCAATGCGGTGGTCAACTACACCGATGCCGAGACTCCCTATACCCGTATCATCGAGCACAAGCATTTCGAGTTCGGCACCCAGCCCAAGACCGTCATCAGCCGGGAGTACAGCGCCGAGTGGAAAAAGGGCGACGAGCCCTACTATCCCGTCAACGACGAGAAGAACGGCGCCCTGTATGCGCAGTATAAGGCATTGGCCGATGCCGAGCAGGGTGTGATCTTCGGCGGCCGTCTGGGTGAGTACAAGTACTACGATATGGATAAGGTCATCGAGGTAGCGCTGGACGTGGCCGCAAAGGAGCTGGCGTAAATGCCCCGCTTCCTCTTGCCCAAAAACGACAAATGCGCTATACTATTACCATAAGACTGCACCGGTTTTCCGGTGAGAAGTGAGGGATACTATCATGAAAGTGATTCTGAAGCAGGATATCAAGGGCATCGGCAAGAAGGACGAGATCCACGAGGTCTCCGACGGCTACGCCCGCAACTACCTGTTCCCGCGCAAGCTGGCCGCTGTGGCGGATGCCAGCGCTGTGAACATGGCGCGCGGCAAGGAGGCCGCAGCCGATTTCCACGAGGCTGAGAATGTGGCAGCCGCCAAGGCTCTGGCTGCTAAGATCGAAGGCAAGACCGTGACCATCAAGGCCAAGGGCGGCGCATCCGGCCGTCTGCACGGCAAGGTGACCGGCAAGGAAGTTGCCGAAGCACTGGCTGCGCTGGCAGGTGCACCCATCGACAAAAAGAAGATCGAGCTGGAGACCAAGGACATCAAGGATGCCGGCGTGTTCAACGGCAAGGTCCGTCTGTACGTTGGCGTCGTGGCTTCCTTCAAGATCCAGGTGGAAGTGGAACAGGCCTGATCTGTGTGCCGTTTGCGCCCCCTCACAGCAGGGGGCGCTTTTTGGCTTTACAGGATGCTTTGGATTTTGGATAAGGACAAACTACTATGCCGAACGAACGACGTTATTCCAATGAACTGAATCTGGAGAGCGTGGGCATCAATCTGCCCTACAATATGCAGGCAGAGCAGAGCGTGCTGGGCGCGGTGCTGCTCAAGCCCGACACCCTGACCGATCTGGTGGAGATCATCAAGCCGGAAATGTTCTACACCCGGCAGAACGCCCAGATCTGGACCGAGATGCTGCGCCTGTTCACCAACGACCAGACCATTGATTTTGTCACCCTGCTGGATGCAGTGGTGTCCGATGGTGTGTTCCCCAGCGCAGACGAGGCCAAGATCTATCTGACCGGTCTGGCAGAAACAGTGCCCAGCATCTCCAACGTAAAGGCCTATGCCCAGATCGTGCAGGAAAAATATCTGGTGCGCCAGCTGATGGGCGTTGCCAAGGACATCTTGCAGGACGCCGGAGATGAGCCGGACGCCGACCTTCTGCTGGAAAACGCCGAGCAGCGTATCTACGAGATCCGCTCCGGCCGCGATTCCAGCGCCCTGACCCCGCTTTCGTCCAGCATGGTGGAAACGCTGACCAATCTGCAAAAGATCAGCGGCCCGGATGCGGATAAGTACAAGGGCATTCCCACCGGTTTCCGTCTGCTGGATACCGTGCTTACCGGCCTTGGCCGCGGCGATCTGGTCATTCTGGCAGCCCGTCCCGGTATGGGCAAGACCAGCTTTGCGCTGAACATTGCCACCCGCGTGGCCATGCAGCAAAAGGTGCCAGTGGCCATCTTCAGCTTGGAAATGACCAAGGAACAGCTGACCAACCGCATCCTCTCGTCGGAGGCCGGCATCGACAGTCAGGCCTTCCGTACCGGTGCGCTGCGCGCGGAGGACTGGGAGTATCTGGCACTGGCGACTGAAAAACTGCACGATGCACCGATCTATATGGACGACACCTCCGGCATCACCATCACCGAGATGAAGGCCAAGATCCGCCGGGTGAATCAGGACCCTGCCCGTCCCAATGTGGGCCTGATCGTCATCGACTATTTACAGCTGATGACCACCGGCCAGCGCAGCGAGAACCGCGTGCAGGAGATCAGCTCCATCACCCGTAACCTGAAGATCATGGCTAAGGAGCTGAACGTGCCCATCATTGCGCTGAGCCAGCTGTCCCGTGCGGTGGAAAAGCAGGGCAACAACTCCAGCCATCGCCCGCAGCTTTCGGACCTGCGCGACTCCGGTTCTATCGAGCAGGACGCAGACTGCGTTCTGTTTTTGTACCGCGATTCCTACTACGCCAGCCAGAACCCGGACGGCGCTGAGGTGGATGCCGATACCGCCGAGTGCATCGTGGCAAAGAACCGTCACGGCGAGACCAGCACCGTGCCGCTGGGCTGGGATGGTGCCCACACCCGCTTTATGGATGTGGACTTCAAGCGCTGATGGGTACTGCGATTCTTGCCCGGGTGGAGGATTTCTGCACCCGGGAGGGGCTTTTGCAGCCCGGCGCACCGCTGCATCTGGCGGCGGCAGTTTCCGGCGGGGCGGACAGCATGGCGCTGCTGCTCTTGCTGCGGCAATTGCAGTCGAGGTTTGGCTATACGCTCTCTGCCTGCCATGTGAACCACGGTCTGCGCGGACAGAGCGCCGACCGGGACGAAGCTTTTGTGCGGGCAGAATGCGCCCGTCTGGGTGTGCCGCTGCGGGTGTTCCACGCCGCAGAGCTGACCCCGCCCCCGGCGCACGCCGGGGAGGACTGGGCGCGCCGCCTGCGCTACACAGCCTTTGCGCAGCTGCAAGGGCAGGGGATAGATGCCATCGCTACGGCCCATACTGCAAATGACCAAGCCGAAACGCTGCTGCTGCGGCTGGCGCGCGGCACCGGGCTGCATGGCGCGGGCGGCATTCGACCAAGGCGCGGGTGCTACCTGCGCCCGCTGCTCTGCCTGAGCCGCGCCGAGACCGAGGCCGTCTGCCGGGCAGCGGGGCAGCCATGGGTCACCGACGAGACCAACGACACCGATGCCTACGCCCGCAACCGGCTGCGCCACAGCGCCCTGCCTGCGCTGGAAAGCACCAACGCGGCGGCGGTGCAGAATCTGGCACGGTTCTGTGAAAAGGCTGCGCGGGTGGATGCCTACCTTGCCGCAGGGGCTGCAAAGCTTTTGGCGGCGGCACGCCTGCCCGGCGCAGAACCGGCGTGGCAGCTTTCGCCTTTGCAGGCGGCAGACCCGCTGCTGCTGGAGACCGCGCTGCACAGCCTTGTGGCTCCGGTGCGGGATGCAGAGGAAAAATATGTGCAGCTGCTGTGCGCCGTGGTGCGGCAGGGCAGCGGCGCAGTACAGCTGACCGGACAGGTACGCTTTTTCGCCGGGAACGGCTGTCTGCGGCAGGAAATGCTGCCGCAAGCGCTGCCCCGGCAGCCGGAGAGCGCGCCGCAGCAAGTGCCCTTTTTGCCCGAAAAACAGCCGGAATTCCGGCTGCGCGGGAGCTGGAAGGGGAAAGCGGAGCTGTTAAAAGCCGATTTTGAAGAAAAAATACAAGTCGTTCATAAAAAAGACTTAAAAAATCGGGCGGATTATGCTAGAATAACTACGTTGTACACTGGCCTTGTACTGCGCGCCCGTCAGCCGGGAGACCGCTTCCGGCCTGCGGGGCGGGGCTTGAGCAAGCCGCTGCGTAAGTGGATGAATGAGGCTGGTGTCCCGAACAAACTGCGGGATACGCTGCCGCTGCTTGCCAGCGGAAGTGAAATTTTATGGGTGTGTGGGGAAGGCTTTGCCGATGGCCTTGCACCGGACACGGAAAGCAGATGGATCCTGCACTTGGATGCAGAGATCGAAACACAGGAGGAAAAAACAAATGAGTATGCACGATGATGTCAAGACCGTTCTGGTCAGCGAAGAGCAGCTGAAGGCCAAGGTGGCAGAGCTGGGCACTCAGATCAGCCGGGATTATGCCGGTAAAAATCTGGTGCTGGTGTCCATCCTCAAGGGCTCGGTGGTCTTTATGGCCGACCTGATGCGGGCTGTGAGCATCCCCTGCAATATCGACTTTATGGTGGTCTCCAGCTACGGCGGCAGCAACACCACCACCAGCGGTCTGGTCAAGATCATCAAGGATCTGGACGGCGATCTGTCCGGTAAGGATGTGCTGATCGTGGAGGACATTCTGGACACCGGTGTCACCCTGTCCAACCTTGTGCCCATGCTCAAGATGCGCAAACCGAACTCCGTTAAGATCTGCACCATCCTTGATAAACCCAGCCGCCGCAAGGCCGATATCCAGCCGGATTACGAGGGTTTTCAGGTACCGGACGAGTTTGTGGTGGGCTATGGTCTGGACTACGATGAAAAATACCGCAACCTGCCCTATGTTGGCGTGCTGAAGCCTGAGGTCTACACGAAGTAACCTGTCCATTATAAAAATCCAGAACTGGAGTTGATTTTTTTGCAACCGAAGAAACCCCGTTTCAATCCGCTGGTGATCGCCATTGTGCTGGCAGCCGTGCTGATGGTGTGGTCGGTGCTGGGCGGCACCGGCGGCAGCGCCAGCGGCTCCTCCATGGCGTATTCCACGGTGGTACACTATTTTGAGAGCAATCAGGTCACCAAATTCTCGCTGGATCTGAATACCGGCGTGATCACCATGACCCTGAAGGAGGGCGCACAGGAGCTGCCCAACGCTGCCGAGCAGACCACCACCCAGTCCACGGGCGGGCTGCTTTCCGGCCTGCTGTCCTCCTCTTCCTCCGCCCCCACCGGGGTAAAGAAGAACGAGGACGGCACCGAGACGGTCAGCTACAAGCTGCCCTACGCCCGAATGTTCGTGGACCATGTGTCGGACTACATCGCCCAGTACGATGCAGCCAACCCCGATGCGCCCATGGTGTACGACTATGTACCTGCCAAGGAAACCATCCCCTGGATGGAGATCCTGTTCTATCTGGCTATGCTGGGCTGCACCGGCTTTTTGCTGTTCTCCATGATGCGCGGCGGCGCCGGTGGCGGCGGCATCATGAACGTAGGCAAGGCCAAGGTAAAGGACGAGCACGAGAACAAAAAGACTGCCACCTTTGCCGATGTGGCCGGTGAGGACGAGGAAAAAGAGGAACTCAAGGAAGTTGTGGAGTTCCTCAAGAGCCCCGATAAGTTCAATACGCTGGGTGCCCGCATCCCCCACGGCGTGCTGCTGGTGGGCCCTCCGGGTACCGGTAAGACCCTGCTGGCGCGTGCCTGTGCAGGCGAGGCCGGGGTGCCCTTCTACTCCATCTCCGGCTCTGACTTTGTGGAGATGTACGTCGGCGTGGGCGCATCCCGCGTGCGCGACCTGTTCGATAAGGCCAAAAAGACCATGCCCTGCATCATTTTCATTGATGAGATCGATGCCGTGGGTCGTCAGCGCGGCGCAGGTCTGGGCGGCGGTCACGATGAGCGCGAGCAGACTTTGAACCAACTGCTGGTGGAGATGGACGGCTTTGAAGCCAACGACGGCATCATCGTCATGGCCGCCACCAACCGTGCCGACATTCTGGATAAGGCGCTGCTGCGCCCCGGCCGCTTTGACCGTCAGGTCTATGTGGGCCTGCCGGATGTCAAGGGCCGCGAGGAGATCCTGAAAGTGCACACCCGCAATAAGCCCCTTGCACCGGACGTCTCCCTGAAGGTCATCGCTCAGCGCACCGCCGGTTTTGCCGGTGCAGACCTTGAGAACCTTGTCAATGAGGCCGCGCTGCTGGCAGCCCGCCGCAACCGCAAGGCTATTACCATGGAGGATATCGAGGAAGCTTCCATGAAGGTGATGGCTGGCCCCGAGAAGAAGAGCCGCGTGGTCACCCCGGAGGAGAAAAAGCTCACCGCCTACCACGAGGCCGGTCACGCAGTGGCAGGCTTCTACTGCAAGCACCACCCCCGCGTGCACGAGATCACCATCATCCCGCGCGGTCAGGCCGGCGGCTACACCATGTATCTGCCCGAGAAGGACCGCAGCTATGTGACCAAGGGCGAGATGTTTGAGGACATCGTGTCCAGTCTGGGCGGCCGCGTGGCCGAGCAGCTGATCTTGGAGGACATCTCCACCGGTGCCTCCAACGATCTGCAGCAGGCTACCAATATCGCCCGCCAGATGATCACCCGTTACGGCTTCTCCGAGCGTCTGGGCCCCGTGGTCTACGGTACCTCGCAGGAGGAGACCTTCCTTGGCCGCGATCTTGGTCAGGGCAAGGGTTACAGCGAGACCACCGCTGCCGAGATCGACAGCGAGACCCGTGATATCATCGATGAAGCCTACGAGACCTGCCGCCGCACCCTGACCGAGCACATCGACCAGCTTCATGCGCTGGCCAAGGCTCTGATGGAGCGCGAAAAGCTCAACGAGGAGCAGTTCAACACCATTATGGCCGGCGGCACCCTGCCCCCCTGCGAGGACGCAAAGCCCGAGCAGGCGCAGCCCGACCAGACCGTGCAGCCTGCCCCGGTGCAGCCCGCAGAGCCTGCGGAGACTGCTGAGCGTGCCGAACCCGCCGAGCAGGCTGAGCCTGCCCAGCCGGAAGTGCCGCAGCCGGACGCCCCGGAGCAGCAGGACTAAGCTTTTTTAGGAAAGGAGCGAGCATCGTGGAGGAAAATTTTAACCCGGTCGCCCAGACCCGTGCAAACTATTATACTCCCGGCAGCCCGGTGCAGTTCGTCTGCGTGGAGCTGCTCAAGGGGGACGTCAGCGGCGAGCACGCTGTCTGCCTGACCTTCAAGAATATTTCCCGCGTGACCCTGACCGCACTGGAGATCCATTTCAAGTGCAAGGGCGTGGACGGTGTGATCCTGTGCGAGGACAAGTTCGAGTACCGGGATCTTCAGGTAAAGCCCGGCGAGCTGTTCGGGCAGGACGATGCCGTGTTCATCACGGCAAAGGCCATCACCAGCGTGGATGTTTCGCTGTGCAATGTGTACAACGGCAAGCGCGTGGTGCATCTGGACGGCATCAAGCGTGTGCGCCTGCCCGCACCCCGCCGTCTGGCACCGGAGCTGCAAAAGGCGCTGGAAGCCCGCATGAACCGCACCGGGCTCAAGTATCAGCCGCAGGTGTTTGAAAACGGCTGGTACTGCGCCTGCGGTGCCTTCCACCCCACCGAGGAGGACACCGTGTACTGCTCGGAGTGCGGCTGTGACCGCATTCTGCTGCAGAACGCGCTGAACACCCTACTGCAGCCCGCCGCCCCGGCAGACGAGATGGAAATGCCCCTCAGCGCCCCGGCGGCTCCCGCAACGTCTGCTGCGGTGGAGGAGCCTACCCGCATCGTGGGTACAGCTCCTGCCGCCCCGGCAGCGCCCGCAGAGGAGCCCACCCGGGTCATGGGCGCAACGGTTTACCAGCCGAAGGCAGCCCCCGTCCAGCCCATCTCGGAGCCTACCCGGGTGCTGGATGCCCCCGCCCGCGCACCGTATTCCGGCGCTGCTGTGGCAGACGAGGGCACCCGCGTGATGCCCGCCGCCGCCCGCCGTCCGGCTCCGGCTCCGGTGCGTCAGCCCGCGCCTGTGGAAGAGGACGAGGAGTACGAGGACAGCCGGGACAGCGTGGCAGAAGCGCTGATCCGCTGGGTGCCGCCCATTACGGCCATCCTGTGCGCAGCCATCGCGCTATGCGGCTTTGTGTACTACCAGTTCGTGCTGTAATATAAGTTCATCCCGGCGGAGGGGGCAGCGTGCCTTCTCCGCCTTTTGTGTACATTGCACAGAAAGGAAAATACTATGCCGGAACAAGCTTTACAGGTGGCTTTTGAGATCAAGACCGCCTGCGATGAGATCAGCCGCCGCCTGCTGCGCTGGCACTGGGAGCGCAAGCCCGGGGCGCACAGTCTGGATGCGCTGCTGGAACATATCGCCGCCCGCAAGCAGGAAAGCCCGGATTACTACGACCGTATGCCGGACCTTTCCGGCAAGACCAGCTGGCAGCAGCTGGATACCACCCTGTGTATGCGGGTGCTGCTGGACCCGGAGACCGATGCCGCCCGCCCGCTGGACCTGCTGGGCAACACGGTGCATCCCTCTGCCGCCCGCCATGCCTGCAACGCCATCCGCACCGCCCGCAACGAAGCTGCCCACGCGGCAGTTGCAGCGGACGGCGCACAGGCAGCCCTGCTGTTCAATGAAGCCATCGAGGCTTTGGAAGAGGGCTACGCCGGTACCGCCTTTAAGGAAAACGAGCTGGCGCAGTATTACCGCGAAGCCGAGGATTACCTGAGCCGGTGCAGCGAGGGCAAGCCACTTAAGGCACGCCAGAGCAGCCCGCAGAACGCGCAGCAGGGGAAAACAGCCGCCCGCAGCAAGCCCCGCAGCGCACAGCAGACACGCAGCAGCAAAGGCACTGCCGGGCGGCAGAACACCTCTGCCCGCAGCCGCAGCACCGGTACAAAACAGAGCCGCAGCACGGCGTCCCGTGGTAAAAAGCAGCAGACCGGCGGCGAGAGCAAGGTGGCACTGGGCATTATTCTGGCGGCGCTGGTGCTGGGGCTTATCGCACGCGCTATCAGCATGGGACTTGTGTAAGCGCAACGGTGTTCGCAATTCTGGTGGTAAATCGAAATGCAAAATCGTTTGAGTTGTGTAAAATCACCAAAAATGCAGCGGACAGCCCCGCAGAAAAACGGTCATTGCACCTCTTGCGGGAAATCTGAAACGGATTTATAATAAACATGAAAACGTTTACACATTGCTACCGGAGAGGGAACGGAGAAAATACCCCATGACCATCAGTGATATTGCAAAGATGGCAGGCGTTTCCAGCGCTGCGGTCAGCCGCTATTTAAACGGCGGCCCCCTCAGCGAGCAGAAGCGTGCCGTGATACAAGCCGTAGTGGAAAAAACCGGTTACAGCCCGGACACTGCCGCCCAGACCCTGCGCACCGGCAAGGTGCGTCAGGTGGGGGTCATTGTGCCCAGTATCAGCTCCCAGTCGGTGGGGCAGATCATCAGCGGCATTGCAGCCGAGCTGAGCGCAAGCCGCTACCTGATGCTGCTGGCCGACACCGAACTGGACGAGCAGATGGAGCTGGAATATCTTACAGCATTGCAGCGCAACCATGTGGCGGGTATCATTCTGCTGGGCTGTGATAACAGCCCGCAGCTGTGCAAGGCGCTGAAGGACTGCCGTGTGCCTGTGGTGGTAACAGGGCAGCGCTTTGAGGACTTGCCCTGCGTTTATAACGATGACCGTGCTGCCGCCCGCGACCTGACCCGGAAGATGCTGGAGCATGGCCGGAAGAATATCGTGTACATCGGCGGCAGCGAGCAGGACGCCGCCACCGGCATTGCACGCCGTCAGGGTGTGCAGGATGCGTTGCGGGAGGTGGGACTAAACGCGGACGGTCTGCCCCGCGCCTGCTGCACCGCCTTTTCCATGGAAGAGGGGCACCGCTGCATGGAGGAACTGCTGGCGCGCTGCCCGCAGCTGGACGGTGTGGTCTGCGTGACCGACACCGTGGCTTTTGGTGCGTTGCAGGTGCTGCGCGCTGCCGGGCGCAAAGTAGGGCAGGACGTCGGCCTTGCCGGTATCGGAGATAACTGGGCGGGCAAGGTGGTGGAGCCCGGCCTGACCACCATCCGCTTCTACCAAAAGCAGGTAGGGCAGGAGGCCGCCCGGATGCTGCTGCAAAGCTTGGAGCACACCGGGCCGGACGCTGCACCGGTGCGCCAGACCACGCTGGGCTATACGTTGGTAGAGCGCGGCTCACTGTAAAAAAGAGGAACGAATGAAACAAAAACTGATTTTTTTAGATATCGATGGAACCCTGCTGCCCCCGGGTGAGATGCTGATCCCCCAAAGCACGGTCAAGGCGCTGCACAAAGCACATGCCAACGGCCACAAGCTGTTTCTGTGCACCGGGCGCAATCTGCGTATGACCCAGCCTTTGCTGGACTACGGCTTTGACGGCGCAGTGTGCAGCGCCGGCGGCTATGTGTTCTGCGGGGACAAGGTGCTGGTAGACCTGCCCATGGAGCCGCAGCTGGCAGAGGGTGTGCGCAGCGCCATGGAGCGCCACGGCGTGGAGTGCACGCTGGAAGCGCGGGATGCCACCTACGGCAGCCTGAAGATGATCGAGCGCTGGAGCTTCACCCACCGGGATGCAGGCCCCCTGAACAGCGAAGCCGCCCGTTGGCGCAAGGCCATGGAGGACGGCATGACCATCAGCCCGCTGGCCGATTACAAGGGCGAGCCGCTGTATAAGATCGTGTATATCGCAGAGCACGGAGAGGACTTGGACGAAGCCAAGCGCCTGTACGAGGACAGATTCGTGTTCTGCGAGAGCAAGCTGGATGGTCTGGACGGCGGCTATGTGAACGGCGAACTCATCAACCGTAGGTTTGATAAGGGACGCGGCATCAAGGCCGTCTGCGACTATCTCGGCGGGCCCCTGCAGGACAGCATCGGCTTTGGCGACAGTGACAACGACCTGCAAATGACCGACGTGGTCGGCATCAGCGTTTGTATGGCCAACGGCTCTGCAAGCCTGAAGCAGCGCTGCGACCGCATTGCCCCCTCGGTGTACGAGGACGGCATTGCCAAGGAGTTTGCCGCCTTGGGGCTGATTTGAAATTTCTTTTAGTAAAAACAGGGCAGGGGAACGTCCGCAGATGTTCCCCTGCCCTAAAATTATAAATAATTCTCCCGCATTGTTTTGCAATAAAAGGAGCACCGCACAAAGAACTGTGCGGTGCCCCTTTTGGTTCATAAATCAGTAGTGCAGATCTTCTGCGGTCAGGCTTTCCAGCACGGGCAGCATGGCAGCGGCTTCGGCTTTGGCGGCGGGCAGATCCATATCGCGGTAGTTGCCGCACTCCACCTCGCTGGCACCGGGCACAGCGCCCTCAAAGTCGGCCATAAAGCGGTAGGAATCCACCGTCAGCTGCAATGCCTGCGCCGGGGTCAGACCCCGGGTAAGCAGATAAAAGCCGGTGCGGCAGCCCATGGGGCCAACATAGATCACCCCGTCCTTCACAGCGCTGTTGCGCGCGTAGGTGGCAAACAAGTGCTCCAGCGTGTGGGCGGCAGCGGTGGTCAGGTAATCGCCCTGATTAGGCTTCTTCATGCGGATGTCCCAAGTGAGCACATCGCCATCCTGACGGCTCAGGTACATTCCGCGCTCCAGCCGGGTGTGATCCACGCAAAAGCTTGCGATACGTTCCATACTACGGTTCTCCTTTATCAGCCCTGCAGGCGCTGCACACTGCCGTGTGCGCAGTCCACAGCCACCATCAGACCATCGCGGATGTGGCTGGTAGCACCGGCGGCACCCACAACGGTGGGCTTCAGCAGTGCCTTGCCGGCAATGGCAGCGTGGCTGTTCAGGCCGGGCTCCTCTACCACCAGAGCGGCAGCGTCGCGCACAAAGCTCAGCATCTCGTTGCTGGTGGAGGGCACCACCAGCACCATGCCGGGCTTGAACTTGGCGCGCACCTCGTCCATGGTGCGGCAGACGCAGGCCTTGCCGCTGGCAACATCGTTGTTCTCAGGGCCGACACCCACGCCGGTGGCCAGACAGTTGCCCACCATGTGGATCTTGATCATGTTGGTGGTGCCGGAAACGCCCACGGGCACGCCTGCGGTCACAACAGCCAGCTCGCCGTTGTGCAGGTAGCCATTCTCCTTGGCCAGAGCAGTGGACATCTCAATCAGCTCATCGGTGCTGTGTGCCAGAGACATCATCAGCGGGGTGATGCCCCAGCTCAGGGACAGCTGACGCTGCACCTGCTCGCGCATGACGCAGGCGATGATGGGCTGCTGCGGGCGGTACTTGCTCAGCAGGCGGGCGGTGGTGCCGGACTCGGACACGGTCACGATGGCGGCGGCGTTCACGTCCCGTGCGGTCAGGCAGGCAGCATGGGCGGTAGCGTCAGAGACGCTGATCTTGCCGGGGTTGAAATCCATCGTGCGGCCGCGCAGATGGAAACCCTCCTGCTCGGTGCGCTCTGCAATGGCAGACATGGTCTTGAGCGCCTCCACGGGGTAGGCACCGGCAGCGGTCTCACCGGACAGCATGATAGCAGAGGTGCCGTCGTAGATGGCGTTTGCCACGTCCGAGATCTCGGCGCGGGTGGGGCGGGGGTTCACCATCATGCTGTCCAGCATCTGGGTAGCGGTGACGATGGGCTTGCCGAAGGAGAAGGAGCGGTCGATGATGGTCTTCTGGATGCCGGGCAGCTCGGTGAAGTCAATCTCCACGCCCAGATCGCCACGGGCCACCATCACGGCATCGGCAGCAGCCAGAATGCTGTCGATGTTGTTCACGCCCTCGCGGTTCTCGATCTTTGCAATGATGCGGATGTTGGAATCGTACTGGTTCAGCAGGTTGCGGATATCGTACACGTCCTGTGCGGTGCGCACAAAGGAGGCGGCGATGAAATCGTAGCCCTGCTGGATGCCGAAGATGATGTCATCCTTATCGCGCTGGCTCATATACGGCATAGACAGGTGCACGCCGGGCACGTTGACGCCCTTCTTGTTCTTGATCTTGCCGCTGTTCAGTACGGTGCAGACGATGTCGGTGTCGTTCACGGTCTGGATCTGCAGCTTGATCAGGCCGTCGTCCAGCATGATGGTGCCGTTCGGCTCCACGTCCATGGGCAGATCCTTGTAGGTGATGGAGCAGATCTCGTTGGTGCCCTCCACATCGCGGGTGGTCAGGGTAAAGGTCTGGCCAGCAACCAGATTCTCAACGCCGTTCTTGAAGTCCTTCAGGCGGATCTCGGGACCCTTGGTGTCCAGCAGTGCGGCCACGGGCTTACCCAGCTCCTCGCGCAGAGCCTTCAGCTTTTCAAGGCGACCCAGATGCTCCTCGTGGGAACCGTGGGAAAAATTGAAGCGGGCTACGTTCATGCCGTTGGCGATCAGATCGCGCAGCACGCCTTCCTTATCGGTGGAAGGGCCAAGGGTGCAAATAATTTTCGTCTTTCTCATGCAATATACCTCCGTCAACTCTCTCTTACCTATATCCGGCACAGCATCCCTGCAGGCTGCTGTGTATGACCAATGGGAGCAAAAGCTCTCGGTACAGCGGGTCGGTTTATATGGCAGAGCGGGAAAACCCAAAACTCTACCACATATTATTATAATCATTCCGGTGCAAGAGAGCAAGAGGAATTTTTGCTTGAATACAAGTTTTTGCATCTGCTGATGCCCAAAGGAAAGATTGCAAAACTTTTAACGATGCGCCGCGGCTTTCCGTACGCTGCCTGACAGGGGAAAACTGCTGCAAAACGTAAAAACTGATTAGAGCGCACAAGGCCGCTTCCTCTTGCATCCGAGGGGCTTTTTGCTTATAATAAGGATAATAAAGTAGTACTGTTCCGGGGTGCGCCCCGGAGAAATGGAGTGACCACTATGGAAAAACGCGTTTTTCTGATCGTGCTGGACAGCTTTGGCATCGGCGCAGAGCCGGACGCCGCCGCCTTCGGCGATGCAGGCACCAACACCTTGGGTGCCATTGCGAACCACCCCAATTTCAACTGTCCCAATCTGCGCAAGCTGGGTTTGTTCAACATTGACGGCGTAACCGCAGGGGAAAAGACGGATGTCCCGGCGGCTGCCTTTGCCCGCCTGCAGGAGCAGAGCATGGGCAAGGATACCACCATCGGCCACTGGGAGATCGCCGGTGTGGTCAGCCCGGAGCCGCTGCCCACCTTCCCCGAGGGCTTCCCGGAGGAGCTGATCCGGGAGTATGAGCAAAAGACCGGCCACAAGGTGCTGTGCAACAAGCCCTATTCCGGCACGCAGGTACTGAAGGATTACGGCGAACAGGCCATGCGGGAAAACGCCCTCATCGTCTACACCAGCGCCGACAGTGTTTTTCAGGTGGCTGCCAATGAGGAGCTTGTACCGGTGCAGGAGCTGTACCGCTACTGCGAGATTGCCCGGGAAATGCTCAAGGGCAAATACGGCGTGGGACGCGTGATCGCCCGCCCCTTCCTTGGCAACAGCGCGGATACCTTCTACCGCACCACCAACCGCCACGACCTGAGCCTGAAGCCGCCCCGCGCTACCATGCTGGATCTGCTGAAGGATGCCGGTAAGGACGTGATCGCCGTGGGCAAGATCTACGATATCTTTGACGGCGAGGGTGTGACCGAAAAGATCAAGACCACCGGCAACACCAACGGCATCGCCTTTACCAAGGCCTTGCAGACCCGGGATTTTGAAGGCCTTGCCTTCGTGAATCTGGTGGACTTTGATATGCTCTACGGCCACCGCCGTGACGTGGCAGGCTACGCTGCCGCCGCCACCGAGTTCGACCGTTTTCTGGCTGATTTCCTGCCGGGGATGCGGGAGGGTGATCTGCTCATGATCACCGCCGACCATGGCTGTGACCCCTCTTACACCAAGACCACCGACCATACCCGCGAGTATGTGCCGTATCTGGTCTGCGGCAAGGGCGTAAAGGCGGGTACGGATCTGGGCACAAAGCTGTGCTTCGGCACCATCGCAAAGACCATCTGCGAGTATCTGGAGGTGGACGCTTCCACGCTGGACGGCCAGAGCGTATGGCAGGAGATCCGGGCATAAAACGCCCCAAAAGCTATAAGAACAGGAGCGTGAAACGATGCGTATTTATGATCTGATCGCAAAAAAGCGGGATGGCGGCACCCACACCCGGGAGGAGCTGGAGGCCATTGTCAACGGCTTTGTCTGCGGGGATGTGACCGACTACCAGATGGCCGCATGGATGATGGCCGTGTACCTGCGCGGCATGACCAACGAGGAGACCGCCGAGCTGACCGATGTAATGGCGCACAGCGGCGTGATGGTAGACCTTTCGCCCATTCCGGGCATCAAGGTGGACAAGCACTCCACCGGCGGTGTGGGCGATAAGACCACGCTGGTCATTGCGCCCATCGTGGCGGCCTGCGGGGTGAAGATCGCCAAAATGAGCGGCCGGGGTCTCGGCCACACCGGCGGCACCATCGACAAGATGGAGAGCGTGCCCGGCACAAAGACCGCCCTCTCGCAGGAGGAATTTTTTGCACAGGTGAACCGGATCGGCCTGTCGGTCATTGGCCAGAGCGAGGGCATCGCCGTGGCAGATAAAAAAATGTATGCCCTGCGGGACGTTACCGCCACCGTCAGCTGCATTCCGCTGATTGCCTCCAGCATCATGTCCAAAAAGCTGGCCTCCGGCTCAGACGCCATTCTGCTGGACGTCACTACCGGCACTGGTGCCTTTATGAAAACTGTGGACCAGAGCATTGAGCTGGCGCAGCTGATGGTTGCCATCGGCACCCACCATGGCCGCCGGGTAGCCGCCATGATCACCGATATGGACACCCCGCTGGGGCACAACATCGGCAACAGTCTGGAAGTGATGGAGAGCATGGATGTGCTCAAAGGCCACGGCCCGGCAGACCTGACCGAGGTGTGCCTGCAATTGGCAGCCAACATGCTGGTGCTGGCAGGCAAGGGCGATGCCGCCCACTGCCGCGCTATGGCAGAGGCGGTCATTGCGGACGGCTCTGCCTTTGAAAAGTGCAAGGAAATGTTTGCCGCGCAGGGCGGCGACATCCGGGTGCTGGACGATTACAGTCTGTTTGCACAGCCCGCCGCCAGCTACGAGCTGCTGGCCGAGCAGGACGGCTACATTGTGGCCAACGATGCCGAAAAAATCGGCTCTGCCAGTGTGCTGCTGGGCGCAGGCCGCCAGAAAAAGGGCGACCCGCTGGACTTTGCCGCCGGTATCACCCTGCACAAAAAGCGCGGCGACTATGTCCATAAGGGCGAAAGCCTTGCTACTTTTTACGGCGCAGCGGACAAGTTTGAAGCTGCCGCCGCCGAGTACCGCAGCGGCCTTGTGTACGGCGCGGAAAAGCCGGAGGAAGCCCCGCTGGTGTACGCCCTTGTCACCAAGGACGGCGTAGAGCGGTACTGAGACCGGACAGCAGGGGAGAACCCTGTTTTTCGTGAAAATGCAATGCCGGGCAGCCCGCAGGCGGCCCGGCATTGCTCTTATAACAATAATTTTTCCGTTGAGGATGCCCAAAGCGTATGCGGCGGGCATTCTAAATCGTTTTGCCCCAAGGGGCTGCTGCACAAAAGCTGTGCGGCAGCTCCTTTTTGCGTTTTCACGCTGCAAATTGGCCTTTTGCACAAAGGAACTGTCGCTTTTTAGGCAATTCGCTGTATTTGCGGGGCAAACAGTAGAACTTTGCAGCGGGATATGATATACTATTCTGTACTTGTATGCCCCGGGAAAAGGGGCTGCCAAAGGAGAAAGGACTTGTTATGAAGATCATTCTGGTGGGCGGCGGCAAGGTCGGTACGGCTCTGGCGCGCCAGCTCAGCGAGGAAGGCCACAACGTGACTGTGGTGGACACCAACAAGGCGCGCGTGGAGCACCTGACCGAAAGCTACGACGTGCTTGGCATCGTGGGCAATGGCTCGTCCATCACCACCCTGTCCGAGGCAGGCATTGAGGATGCGGACGTGTTCATCGCGGTCACCGGCTCGGACGAACTGAACCTGCTTTGCTGCATGTTTGCCAAAAAGGCGGGTCACTGCCACGGCATTGCCCGTGTGCGCAACCCGTCTTACAGCCATGAGTTGGACTTTATCAAAAAGCAGATCGGCATTTCCGCCATCATCAACCCGGAAATGGCAGCGGCAAAGGAGATCTCCCATCTGCTGCGGTTCCCCGGTGCCAGCAAGATCGATACCTTTGCGGACGGCCGTGTGCGGCTGATCAAGTTTGCGCTGCCCGATGCACTGGACGGTGTAGCCATCCGCGAGATCCCCACCCGGCTCAAGAGCGATATTCTGGTGTGCGCGGTGGAGCGTGACGGCGGGGTCATCATCCCCAACGGTAACTTCGTGCTGCAAAAGGGCGATCAGGTCACCTTTCTTGCCACGCAGGAAAAGGCCCACGCCTTCTTCCAGCAGCTGCATCTGCCGGTGCAGCCGGTGCGCAACGCCCTCATCGTGGGCGGCGGTGCCATTGCCTACTACCTCAGTCAGGAGCTGCTGGAAAACCACGTGCGGGTGCGTATCGTGGAGCGGGATGCAGCCCGCTGCGTAGAGCTGGCTGAGCAGCTGCCCGGTGCACAGATCCTGAACGAGGACGGCTCCAACCGCGAGTTTCTGCTTTCCGAGGGTCTGGAATCCACCGAAGCTTTTGTGGCGCTGACCAACATCGACGAGGAGAACGTGCTGCTGACCCTGTTTGCCAAAAAGCACTCCAACGGCAAGCTGGTGACCAAGGTCAACCGTCTGGAATTTGACGATATTCTGGCCGGGCTGGATCTGGGCAGCGTGGTCTACCCCAAGTACATGACCTGCGACTACATCGTGCAGTACGTCCGCGCCCTGCAAAACGAGGCGGGCAACAACATCAAGACCCTGTACCGCATTCTGGACGACCGTGTGGAGGCGCTGGAATTTACGGTGCACGAGGAGAGCGCCGCTACCGGTGTGCCCCTGAGCCAGCTGCACCTGAAAAAGAACCTGCTGCTGTGCTGCATTACCCGCGGCAGCAAGATTTTGATCCCCCGCGGCGGCGACCAAATTCAAGTGGGCGACAACGTCATCGTGGTCACGCTGGAGCATGGTCTGCACGACCTGCGCGATATCGTGGAGCACTGACGGAGGCGGACTATGAATTATGCGATCGTTTTCCGTCTGCTGGGCTATGTGCTGATGATCGAGGGCGCGTTGCTGCTGCTGCCCGCCGCCGCCAGCTTAGTGTATGGCGAGTGGATGGTGCTGGGCGTGTTTCTGCTCACAGCAGCCGTCAGCGCCGGTATCGGCTACGCCCTGCAGACCATCAAGCCCCGCAGTAAGGTGTTCTATATGCGCGAGGGCTTTGCGGCTACCTCGCTGTGCTGGGTGTTCATCTCGGTGATGGGCGCGGTGCCCTTTGTACTCACCGGCTGCATCCCGAACCCCGTGGATGCCCTGTTCGAGACAGTCTCCGGCTTTACCACCACCGGTGCCAGCATCCTGCCCGCCGTGGAGGGGCTGCCCAACGGTATTCTGTTCTGGCGCAGCTTCACCCACTGGATCGGCGGCATGGGTGTTCTGGTGTTTCTGCTCTCGCTGCTGCCGCTGACCGGCGGCTCCCACGTCAACCTTATGAAAGCCGAAAGCCCCGGCCCGCAGGTGGACAAGCTGGTGCCCAAGGTACAGTCCACCGCTAAAATTCTGTACGGCATCTACTTTGCTCTTACCATGCTGGAGCTGGTGTTCCTACTGCTTGGCGGAATGCCCCTGTTCGAAGCCCTGCTCACCGCCTTTGGTACGGCAGGCACCGGCGGTTTCGGCTTCCGTAACGACAGCTTTGCCAGCTTTTCGCCCTACATCCAGTGGGTCGTGACCATCTTCATGATCCTGTTCGGAGTCAACTTCAACGCCTACTTCCTGCTGCTCATGCGCAAGTTCCGCCGCGCTGCTGCCAGCGAGGAAGTGCGTGGCTACTTTGTGGTCATTGTCGTGGCAGTGGGCATCATCACCGCCAATATTTATAGCATGTACAACAGCTTTGGCGAGGCGCTGCGGCAGGCCGCTTTTCAGGTGGGCTCCATCATCACCACCACCGGCTTTTCCAGCTGCGATTTTGACCTGTGGCCAACCCTCTCTAAAGAGATTCTGGTCATGCTCATGTTCATTGGCGCTTGCGCCGGCAGTACCGGCGGCGGCATCAAAGTGAGCCGTTTCCTCATTCTGGGTAAGACTCTGGCCAAAGAGCTCAAGACTGCCCTGCACCCGCAGGTGGTAGCGCCCGCCCGCATGGACGGTAAGCTGCTGAACCACGAGACCATCCGCACCACCAACGTGTTCATTGCGGCGTATATCTTTATCTTTGCGGCCTCCTTCTTCCTCATCAGCCTGAACGGCTTTGATATGGTGACGAACTTTACCGCCGTGGCTGCTACCCTGAACAACATCGGCCCGGGCTTGGAAATGGCAGGCCCCATGCAGAACTTCGGATGCTTTGCAGACCCCGCAAAGCTGGTGCTGATCTTCGATATGCTGGCCGGTCGTCTGGAGATCTTCCCCATGCTGGTGCTGTTCATGCCGGATACATGGCGGAAGTTCTGAGTCCCAGCGAGAACCATCTGATACCTGTCCCCCTGATAACCTTTTCTGGTATCAGGGGGTTTTTGCATTTTGTGCAGTTCCGAAAGAAACACTTGACAAATTGATGCGAGGGGGGGATAATAAGATGGGATTGATAAAATGCATAATTGTTTTCTTGAATGTGAAAATATTTGTGCACGAAAGCTTAAAAAGGAGATTGATCATGATGAAAGAAATGAATCGTCGTACATTCCTGAAAGCGGTTGGAGTGGCAGGCGCTGTATCTGCAATGACGGCGCTGGTTGGATGTAGTGGCGGTGTGATCGTACCTGACGGTTCCACTTCGCTTGCAAATCTGAAACCTCTGAACGGTTACTACAACTGGAATAACACCCTGCCGGAAGACCCGTTTGGAAACACTTATACGACCGGTGCAAATGCAATCGTGCTCAAGCCGTGCGGCGATGCATGGAACAACACAACCTATGATCTGGGCGAGACCTACCGCGGTAAAATCGAGTATTCTCTTGACAAAAAGTATACGAAGCTGACGATGAAGCTCAACCCGTATAAGGGCACGCAGTCGGAAGGCTGGGCAACCGTCAGTGTGTATGCCGACAAGAAGCTGGTAAAAACTTCTCCTGCTATTAAGCAGAAAACAAAAGAGCCGGTAGAGTTTGAAGTTGACATTACAAATGCAGAGTATATCGAGATCGAGGTTGTCATTTCCAACAGTAAATACGATGAAGAGTATGCATCTTTGATCATGTGGGATGCCAAACTCTGGAAGTAAATGATACCTTTTCCCGTGCAGCAATGCGCGGGATTTTTTTGTTGTCGGGGGGGATCTTTCTATCAAATCCTTCGGATTTGCCAGCTCCCTCAGTGAGGGAGACTTACTCTCGTGGAAAGCTTTCAGACTTTGCCGGGAACCTTGCGGCAGCCGCAAAAGCTTTCCCCCTGGGTGCGCAGGCACGCGCAGCAGGGGAGAAGGCGGGCTTTTCTTTGGCGCGCGACACTGAAAACGGCCCGGAATGGGTTGCGTTCAGTGCCGCATTGCAGTATGATTATAATATCAATTATCTGACCCTTACCCCTGAGCAGGCAGAACCTTTTTACAAACGAAATCGTTCTGCATGATAAAAAAGAAGAAAGCAAAACAATAAAACGTACAGGAGGAAATTACTATGGGTTTGATCAAAGCAGGTATGGGCGCACTGGGTGGAACGCTTGCAGACCAGTGGAAGGAATTTTTCTATTGCGATTCTCTGGACAAAGATGTGCTGATGGTCAAGGGTCAGAAGCGCACCTCCCGCCGCAGTTCCAACCACGGCGAGGATAACATCATTACCAACGGCAGCGGCATCGCTGTGGCAGATGGCCAGTGTATGCTCATCGTGGAGCAGGGCAAGGTGGTGGAGGTGTGCGCCGAGCCGGGCGAGTATACCTTCGATTCATCCACTGAGCCCAGCGTGTTCACCGGCAACTTCGGCGACAGCCTGGCTGCTACTTTCCAGACCGTAGCCAAGCGGTTCACCTACGGCGGTGACACCGGCAAGGATCAGCGTGTGTATTACATCAACACCAAGGAATTGGGCGAGATCCTGTACGGCACCGCTACCCCCATCCCGTTCCGGGTGGTGGTCAGCGAGGAGCGGGGCTATAAGCTCTCGGTCAATCTGCGCTGCAACGGCAGCTTTACCTACCGCATCTGCGACCCGCTGCTGTTCTACACCAACGTGTGCAGCAACGTCTCCAACCAGTACGATGCCTCGGAGCTGGCTCCCCGCCTGAAGAGCGAGTTGATGAACGCTTTGCAGCCCGCGCTGGCCACTCTTTCCGCCAACAAGGTGCAGTATTACGAGATCCCCGCCCACACGCTGGAGATCTCGGACGCCCTGAACGAGCAGCTGTCCAATGTCTGGCGCAAGAAGCGCGGCATTGAAGTGTTCTCCTTCAATATCAACTCCCTGTCCATCCCGGAGGAGCAGCAGAAGAAGATCACCGAGTGGGAAGAGAACGCCATGACCACCGACCCCACCACCGCCGCAGCTCGTCTGGTGGGCGGTCAGATCGACGCCATGAAGACCGCCGCCGGGAACACCGCCGGTGCTATGACCGGCTTTATGGGCATGGGTATGGCTGCCGGTGCAGGCGGCATGGGCGGTATGAACGCCCAGAACCTGTTTGCCATGGGTCAGCAGCCCGCAGCACCTCAGCAGCAGACTTCTGCCGCCGACAGCTGGCAGTGCAGCTGCGGAGCTACCGTCAGCGGCAGGTTCTGCCCGGAATGCGGCAGCAAAAAGCCGGAGCCGAAGCCCGCTGCCGACAGCTGGACTTGCAGCTGCGGTGCTACCGTTACCGGCAAATTCTGCCCGGAGTGCGGCAAGCCCCGCCCGGCGGCAGCAGAGGGCTGGACTTGCAGCTGCGGCGCGGTGAACAAGGGCAAGTTCTGCTCCGAGTGCGGCAAACCCAAGCCCGCCGGTACGCCCAAGTATAAGTGCGACAAGTGCGGCTGGGAACCGGCCGACCCCGCACACCCGCCCAAGTTCTGCCCGGAGTGTGGCGACCCCTTTGACGACAACGACCGCAGCTAAGCCCGGCGCACAGCCCGCTGCACAATAACTGAACACACTGCGGGGCAGGGAAGAAACCGAAGCCCCTGCCCCGCAGATCATAGGAGGAAACGCTATGGCAGGAATGCTGGAATACAAGTGCCCCTGCTGCGATGGTGCCATCCGGTTCGACAGCACCACCCAGAAGATGAAATGTCCCTACTGCGACACCGAGTTTGAGGTGGACGCGCTGAAGGGCTACGATGAGGACCTGAAAGACCAAAAGTCCAGCGAGATGAACTGGGCCACCCCCGGCGGCAGCTGGGCAGAGGGCGAGACCGCCGGTCTGCATACTTACGTCTGTAAGAGCTGCGGCGGCGAGATCGTGGGCGACGACACCATGGCTGCGTCAGCCTGCCCCTTCTGCGGCAACCCCATCGTGCTGACCGGACAGTTTGCCGGAGACCTGCGCCCCGACCTCATCATCCCTTTCAAGCTGGACAAAAAGGCCGCCAAGGCCAAATTGCAGGAGCACCTCAAGGGCAAGACCCTGCTGCCCAAGGTGTTCCGCAGCCAGAACCATATCGACGAGATCAAGGGCGTGTATGTGCCTTTCTGGCTGTACGACAGCGACGCCGACGCCCAGCTGCGCTTTACCGCCACCCGCACCCGCTGCTGGTCGGATGACGACTACGATTACACCGAGACCAGCTACTACTCCGTGCGCCGGGACGGCGTGCTGGGCTTTGACGCAGTTCCGGTGGACGGCTCCTCCAAGATGGAGGACGACCTGATGGAATCCATCGAGCCGTTTACCATGAGCGATGCCGTGCCCTTCCAGACCGCGTATCTGGCAGGCTATGTGGCCGATAAGTACGATGTGGACGCCCAAAAGAGCATCGAACGCGCCAACGAGCGTATCCGTCAGTCCACAGAGGACGCCTTTACCCAGACCGTTACCGGCTACGACTCGGTCAAGGTGGAGAACAGCAGCATCCAGCTGCACGGCAGCAAGGCAAAATATGCCCTGTTCCCGGTGTGGGTGCTGAGCACCAGCTGGCGCGGCAACAACTACATTTTTGCCATGAATGGCCAGACGGGTAAGTTCGTGGGTGACCTGCCGGTAGATAAGGCCGCCGCCCGCAAGTGGACGCTGGGCCTTACCGCAGCCGTTGGTGCCGCATCCTATGCGGTGATGTGGCTGCTGTGGCTGGCCGGGATTCTGTAAAGGAGGGACGAAAGATGAAAAACACTGCTACCCGACTGCGCTCCCTCTGTGCTGCGCTGGCCGCACTGGTGCTGGCGCTGGCACTGGCTGTACCGGCCTTTGCCGCAGACGGCTTTGCCGACCTGTATTACCGTATGAACGACAGCGCGGAAGTTCTGACCGAGGACGAGGACAACGAGCTGGAAGCTTCGCTGGAGGAGCTGAGCGTCCGCCAGAGCTTTGATGTGGTCGTTGCCACCATCGACTCGCTGGAAGACGAGGGCTACACCAGCATAGAAGAATACGCCGATGACCTGTACGATTACTGCCAGTTCGGCTACGGTGAAAACCGGGACGGCGTGCTGCTGCTGGTAAGCATCGGCGACCGCAAATGGCATATCTCCACCTGCGGCTACGGCATTACCGCCTTTACGGATGCCGGTATCCAGTACCTTGGCGAGCAGATGACCCCCGACATGGCAGACGGCGATTACGCCGCCGCCTTCCGCACCTTTATCCAGTGGACGGACACATACGTTACCGCCGCCCGCGAAGGCCACCCCTACGATGTAGACAATATGCCGCATGAGCCCCTCTCTATTATGTATCTGGGTCTGGCACTGGTCATTGGTCTGGTGACGGCACTCATCGTGACCGGCGTGATGAAGAGCCAGCTCAAGAGCGTAGCACCGCAGCAGGATGCAACCAGCTATGTGCGGCAGGGCAGCATGAAGCTGACCAACCAGCGGGACCTGTATCTGTATCGTGACGTGCACCGCACCGAGCGGCCGAAGGAGTCCAGCTCCAACGATTCCGGCGGCAGCTCCACCCACACCTCCTCCAGCGGCACTACCCACGGCGGTGGAGGCGGTTCGTTCTGAAAACGTTCCCTCGCAAGATAAAATCTCAAAAAACCGATCCGCAGCAGCCGGACGCACCCGCGCCCCGGCAACCGCTGCGGATCGGTTTTTACTTTTCTGCCGCCCGACACAAACGACTGATTTTTTCTGCGCCTTTGGGGCTATACTTCCAGTGCAGACGATTTTATATGCAGCAAGGAGCAGACACATGGGCATTTGGGAAAATCTGGGCATGGGCGGTTACCGGGGCTTTTCACGCCCGGCGGCGCGGCTGTTGCAGCAGGCGGTGCAGCTGGCGGGAGATTTGGGCTGTGAACAGGCGGATACCAGCCACCTTTTGCTGGCAATGCTGCGGCAGCAGGGCGCTGCGGCGCAGTTTTTGACCCGGAAAAACATCACCGAGCCGGAGGTGCGCCGCCAGCTGGCGCAGCGCCGCAGCGCCCCGGCACAGCGGCTGGAGCGGCAGGCTATGGCACCAGACCTGCGCCGCACCATGGACTACGCGCTCATTGGGGCGCAGAACGCCCACGTCAGCCGGGCAGAGCCGGAGCACCTGCTCTGCGCCATGCTGGAAGATGACGGCTGCGCCGCCGGGCTGCTGCTGGCGGAGATGGGGCTTTCGCTCACCGAGGCGGTGCGGGAGTGCCGCCAGCTGAGCGGACAGTTTGTGCTGCCCGCCCAGCTCCGGGTGTCGGCAAGCATTCCCCGGGGCAGCCGCGCCAGCGATAAATACTGCCGCGATTTGACCCGCCGCGCCGCCGAGGGGGAGCTGGACCCGGTGTTCTGCCGGGAAGCGGAACTTGACCGCATGGTGGAGATCCTGTGCCGCCGCCAGAAAAACGACCCCTGTCTGATCGGCGAGCCGGGCGTGGGCAAAACGGCGCTGGCTGAGGGTCTGGCGCTGCGCATTGCCGCCGGGCAGGTGCCCAGAGCGCTGCAAGGGCGGCGGCTGCTGGCGCTGGATATGGCAAGCTTGGTGGCGGGCACCAAGTACCGGGGCGATTTTGAGGAGCGGCTGAAAAACCTGCTGGAAGAGCTGGTGCGGGACGGCACCGCCATCCTGTTCATCGACGAGTTCCACACCATCGTGGGTGCCGGTGCCGCCGAGGGCGCTATCGACGCCGCCAGCATCTTGAAACCGGTGCTTGCCCGGGGCGAGCTGCAACTCATCGGCGCCACCACCAATCAGGAGTTCCGCACCCATATCCAGAAGGACGCCGCGCTGGAACGCCGCTTTGGCCGGGTGCAGGTGGAGGAGCCTACCCCCGCACAGGCGGTGGAGATCCTCAACGGTCTTGCGCCCCGCTACGAGCGCTACCATAACGTGCGCCTGCCGCCCCAGACCTTGCAGGCGGCGGTGGAGCTTTCGGTGCGGTATCTGCCCGGGCGCTGCCTGCCGGATAAGGCCATCGACCTTGTGGACGAAGCCTGTGCGGCGGCGCGCATCCTTGCCGAAAAGGAGCAGCGCACCCAGCCGGTGCTCACCCCGGAGGATATCGCCCGGGTGGTGGCAGCCGCCAGCGGTGTGCCCGCCCAGCGGGTGGGCGAGCAGGAGCGGGAGCGTCTGGACAAGCTGGAAAGCCGCCTGAACGCGGAAATTGTCGGCCAGCAGCGGGCGGTGGCGGCCGTGGCGGGAGCTATCCGGCGCAGCCGCACCGGTCTGGGAGAACCGGGGCGTCCCATCGGTGCCATGCTGTTTTTAGGGCCTACCGGTGTGGGCAAGACCGCACTTGCCCGGGCGCTTGCGGTCAGCTGGTTCGGCAGCGAGAAAGCACTGCTCAAATTTGATATGTCGGAGTATCAGGAGCAGCACACCGCCGCCCGGCTGCTGGGTGCGCCGCCGGGCTACCTTGGCCACGACGAGGGCGGGCAGCTGACCGAGGCCGTGCGCCGCCGCCCGTACAGTGTGGTACTGTTTGATGAGATCGAAAAGGCACACCCGGATATCCAGAATATTCTGTTGCAAATTTTGGAGGACGGTCAGCTGACCGATGCCATGGGACGCAAGGCGGATTTCCGCAACACCATCGTGCTGCTCACCTCCAACTTGGGCGCACGGTTTTTGGCGGGGCAGAACGCGCCGCTGGGCTTTGCCGCCGGGGCAGAAGCGGTGTTTGAAAAGCAGTCCGCACAGGCTGTGGAGGAAGCCAAAAAGTGGTTCCGACCGGAGCTGCTGGGGCGGCTGGACGAAGTGATCGTGTTCCGCCCGCTGGCAGAGGAAAACCTTTGTGCCATTGCAGAAAAAATGCTCTGCCAGCTGGAGCAGCGCGCCGCCCTCAGCGGCTACCGCCTGCGCCACACCCCGCAGGTGGGTGCAGCACTGGCTGCCCGGGCGCAATCGGCCTACGGTGCGCGGGAACTGCGCCGTCAGGTGGACAGGGCGGTGGAACAGGCACTGGCAAACCGCATTGCCGCCGGAACTGCCTGCGTAGGGCAGCACTGGACGGCAGACTGCGCCGCCGATGGCAGCATCGTTTTGCGGGAGGATGAAACGGTTACCCTGTAATAAAACAGCAAAATAGCGTTTTTGCTTGCAACCGGAACGGTTTTCGACTATTATAGAGGAAATAGAGTTACAACAGGGAGGATCCCGATGCACACGCTGTTTCTTCTGAACCCCGCAGCCGGAAAGGCCGACTGTACCCGCACCCTGCCGCAGCAGATCGCGGCAGCTGCTGCCGGTGCCGGGCTTGCCCCGGAGGATTACACCATCCGCGTCACCACCCACGCAGGCCACGCCCGGGAGCTGTCCCGCGCTGCCGCCGCTGCCGCTCAGAAGGCCGGGGTGGAGCTGCACATTTTTACCGCCGGTGGTGACGGCACCTTCAACGAGGCGCTCACAGGTGCCCACGGCTTCGATATGACCGCCGTGGGCTGCCTGCCCTATGGTAGCGGCAACGACTTTTTGCGCACCTACGGCACAAAGGAAGAGTTTCTGGATCTGGACGCCCAGCTGGCTGGTGGGGTAGTGCCCATCGACCTGATGCGCACCAGTCTGGGGCTTTCTGCCACCATCTGCGCCGCCGGTCTGGACGCACAGGTGGCCTACGGCATCCCCAAGTTCCGGCGCATTCCGCTGTGCGGCGGCGAGGCAGCCTATGCGCTGTCCATTGTTCAGCAGCTGTGCGGGCATATCGGCCGCAGGGTGGAGTACGTCATTGACGGCGAGGTGCTGACCGTGGATTGCCTGATGTGCGCAGTGTGCAACGGCCGCGCCTACGGCGGCGGCTTTATGGCTGGGCCGGAGGCACAACCGGATGACGGCTGGCTGGATGTGTTCATCGTGCGCAAGGTCAGCCGCCGGGTCATTGCAAAGCTGCTGATGCTGTACAAAAACGGCCAGCACTTTCAAAACGGTCAGCTCACCGAGGCCGCAAAGCCCTACTTTATCTACCGCCGCGCAAAATCGGTCAGTCTGCGGGCAGCAGATGGCCGTGGGCCCATCATTGCCACTGTGGACGGCGAGTGCGCCCCCTGCAAGCAGGTGTCGGTGCAGGTGCAGCCGCTGGCGGGCCGCGTGCTGCTGCCGCAGCCCGCTTACCAGCGCTTTACCGCCAAAAAAGCGGCTGTGAAGTGAGTAATAAACCATCAGATCCAAACAAGGCCGCTGCACAGAACAATGCGCAGCGGCCTTGCAGTTTGTTTGTTAGGTGGCAGCTTTGGCGTGGCGCTGCCGCACCCGGTATTCCAGCGCCTTATAAAAGCTGCTCAGGCAGAGCGTGAGCAAAAGTACGGTCAGGGTCCAGACCACGGGATGTACCGTAAGGTTAAACTTGTCCGCGAACCACTCCATATACCGGATCAGCACCTGATGAATCAGAAAACCGTAAGGAGACAGCCCCGCCAGCCACAAAAACGGCTTTGCGGAAAACAGCCGGGAAATGAACCCCTTGCCCACGGCAAGCAGCCAGACCAGCAGCACCGCAGAAGGGATAAACAGCACATTGTACCGGAAGGCCGCTGCACCCAGAACCCCCACCTGTCTGGCGGCGATAAACAGGCAGCCGCCCGCAAGCAGCACAGCGGCAAGTTCCAGCAGGGAGAAAACACCGCGCGGCAGGGTGCTTGCCTGTTTGCGGCTGTGGTAAAGGCATCCCATACAGCAGCTGATGGTAAAATTTCCCGCCCGGAAAAGCGGGCACAGATAGGTCAGGTAAAAGACTGTCGTTTCATTGAACCCGGCCTTCCAGAAAACAAAGGACGCAAGGCACTGTGCACAGAAAATCGCTGCGGCCATGCAGCGCAGCCTGCGGGCATCCGCTTTTTTCAGCACGGTGAGTAGAGGGGGAAAGATGGCATACAGAAAAGCCTGTACCGAAAGATACCACGCCACCCCGTTCAGGCAGAACCAAAAACGGCTGGACGGGATCCATGTTTGCAGCAGGAAAATGCTTACCACAAGCTGCGCCGCACAGGATAGCGCTCCACGGACAGAGGGCTGCGCCAGAAGCCCCTTCAGCACAAATAACAGCGCGGCAGCCATCATAATAAGGTGCAGCGGGTACAACTTGCGTATTTTTTGCAGGGAAAAGGCCATGGCAGACCGCACTCCCGGTGCTGTGCGCGGGCGGTCATAATAGTTGCAGGTCATCAGGAACCCGGACAACCCCACAAACACCGTGATCGCCCACGGGCTCAGCCAAGGCACCCCGCAATGGGAGAGGACGATGCACAGAAATGCGACTGCCCGCAGCCCCTGTAAAGATGAAATCAGCTTTTTGTCTGTCACAGTATCCTCCGTTCTGCCGCAAAGCGCGTCAGTTGTGTTCGTTATAAGTATAAAAAAGACGGCGCGTCCTGTCAAGAACACGCCGCTTTTTTGCGTGGCAGGGTGCGATTTTTGAGCGTCATAAATTCTTAACAAAGAAAAATTGCAAAACCCCTTGATTTTTCAGGGCAAGATGAGTACAATACACTTAGCACTCAGAGAAAAGGAGTGCTAAACCACTGCGGAGCACACACGAAGCCCCCGCAGGACATAATAAAGTTTCAAATAAATTCAATATAATTGGAGGGCAAGAATTATGAAGATCATTCCTCTTGCAGACCGTGTTGTCATTAAGACTGTTGAAGTCGAGGAGACCACCAAGGGTGGCCTGATCCTGACCGGCAGCGCAAAAGAGAAGCCGCAGGTGGCACAGGTCATCGCAGTTGGCCCCGGCGGTGTTGTGGACGGCAAGGAAGTCAAGATGACCGTCAAGGTCGGCGACAAGGTCCTCACCAGCAAGTACTCCGGCACCGAGGTCAAGGTGGACGGCGAAGAGTGCACCATCGTGCGCCAGAGCGACATTCTGGCTGTTGTGGAAGACTGAAACTGATTTTTCCTTTTCAATTGAGCTTGTATTATAAAGGAGCGATGTATTATGGCAAAGCAGATCAAGCAGGGCGAGGACGCCCGTAAGGCACTGTGTGCCGGTATTGATACCCTGGCTAACACCGTTAAGATCACCCTCGGCCCCAAGGGCCGCAATGTGGTGCTGGGCAAAAAGTTCGGCGCACCGGTCATCACCAACGATGGCGTGACCATCGCAAAGGAGATCGAGCTGAAGGACGAGTTCGAGAACATGGGCGCACAGCTGGTGCGTGAGGTCGCAACCAAGACCAACGATGCCGCAGGCGATGGCACCACCACCGCTACCGTGCTGGCACAGGCCATGGTCAACGAGGGCATGAAGAACGTTACCGCCGGTGCAAATCCCATGGATATCCGCCGCGGCATGAGCAAGGCCGTTACCACCGCTGTGGAGACCATCAAGGCACACAGCCAGAAGGTGAAGGACAGCAACGATATCGCCCGCGTCGGCACCATTTCTGCCGGTGACCCCGAAATCGGCCGTCTGATCGCCGAGGCTATGGAGAAGGTCACCTCTGACGGCGTTATCACCATCGAGGAGAACAAGACCACCGCTGAGACCTACAACGAGATCGTGGAAGGTATGCAGTTCGACCGCGGCTACCTGACCCCCTATATGGTCACCGACACCGACAAGATGGTGGCCGATCTGGACAACGCTGCTGTCCTGATCACCGATAAGAAGATCAGCGTCATTCAGGATCTGGTTCCCCTGCTGGAGCAGGTGATGCAGAACGGCATGAAGCTGCTGATCGTGGCTGAGGATATCGAGGGCGAGGCTCTGTCCACCCTGATCGTCAACCGTCTGCGCGGCACCCTGAACGTCGTGGCTGTCAAGGCTCCCGGCTTCGGCGACCGCCGCAAGGAGATGCTACAGGATATCGCCACCCTGACCGGCGGCACCGTGATCTCCTCTGATTTGGGCTATGAGCTGAAGGATGCTACCGTCCAGATGCTGGGCCATGCCCGTCAGGTGAAGGTGACCAAGGAGAACACCACCATCGTGGGCGGCGCAGGCGACAAGGACGCTATTGCAGCCCGCATTGCTCAGATCCGCAGCCAGATCGAGGCCGCTACCAGCGACTTTGACCGCGAGAAGCTGCAGGAGCGTCTGGCTAAGCTGGCCGGCGGCGTGGCTGTCATCAAGGTCGGTGCTGCTACCGAAGTCGAGATGAAAGACAAGAAGCTGCGCATCGAGGATGCTCTGAACGCCACTAAGGCAGCTGTGCAGGAAGGCGTTGTGGCAGGCGGCGGTACCGCTCCCATCAACGCTATCCCCGCTGTGCGCGCTCTGTGCGACACGCTGGAAGGCGACGAGCGCACCGGTGCCAAGATCGTGCTGAAGGCTCTGGAGGCTCCTCTGCGCCAGATCGCCAAGAACGCCGGTCTGGAGGGCAGCGTCATCATCGACAAGATCATCTCTGCCAACAAGCCCAACTATGGCTTCGATGCCCAGAACGAGGTCTTTGTCGAGGATATGATCGCCGCTGGCATCGTGGACCCGACCAAGGTCACCCGTTCCGCTCTGGAGAACGCAGCTTCCGTCGCTGAGATGGTGCTGACCACCGAGAGCCTTGTTGCTGACCTGCCGGAACCCCCGGCTCCCGCCGCACCTGCTGGCGGTGACATGGGCGGCATGTACTAATAACTGCCCCAAAACCGCATGAATCCTTGATTTTTGGAGCGCGCAAAAGCGGATTTACGCCAAACTTACGCCAAAAATCAAAGCGCACTATAGGGTAACAAAATCGGCACTCGCTGAAAAGCGGGTGCCGATTTTTTGTCTAGGGGATTTGAAGACTCATGAAACCCACTGATGGATTCTGCGAGCGGCAGACTGTCAGCGGCTTTATTGTTGCTGTATTATATTCAGGGCAACTATGCAGCGATTTACGACAAACCGCTGTTTGATGCCCCCTTTGTGCCGCTGAAGGAGAGCGCTCTGCCGCTTACCCCGGAGGCCAAAGAGGTGGTAGACCGGGTGCTGGATACCTTTGGTATGTACAGCGGAAAGGTTCTGGAAAGCATCACCCACAAAGAAGCCCCTTGGCTGGATGCCTGGAAGGGCTTTCTGCCGGACGAAACTTCTCATGCGGAGATTTCGCTGGATGCGATGAAGAGCTACTTCAAAAAGGTGGATGAGAAGTATGCTGTTCGGACGGAAGATGGGCTAAGGAAGTATATTGGAACGATGATATAAAGAACACCCAGCAATTTGTAGCTTATTACAAATTGCTGGGTGTTTTAGTGTTTATATTAGTAATCGGATAAAGTTTTAAGCCAATTCATTCCATCAGTCCATGAATATATATATTTACTGCTGGCTTTGAAAATATTGAGAAACGTTTGCATTTCGGTTGAATGCGATTCTTCTATATCATAGTTATATATAATAACGGTCTTTATGTCCTGAGGGGAGTTTTGACAATTCCACGCCCACGCTTTAACACTGGTCATTAAACGATTCAGTTCTTTCCCCTTTAGCCAGAATAACTTGATTCCATAGTTCTCAACACGAAAATCATATGTTATCTGATCTGAATAACTTCCCAATTCTTTTACGTTGCGCCTGAAATCAACATGATTGGTTTCAAGAATTTTTGCCATAAACTGAAGTTCTTCTTTGTGCGAAGTCCGTTGATTTTTTGGAAAATCCTGCGGAAGATATATCCGTTTTAACTCCTTTAGGGCAGAATCAAATTGCTTGTAAGGAAGTTCGATAGTTCGTGAAAAATGATATTCGTTACAGTAATACTGAGTATAATTTGAAATGTCAAAGAGCTGATTATAATTTTCTAGTGTTGTTTCAACCTCACCCTTTATTCCTTGCAAAAATATTTTTAACATCTCTATATCTAAGCTGTCATCAAATTCTTTTACGCGCGCGAATTTTTTTGTGGCAATAAAGTCAACTAAAGGCTCACTTTCAGAAGCGACTAATATACCAAGGTTAATACTTTCACCCGAAACCAAAGAGGGTGCATATTTTAGAACTGCATATTGAAGAGTTGAATCATGCATATACTATCTCCCTCCTTGCTCTACAGTAGTACAGAAAACTTCAATATTTTGAACTCTATTATAGAGATACTCACATAATAAGAGTTTTCCCTCAGGCGATATATATTCATTCCACGCTGAAGGAATATTATCCACTATTGATTTTAGGAATTCGTATGTTAATTTCGCTTTTATGATTTGCGCATCACGATATAGCTTGTCGAGCTGCAGGTTGTTCCAAAATGCTCCATAGACTTCCCAATTTCCTTTTCGGTCCAATAAATGCGCACTTTGATAGTCCTTTTTGGCGATTTCCTCTTTTAGAGAAGTAACATTCCACCCACGCTGTGAGTTGAATATATTGCTGTAATCAATAGCATAGAACATTTTATCATCCATTGAAAATAGAATGTTGCCGGAATGACGATCTACATTACCAACGATATAATCCAGCAATAGCATCAAATCAAAATCATTCTCATTTTTCATTACAGATAGATATGTGGGTTTCATAGGAATCGCCTTGGAAATCCAACTTGAAAAGAAGCAACAACCGTGATTTTGAAAATCGAAATCAATATTTTCCAATTCTATGGATGCCTGAAATTCTTCTCCATAAGTACTGGAATTGGTTAAAAGACAACATCCGAATGGGGGAATCGGTGCCAAAATAGCTTTAGCAATGCTATGAGCAATCCATTCGTTGATAAGAACATGATTCCCTAACGGGTTAAAAGGGTACTTGATAACAGCTAGTGTACGATTAGGCTCTAGTGCACATAAAAGTGGCATGGTAACGCCTTTATCATAGACCTTAACAATTTGACTGATAGTTGGAATCGTACTCATCACCACTTCCTCACCTGATACATATTATTATAGCATTCTGGTGGATTCTTGTCGATATGTTTCGATTGGACCCTTTTTACATTTTAGAAGAGCGTTTTTGGACAAAAGTACTAAAATTAACAGCCGCCCAGCGACCTTACGGTCTCGCTGGGCGGCTTATTTTTTGCGTTTCCAGAGCAAATATTCTTCGTAGCGGTGCATCTCGTTCTGTTCTTCTTCGGTCAGGCGCTGGCGCTGGATGCGGGCTTTGTCGGAGGGATCGTAATCGGACAAACCTAACAGAAAATCAGAAGAAGTATGATAGCGTCTGCAAATTGCAACCAGTGTTGAATGGTCAGGAGAACTTTTGTCGTGCTCCCAACTGCGGACAGTAGAAACCGAAACACTAAGAGCTTTTGCTAACACTTGTTGCTTTTCACCATTCAGCTTTCGTAATTCTGCCAGCCGCTCACCAATCATCTAGCGCACCACCCTTCTTTGCTTCCAAGTATAGAGAATCTTATTACTTTTGGCAAAAAACGCCGAAATTCTTGTGAATTGGCTGTAAAAGTGATAAGATACTTGTTAGTATAGGACGAAAGTGCTAAGAACATTATCACTTCCGCCGCAACGCTAAGGCAAAGCGAGGGAATCCCCGTTGGAACAACTGATCGACTTTCACGCACCGGAAGTGCAGGCGGTGCTGGATACACTTCTAAAAGACCGCTCCACCGGTAAAAACATCATCTGGGCAACCGACCCGCCGGAGGAGCTGCAAACGGTAATGTACGAGCCGGTGACGGATAAATCGCCAATCACCGCGCAGCAGCTCAGACTGACCCACTACGAGGTGGTGCTGCCCCGGATGATGAAGCAGACCGACACCCAGCAGCAGCGCACCCGCAAAAAAGGCGAGGTGTTCAGCCCGGCATGGGTCTGCAACAAGATGAACAACGCACTGGATGCCGATTGGTTCGGTGCGCTGGGGGCGGAGGAGAGCACCGGGCAGTTCACGGTGGAGCTGCCCCAAGGTTGGCAGACGGTGGAAACGCCGGTGCAGTTCCCGGCGTGCAAGGGCAGGACTCCGGCATGGGTGCAGTATGTGCAGAGCCGCCGCTTGGAGGTGACCTGCGGCGAAGCCCCCTTTCTGGCATCCCGGTACGATGCCGCCACCGGCGAGATGATCCCGGTAGCCCGGCGGATTGGCATTCTGGACCGCAAGCTGCGTGTGGTAAGCGAGAACGCCGCCACAGAGGACGAGTGGCGCAAATATGCCACCCATGCGGTGCAGTCCACCTACGGCTACGAGTATCAGGGCGATAATTTGTTGCTGGCGCGGGTCAATCTGCTGTTGACCTATGCGGAGCATCTGCAAGCCCGCTGGCAGCGCAAGCCAACAGAAGAGGAGCTGCAAGCCATCGCCAACATCATCAGTTGGAACTTGTGGCAGATGGACGGCTTGCACTTATCCGTGCCCGGCGGCAAGCCACAGCCGGAGGCAGAACAGCTTGACCTCTTTTCCATGTTCGGGGCGGCAGAGCCGCAGCCGCCCACGGTATCCTGCAAAGTGAAAAACTGGCGCAAGGGCAGCCATGGAACCGCCCAGAACTTTGAAACCATTCAGGAAGGGAGTACCAGCATGAAGTTTGATTATGTCATCGGAAACCCGCCGTATCAGGAAGTTGATGGAGGTTCAGGCGCAAGCGCAACGCCGGTATATAACAAATTCATTGAGGAAACAAAGACATTGAATCCAACGGCAATGTCTTTTATCATTCCAGCAAAATGGTATTCTGGTGGTAAAGGGTTGGATAAATTTCGAGAGCAGATGTTAAACGACAAACGAATGGCGGTACTCGTTGACTATCCTAACTCGCTGGATGTTTTTCCGAATGTGGATGTTGCTGGTGGTGTATGCTATTTTGTGTGGGCTAAGTCACATGATGGAAAATGCTACTACATAAATTACCGAGATGGGGTTAAGACATCCGAATACCGTGATTTGAATGAGTTTTCGACATTTATTCGTTATCCAATCGCTGCTGAGATAGTTAAGAAGGTGCGTCTGAAAGGAGAGCAGACGCTTGATACGATAGTTTCCAGCCGAAAGCCGTTTGGTCTTGCTACAAATGTGAAACCGCTCAAAGCAGGAGATATTCAACTGAGATTTAATGGTGGGATAGGCCCATATAAAAGAAGTTTGATTTCTACGGGTATAGAAAATATAGACCGCTATAAAATCGTTATTTCATATTTGACGGCAGAACACGCAGGACAGCCCGACAAGAACGGACAATACCGCATTCTCTCGACAATGGAAAAGCAGCCGCCGAAAGTAGTTTGTTCAGAAACGTATCTCGTTGCAGGAGCATTTGACACAGAAGCTGAAGCAGATAACTATATGAGATACCTAAAAACACGATTTGTGCGTTTTTTGATTTCGATTTTGGCGATGACACAGCATATTAGCAAAGGTATGTTTGGTTTTGTTCCTGTTCAGGATTTTTCAAGAGCGTGGACGGATGAAGAATTGTTTTCAAAGTATAAACTAACTTCTGATGAAGTGGCATTCATACAAAGCATTATAAAGGAGATGGCATAATGGCTGGCATAACCCTGCGCACTGCCCGGCAGGTGGTGCCCATGATCTACGCCTATACCACCCCGGAAATTGCCCGGCATAACGGCTGGACGAAGATCGGCTACACCGAGCAATCGGTGGACAAACGCCTGGAACAGCAGACCCACACCGCCGATGTGCTGTTCCATGAGGAGTGGCGGGGCAATGCTGTCTACGATGACGGCAGCGGCGAGGTGTTCACCGACCACGATTTCCACGCCTACCTCCGCAAGCTGAACGTGGAGAACGACCGCAAAAACGAGTGGTTCCATCTGGATGGGCAGCAGTCCCGGCGGTATTTTCAGGATTTCCGCATGAACCGGGGGCGCGTGCAGCTGGATGCCGCCATCGCCTACACCCTGCGGGAGGAGCAGGCAAGGGCTGTCCGCGACACCAAGACCTATTACCAGAGCCACCCCGGCGGGGAATACCTCTGGAACGCCAAGCCCCGCTTTGGCAAGACTCTCTCCGTCTACGACTTCTGCAAGCAGGTGGATGCACAGACGGTGCTCATCGTCACCAACCGCCCTGCCATTGCCAATAGCTGGTACAGCGATTATGTGCGCTTTCTGGGCAGGGAGTCCGGCTATCTCTTCGTCAGCCATGTGGATGCCCTTGCCGGGCAGCCCCATGTGCTGGACGAGCAGGGCTATCTGGATGCCGCAGCACAGGGCGAGGAGCTGTATAAGCGCATTGAGTTCGTCAGCCTGCAGGACATGAAAGGCTCGAAGTATTTCGGCGGCGAGTACGACAAGCTGCGCCACCTGACCGAGCTGAACTGGGATGTGCTGGTCATCGACGAAGCCCACGAGGGCGTGGATACCTACAAGACCGACCTTGCCTTTGACCGCATCCACCGCCGCTTTACGCTGCACCTGTCCGGCACGCCCTTCAAGGCGCTGGCAAACGACAAGTTTGCCGGGGATGCTATCTTCAACTGGACCTACGCCGACGAGCAGGCAGCCAAGCGGAGCTGGCAGGGCGCACCGGGGCAGCAGAACCCCTACGCCAACCTCCCCATGCTCAACCTCTACACCTACCAGATGTCCGAGATCATCCGGAACGAAATTCAGCAGGGCGTAGAGATCGACGGCGAAACGCAGGAATTTGCCTTTGACCTGAACGAGTTCTTTAAGGTGAAGCCCAGCGGCAGCTTTGAGCACGAAGCTGAGGTAGACCGCTTTCTGGATGCTATGACCACTCAGAACAAATTTCCGTTTTCCACCCCGGAACTGCGTGCCGAACTGAAGCACACCTTCTGGCTGCTGAACCGGGTGGAAAGCGCCAGAGCGCTGGCGAAAAAGCTGCAGGCGCACCCGGTATTCCGGGACTATGAGGTGATCCTAGCCGCCGGTGACGGCAAGCTGGACGACACGGACGAGAACCAGAAGAGTTTTGACCGGGTAAAAGCCGCCATCGCCCACCACGAAAAGACCATTACCCTGTCGGTGGGACAGCTGACCACCGGCGTGACCATCCCGGAGTGGTCGGCGGTGCTGATGCTCTCCAACCTGAAAAGCCCGGCGCTGTATATGCAGGCGGCGTTCCGTGCCCAGAACCCCTGCCTTTTCCACGAAAACGGCACCTTCCGCCGCAAAGAGAACGCCTATGTGTTCGATTTTGACCCCGCCCGCACACTGCTGATCTACGAGCAGTTCGCCAACGACCTTTCACAGGACACCGCCAGCGGCAAGGGCGACACCGAGGAGCGCAAGGCGCACATCCAGAATCTGCTCAACTTCTTCCCGGTCATCGGCGAGGACGAGGAAGGGGAGATGATCCCGCTGGATGCAGAAAAAGTCCTCAGCATTCCCCGGAAGATCAAGTCTAAAGAAGTGGTGCGGATGGGCTTCCAGAGCAATTTCCTGTTCCAGAACATTTCCAACGTGTTCAGTGCGCCGCAGGAGGTGCTGGATATTCTGCAAAACTTCCAGCCCATCAGCGAGGCAAAGGCAAAGCCCATCCAGATCACCCCGGACACCGGCGCAGACCTCTACCTGAACGACAAGGACGAGGTGGATCTGGACGAGGGCTACGTCATCGGCAAGGCAGCGGATGTGTTCGGGGAAAAAATTTATGAGAGCACCCCGGCATTGGACACCGCCTTGCAGACCCTCACCGAGACCCCGGCGAAGGAGGAGCATCTGGAACCCCTGAAAAAGAGCATCACCAAGGAGATCATCGCTCCTATGGTGGAGCAGGCAAAGCAGGAGTATGGTCGGGACCTGAAGCTGTCCGACCAGAAGCGGTTTGAGAGCACCGCCAAAGCAAAAATGGACGTGGCGGTGAACAAGGTGGTGGACAACTACCGCATCGACCAGAGCCAGTTGGAGACCCAGCGCACCCAGCAGCTGCAAAGCTGCACCACTGCCCAGCAACGTCAGCAGGTGAACCGGGAGTTTGACGCAAAGCAGCAGCAGAGCACCGCCGCCCTGATGGAGACCTTGCAATCCACCATCCAGCAGACGGCGCAGGAGATGCAGCAGACCATCGTGCGCACCGTGGAGACCAACCAGAGGGAGCAGGAGAAAAAGGGCTACGAGGACACCGTCCGTGACCATCTCCGGGGCTTTTCCCGCACCATCCCGTCCTTCCTCATGGCGTATGGCGGCGAGACCGTGACACTGGCGAATTTTGACCGGATCATCCCGGACAAGGTCTTTCAGGAGGTCACCAGCATCACGCTGGAACAGTTCCGCTTTTTGCGGGACGGCGGGCCGTACATCAACCAAGCCACCGGACAGGAGGAGCACTTTGCAGGCCACCTGTTCGACCCGGTGGTGTTTGACGATTCGGTGAAGGAGTTCCTGAACCTGAAGGTCAAGCTGGCGGATTACTTTGACGAGAGCCGCACCGAGGATATCTTCGACTACATCCCGCCTCAGAAAACCAACCAGATCTTCACCCCAAAGTGGGTGGTGAAAAAGATGGTGGACCTGCTGGAGCAGGAAAACCCCGGCTGCTTCGATGACCCCGGCAAGACCTTCCTCGACCCCTACATGAAGTCCGGCCTGTATATTACGGAGATCGTCAAGCGGCTCTACCGTAGCGAGAAGCTGCGGCAGGCTTTCCCGGACGACAACGCCCGGCTGGAGCATATCTTTGCCCAGCAGGTCTATGGGCTTGCGCCGACTGAGATCATCTACCGCATTGCCATCAGCTACATTCTGGGCTTTGCAAAGGATCACGACATCACCGCCCACCATATCCGTCAGGCGGATACGCTGGAATTTGCCAAGGCGGGTACTATGGAAAGGGAACTGGATAAGATTTTCAGAGATTGACAAATAGAATACGGCATAAAACCAAAGGCGGCTGTCTGCATGGGTGCAGATGGCCGCCTTTTTTGTGCTATGCCTGTTACAAAAATGAAAGTTGTTGAACGTCCGGCAAATCGTTTTCAGGTGTGGAATGATTGGCTTTTTTCATCATGTTTCCAATGGTTTTTTTGATGGTGGACTTGGTTTCGAGACTTTGCTTACGCATCTTTATATCATCGGTGTTCTTTTGAGTCGAACAGATACTGGATTTCAAGATATGATCGTAGAAGTCCAATGCCATGATATTCGTCCGCTCATTTATATCGATCGTGGACTTTCCAGCATATCGCTGAGCGATATTCCGTGCGGTTTGAAACATTGATGTTTCATAAATTTTAAGTTTGCTTGCGAAATCTTTTCCGTTACACCTCGAATTTAAGCTGTCCTCAAGGGGAATCAAATTCCCAATGATACCATTTTCGGGGGAATTTGTATCATCCAAGATATGCTCGATCGTGAAGGCAACACACTGCTTACTGGCACATTTGTATCGTTCAAGGACTTCCAAAACAACTTGCACACGTTCCTTGTTTCGGTCATCGTCGTAATACCCAGCGTGATGTGACCACCCTAAATTGGAGAATGCTTTGAGAAAGACTTCTTTGCTGGGAAGTTTATTCTTTAACTCTGAGATAAAGCATTCCAATGCGGAGTCGGAGTAGTGGTTTTCGAGAATACTGGAATTTTTGTAAATCGCATTTGTTATTTTGTTCGAATTTTCTTGTCCAATAATGGTATAGCAGATGAAAAAATCATAGAGAAACAGAAGGGTCTCCTCGTACTTCTCTTGGCTGAGGTGACCGAGTTCATATTGATGAATTAGACTTAAAAGGATAGGACGAATTTGTTCTTGCCGATGCTTTTTGAAAAAAGCATATACTTTAAATTCAACATTCGAACAGTTTGCAGATTCCTCAGATTGAGAAGGAGAAAGAAGGCGGTTGTAGTAGATGGACTTCTGATAAATATCGTCAAGAAGCGGAACAGTTGGAATGCCTTTGTTGGAATCACGAATGAGTTTATAATCGCTGACACCTTCCTGAACAGAGGTTCTATATTTGTGGGTTGCATAATGTTTTACAAAGCGTTCGATGTTGTTACCTAAAAGCGATTCGATCTCCGACCAAGTGGTTTTCGCAGTGTCGACATCTCCATCGGGTCTAATGCCTCTTAGAATAAAGTTCTTTAATAGTTCATGTCCTTCCAATGCTGAGCCGCGAGCGTTTAGAATTTCAAATATCGTGTACGCATCTTCCTCGGAAGATGCGGTAATATCAACGTATAGCAGATTGTCTGTGATGGCGGTTCGTAAATTGAGTAGGACCTGAATTGGAGAAAGAGCAGATTCTTCAATATGTTTATAAATGCTGTTTATGAAAAACACAAAGGCAGCTGCGAGATTCTTGTTGTTTCGAGAATACTGCTTTACAAGTGCTACGGTTTCAAAACACTTTGCCATATTTGGAGAAATTGAAAAGAGCCCGGTAATAATTCGCTCCAGTGCAATATATTGCTCAGACTTGATGACCATAGTTTCCTGATTTAAATCATCACGAGTGAACAAATACTGCTTTGTTCCTCGAAATTCGTCGTCAAATTCATAGCAATGAAGGCAAAAGGCTACACTTGCAAGAAAAATTGTCAGGGAAATAATCCGTTGTTGACCATCTACAATTGTAAAATATGAGATGCCGTTTTTGCGGTCGTTTTCTTTGTAAAGAACGATACTTCCGATGAAGTGGGTTGCTTCTTTTCCAGTAGCAACGAGCAAGACATCATCAAACAACTCTTGCCAGTTCCTTTTGTTCCATACATACTGTCGCTGGTTTCGGGGCGTTCCATAACAACGCTTGGTGAAAAGGTCGTAGACGTGTTTGTCATCTGCTTCAAAACTCAATGAAAGTCACCTCTTTTTCAGTGGATGGGTTTGAGCATTTGCTAATTAAGTTCATTTTAACCTATGAGAGCCAGAAAATCAACATTAACGCTATGATTTGGAAGTTGCGGTTTACCGATGAAAAACGAAATGGACTGAAAAGCTAATAATATAGAAAAACCAATGCTGACTTCTATATAATTGCAAGCGACAGTTATGCGACAGTATGCTAGTGCAGGCTTCATCTAACGGATGCGGTTTACGGGTTTAGGTGTTCCCAATAAACATTCCGCAAAACGTAATGCCGTTTATATGCTGACGAATTGTTGGCTTACGCTACGGAGACTCCTAGGGGGCTTTCCAAATTTCAAATCCATTTTGTAAACCAGACCGTCAGCTTTCAACTTTGACTTGAAACTGGCGGTTGTTTCTTGGCTTAGATGATGTTTGAGCCCACAACACCATAGAGAACAAAGATAGGCTACCTTGTTATCTATCTTTTTACTGAAATCTCCATTGAGTTTTCTTGCAAGTTGCCGAAAGTAGCGTATTTTCAAAACTTTTTGTTGACACAACTCGATTTTTGTGGTAATCTACTCCAACAATTTAATATAACATATTTACTTAGAGTTCCAGCTCGGCTCCCGAAGGAGCCGGAGCAAGTTTTTGACTTTCTTATCGCTACATAACGAACCCGAACCAAGGCCATCCCGGAAGGG